>Ga0116170_10001263_pt1 | contig 25785 bp, 32 predicted proteins | sample AD_JPNHW1_MetaG_FD_89797 | JGI IMG/M metagenome (GOLD analysis project Ga0116170, IMG submission 89797) | Active sludge microbial communities of municipal wastewater-treating anaerobic digesters from Japan - AD_JPNHW1_MetaG | ecosystem: Engineered > Bioreactor > Anaerobic > Digestate | place... | reverse complement strand
TCCTGACTCAGCATGGCTGTCTGGATTAAAGTTGAAGCGGTCTTCTTTAGGAGGAGGTCGGTGACCCGTGCGTTTTACCGTGAACCTGTGTCGGTGAACCAACCCCTTGATGTGGTTGTTCACCGCTGTCTTGAAAAATTTGAAGAATTCGACGCGGTTTGGAAGGCGGCTGAGATGGCCTTTGTCGATGATCTCTGCGAGCTTGAACCGTCCCTCAGCGACGAGGTCTTCGAAGTGGAGCTGAGGACAGCTCGTATCGGTGTATCTCGTCGCGATAGACGTGATGACGTGATTGATGTCTTCCATCATCTCATCTAAGACTGGGGGACGATGGTGGGGGTCCTTGAATACGAGGAAGAGCGAGCTACCTGGACGCGGGGTTAGCAACTCCGTAATAGTTTGGGCCATATAGGACGAAAATTTGACGAAAATTTTGTTTGACCAACATGGACAATCTAACCGTACGTGAATATAAAGTAAACACTTTTTTGCAAAAAAGTGTAAATTTATTTCGGTGATGGCAGGCGCATCAATCCTCGTACACCTGAAATTCTCCAGAGCGGTCAGGATTCAAAGTTTCGACCATGGATTCATAAGCTTCCTGCGCTGTGCGCGGAGTTCTCTTTCGATTCTTCGCGACGGCGGCGATAGAGTCAGGATCTTTATCCGTGGCTTCTACCTCCCGGAAGGTATTGTAGTCTTCTTTGAGCTGGGCAATCTGGGCAATCGTGGGGATCTTGAACCTCATCCCGCCGCGAGTAACAATGAGTCGGCGCAGTTGGTCCCACGTTAGGATATTGAGAAGGTCTGGGAGGTGGGTGTAGCTGAACCGGTGGCGGAACAAGTCCTGCTCTGTGAAAGGAACATAGACCTGATCGTACATGACGTCGCGTAGAGACACAAGCGACCAGGTGTAGAAAAACTTGGCTAAATCGATAGGAATTCCGTATGCGTAAGCGCAGCCCTTTATGGCCGATTGCTTGTCGTGGGTGTCAGAGATGATGCATTCGGTCAGGAAGTGCAGCGATCCGATCTCTTCAGGAGAGCCCCATCTCGACGTAATTTCTGACAGGCGGTTGCGCACCTGCCTTGCCGCGTCGTGCTTGTCAACCTCATGTTCCTCGAACCCGTAGAACTTCTCAAGGTTGTCACCAGTGACGTGGAAGCGCTTGCGGTACTGAGACACCTTTACCACTTCAGACCTGAACGCGTTCTTGGCACACTTCGAGAACCAGGTGAAGAGCTTTCCTTTCTTTGGCTTCCAGCGCAGAAGCCACTTGACCACCTTTTCTTGCGCCGCGGCGACGAGAATTGGAAGGTCAACAGTGCGGTGAAAGTCTTCGTACTGAGCCAGCCGTTCGAACATCGCCGTAGATTCGATGATGATGTACTCGAGGAGCTCAGACGCCTCACGGTGTCGGCCCTTGCTATTGAGCTCCTTCCATCTGATGGCGTACTCAGTCAGCTTTGTAGCCGGAAAGATGTGCTCATTCTTCGGAGTCTCTTCTGGTTTTGCTGGTGCTTTTAGTTGAACGTTTGGCACTCTAGATAGAACCGCAAACAAAAAGAGCCTGGGAACTAGTCCCAGGCTCTCGGCATTGGAGGGGTGTGGTTTTAAGGGAAATTTTAACCAATCACTTGGTTGTATTCCTGGAGAAGGTCGTTCAGCTTCTTGCGACGGCTTTCGGCACCGGGCTTGCTGTCGACTTCAGCGATCTGCAGCGCACTGACAAGCAGAGCGACGACGCTGATGTTCTGGTTGATGGACGGTTTGGTTTTGGCGTCGCCAGCGGGAGCTTCAGCAGGAGCTTCCGAGGTTTCGGCTTCGGCGACCGGAGCAGAACTTTCGGAGGTTTCAGCAGGTGCTTCAGCGGCGGGTGCTTCGGCGCCAGGAGCAACGGGTGTTCCGTCTCCGACTCCGAGGACCTTCATCGCAATCTTCAGGATGTCGTTCTTGCCGAGCGCCACGGCGTCCTTGCCTTCAGCGTGAATCGCTTTCGCGACTTGAACAACGCCCAGGGCGAATTTGACCTTTGTTCCGTCGCGCTTGGAGAGCGTTTCGGATTTGGCACCGAGCTTGCCTTTAAAAGCAGGCTCGCCTGTTAAGATGCTTTCCACGCGAGATACGCGTGCGACTGTTGGCATGGTGGGATCCGCAATAGCGGGTGTAGCAGTGGTAGCTGTACTCATAATTTGTTGAATGTGTTACTGTTAACAACCTCTAATTTAACACGAACTTAGAATTTGTAAACACTTTTTGTTAACTTTTATTTAAGCGGTCTGCTGGTTAGAACTGATTTGCGCGCGGAAGCGCTCACCAGCTTGCATGAGGACCGGTAGGAGTCCAGATATGGAGTCCACGTCGTTGGCAAACCGCGTGATGGTGTGCGAGAACTCAACGACATCCGGTCTGCGGGTCTTGAGCTCTACGGTTTCACGCTTTGTGCGCACCTCGATCTGCATCAGCGCGTGGTGAACTGCCGCCACCTTCTTGTTCTGAGGAGCATTCAACCAGAAGCAGTAGTCCATGACAACGCAGTAGTCTGAGCTGACTTGCAGCTTGATCGGACCTTTGAATTGCTGGAGCTTCGCTGGGTGCGGCCCAGAGATAGCAGTTTGTGGGTCAGCATCCTCCGACTGCTCCTTGTACGCGCACTTGAAGCATGATGTGATTCGCACTTCATGCTCGCGTAGAGGAGCAAATTCGGCGTAGGATGTGTTGGTTACCATCCCGACGATCATCGTCTGAAGGTCGGGAGAGTCTTCGTATTCAATAATTCTTGGCATATCAATCTTCAACTACAGTGCTGTCAGCGTCGGTGTCATCTTCTGCATCTTCGCGAGAAGCAACGAAACCGCCAATGCCCTCAGTGGCGAAGATGTAATTCTTTGCCGCAGCCCACATGGCGTCGAAGTCTGCTTTGTGGGCCTCGTAAAACGCGGGCCATTCAGCTCGAGATTCGATGCGCGGATTCTTCTTGCGCTCTGATCGGCTTTCCTCCTCAGCAGCATCTCCCTCTTCAAGGTCAATCGCGTTAGACCCACCGAAGGTGGTCATTGGAATCTTCCAAGCGTTAAACCTGAACGCGTAACCTCCATTTTCCTTGTCATACACCGCGAATCCGTAGTAGATCAAGCTCTCAAGGATGCTGAATGTGTTATCAAGCCCGCGATCGAATAGCAGCGCCATGCGACCTTCGCGCAGCGGTTTTACCTGCCTGTTTTTTGATGTGAAGAAACCCACCAAGAAACCAGCGGCAAACTGGGCTCCTTTGACAAGCGTATACTTGACGTCAGGAATCTTGAACATGAAGATGCGGACAGTCGCGTAGAACTTCAGTGCCCTTCCACCGAACGTTGAGAAGTCCTGGTCTCGTGGAAGCGTCGACTTGTTACCCTTCTTTCCAGCCTGGGCGGCCTTGTAAGAGTCCGACACCTGGTTGGTGCAGATCATGCAGACGTTCTGGCGGTTGATCTTGCGCGTCATTCTGCGGAACGCTTCGCGGAGCTGCTTTGGCTGGCGAGAGTAGTCGTCTTTTCCCCAGTCCTTCGTCATTTCTTCTTTCGAAGATGTTCCTGCGATGGTGTCTACGATGACTACCACGAACTGCTGGCGTCCAGTCTGTTTCTCGAACGCTGAGATCTCGTCGAGAGTCTTGTCAATCGTCTTGAACAGAAGCTCCACGGTGTCGCAGCGAGCAAGCACGGCATCGATTTCAACGTCCTCAATGACAATCTTCTCGTCATCTTCAAGGGACTGCTCGTTGTCAATGTAGAGCACTGTCACGTCAGCGTCATTCGGGATCTTGCGCAAGACATACTCGATCTTTTCGGTGTCCTCGACTTTGATGCGCTCGTAGATCTCACGCTTCTGAGCTCTGACTGCAGAGCGCATGCAGACTGCAGTCTTACCGCAAGACTCCAACCCGTAGAGCTCGACTACGCGTCCAAATGGAAAACCGCCGACAGCATCGTCGAATGGCTTTATGCCAGTGGTCAGGACGTAGCGAACCCTTGACAAGATTTCCTTGTTAGTGCGGCAAACCTCAATAGATCCAGCGTCTTTATTGCGAGGAGCAATCCTCTTGACGCTGGCTACGATTCGATCTTTAAGGTCGCTGTTAGAGAAGCCAGCCTTGAGTTTCTTGGTTGGCTTCGTTGGCTTTTCAGGCGCAGCTTTGGCCATATTTATTTCCTGGTGTCAAGGCTGTTTATTCCAGAGCGGATGCGCTGCGACAAGCGGGGAGCTGACGGCGTAGCGCCAGCTGCAGCCACGGGCGGAGGAGCGTCTGCAGGAGCTTGAGCTTCAGGCTCGGGCTCTGGCATAGACTCTGGAGGAGCGGGATCTCTGCGTTCCTCTGGAATGGCTTCGTCATCATCAATCGACTGCTCTTGCGCTCCGTTAGTCCCGCCGCGCGCAGGTGGAGGAGGAAGCGTTTTTGAAGCAGACGGAGGTGCCTGGCGCGGAGTCTGAGACACCGACGGAGGAGTCATGCTTCGGCGAGAAGCAGACGGAGCAGAGCGTTCTTCGTTGTCGTCTTCGCCGCGTCCTCGATCGTCACTGCGTCCTCTTGACCCACGGTCGTCATCTTCGCGCCCTCGGTCATCTCGTCCGGAATCGGCGTCTCGCTCGCGCCTCCCGCGAGGAGCGTCATCTTCGTCGTCGTGCCGGCCTCTTGGCTCTTCTTCGCGTCGTCCGCGAGGAGCATCTTCATCATCTCCACGGCGCCCGCGAGGAGCATCGTCATCTTCTCCGCGCCTGCTGCGAGGAGCGTCATCGCCGCGACGCCCGCGAGGAGCATCGTCTTCAGAGTCGTATCCGCCCCTGCTTCGATCGTCGTCACGCCCGCGACTTCCGCGGTCATCGTCGCGCCCGCGACCTCTGTCGTCTCGGCGTCCGCGCCCGTAGTCTTCAACTTCGTCTTCACCTCGGCGACCACGATCACGGTCGTCTCCACGGCCACGACCAGCGTCTTCAGCTGAGTCTCGCAGCTTGTCAGCGGCGTCTTCAAGTTCGCGAGAGCTAAGGAACTTTGGCTCTTGGAACTTAATTCCGGACCAGATTTTGTCGACGATCGACTGCATCTTGTCTTGGTTGTTGGTTATCGCGCTCGGCATTTCAGGAGCGAAGCGTATGCCAGTTTTCTTCTGCGTAACCCAAATGTCCTGACCTTGAACGAGGTCAAGGATGCTCAGCGGGCAGCGGCGCGTTCCCTTTCTGAAGATGCTCAGGAGATCCTCAAACGAGTTTTTCGTGATCTGAAACTCATGAGCGTCCCACATGTCAGGAGCTTTAATAACGTCGCTGCGCTCGCCGTCATCTTTTTCGAAGACCAGTGCGAACAAAACCCACTGGCTGATGGACCGCGCGCCGTATCCAATCGACGAGATGCGCTGAGATCCGTGGCCATTAAGCTCTTCGGAAGCATCGCACATGGCGCAGGGAGCGTGAGGGTCTCCGCCAAAGTCGGGATGAGTGTGGCGTCGGCAAGGAATGGGACGGCGATTAACCCAGTGATTTGCGACGCGAGCAAAAAACGATTTGCGCGGGCCCAGTTCAACCGGAAGGAACCGCATGAGCCACGCGTGTCCGAGAGGGATCTTGATGCGCTTCACCTTGTTAGAGGTGTTAGCTTGCATGTAACTTGTCTCTTCCTCGAGGAGAGACAGATATGCTGGACTTTTTTCTTGATTACTCATAAATTTGTACTATTCAGAATCGTGTTTGCTTATCAGTTGGCGGCGAGTGGCTTCGGATGACCGAGTAAGGTCAAGCTTCGCCACGAGAGAACCTTGTAAATTTGACAGTCTTTCAACCCACCCAGCCAGAACAGCATGCTTTCGGTGAGCTGATTTGACCTTTTCGTCAAGCGCTACAGCCATCGCCAAGGAGGTCTCTGTCATCTTGTCTGAGTAATTCTCAGCAAACCTTCCTCCTTTAAGATCGAAGTAGGCTTCAGCTTCAAGCTCCTTTATGCGCTGTTTCGCGATCAGCCGAGATTCAACCATCTCCTGGAGCTTCATGTTGACCCACTCGATGACCGCAGGGAGCTCGCTTGAAGCCTGCCCTATGTCGTCGTAGCTTTGGGTCAAATAGTATGACAGATCCAATTTAAAGTCATCTCCCATGTCAATGGGAGGAAGCTGTGGTAGTTCGCGCTCAGGCATATTACTTGGTGGGTTTAGCGGCCTTGAAAGATGTGACGGACGGATTTCCAGATTCGATTTTCTCAAGCTTATTTATCACGCTTTCGACGGGCGAGACCTTTAGAACTTCGCAAATGCGCTGAGAATCTCCTTGTGGGCATTTTTGAGTCGGAAACCCGTGGTACGCGAAGCACGGTGCGTAGCTGCATGCACTCGAATTCCAGATAGCAAGCTCCATGTAGTCCTTGTCGTATCCGATGCGAACGCCAGGATGATGCGGTCCCCAGATTGAGATGGCAGGCGTGCGCAAAGCTTGGCTAATATAGAGTGGGCCAGAGTCCAGGCACACCACGCCAGTTGCTCTCGCGATAATGGCTGACACGACGCGAAGCTGGGTGTTTCCCATGGCATTGATAACGTTCGGAGCAAGCTGGTTAACCTGGGAGTAGAATTCTCCACCAGTCATGTCCATCGGAGGAACTCTTTCAGACATCTGGCCGATCACAACTACAGGGCGCTTCTTCGACAGCTCAGAGATGATTTCTAGCCAGGAGGCGTACGGCAGCGATCTCAGCGTCCCATTGCTCAGAGGAGCCACCACGTAGTAGCCTGTCTTGCGCAAGTCGATGTGCCGATCTCCATATACAAAGTAGTAGAAAGTGTCAAGATTCGCGAAGTCCTGTTCGTCAAGGTGAATGCTTGGTCGCTTGAACTCTGCTCCGACGCTCTGCGGATCGATGCCGATTTGCTTGAACAGCGCGTCGTACACGTTGAGCTGATCCTTCTCTTCGTCGTATTCAGTTACGCAGTCCGAGAACCACTGGTAGTCATACTGGTTGATGGTGTCGTAGATCAGCGGTCCAGCAAGCGTGCTCTTGTGAGCGAGAGCGGGATGCAGCTGGAGAACTTGCGACCTCTCAGCGAGAGCATAAAACTCTATTTTCGCGCTGTGTCCTGAAATGTGCCGGATGTAATTCAGAGGACCTGTCATGAATAGCAGGTCTCCGACTCCGCGTCCGCGATAGCGCTCGACAAGAATCTTTTTCTGAGCGAGATTCGCAAGGCCGTTAAGAGGCTTGTGGAACGCGGAATTTCGCAGGTCTGAGCAAGTGTCAACAAGGTGGTTGAGGTGCTCGAGCTGATCTGAGTTCATGACGTATCGAACTGTTGGATTCAGCATCCACACTTCGCTGTCCGTCCTGGACCACAGGACTGGCTCTTTAAGAGTTACGATTGACCACTGAGAATTGTGAGGGGTGCGTTTTTTGGTGTCGCTCATTGCTAAAAGAACTTCATGCGAAGACCTCGCTAATGCGAACCATGTTTGTTTTTCTGTTTCGCTTGATCTTTTTCTCGCGCATGAGTCGGCTAACTAGCGACGTCACCACCTGGCGATTCTCACGAGCGGTTTGACCGAGGTTTGGAAGATCAGCCGAGGCTTTGTTTATAAGCGTCCATAGCTTGATCTCTCCTGGCCTTAAGTCTCTTAAGTCGTCGAGGATCTTCTTCTCTTCCCAAATGAGGTGGTCGGTGTCCATTAGACGTGCCGGTAGTTGCTGGGGCGCGACAGGGACTCCGCAAACGGTATCATGCGGCGTTTTGGCTGCTTGGCAGTCTTTACAGGTTCAAGCTTAGCGAGCGAAAGGTACTTTTTAACTGATTCAGGGATGTCTGCGAGTTCATCGTCAGTCCATGCTCTGATCAACGGCCAGATTTGGTAAGGCCTGTACATGTGGGCGTTGCGCATCCCTGGATGCACGTTTGGAAGCACTCTGGAGATCCATCCCTCGAAGTCGTAGTTTGGGTCGTCGTAGTGACCTGATTCTCGGTGCTTCTTGATGATCTCATCCATCGTTTTCCGCGTGGCTGTAAAATGGATGACGTTATGCGAGTCAATCAGAGCTTTCTTGTTCCCGCGAGGAGTCCTGCAGCTATCGAAGATTTTTCCGTTTCCGATGTACACCCCAACGAGATCCTGAGCCCCTTCGATCGGAAGTCCTGGAAGGCCGATGGTTGGAATGCACCTGCAGCTGATGGAATCCGGTTGAACGCTGTTAATGCAGCGCTGGATTAGCGTGAGCGTCCCAGTGCGCCATAGCTCGTCCCCATCAACCACGAGGATGTGCTTAAAGCCGTCGCTGCGGATCCACTCCAGAGAATCATTACGGACACCGGCCTCAACGTCTACCAGCAGTCCCTTTCCTGTGCGGTGACTCTTGACGTCAAAGATCTTCAGCTTTGAGTTGAGTCCGTCAGCGACCAGGCGCTTATGAACGTCTTCGACCTGCGCGATTTCTTCTTGGCTTACCACCTTTCCAGACCAGTACTCGCTTGGGATGCAGAACCGGAACGACTTTACTCCCTCGCTGACAAGCCTCAAGCAAACTTCAAGCAAGCAGAAGTCATCTTTCGTGACTTGGAAATATGCCACAAACGAGTTGCGCTGCTCAAGCTCAGAGTCACTTGGGAAACCGAGTTTCTTCCTCTCGTTGAAAATCGCCTCTCCCTCGTTCCACCTCTGTTTTGAAGCGTGGTGGGCGTCAAAAGCGTCTCCGGACCGCTTGCCACAGTCAGGGTGCTCGTGTTCAAACAGGAGGTGCATGGCTTCGATAACCACTCCGTCTTGGTATGCGCGCTCTGTAAGCTCAGTGTCGCAGAACATCGACTGGTATCTTGGGTGGTAGATGTACCCAAACTTGTCATAGCGCTTTCTGGTGATAATCGGAAGAGTGCATATGGTCTTCACATAGCCATCGTTTACGTGGACCACGCACTCTTCAGACCACCATCCAGGTCTTAAGCTTCCGATGAGCTGAGAGTCCCAGTGTCCAGGAGGTGAGAAGTCATCAGAGATCGCGATCAGGACGTCGCCGCGGCAGTATTCAGCTGCAAGGTTCCAGCCCTTGACGCAATTGAACGGCTCTGACCCCTGGATAACGAAGTCGAACGTGTCGTTGTCTCCGTTGCTCTTTCTCATCTGCTCGCAGACCTCGATGCCGGCTGTATCAGTGGCATCGACAGCAACGATGACCTCGACCTGGCTGGGATCTTTTGCCCTGGATTTCCAGAGGTTAACGGTTTGCTTGATCAGGTGCGCTCTGCACGACGTGTAGCACAGCGAAAATTTAATCGACATGTTCTAAAGAATGTGGATAAACTAACTCTTGGCCGCCGCGCCGCACAATTTAATGCTAGAGCCAATGTGATGATCATGACTGCGGCGATGCTTCAGGAAGCCCAAGCCATTATCGCAGACTACCAAGAGCTGGTGAATGAGGTTACCGCGGTGAAAGCCGAGCAACCTCCGGTGAAAGCCAAAGCCGAACCTCCTACTACTCCTTCCGCGCCTTGATGCTCGCTGCGTAACCTTTGAAGAAGTCGTAGTCTTCTTTCTGATTCCTTGTCAGTCCGCTGAGCTCAGGAAACTCATAGGCGTGAGCAAGCGAGATAAGATCTCTCTGGTCCTTCTCTCTGAAGGTCCCAAGCTTCATCCTTAGCAAGTCATCAAGCGCAGCCACAGGATACTCCTGGGGTGAATCTGGAGCTACCTTGACACTCTTTAGAGTGCGATACGTCCCAGACAGGACCTGACCGCCGATGATAAAATCGACGTTGCCGCCAGACGGGCTTTTCCAGCTGTCAATTCCTTCATGGTTGTTGTCACTCCACCCGGAAGGCGGAGGAGGAAGAGGCCTGGTGACATGGACGTCGATGTCCACAGTAGGACGGAAATCGCTTGACTTAGCCGACTTCAAGTGGTGGAACACGGCGACTCCACCGACAATGACAGGGTTCAGCTTGAACTTCCGAAGGTAGGCCAAGAGTTCAGCCACTTCTTGCGGCGTCGGAGGCGTATCTGAAGACTCAGATTCGCACAGCGATCGAACACCGCACTGCAAGATGTAGTCGTCGATTCTCATGCTATTTCTTCACGCACCCACTATATCACGCTTTCAGCATTTTGTAAACACTTTTTAGTATTGCCGCGCTAACCTAACTACCATTTCAAACTTGACGCCGTTGCCCACGCAGATTGGACCTGCTCTGAGCGCTCTGTGGCGTTCGGTCTCTTTCCGAACAGCTTCTCAGCCGCGTTGTCGTACAGCACGGCTGCTTGGCGGTCATCTGACCTCACTCCAACCATCTTTACCTTGCCTTCGATTGTGATCCTAGCCACCCACTTTCCTTTAAACAGCGACACTCCTTTGTACCTCATTTTATCCTGTTTTTGAATGATTCCAGGACGCCTTCTGTTTGGGTACTTCCTACCGCGGCAGGATATGGACAGCGCCTTGCGGTGCTCTTCAGAGAAGCCGCGTTCAGACTGCGCTCGGCGTCCGGCGTCAGTAAACACAACATGAACGTGGTCCATCTTTCCAGACGCATGGAGATCACGAATTTTCTGAATGTGCTCTGAGCTTAGCTGCTTTCCGCGGTTTGACGCCGCGATTTTGGCAGCAACTTCTGGAGGGTGCCCAGATCCGTACTGATCGCGACAGCGTTGAACATAGGCTTTGAGCTTAGAAGCGATAAGCCTTCCAACAGCTGGTTTCATTCGGCGTCCAGTGAAGGCGTGAGAAGCCACGTTTAACAGATTATCGAATCCGTATTCGTGGATTCGCCGTTGCTCTTCGAGAAGGCACACGATCTCGTCGGCGGACTCAAACACCTTTCGCGCGATAAACGACTTTCCAGGTGTGAGCTCAGCGCGCAGCCCTTGGTACATCGGACGCTGATTCAGCTTATTTTGAGGATGGTCAATAACTTTTTGGTGAAAACTCATCCGCGAACCGTGTCCTTTTCCGACGTAAAGGACGCGGTTGTCAGGCATTAACACCAACTCGTAAACATAGTATTCCACAGACTAGATACTGCCAAGCCTGCTGGAATCAGTAAAGCTAAGATGGTATCGATCATGATGGGGGTGCTGGTCTGCATTCCCTGGAGCTTCTCGAGCAGCTTCTCCATGCGGGCTTCGGCTTTGTCGCGCTTGGAGGTGTCCATCTGAAGGTCTTTAAGCGGACCAGGAATGGCGCCGCTGAACTTGGACATATTCTCGCCATACTGGTACCGGGCTTTCTCTAGGGCAAACTCCTTGACCCACTGGGCTCCTGTCATTGGCAGGCGCTCTGTCCGCTCATAGTTGCCGTAACAAATGATCCCTGCATGGTACCGGTCAATCGGATTGTGTATCAGAAGGACCCTGTTGACCTCGTCGTAGATCCAGTCTGGCTGAACTGACATGACCCGCTTCCAGGTCTTTCTCCACCTGAGCCACATGTCCATCTCCTCGAGACCGCGTCCAACAAGCGGACCGTTGTTGAAAAGGTTGCCGTAGAAGAGCTCGTACTGGAGCGGCATCGGCTCGACAAAGTCAATCTGGGCGATTCCCTGGCCAACGTCGACTCCTTTGAGGTAGGCTGATTGGCCCTCAACCATCTTGACCGACCCAAACTTTGGCTGAGGGCACCACTGAGAAAACTTCCCAAGCGCGTCGTTTATGCAATCAAGGACTTGCTGTTGGGTGACCTCCACGCTCCACATCGGAGATCCAAGCGATCGAAGGATATAAGCTTTAAGCTGGTCGATTGTGTAACCGACCAGCGGAAGCGAATCTGGGCTATTGGCGGACGTTTGAAGTGGCTCAGCACTCATGCCCTAAATACTAGGGCGCGGCAGGGTACGGCGCCATGATCTCTTCAACGCTGTCCGGGAACTTGCTCTTGGCGTGCTTCTCGAGTTCTGAGCGGAAGTCGAACTCTTCACCGTCCAGCGAACAGACAAACTTGTCAGCGGATTCGGTCAGGTTCGGGCGAGGAAGATTTGCTGTCGGGTCGACTTCAGGAGCGGAGGCCATGAGAGCGGCTTTGACGGCATCGTCAACGATAACGTTGTTCTTTCCGGCTTTTCTCAGAGCTTGCTGAAGGACTGCCTGCGCGTCGGATTCAGGAGCGGAAAGAGCGGGATGAGCAGTCTGGGCTTCGCGGTTCAGGCGGCGCTGCTCGCCAGGGGTAATATCGCGCGGCATGACATCGTCAATGGTGGGGATTGACTTTGAATCGGCAGGATTTCCAAACGTGTCAACAACGTTCGATTCACCAGGGTCTACCGTCTGGCGAACGAGGCGCATTCTGCGAGCGGCCTCCATAGTCATTCCAACCACGGGTGCAGAGCTCGGGAGAGGAACGGATGCCGTTGGATCCACGACCGGGGTCATGATCGGCTTGATCACGATGCCTTCTTTGTTTTTGTCGAGCGTCTGGGTGCCGTGCACAGAGTGCTGCTGGTTCGGCGCAGACACCGACACAGGGATGATGCGGATGACAGGGACAGGAGTCTTTGAAAGCTCGCGAGAGAGCTGTCCGGGACCGGCGTACTGGTCCAATATGGGGTCATTGACCTTCTGGCCGTTGGAGGTGACATACTCGCCGCGCTGGTCGAGATGGATCGAGATTCCAAGGGCTGAAATTGAAATATGAACCGGCCACGGATTTCCGTTGAAATATCCTACCACTTGGGTGGTGGCTCCCTTTTTAGGGGCTAGAATCGGCGCCGGCGCGACGGGAGGACGAAATCCTAGCTGCTGCGCTAGCTGTTGTTCTTCTTGCGTTTTAAGCAGTGGCGAAGTACTCTGTGTAGACATGCTCTAGTAGAACAGAATTTATTCTTAACTAGCTATGGCGAAATCTAAAAAGCCCAAGAAGCTAAACCCTGCAAAAGCCAAGCGGAAGCTTGACCGGTTATTCTCCCAGCTCATCCTAGAGCGCGACGACCGGGTCTGCCAGTGGTGCGGGCGCGGAGTTCCAGATGTTAAGGTAGACACCTCCCACATCATCCCACGCGAGATCCTAGTGCTCCGCTGGGATCCCTCCAACGCCGTTGCGCTATGCTTTTCGTGCCATAAGAAGCGAGGGACAAGCTGGCATGGAAGCCCATTGGAATCGGTAGCGTGGTTAAGGCAAACAATTGGAAATGAACGCTGCGATGAGCTGATAGTTAAGGCCAAACAGCCTTTTGTTCTCAGTAACGACACAGTCGCGGCAATCGAAAGTGATTTGCGCGCGCGTCTAAGTTCAATTCAACCAGTTCTTTGCGACCATGAAACAACGCCAACGTCCTAAAAACGCCGAAGAGTCACTTGAAATCGTCCGCATGCTGTCAGAGCACGACATCTCGCGCAGTCCGTACGCCGTCCTGATCCATTTCGTGGAGCGCAAAAAGAAGCTTGTCCCGGTTGCCCAGCCAATCCAACAGTTCGAAGGGCCAAGACGGGATCGCAGAAGTTTTGAGAGGATTGGAAATCCTGAGCTGTCATCGCACTTCCAGCCGCTCCGAGGAGTGGCCGTTTGCTCCGACGATGAAGATGAAGGAGAATCTTACAGCGCAAGCCTCTAGACCGCGCTGAACTTTGTCCCGCTCGGGACTGGCTCCCACACGCCGCCAGTCCTGACTTGAAGATGGGTGCACCAGACGCGGGCGGCGTCAATCGCTTTCGGCTCCTCGTTCAGGTAGACTACAGAAACTCTCCGCCCGCTCCTGATCTGTTGCCAGAGCGCATCGCACGTGTCGTGAGCGTTGGATAGCATTGGGATTTCAATTTCCATATTTCCTCCTAGTTAAAACTCCATCGCAGAGGTGTCGACTGACACCGGCATTTCGACGCCGAGCATTTTATAGAGCTCTGCTTCTGAGATGCACTTTGTGCCCCGTTTCTCAGCGTCCTTCGCTTTGTTTGCGCCGCCACCTTCTCCCACCACCAAGTAGTCGGTAGACTTACCAACGGACCCTTTAACCAGGCCGCCAGCTTCGATGATGCGGTTTGAAACGACGTCGCGCGTTCCAGATACGAGAGCCCCGGTGATTACGAAGATCTTTCCAGCAACGGGTTTGTTACCACCAGAGACATCCTCGAATTTAAGACCGGCGTTGTCGAGCCGCTCGATTTCGTCAGCGCATTCCATCAGGTATTTGGTGATGCTCTCAGTGCATTCAGGGCCAACAAGCTTGCGGAGCTCGCCGTTCGAAACCGCATCCGCGATTGCCGTGATCGATCCAAACTTTTGTGCAAGCAGCTGACTCGTTGTCTTACCGACACTCTCGATTCCAAGAGCGTGGATCTTGCGCCACAACGGAGCAGACTTGACGCGTTCGCGTTCAGCAAGGAACTTGATCTTAGCAGCGCCAGTCAGGCAGCTCGCGTTGGTGGTGAAAAGATCGGAAATCTGTCGCACGCCGTGGCTGATCAGAGACTTGATGGTAGCTTCACCTGCGCCGTCAACGTCTAGGCACGATTTGCAGACGGCGTGGGCAAGCCTCTCGTAGACCTGAGCTGGGCAGTCGTCATGGTTGACGCAGTAGTAGTGGACTCCGAATCGGACGAGCTCGCCGTTGCATGACGGGCATCGTTCAGGCATTTTCCAGTGCGGCCCGTTCAGGACCTTAACCCCGACGACCTTCGGAATGATCTCAGCGCTCTTCTCGACCCATACCTCTGCTCCCACGCTGACCCCTAGCCTCTCGACTTCATCTTGGTTGCACAGACTAGCGGCTTGAACTGTCGACCCGCCTAGCTCAACCGGGACAAGCACGGCATTGGGTGTAATCTGTCCTGTACGGCCAACTGTGATGATAATCTCTTTGAGAGGAGTCGACTTGCGCTCAGGCGGATACTTGAAAGCCACACCCCAGCGAGGAGATTTGGTTCTGACACCGAGTTCGCGTTGGACCGCGAGTTCGTTGATCTTCAGCACCGCGCCATCGGTTCCAACGTCAAACGCTTTGCGCAGGTCGTCGAAATCTTCGAGAGCAGCTTCAACGGCGCTTTCATCCATGTCAACCAAATGAGCGCCAAAGTCCTTGGAGGTGATGAAACCGAGATCTCTCAGAAAGTCAACCACCTGGGAATGTGTTTTAAGCTCAGGAAGCTCGATTCCAACAAGGCCGTAGGCAACAAATTGGATACCGCGTCTTGCAACCTCAGCGGAGTCGCGTTGCTTCATACTTCCAGACGCGGCATTGCGAGGATTCTTAAAGGTGCGCTCGCCGTCAGCTTCAAGCGCAGCATTCAGCTTCTTGAAGGTGGATTCAGGCATATAGGCCTCACCGCGGACTTCAAGAGTCAGCGGCTTTGAGAGCTCAAGAGGGAGAGTACGGATCGTGCGAGCATTCACAGTGACGTCGTCGCCGACGCCGTCCTGTCCGCGCGTCACCGCTGTCTGAAGCTTGCCGTTGACATACCGGGCGCCGAGAGACAGGCCGTCAAATTTTGGCTCGAGGATCAGGGTGTGGTTTCCAGTGGACTTGAAAAACTTGATGACCTCATTCGCAGTAAACGCGTTATCGAGGCTGAGCATCGGGACAAGGTGCTTGACTTTTGCAAAACCCTCGATGGTCTGACCTCCGATGCGCTGGGTAGGGCTGTTTGGATCGTGAAGCTCAGGGTGAGCTTTTTCGAGGTTAATGAGTTCTCGCAGAAGCCGATCAAACTCAGCGTCCGTGATCGACGGATTGTCGAGGACGTAGTAGTTGTAGTTGTGAGCATTAAGCTCCTTCCGTAACTGCTCAATTCTTGCGGTGTCAGTCATAGGGTTATAGAACCTCCCCGTTACTCATATTGCGCATAGCAGTCTCGTTTTCGTAGGCGGCCAGCATCGCTTCGTTCTCACCACGCTCGATCCAGGCGGCGTTTGCTTTGCTGACTTTCTTCATGCGGCGCGTAATGCGCTTGCGGGATTGTTCGCGATCATGGCGCTACTATATCACGCTACGGAAATTTGTAAACATTTATTTGCAACTATTTTTGAGACTAAAAAGGCGCCGTCTTTTGAACGGCGCCAGTGCGTTGTTTTAGACTTATTCTTCGACCAGCTTACTGACAAGCTTTGACGCTTTAGATTCAGACTCACCACGCATGGCTTTTCCCATGTTTGTCGCTCGGCGCTGAATCTCCTTTGCAACTCGCGCTGTGTGCGTAACCGGCGCAGAGTTCATAAAGCGACCACCAAGTTTTCGGCCGATGTCTCTGGCTCCCTGCGCCATTTTGCCTGGAAGCTGCTTCACGCCGCTCGGAATGGTCTTGCGGTCGCGCATTCTTGGAACTGAATAATCGTTGCGGACTCCATTCTCGCCAGTGCCGAATGTGGATTTTGCTGTGTAGCTGGAGTCATAGTCGCTCGCCCAGAAGTGGAACGAGTACTCGTAGATTTCGTCGTCAGGAACGATTCCCATGCCACCACGCCGGCTTCCGAACTCGTTCTGCTCGAAGCCCTCACCCCAACCGTCGCTCATCTGACCAGACACCCATCCAACCAGCGCTTTGGTAGTGGCGTCATCGGGGGTGGTGTCGAACTCAGCGCGCAGCAGGATGCCGATGGCGCCTTTTTCCTTCTTATCAACGCGGCCGTAGTCCACACATTGGATGCTCTTCAGACCGGGAACATCTTCAGCGTACTGCGCCATGTTGGATTCATTCCAGTCGTCCTGAGCAGCTTCAAGCACTCCTTCAATAACGCTCTCGTCTTCAAAGTCAGCTGCAGGCGATTTCTTTTCTCTCCAACCTTCCAACCAGCGGTGCCATCCGCCATTCTCGTTAACGTAGCTGTTGAAGGCGTCGTCCCACTGCTCGTCAGTCATGTCCTCGCCTTCGTAGCGCCAGTCATGCCGGTCGACGCGTCCGTCTCCTCGCGAAGAAGGATCCTCGTCTCCTTCTTCGTCTTCGCCCTCATCTTCTTGCATGCCAGCCCAATGCTGAGCGACATCTTGCTTGAGGGTTGACCCGGTTTTCTCGTCAATCGCCGAGATGTACTCGAGCGTCGTCATCATGCCGTCATTCTCTTTAAGATTGGCGGTGTAATACAACGGGACGAAAATATCGATAGCCTGTCCATCGCGCCAGAATGACTCGATCAGGCTCTTCGGAGTCGGGATTCGTACTCCGGTAAGCTGTTCAACTAGTGAAGGTTTGTACATCGTGCCATAACTACACGCGCCTGAACGGGTTACCATTCAGGCGCGCGGTGCAGTCAGACACGGGTTTATTCACTGACAAGCAGCTCTGTCGGATGAGCCGCTTTATGCTGCTCTTGAGCGCGGACCTTCGATGCGGCGCGCATCTCAAGCATGGCTCTGGCGGTGCTGCGGAGAACCACCAGGTTATGCCGGATTGTCCACGTGGAAGCCGTTCCTTTTCCGCGGAAGGCGTCCTTGAGCGCGAGGTTTTCCTTTCGGATTCTGGAGCTGAGTTCGGCGTATTCCTTGCGCCACTGGGCGCGCCAAGCGACGTATTGTTCGCGGGTGGTGAAGGTCAGCGGTGTGCTAGCGATATTCGTTGTCGTTGTCATATTATTAGTTTCCTATCAGTTTGTTGAATTTTAATAGTTCAGTTGATCAGTTTTAACCGCCCGAGGATCTTTTTGACTTCGTGTCTCTTCGCAGGTCCCACGCCGATGGCGGTTATCGTCGGGGCTCCGTTGAAGAAATTAGCACACCCAGAATCCGTGATGATCGTCGCCGGAATGCCAGCTTCGTCGCACTTGGACTTGATGCTGTGGATCTCGTCGGTGGAATTCGCAGAGAGGGCCACTTTAGTGCCCATCCCGTCTGAGCGGTATTCCTTAAAACGAGCAGGTTGAAACTCTTGTGAGTGAAGAAGCGCTTCAGTGAATGCGTGACCGCATTGAGAAGCGAGTTTGCCAGTTCCCATGCCGAGGTTGGCATGAGCGATGGCGTACAGCCGCATGGTTTGATCAGCGGCCGGTTCAGACACCTACGTGTGGGTATTCATGTTCATAAGAATATGCTTTCTTTGTTGAGTTGTACACTAGTTTTTCTGGTCCTGTCCGTGCGCCTGAAGGTAGTCTCTCACCCTCTTGACGCCGGCAGATTGCTTACCGGTGAATGTTCCCTTTCCACGGCGGATGAACTGGATCTGATCTTGCGTGACCTCACGCGCGCCATCATCGTCCTCGTCGTGGATGCATTTTGGATCAACCTGCACCACGTAAAAATGCTCACCAAGCGGTGATATTCCCTCATCCCACTCGATCACTCCGAACTCATCAGGGATCTCTTCGCCGCCGATCAGGCGGACGTAGTCGCCGGGCAACAGCGTCTGCGGCGTCTGCGACTTTTCCGCTGCCTCAATGAGCTTACGAGATTTACTTCCTGGTTTCTGTTTTTTCATACTTTACCTACAAAAGTTGGTGCTCCCGGCCGGGATTGAACCGGCGTAAAACAGATTTAGAGTCTGGCGCATAACCACTATGCTACGGGAGCATCTCAAAAATCGGTCGCATTCTTGGCATTTCAGGTAGCGGAGTTTCTCGCCGCTGCCGACGCCATAATTTAACCAAATTAGTGTTGCGGATCGGCGATACAACCCGCAACTGAGCGCTGCGTCTGAGAATCGACTGGCGTCTGCCTACGCCATCGCAGCCGATTCTCGTCAACCTGTGCGCGCTCAAAATGGATACATGTTTACACGGTCAATTGTTTCGTGGTCTTTGATCAGCACAACGTCGGCTTGAGTGCAGACCAGCGTCTTGATGTGAGCGCGCGCGTCGTCTAAAGTTCCAAACGGACCGTGGACTTGGACACCACAGACTTTAAGGCTGTCGCACTCGACATACATGCCGTCGGCGCGGGTTTCAGCCTCAGAGTCCTCAAACTCGAAGATGACTCGCTTCAGCTTTCGTTGCTGCAGATTGCAGCGGTCGCCGTAGTGGCCCGCGTCATCAGCCTGATACTTGGTGGTGGACTTTGAAAGAGCAAGGACCAGCTTTCGCTCTGGCGCGGTAACCCAGCAATCCAACCGCTTGGCGACGTTGATCTGAACTTGGCCGTGAGGACCAGAAGAGCTCTCTGCGACTCCTGCCATGGCGTAAGTGTTCTTGTGGTCAGGCTGCATGTCGAGGACGATGGTTTTCATGTTAGGCTTGTTCGTCGTAGTTGTTTTCAAGAGCCGCGAAAGCTTCAGCCTCGGACGAGGCAGACGCGCCGTCGTTCAAAACCTGCGGGCAGGGACCGTTGGCGCAGTAGATGTGAACCACTGATCCGCGCTCTTGGACGCGCAGAATGGCGTCGCAATGAGGGCAGCGAAATTGGCTCATTTTAACTTCGTTTTCAGTTGTGTTGTTCACGATCATGGGATGACTATATCACGTTTCGGAAATTTGTAAACACTTTTTTGCAAAAAAGTTTTGTTCTCCAAAAGAGTATGGATATTGCGCGCGAAATCAGCTTTTGGGTAGTCCTCATGTGTGGGTTGGCTTCCCTCATTGCTGTAACCTTCTACGTCTGCGTTCGTTTGACCATGGGCGCGATCAAGAGTGCGGCGCAGCAACTGACAGGTGTGAAGCCCCCAATATGCCCAGTGTGCAAGAAGGAAATAAAATCGGCGCCCTTACGGAGCGCCGTTGGTGAAACTGGAACTGTGCTAGTCTTCGGGTGCTGCAACCAAGAGGTTGAAGTCCCCCTTACCGAGCAGCTTGCGCAAGCTCTACGACAAGCTTCTTAAATGCAGAGGATACCGCGCTGTGAGTCGCGAGCTCTAAACCAAGAGCAACGTTGGCAAAAGCGCTCCCGTAGTTCTCGTACAAACCTCGTGAGCAGTAGGCTGAAATCAGAGGAGTCAGGCTGTAATAGCGTTTGAGCCCACAGAAGTCAGCAGTTGATCCCCACTTGCGGACGTCGATGTTTCGGCATTCAGCCACGCGGACCTTGTTTGCGATCAAAGCATTCACGACGTGGATCGCCACAAGGCGGTCAACCGGTCCAGCGAAAGACTCAACCACCTGAGCGTACTGATTTCCGGCGGTAATCCGATCCTGGATGGCGCCGATCTGCTCGTTGGTTGGCAGGACAAGCTTGTGCTTCCACCGCGTCGCAAGGTTTTGAGAAACCCACTTGGACGCCACCATGCCGCCAACTTCCGTGAGAAGCGCATGGGCTCCAGAAGGAGCAGGGCGCGCTGCAAACGACGGGTAGACCGTGATCATCTTTCCATCGCGCGAAAGCTCGACGTCAGACGGCACCTTCTGAATCTGGCTGTTTTGCCAGTTGACGGAATCAAGAATCGGCGCGAGCTCTTTTAACGGGCTCTGCGCCATCTTATCTTTCGCGTATGATAGAGCGTCGGTCATGAGATCAATCAATCTTCTCGAAGTCGTTATTTCTCATCGCCTTCAGGTTCCTCATCAGACATGCTTCCACCAGGCACCTCACCTCCGTGCATCTTGATCAGCTCTTTGGCCGCTTTTTCGATCACTTCGTAAGGGTTTTCGCCTTCAACCTCTCTGTTTTGAGGACCGCCTGCGGTCATAATTTCAAGGGCATCAAGGATCTTCTTGGCGAGCTGAACCTCTTTCTTCTCTTCAGGGGCGTTAGAGGATTCGGGGTGCTCGCATTCGCAGCCCTCGAGGATCTTCGATACCAGGGATGACGTCTTGCGAGACTCAGCGCGCATACCAGATGTCGGATTGGTATCCCCGAGCTTGTCGCATGCTCGCTGAATGGCAGAATAAACCGCCTGCTCAGAAACTCCAAACTCTGCGGCCAGGCTTGCTAGCAGCTTCTTGTCACCAGCAGAGAGCTTTCCGGCTTCTCCGTAGCAGATCTTTTCGATGTTTGACAACTCGTTCATGTTAGTGATTCAATGGGGTTGAGTTCAAGGTGGACGAGCCAGGATTCACGCGCGTGACGGGATGCGGTTCGTTGGGCTTCTGCTCAGTTCGGCTGAGCTCCTCGCTGGCGTACTCGCGAATGGACTTTGGCTTGTTGTCGTCCTTGAACGAAATGGTGTACTTGCCTTGCTGGCCAACCTTCTGAACCACGCCAGTGTAGGACTGGCCGTCGTCAACAACGGTGACAGAGTCGCCGACGTTGTAGTCTTCTTTGGCGGCGTTGCGGATGTCCTCAATGACTGACGCTGAGTTGTTGACCGACAGCTCACCGGATTCATAGTTTGGAACGATCCATCGGCGCTGAACGGCCTCGGCGAATCCTTCAACCCCGAGCGTCTGGCGCATTTCGCCACACGGAATGATCGCAGAAGTGCGAGCGCGTTGCTGAAGGATAGCTTGTGCAAGTTGTTTCGTATTCATGTTGTTAAATCTTAGGAGGTTCGTCGACAGCCTGATCAACGGCAGCGTCCGTATTCTCAGCGCCTTCAGGAGCATCCTTTTCAGGGCCAAAGTCGCTTGCCGGCATATCAGAGGGTTTAGGAGCGCGTCCACCGCCTCCTCCACCACCCTTTGGAGCGGGCTCGTCAGGAGCAAGGCGCGGGAGCTCTTCTTCAGAGGCAATCAGCACTCGCAGACTGTCGCGAAGAGTGGAGAAGTAATTCTGGAGCGGCCAGTCGTCGACGGCCAAAATTTCAGCGGCAGAAAGTAGGGTGTCGAGGATTTCGCGGTTGACAGAGCCTGTCACCACATTCGACCTCCAGATCTGGCGGTATTTGCGAATCTTGTCGGCGTACGCCTCGTTTCGGGCATCCTCGTACTCCTGGATAAGGCGGTCAAGCTGGCGCTCGATGTTGCCATACCAGCGTACGACGTCAGTTCCCCTGAAAGCCTCAAGCACCTCGCAGCGCTGAGGCGTGGGGCGCCTCCACAGAGATTCGTAATCGTGTACCATACTAATCAATCAAGCGGTTGACCAGGGATTCGACCGTGGTTTTACCCTTGGCGATGGCGTGCTTCGCCTTGTCACCGGGTTTGGCTTTACCAACGCCTCCCTTTGGAATCTTGGGATTCTCGGGCTCGTCAACCACAGGCTCATTCACGAAGTCGTAGGCGTCTTTTGCAATCTTCTCGAGATCGACCTTCGCGTCTTTATCATCAGACTCAGGAGTGACAATCTCAATAAAACGGATTTTGAATGTGGGCTTTTCGCCGGTCATTGCTTCGTCGCCGCAGTCAGCAACCACCCAGCCGAGCTCAGCAAGCTTGTGCATGGCATCAGCAGTGGACAGCGACTTCTTGGCTTCGCGGTATGACTCGACGTCTTCAGTGGACAAGCAGAAACCGTCGGGGTCCACATCCAGCCCGCTCTCAACCTTAATCCCGAGCTTCTTGAGCGCGGCGGACAGCGGACTTTTCTTGGGTTCAAGGCGCTCTTGCTGACCCATTTGAGAGAAAATCTCCTCGGCAGCCTCAACAATGCTTTCCTGGTGTGACTCTTCCTGAGACGTTCCAAACAGAAAGGTCATCAGGTCATGGCTTGTCTTGTTTCTCATCGCTTTAATTACTGCTCTCGGTAACTGGGACGAATTTTCATTCGTGCGATAACGTATACGAATTATGGAATCAAGAACAACACAATTGTGTTCTAAACCGCGTGCTTGAATATTTTCCATCTCAACTGACACCGCGCGAAAAGCAAACCACGGCTGTCAACTTCATCAATAAGGCCATTGGAATGGGCTGTGAAGACATTGTTCTCGCTGCTCCAACTGGGTCTGGAAAGTCAGCCGTTGGCGTGACCCTGTGCAACTGGGGAGCAGCTAATCGGTCGAGCGCTCAGCCTGGAGGCTACATTCTTACTACCCAGAAGATGCTCCAAGACCAGTACGCGGATGACTTTCCGGAGATCGTGTCGCTGAAGTCTTCGAACGAGTACGAGTGCTCCAGCGGTTTTAAAAAGTGCTCCGTCGGTCAGTCTTCCAAGAAGTGCAAGCTCGGAGACAACTGCACTTACCGTCGACAGCGCAACATGTTCGCCAGCTCGAGAGCCGGTGTTACGAACTATCCCTATTTTCTAACCGAGCGCATCCACGTCGGAAAGTTCTCGAAGCGTCGCATCTTGGTGTGCGACGAGGCTCATAGCCTTGAGCGCCAGCTCATTCGCCACATGGACATGACTGTGTCTGAACGCGACCTTCCGAAGTGGGCCCCAGACATCCAAGAGGTTCCGGTTCTGAACACTCTAGAGCAATTTGTCGAGTGGGTCGAAGGAACTTATGTCTCTGCCATTAAGGAACGCTCTGAGGTGCTTATCGCGCTGGCTGAGGGTAACGACGACCAAGCCATTCGCGAAGCCTACGCACTTGAGCAACACGTCAACAAGGTGCTCCACGCTTTGAAGCTCATCAAGGAGGACTCAAAAAACTGGGTCTACTGGCAGGAGAAAGACAAGGAAGGATACCGTGACTCGATCGCAAGACCTCTTGACGCCGCTCCGTTTGTGGATATTGTGCGAGACATGGCCGACATTCGAGTCTACATGTCGGCGTATCCTGGAAGTAAGTCGGTGTTTTGCCGCAACCTCGGTCTTAAAGCAGCTGACGTTGGGTGGTGCTCGCTAAGATCCACGTTCCCAGTTGAGAACCGCCCTGTGGTCATGCTGTTTGCTGGATCTATGAGCAAGCGCAACATCGAAGCGACGACCCCAGAATTCATGCGGCTCACACGAAAGATTCTGGATCTTCACAAAGACGAGAAAGGGATCATCCACTGCAACAGCTACGCGCTTGGGGAGCTAATCTATGCAAACTTTGCGCCAATATATCCTCACCGCCTTCTGTTTCCTCGCACAGCTGATGAGCGCGACCGCGCATTTGCCGACCATGCAAATTCGCCATTTCCTACAGTGATCATTAGCCCGTCGATGACAGAAGGATTTGACTTCGCAAGCGATCTTGCCACCTGGCAGATTATCGCGAAGATCCCGTGGCCAAGTCTTGGGGATGCTCAGGTGCTCGCTAAAAAAGAAAAAGACCCGGATTGGTATGTCATGCAGACGGTCATGACGGTCATCCAGGCCTCTGGTCGAATTGTGCGCAGTGACACCGACAAAGGTGTCACCTACATTCTTGATTCGGACTTCACGATGATCTGGGAGCGGTATCCTCAGTTTTTCCCACCGTGGTATTCTGAAGCGTTTGTGTGGAGAAAGAAGTGACTATGTCCAGAGCATGCTGGCGGCAACTCCGTCCTTGACAGTTTCCATTGATGTCAGTTTGCCAGTAGTCATCGTTGTGTTTTTGGGCTCTCCACTGCGCCCAGACAGCTGAAGGAACTCTCCAGTGGCGTTGTCAATGCACATTGCAGTCACATTTGGACCAACAACGCTGCGCTTCGTGATGAACTTCGGATGGGTCTCAATGGTTCCGGTAAACAGGTTGAGAGTTGTTCGGTACGCCGCAAGCATTTGGCGAGTCTGGTCAGGCCCCGCGTGTTGCAGGATCTGAGACATCGTTTGAACGTGTTGGACGGCAAAATTCGGGTAGTGATCAGGATTTAGCACGCCTATAAGAACAGGGCTACTGCATTCCAGCCTGTGTAATCGACGAAACCTCGATCGTGCTTTCTGCTGGCCAGAACTCGCGGTCTGCCACGTAGGCTCCAATCGCAATCATCCACGGCTGCAATGCCACAATCGTCGGAGTGCTCCAAGTAGAGCCGTATTCTCCGTGAACAGACCCGTTAGCTGTGACCGACAGACCGCGGGGAAGCAGGCACGGTTTTCCGATGTCGCCTGGGCGCGACTGCCTGAACGCTGTCTTGATGCGCGCGTGCAGCGTCTCAATGTCAGACATCCAGCGCTCGATGCTGTTCCTATCCCACGTTCCATCTGGGTTCGAGTAATAAGGGGAGATGCTAAGGCAGGTCTTTCCATCGCCGCCTATCTTTATGAGGTAGTCAACTCCAGACTCAGCGTTAAACACTATAGATCTTGACGTGGTTACAACGGCGGCTACGTCTGTTCCGTTCTGAGTGACTTTAAGATTTCTGCTGTCTTGATTTTCGCTTCCATCAACGTACACTTTCACATAGCCGCTAACCGGAGAGGTGAACAAGTACCAAGCGTAGTTCGGCACCGAGAGCTGAGTCTCGCTGACAAGCTGACGGACGGAGAAGTTTGAAACCGGGACCGCATTTTCCTGAAGGGTATTTGCGGCGGTGCTTAGCGATACGGCAAGTACGATCGACCCGGATGCTCCGTTAATTCCATCAACTGCAATAGAGTACGCTGTTCCTTTCACTGCCTGGAATGAAATTGCATTTTGTCCTGGAGAAGACGTTGTCACCCTTTGCAGTGACTGCAGCGACTCTCCCGTGTATATCGCGACAGACGCCCAGCACACTCCTTCGTCGTCCATCAGACTGCCGTCGTAGTTGATCGTGACGGTGCAGTCGTGCGTAGCAGTCCACGCCCACCAAAGCGACTTTCCTCCATACGCCCCGAGCGGTCCATGATTTGGCTCTCCTGGCTCTGAGGTCGACGAGATGTTAGATCCCGCCAGTATGATCGACTTGTTGAAAGACAGTGTAAACCTGTTTGTGAAATAGTCAGTCCCTGGAAGCTGGTGCTCTTGACCGATCGGAGAATTTATCTTCTGGCTGTACGATGCCTTGACGTCGGAGAGCGCTTTCATCAGGGAGTCGTACTTCCAAGCGGCGTGACCTCCAGTCTCGGGAGTTCCAGTCACTGCGTTTGCCGCCTGAATGTGAATGGCGCTAAGCACGAGTGGGCATGGTTGAACTCCTGTGATAAGCCACAAAATAGGGTGTCTTGACGCGATCGTTGTTGTAAAATCAAACGTTACTACGTCGTACCGCTGGCGGCGCCCGTACATGGTAATGTCCACGGGCGACGACCCCATGTTCGACCCCATGTCATCCGTAAGCACAGCATGAATCG
>Ga0116170_10001262_pt1 | contig 25787 bp, 35 predicted proteins | sample AD_JPNHW1_MetaG_FD_89797 | JGI IMG/M metagenome (GOLD analysis project Ga0116170, IMG submission 89797) | Active sludge microbial communities of municipal wastewater-treating anaerobic digesters from Japan - AD_JPNHW1_MetaG | ecosystem: Engineered > Bioreactor > Anaerobic > Digestate | place... | reverse complement strand
TAATATTCAAAAACTTCATCTAGTTGTTTTCTATCTTTTATAGAATAAACAACATCACCATCTAATCCAGTGTTTATGACACGAGCATCTTCACCGTGAACTTCTTTGTCATACTTTTCCCTTGTGACATCGATATGAAAAGTTTTTGGCTTAAAAGGAAAGGATTTGATATACAACCGACTTGTTATTTCTTCTACTCTTCCAGTAAACGTATCCCAGTTGTTTGATGTGTGATCACTATTCCACGTATCACCTCTAAAAACTACTGCATGTTGATAATAAGATCTATTATCCTTTTTTTTAAAAACAGCTGAGTCTCTTTTGTTTTGATATTCACCATCACCGATTTCTGTCCATTCATCATCTTTGCCAGTTAAAGGCGCTAAACTTTCTTGTAGACATAATTTTTTAATTGCATTTGATAAGGCGTATGCCGTGTATGGAGCCGATCCACCACTTTGACCCGAATCACCAAATTTTTCACACAAAGCTAAAATTTCTGGTTCAAATCCCTTAATAAGAGAATCTGGAGTTGTTTCGAAGAGGATTTCCAATTCTTTCTTAGCGTGATTATATGTGTTTGTCATGACGATAAATATTTTATTGTTGATATGAAAAAAAATTATTAATGTTTAAAATAAATATATATATCTACATGATAAAAACTTTCGAACAATTTCACGAAAATGATCCTTATGACGAAGAAGATTGGGGAGACAACAATTTAGAAAAAATAAAAGCCATAGTAGAGGATCTTGGTTATAAGACAAGTGATATAATCAATATTCACGGATATAGAAATTTTATGGTATATGTTATTCCCGGTGAATTAGGAGTAATATTTGTAGAACGCGGAGATCATTTTGTGGCGTATGGTCTTTATACACCTCCTTCACGTTATCTTGCACCAATGACAACTGAAGATATGAGAGTGAGATGTGATAAGGAAGATATTATCGACAAAATAGGATTAATTATGGAATGGAAAGATGAACTACTACGACACTAAAGATGTCGTAGTTTCTTTGTAAATGATTACAAAAACTCCAGTTAAGAAGGCTCGTTCATAGAAGCAAAAAGTAGATGTTTTTAAAACATATTTAAACTACCTGAAAAACTTGTTCGTCAGCAAGTTCCTAATCTAAACTGGATTAGGTCAGTAAAATGACGAAACGCTTTATTGATTTTACCTACAACTCAAGGCTTTGTTGTAGAACCAATTGAACCAATATTTCAAAGAACTTGTTAAATGTATATATTAAATAATTTAAGTCAATTTTTGTCAAATTTATCAAACTACACTAAAGATGTAGTTGTTTTCTTTGACGGACTTTATAAAAAATGCTCCACTTGATTAAATTTCAAAACTACTTCCATATAGTTTCATATCCTTTAAATCCAAAAATTTTGACATGATTTCAGGCTCATAGAGATCACAGCCTACATTATCATCTTTAAGATAAGGATAAAAGTTAGCTCCAAAGGCAATTTGATTTTTATTTGCTGGAAGTTTTGATTTAAGATATCCCCAATCTACCAGAGCATCCTTTGATCTTCCTTTATTGATTTGAGGAAGCAAAACAAAATAATCTATTTTATTTTTCCAATTTTCATAAATATCCGCAAATCTGTCAATTGAATTTTTGTCAGAAATAATAATATGAAAATTCGTCATTATTTTGTTTTCTATAAGTATATTAGCGGCTTCGCTCCACATCTCTTTTAAATGCTGGTGACAAGATACAGCAACACCACCACAATATTTTTTAGTATATTCAATAATATCGCTCTTTCTTTCACTTAAAATGAAACTTCCATTTGTAGTATAATTTGGCGTGATTCCAAGGTCATATATTGTTTTTAAAATTTCGAGAAACTCTGGATGTTCGGTTGGTTCACCCCCACCCAACGCCGATTGCCATGGACGTTGATTTTCATTCATAGAACCAAAAAAGTTTTTAAGTTTTTCTACAGCATTTTCATAGTGCGATGAATCTTCCCTGCTATCCATATAGCAGTAATTACATCTTCCCAAAGAGCACCTACCGGTTATTTTTATGTCATAAAACTCAGGATATTCCAATTCTTTAATAGGCAAAAGAGGATCTATAGCGAAACGAATCGTCTTACCGTCAATCCAAACTGATTTATAATTTGATTTTTCTTCTATTCTAATTTTCATTAAATGCAACCTCCACAGCAACCCCAAGTAATAGAATCGTTAACTTCTTGTATTACAGCATCTTTTAATTCCTCGGGAAAATCATTAGGCCAATTGTTTACTGTCCAAGGACCACTTTCAACATGATCGTACCAATCCCCATCAAAACAAACTCCTCCGCCACTGGTTAAACTATGTGACGGAAAGTTATACATTACATCATCTATCTTAACTTTCAAATCTCCATAACAGAGATTTGGATATTTTCCATTATAGAATACTTTTATTTTTGGATTTTTTCCAAATTTCTTATCTGGGGAGAATTCTTCATATCCGAATTTCCCATCATTATACCACTTAATCTTCGCCATAATTTTAACCTAAATGAAGTCTAGTACCAATTTCCATAAGTTTCTCTTGATAATCCCAATCGGGATTTTCATCCAATGAATACATAAAATACATTCTACGTTTTGGATCAATTCTATCTTTAACTTCTTCTATATTTTTTTCTGTTACAAATTGTCTATAATGCCAAATACCATCATCTTCATCGTTTCCTTCCCAATTTTCTTCACCGTAAGGATCTATATCTTTATTAAATTCATCAAATTTCTTGACTTTCTTTTCTTTGGGTGGTCGCGTGTTGTCTTTTAATTCATAACGAAGTTGCCCATAACGATTTGTAATCTCATAAAGCTCATCGAAAGTATAATCTCCTATAAGAGGAAAATCGTTGGGGTCATCACCCCAGCCATGACAAACACGGGATATGTAACTATCGAGATCATCAACGGAAATCTCATCCATACTAATCAAAGGAGCATACTCTGTAAGATATTCGGGATAAACTTTTTCAATCATTTTTTCAATGATATTTTTGTTTTTTCCTTCAAATATATAAAGCTCAGATGATGAATTAGTTATAATATCAACTATAGAATGGGGTTGAAATAAAAATAAAGTTCTTGACATTTTATGAATTTTTTTATGCTATATATTAATATTTTTTTATATTAGTTTAATCTTAAGCCCCATTTCTTTCATCTTTAATATGGCCTCAGCATTGCCGAGAGCATCTGAAAGAGGATTATGATTGTGGGGGGCGTCTCTTAAATGTTTCCATGTAGCTCGGGCATCTTTGGTTAAACCACAATATAAATCACCGATTCTTCGCGAACTCCAACCAAAAGGATTTTTCAAATCATTAAAAACATTGAAATAATAATTTATCCATGCAAAATCATATCCATTGTTGTCAGATATGAAAATTGGTTTTCCTTTTGAATTTTCATTTATCCATTTTTCAAAATCCTTCATAACTTTTACTGGATCATCAAAAGTCAAATGTTCTTCCCTAGAAAATCCACTAATAGCTAAAGCCTCGGGTTCCCACTTATCTGATATGGGACGGGTCCTGCCATAAAAAGTTTTCTTCAATGACGGTTCTACAACAACCGCTCCAAAACACACCATAGAATTTATTCCTTGTATTCTGCCATCGCTTTCAACATCAACACTAATAAAGCTCATAATATAATTTTTTTAAATTTTTACGAAGATAAGAATAAACGATCAAAATAAAAAATTTAATGATCTTCCTTATAGATGATTTCAAGCTCGCCTTTAAATTCTTTGAGTTCACATGGAATGATATTCGCTTTTATATCTTTTATTTGTATTAACCCTGAAATAGAAAAATCTTCCTTTTTTATAAAGGTTTTCATATCAAGTGATGTCAATGGATCTTCTAAAATCAAAGTATCATTGTGTATGGCTGGTCCTGTATAAATTCCAGATGTTTCACTACCATTACAATTCCTAACAAATAGAAATAAATAATATCCATCATAATCATTATTGAAAATCAGTGTACAATTTTTCATGTACATACATTCCATTTCTGGCAAGAAATCCGCGTGATATTTATCTATCAGCAAAGTCCAATTTGTATCGTGTAGTGAAAAATATTGAGTGTGTGTTATAGTTTGATTAATGAAAACATCCTTTTGACAAAAGGAGAATAGAAAAATAAGTACAATAAATATACAGAATTTTTTCATTAATTCTATATATTGTAGAATTTTTCTGTATATTTAAAAACAGAAAATATTAAACTTTCTTTTCTATAAGAAATTTAAAAAAATCTTCAAATGTTATAGACGTGAAGTCAAAATCACAATCATTCGGAACTATTATATAATCAAAAATATCTTTATAACGATCGTCATTGTGATCCTGGCACCACTCATACATAAGATAATTTAAGGCCTCGAGATGAGGCGATGGATTTGTTGGATTATCCATCTTTTTAAATTTTCTTATTTTGTAATTTTTTAATTTATATTGGTCTATAACTCTTTCGTAATATTTGTGTAGTTTCATAAATTTATTTATAGTTCAAATTGTAAAAAGTTTTATTCTAAAAGATCTTTTATGAAATGATAATCTTTATCACTAAATACCCATTTATCGTATTTATCATTGAATTTTAAATATTTTTTAATCAATTCAAATTGATATTCATCAATTTCTATAATTTCTCCACTTGGCAAAGCCATTATTTCTATGTAATAGTTTTCTTCTTCTTTAAGGAATTTATATCTTTCAGATTGTTCTTTTATAATTTCTTGTACTTTATTTATAACGATATCTGTTTCATTTATAACATCTAATATAACTTCTTCGAGAGAAAGAGATATTATAACCAATTCAAATTCTTTGTTTATACGAATGTCCTCATATTCTGTTTCTGAATTTGGAACGAAAACACACATAGGATATTGATTATCACATAAAGTATTATATTCGTATTGTTCTTTTCTAAAGTCACTATCTAAATTCTTATAATATTTTGAATCTCCTATAAATTTCATATTTCTATAGTTACTGAATATGTCAGGTCTTTCTTCTCTTTCAATTATGAATCCACCTTTTTTAAAACTTCGAGGAACATCAGTGAATTTTTCAAAAAACTCTTTCTTGAATTTTTCATCATTGTACAAAACTTTTCTTGAGAAAAATTCCCAAACATATTCAAATTGTTTAGTATAAAAAGCGAATATTGTATTTTTTTCTTTTATTTTTTCAGATTCAAAATATCTTATCAAAGTATTTTTTATAGGATTATGTATTCCATCCACCTCACATCTTTTAATGTCTTTTATTATGTTTTCTGTTGGGGGATCATCCTGTAATATTCTTTCATCTATTTTTATATCATATCCTTCCGATTTAATAAAATCTATCATGTTATTTATTTGTTCGATGTCTTTATCAGAACCGTAAGAGTTAGATAATTTTAAAATAGTTGTATAATAAATATCGTCAAGACCCCAGTTAAGAGAATTTTTAATATCTTTTATTTTGTATGTTACCCCACCACCTTTTCTTTCAAATTCTCTTTCTGTTTTTAATACATCTATTTTTCCTTTTAATGGAGTTTTAGAATGTTTTATTAACTTTTTTTTAGGATAAATGAATTCATAAGTTATATAATCCAAAAAATATTCCTTTAGTTTATTAAAATAAAAGGCATCAGATTTTATTTCAGCTTCTTTATCTGCTGCATAGGAAACATTGGTTATTAATATTTTATTTTCATATTTTAAAGTCTTATATTTATTAATAACCTTTTTTATTAATCTAACGTTATTTTCTGTAATATTAAATAATTTGGGAAGGGATATATACTTACAATGAGGAGTGATAACTTCACCAACAAATTTTACAATAGAATTTTCTCCCTTTTGTTCTATTAACTTTTCTTCTAAGAAGAATTTTATATCATCTGAAAAAATTAAATTTGATTCTTCCGAATTATCCACTATTACTTTATACTCCAGTAAATTTTCCATCAGCTTCTTTTTCTACTTGGGATTTTAAATAATCTATGCTCGTGAATGAATCTCTATTTTCTTTTGTTAAAGTAACAATATCCACTCTATTGAAAAAGTCTGGATTTTCTCTAATTACTTCACTTTTCGAAGATACGAATACAAATCCTAAATTATCGGGTATAACATGTCTTCCTCTTTTAATTTCTAGAAAATTAAATAGATCTTCTGTGGCTGGATCTAAAGATAGAAATCTTAAACCGTTATTTCTTTTGATCGACATGCATTGTAATAATTCATCATTTATCATATCTATATACTTATGACATTCGTCAAAAACTATTGTATATAATTTGTCTGGATTTTCGTGCGCGTTTTGAATTTCTTTTCCTAAATTGGAGAGAACATACACGTGATCGGAAGGTTTGTATTGAGTTAATAAATTTGTAGCTGTATTTGATGGAGTTAAAACAATAAATTCGTGTTCTTCTTTTTCCAATAAATTTTCTATAGTAACAGATTTTCCAGCCCCGCTCGGTCCAAGAATACATATAGATTGCATAAATGGATTTTTTATTACATCGATTTTCTTATCAGTTACGCCATCTGGTATGATTCTATTTAGATATTCATCATCTTCATCGGAAGATGTCCAACCTTTAAAATTATCATCAGAAAAAATATTAGAAATTTTCTTAAAAACTTCCGATTTTTTTCTAAGTTCTCCAATATTAATTCTTTCAATCACAACAACCCAATTAAAATGCATATCGGGAACAGTAACTATTCCATTATCATTTAAAATTTTCTCGACACCAGGTATATTTTTTCCATTTGCTCTCACTGGTACGCTTAATCTTACATCGGGATTGGTTCTTTGATTTACAGAAAAATAATTTCTTCCTTCTTTTTGTAAAGAAATATAATATTTATTATATTTTATATAATAAATATTATCACATATTTCATTTAATTCTTTTATAAATTCAACTGTCCACGGCGATTTTAAATTCCATTCTTTCTCATATGGTTGTTCTGATTTTTCCACTTCTTCTTTCCACTTACTTATTTTAGTGGCGATTGGTTCTTTTTTATTCATTTCAAAACCGTTAAATTTTATAGTTTTCTCATCTATTCCGAAATTTTTCAAAACACCAAATAAACTTTCTTTCATTTGATTGAGATTACCAGCAATTTTTAAATATTTCCCATTGCCCGAAATGTCTTTAAAATAATATTTATGATATTTACCCTGATTTAAAATATCTTCAATCTCCTTGGATGAAAAAAAATTGCCACGATTGGTTAGTTCTCTATCTTTTTTAAAATCATACCCATTTTCGTATAACCAACAACAAATATGATAAAACATATCACGAAAACTCCTAGAATTACCAGATTTAGGAAACTTTAATATATCATTTTTATATTCAAAATGACAATTCCCCTCTACCATTTTTCCTCTTCCCTCACCGTATTCTTCTAGCAGTTGATGAAATTTTAAAATCATAAAATGTTTTTGATTGTATATATAAATTTATTTTATTATATTTTCTATAAATTTAATCTCATCTACATTTAATTTAAAATAATTATAAATAGATTCATCGTCGATTTTTTCTATATTTGGATAAGGCAACGATTTTAATATTGTAACGTCATTAAATCCGTTCCATTTATAAATTTTTAATATAAATTTAATTAATTTAGAATCTAAATATCTTATCAATTTTTCTCCATCTGTTTTAGATTTCACCGGGACATACATTATGCCATCTGTTGTTCCACAAATTCCATCATCGTAAACTGGTGTTAAATTTCCGCTTCTAGATACTAGAATTTTTTTAGTGTTTTGATCTGGATGTTCAATAGAAGAATATCTATATTGTTTTGATGTGTGTTTTAATTTGAATTTAAATTTTTCAGATTCTTCTTTGGAAATAAAATCTCTTCTGTGATCAAATTTAAATGTAATTCTAAAATCTAATTTTTCTTCATATAATAACACCTTATTATATATTTCAATGGCATTTTTATTGATCAGCATAGGCAAATAAGAGAAATCTTTTAATAAAATTTTATCTTTATAAATTTTTTTATCGAAAGAACAAATAACGTCCGTATCATATAATGGTTTTGTCTTCTTTAATAAGAAATAACTAAATTTCGATCCAACATTAAAATATTTTGAACATTCTTCTACATTCAAATATATAATTTGATTTTTACTAAAAATATCTATTTCATCGCTACCAGTATTCATCCATGTTGGAGGTGTAATAAATAAAATATGATCATCTTCATCTATTAAATTGTAAGATTTTCTTATAAATTTACAATATAAATTTGATCCTCCAGTTTTTCTATTACCATCGTTGTTTATTTCTTGATAAGGAGGATTTTCTATTATGCGATTTGGTTTGCATTCCCATTTTTTTTCAAAATCAAATGTTAAAAAATCTCCGTGATTATAATTCAATTTATATTCATTATTGGGATCAAATAATTGTAAATAAATCCAAAGATTTTTGGATTGGTATTCATTTATATAAATCTGATTTTCAATAATATGCTTATATCTTAAATCCTCATTTGGATATTTTTCTTTTAAACCATCCATCAATCTTTTAATTATACAAATTTGAAAATTGCCGATACCAGCTGAAGGACCAAACCACTTCAAATCAGGATTAAACCAATCTTCTTTTGGAAGAGTATCTAACATTTCCTCGATCAGTGCGAATGGTGTAAAAACTTCACCCAATAATTTCTTTTCTACTTTCGAAACTCCGACATAGCTATCAATTAATTCAAGGACTTTTTGTATATTAATCACTCTTTCACTCTTATTTTTTGTATATATTAATTTACGAACCTTTGTATTTATAGTCAAAATTCTATCGTTTAAAAGTTCGTTGTTAATATAATTTCTATAAACAATTTCAGCGATTTCAAAATCTATGTTATTTAATTTTCCATCCAAAGATAACGCGTTTATGTAGTTATTCTCCCACTCGCGCATCTTGTGAATATGATCGAAACAATCTTCTATGCTGTCATGTTTAAATGCGCTATAAATACTCAATAAGAACGTTTTTCCTAGAAAATATTCAATATTTTCTAGTGCCCATAACAATCTTTTAGATTTTTCGTCGCTTTCTTTTTTATCTTTTTTTTCTTTATAAGTTTCTTTTGTTTTTCCTTTTTCTATTTCATTGTCATCAAGGCGTTCTTTAATTTCAGCTTTATCCGCTCCACTTTCAATATGTCCTAATTCGCTATAAATCCAATCACAATCTCTTCTTACATCATCTACTTTTATTAAATAACTTCCAAAGAAATTTTTTGACGAAATATCCATAGCGTCTACAACTCTTTCTTTAAAAGCCTGTAAATCAATCTTTTTAAATCCACTATCACTGCTTTCAAAAAGAGTAACACTATTTAGAAACTCATAGCGATTCGTGTCGATACTTTTGCCATTAAAAACTGTATTATTTTCTACATATCTATTTAAAATATTAAAAGTTCTATATGGCGTAAAATCAATCACTTGACAAGTCTTTTTTCCACGTAGAGGACTTTGGCATCTGAAGCTAGCCTGAATGTATTCATCAATAGATTCCCAATCATTCATAAACATGACCATATCACAATATCTGAGTGTTATGCCAGTAGTCAATTGACGATTGGCTATCACTATACATTTCTTGCCATCACGCGGAATAAATGTAGTCTTTGTTTTTTCTAAAAGTTTTGTAGAATCTCCATTCACCATACTATTTGTAAAGTGAACATTATAATTTTCTTTGTAAAAAGGAATTTCATTTAAAAGGTCGAGCAGAAGTTGCTGGCATTCTGTGTTTTGCACAAACAACAAGACAGAATTGGCATCAAATTTTTTGAATGGCGAATTTATTCCACCACCATAATAACCAGCTAACCACATTAAAAAGATACGCCAGTCATTTTTATATACCAATCTTCCATCTTCTACTCTTGAGAATTTAGCCCAATTAAATTGCTCTTCTTCACTGTAATATTTAAGTTCTTTTCTAACACTATCGGGAACATTATACATCCAGTGTGATATATCGGGAAGAGTATAAATATCAGGATACATTTCTTTGTATCTCTTTTCATCTACTAGATTATATACATGAATGTTTTCTTTTTCAAAAGTTCCTCTTACTAGATTTTTTGTAGGTGTTGCACTCAACCCGAGAAGTTTATCAAAATTTATTTTATTCAGTAATGCGTCTGTTTTGCTGGTTTCTTTAGCCTTATGACATTCATCGATAATAAGAAGATCCCAATTTATTTTTTTAAGTAATTCGAATTTCTTTTTTCCAAAAATTTCTTCTCCACCTTTGCCATCTTGAAATGAGCAAAGTACGAAATTTGGTCTATCATCAAACAATGTAACTTCATCTACTTCATCTTTACTCATATTGATGAAATCATAATCCATACCCTTTATTTTAAGAGCTTCATAAATCCACTGATTGTTTAAGACTGGAAAATTTGTAAAAAGAAGAACATTCTTCGGTTTTCTTTCTAGTAAATATTTATAAGTGATGAACGTTTTCCCACTTCGCGGTTTATGATTTAAAAGAACCTGCTTTACTCCACTATCAAATTTATCACAAATAAATTTATAAGCTTCTTCTTGGTGTGGCATTAGTTTTAATACAATCTTATGAGCCTCGGGATCAATGATATGTTGTATGGCTTCACGAATTTCTTCCATCGAACATTCAAACCATTCACGAGACGCGTCCAATCGAACTTCACGACCTTTTTCTCTGAAATGACCATGAAGATGTTGTTCCGCGTCCAATGCGGTGATATCATACGGTTCTAGATCAAAATAACGATCTCCATTGAAAATACATTGAGTAATAAGACTTTCTGGATTGGATGTACCGTCTTGCTGTTTGACACGAACTTCAGCATCTTCTTGCTCAGTCATTCCAATTTTAAACCACGAACCATAATTCACATCACCTTCTGGTGTATGAATAGTTCTAGGGTACATTAAAGTTTTAGTGGAATAGACGTAAATTTTACCCATGATTGTTATAATTTATGCAAATATACTGAAATTCTTTCAAATAAAAAACGATTTTCTGACAATCATAAAGACATTTTTTTATTTTATTTCGATTCTTATATGTGGAGTGATTATTTTAAAAAAATCTATTAGTAAATCCTCTAATTCCGTTTTAATTTTTAAAAATTCTTCTTTCTTATTTTTTACTAAATTGTCTGTTTCATTTTTTAAAAAATTTTCGAAATATTTATTATTTAAATTAGGATCAATTTTTTTAAAAAAATAATAATTTTCAACATTATCAATATTTTCATCACTGTAATATTTTACATGAGAAATAATATTTCTAACTTCCCTATAACCATTAATATATTTATCTATTTTTTTAAGATGTAAATATAAATCTTCTATATCTTTTATTTTTTTATTTTTAATAATAGTATTATTTCTACATTCTTTTTCTGGGAGCCCTATATCAAAAAATACATTTAAAAATCTTAAAATTTTATCATACAAAGATACAACTCTTATATAAAAATTCTCGATCATAAATCTAATATAATCTATTGTATTTATAATCGAATCTTTAGATTTTCTATATGCTGAAAGCATTTCAATCGAATAATCTATTTGTTCTAGACAGTCTAATATATTTTTACAAGATAATGTCATGTCAACAACATATTTTTCATAATCATTTTGAATAATAAAATTATTATCCGGTTTTTGTTTTTTTAAATAATAATAAAGTGGAGAATTTTTAAAAAAATCAAGTTTCATAATATCAATCATAATTTTTATTTTATTTTTTCTTATACCGTTCTTAATTAGAATTTTGCAGATATAAACATCATTAACATCATGTATATCAGTTATTTCTTTTTGTTTTAATTTTTTTACTAATCATTTGCATTTCAGCATTTAATGAAACTTTAGTGGTAGGTTTACAAGATAAAATAAAAATTGTTTTATAAAAATTAAGGGAACTTTCTCTTATAGAGAAGTTCCCTTAATTATAGAGTTTGTTGAAGAATTCCAATAAAGGATTATTTATTCACCGTTTTTCAATCGTCATCATCGTCATCACTACTTGAATGAGAATCTTCATCCCACCAATCATCATCGTCGTCTGATGATGAATGTGAACTGTGGCTTTCACTAAAAAGTTTATCGCCAGTGACTAATTCTGATAAAGCGTTACCGATGGCTGTTCCCCATCCGCCTTCTTCTTCTTGTGTCATAATTATCTGATTATTTTTTGTTCTTTCGAATTGTTAATCAACCGTTCAACATAAAACAAACAAAAACATAAAAAAGACATTATTAACAATAAACTCTACACCTATTTATATCCTGTTTTAAAGAAGGAGTTTTAAAATTCCATATAATTTTTTTATTCCAAATTAAGTTTCTATATTTGCACTGAAGTTAGATGTTTTGGTTGGTATCCATGAAAACAAAAAATTTTATGGCTATATTTGTGCTTTTATTTTTCTTATTCGAGGCTCTAAAATTTGTCCTCGAGATTATTGAATCCCATAGAAATGGTGAAAATGAGCATTATTTAGATCCTAAAGATGTAACATTCTGCATTTCAGCGTTTAATGAAGAGCAGTTGATATATTCTACTTTAGAATCTATCTATCCCTATGCTGTCATAGTGGGTGATGATGGATCAACAGATAACACCATCCAAGAGATCAACCGCTATATTCAAAATTTCCCCAATAGAAATGTAATCCTATCCTCTAAATCCAATAGTGGTAAAGTAGATACCATAAATCAGATTTCATCACTAGTGAAAACTGATTATATGATTATCGCTGATGCGGATATAGTTCTTTCTCCAAATTTTCGTATTCCAGTTCTGGGTAATGCGACCGCTATGTCTTTCAATGTCAGGCCCATAAAGGAAAAATCAATCGTGACAAGGCTCCAAGACCACGAGTACCACAAGAGTATGGATGTTGGTAGATTATCAAAAAACTCCACTAAAACCGTTCATTGCATATCTGGAGCGATGGGTTTGTTTAGAACTGAAAGATTCAAAAGACTTATTGAAAAACATAAAGGCAATTATGAGGGTGAAGATTTGTCTAGAACACTCATAGAACTTAATCACGGTGGAAAAATTATCCATAACGCCGAAGGCACTGTTTATACTGATGTTCCAAATACCTTTAAATCTCTTATAAGGCAAAGAACTAAATATTGGAATCCTGGACTTTATTTTAATGCTCTGAATATGATATTCTTAATTTTTAGACGTAGCACGAATTGGCGGTTGAGAATAGAAATGTTATATGAGGTTATCTCTATGATTCTAGACCCCTTTAAAGTTATATTTCTGTTTTTGACAAGCTGGTGGATTCTATCTCTTTTATATGTTTATTATGTTATATTTGAAATGGTTGTGAAAAAAGTTATAAAGTCTGATATCAGTTATGGATTAATATTAATCTATCCATTCTACAATCTTATGCTTCTCTTTACAAGAGTAGCATCTATTCCAAAATCAATAGTTTTGTTTTTCAATTCTTATATTAAAAGAAAAATCTTTAGGCGCGCTTTACTCGCATTTCCAATATTATTATTTCTGTTATTCCCATTATGTCTTTCGGGTCAAACCGTTCAAGGTGGCGTAGAAACTTTCTATTTTAATAATAGAGTAAGTGCTAATATAAATCTGTACGGTGACTACAAATCATATTTTATTGATTTGAATGCTTTTCAAAATACCAGTATAACTGTTGGAAAATGGATTAATGATGGATATGCCAATTTAACGTATAGTCATACGGGAAACTTTTTAAGGACTGCAGGAAAGATACAACTGGATGGTTATAAGCATTATCCTTATCAATATTATATCTGTTATGGATTATCTTATCGTATAGACAATAATAGTTTTGTAGAGTCTATCGGTGGTGATTTTCAATACATTATAAATGATGATCTCTACATATCTCTCATTGTTGGATATGAAAATGGTTATAAAAACTCGCCCTATTTCGGTGAAAGAGTTAAATGGAAAAACTTAGAAGAAATATTTATTTATAACAGGGGGGTTGAATGCTCTGTAAAATATACTTATAGAAATTTCATTACTGCTTTTTCTTATGAAAGTGATTATGATTTCACTAGAAAATCTAAATATACTTTAATGGTTGCTTATCAATTTAAATTTACAAAGAAAACGAAGTAACAATATCCAATAATACATTCTTTGCATTCCTGTATTCTTTATACGAAGGATATTTTAGAGGATGAAATTTTTCTTTGATTTCTTCACTGCAGATGGTGTCTAAAACATCGTAAGCTTCTTTCAAATATTCATCTGATTTGTTTTTGAAATAGATCTCCCAATTTTTGTAAAATTCTTCAATGTTCTCTATATCGGTATATTCTTTAAAAAATTCAACGAATTTTTTAGTATTTTTTATTAATTCGTTTCTGTCTCCTTTTAGAATGGTTTTATGATCAAAATTTCTTAACATCACGAGTGATTCATATATAAAAGTTTTTTCAAACAATGTAAAAAGTTCTTCCTTGTCACATCTACAATTTATAAAATTTTCATAAATCATAGTGTTTCTGGCTATCAATTCGTGCTCGAGCGATAGATATACCAAATTTAAAAAATAATCAAATTCTTTGTCGGCCGCTGTGTTTTTTCTTATTTTATACAAATATAATGATTTTACAAAAGATTCTATATCAGATTCATTGTTGACAATATAAGCATCATAAACGTGTCTTATTTCGTGAGAAATGACAGATATTAACTTATCAACATCCATAGATTTATCTCTTATATGTATTGGAACGTCTATTATTTTATTTTCTTTTGGATCCAATAGTTCAAATATATTTATATTTGAGTAATAGTCTGTCTGATCGGATTTTTCAAATTCTACGACAAATCTAATTTTTACTCCTTTAATCATTCCATAAGATTCTAAGTCTATGATTTCTTCAAAAGAACTTTCTCGATTTCCTATATCTTTCCTTATTTTTAAAAATATTTCTTTAAGATCGTCTGGTATTCCTTTTACAAATTCTTCGTATATTTTTATATAATTATTCCATTTTGATTTATCTAATTTATACATTTTCAATTTGTTTTTTTCAAATATTCCGCAATCAATTTTTCAATCAATCTTGATCTGTCAAGAACATTTTTTTCAACGTGTTTTTCAAATTCATTGTATAATTCTTCATCCATAGTAAAGTAAACTTTTATTTTTTTCTTTTTCATAAAGCGTTTTTGTTCTTATATATAAACTTTCTTTGGTCCAAAACGTATATATTTTTTATATTTTGGAAAAAAGTGAGTTTTTCAATTTAATATATAAAAGATATAAAATTAAAACGAACTTTTGTCTGAAAAATGATATAAAATTAATAAGAATAAGATACGACGAGAATATTGAGGAGAGATTAAAATGTTTGACGACAAAGGAGAAGTTAAATTAGATGTAGATTACATTGAAAGTATAGTTCAAAAGATATTGGACAAAGCGCACACTGCTCCAGAAAAACGTATTATTAAACGTTATCCAACACGTGAGAATCCCACTAAGTTAAACTTTGCTTGTCCTATCTGTAATGACAGTGCCACCAAGATGTCCATGAAGCGTGGACATTTATTCCTTCGCAATCTTTATTACGTTTGTTACAATGAGCGTGAGTCTGATTCCATGTTCTTCACAAAGTTCTGTAAGCACTTCGGTGTGGAAATAGATATGGAAAAGAAGATGGATATGTATAAATATTTGGATAATAACTGGACATATTCCAAGAAAGATGATTTTATTATTCAAAGCCTTGATAAACTCATTGATATAGAATACTTTATGAAAAGTATAAACGAACATCCAACATATCTATCTTCGGTCAAACCTATTGAAAAATATTCACTCCAATGGCGATATCTTACAGAAAGAAAGATATTCAATTTTACAAATGTTTACCAAGGTCTCTATAAAATTACGGATCGATGGACTGAACCTGTTATTATTATGTTAAATCGCACAGAAGATAAGCTTCTTGGTATGCAACTAAGAAATCTGAAAAAGGAAAAAGAAAAACGTATATACAAATTCATTGATTTTCAAGAGTGTTATAATATGGTTCACCATGAAGAGCCCTTGGATGAAATTGAAGCAATTAATTATAACAAACTGTCTGCCATATTCAACTTCTTTAATGTAGATTTGGATGGAACTGTCTATGTCTTTGAAGGATTTTTAGATAGTTTATTCTTTCCAAATGCTGTGGCTCTTGTAGGATTGGATACAGACATATCAATGCTCAAAAATGAAAATGTGGATATGCGTTTTATATTAGATAATGATAAGGCTGGGCAGAAAAAATCCAAACAAATGATTGATGAAGGAAATTCTGTTTTTCTGTGGCGTAGACTTATAAATGATTTGAGTAAAGGAAGGAGTGTGAAATTTAGAAGTGCTTTAGAGGATTGCAAAGATATAAACGCGTTGGCTCAATTTTATGGAGATTCGAATATTTATCACACTTTTAATTTAGAGAAATATTTTGCGAAAGATATGTTTGATTTAATTGATATGTAAATGATAAAAAAAGGTTTTGTTAAAGAAAAACATTATTGTCCGAAATGTTGTAATCATTATTTATATTATTGGGGATCGCCAGACGTGTTCGCGTCTATTGAAAACAGTTCCTATAAATTAATATGCGATGAGTGTGGTTGGGAAGGTAGTGTAAGTGAATTAGTCACGGAAGAAGAGTATAAAAATTTAAAAAGAACAGAATTAATAGATAAAATATTGAAATGAAAGTTTTGTGTAAGAAGAATAATATATGGTCTCATAAGTATAAAGGAGAGCCAGCGATTGAAACAATATTCGAAGAAGGTAAATTTTATGAGCTTCGTGTGTCTCCGGCTGAAGATTATCTTGGGTCGATTGAACACGACAACGGTGGAATTTATCCATTTTCTTCGGAATATTTTTATACTCCAGAAGAAACAATAAATTTAATGAGAACAGAATTAATAGATAAAATATTGAAGTAATATGTCTTATAGTGGTTGGTACGGTTATTGTCCGAAATGTGGTTGTAATAAAGGAAATTATAAAGCAGAAAGATTCAATGGATTACCTTTCACAAGCGGTTACGAAACTGTCATTTATATATGTCTTGAATGTGGATGGGAAGGAAAATTCAATGAATTATTAACGGAAAAGGAATATATAAATTTTAAAAGAACCAGTTTAATAGATAAAATGTTGAAATGAAAGTAATATCTAAAAAATTTTTTAACGTTGGAGATTTATGTGATTCAAAAGCACCATATTGTTTGAATCATGATATACTAGAAGGTGAAAGATTCAACTCTTATTCAACAGATAATAGCATTTGTGTTCATTTTAAGGTGCCGAAGGAATACCTACATGGTAAAAAAGTTTACGACGTTGACATTGTTTTTAAAGAAAATTTTAGCGATTATTTTTATACAGAGGAAGAATATACAAATAAAAAGAGAACTGATTTAATAGATAAAATAATCAATGACAACAGATATTGAAAAAATATTATGTTATAAATCTTGCGAAGTGAGAATACCAAACACATCAAAGAATTATGTTTTTGATGAAGGAAAAATTTATAAATGTGTGATGAATGGAAATGCTTTCGTTTATATTTTATTTTATGATGAACAAACAGGAATATTCTTCCCTAAAAATAATCGTATGATAGGATTTGCTGTTTCAGATGAAAAATTTGAAGATCACTTTTATACTCCAGCTGAAACAGTGAATGTAATAAGAACAGAATTAATAGATAAAATTTTGAAATAAAATGTTACCAAAATATGTATTAGAAGCCGTTAGAGACGATAAAGTTTGTCCACAATGTGGATCTGTTGAATGGACAGTAACCACAAACGGTAAAGATATCAATTATGATACTTTTGTCGTAACTGGTTTTAAATGCAATAAATGTGGTTGGAAAGGAATAGGTTTAATTGGGGATGAAGAATATAAAAATAAACATAGAACAGAATTAATAGATAAAATATTAAAATGATGAAAGATAAGTGGTGCAGTAGATTAATTAATTTGTCAAATGAATATATGAAATGTGATCCTAATGATCCAAGATCAAATAAAATATTTGAACTTTACATGGAAGAGTATCATTTAGTGATGAAATATTTAAAAAATCAAAAGAGAACAGAATTAATAGATAAAATGTTGAAATAATGGAAGATGTTTTAAATACTAAATTATGTGCTGCCTTTTGCGGGGTTGGAAAAACATATGTTTGTGAAAAAACAGATATTAAAGCTGTTGAAATTGAATATTGGAAATATAAAGAAAAAGATTTAAAAAAGATTACATTGAAGATATTAAAAAATATATTGGAAAGGTGGAATATATCTTTGTTTCTACTGAGCCAGAAGGAATCAAACTTTTACATGACGAAGGATTTGATATAACTCTTGTTTATCCTGAAAATGATTTGAGAAACGAATATCTTGATAGATATGTTGCCAGAGATAGTCCATATGATTTTATAGGATCGTATATGAAATATTGGAACAACTGGATTAATGAATTAAAAAAGCTGGATTATTGTAAACACATAGTATTAAAATCCGGTGAATATTTACAAAATGTTATTTAAAGATGAGATATGAAAGTTTTATGTAAAAAAGATTATAAAATGTTGGAAAGCAATGTGGTTCTATTCGAACAGGGAGAATTATATGAACGAGTATTAGACCAAGAAATTGTAGTTGGATATTTTATCCAAGAAAAAAGTGGTAGAATAATTTGGTTTGAAAAGACAAATTTTTATGAACATTTTTATGATGAAAATGAGACAATAAATAAGACAAGAACAGAATTAATAGATAAAATATTGAAATGAAAGAGCAAGAATATAAAGTGATGTGTAAGAAAGATTATTGTGAAAAAGATTATCATGGTATAAGTATGATTATATCTTATAAACCTGGAGAATTTTATTATGCTAGAATAAGAGAAACATACGCATTAATAAATAAAGAACCTAATATACCCGGAGGAATGTGGTTCCCTTTTTACGATTTTAATGAATGTTTTCACTCTCCCGAGGAAACTCAAAATATAATAAGAACAAAATTAATAGATAAAATATTGAAATAAAAATGTTACCAAAATATCATAATATCAAATTTCCAAATTACCAGTTTGTCCTAATTGTGGAACTATCAATTGGTCAGTAGATTCGGAAATGAATGGTTTTTATCTTAAATGGATTTAAATGCAATGAATGTGATTGGAAAGGAAAAGATTTAATTGAAGAAGAAGAATTTAAAAATAAAACTCGAACAGAATTAATAGATAAAATATTGAAATGAACGATCTAAGAAAATTATCGGAATATATCTATGACATCGCTAACAATGAATATGTGATGCACAAAGAGGATCTGAAATTCGCTCTCAACTACTTTATTGAAGAAGAGGAGTATGAAAAGTGTGCCTTTTTAAGAGATCTTATCGAAAGAAAGGGATTTGATAACACTAAAACTTGTTGGAGCTCAATGTACTATGAAATGTCTGGAGCGAGTGAAAGCGTTAATAATCTTTTTATTGCTTTAAAAGCTATGAAAAAGATGGCTGTTACAATACATGATTTTCATGAAAAAATTAAACCGATATGAAAAAGATAATATGTAAGAAAGATTATTTCTGGAAAGACGAAAAACTTCTCACAGAAGGAAATTTTTATTATTTATCAGGAGAAAACGAACATAGTGTCTGGATAATAACAGATACCGCGTGGGTTCTTAGATTAGACAAAGTTAATGAACGATGGTTGTAGATTTTATGAAGATTATATTTATACTGAAGGAGAATATAAAAATTTCAAAAGAACAGAATTAATAGATAAAATATTTTATGAGTGAATTTAAAGAATGGACAAATTTTAAAAGAAGACTATATATAGATTCTATGACAGAAGAAAGAAAAGAAGAAAGAAAACTCATCAATCATTAGAGTGTTCTATATGGATATAGGTGGATTGTCGCGCCAACAAGCTGAGCAACAAATATATGATTTAATGGTTGAATATAAACACGATGAAACAAATTTACCCGATGATATTCATAAAAGATATTTCTTCGATAATATATGGATTCCCATTCACGGTGAATCGCATGTAGAAATTATAAATGTCGATGACACGTCCGAGGAATTAGCTCTTAAAATTGAAGATATAAAAAACTCTATTATATCTCAATTAGAAAAATATGAAGAAAATTCAAAAAAATTATGGAAAGAGAAAATATCGAAGCTGTGCTCACGTGCACTTAAAAAATAATCAATTAATTATGAAAACAGAAAACAAGTTAGGCAAAATTGCTCCTAAACATTCTGTAACTGAGCCAAATGAATTTGGCATCGTTACTGATAAAGCAAAACTAGATGAAGATGCTATCAGAAATCTAGAAAATGAAACAGGTGGAAATCTTATAAAGTACGCTGAATTAAAGAAAACATTACCCGAGTTATCTGAATGGTTAAAAATTATAAGCAGATATGGTAACGTAGATTCTGTGTCTCAAATATTTAGAGATAAAAAGGAGCCAGATCGTCATTTTATGTACATTTTTACAGATGACCATTGTTATCATATATCAGCTTATGCTCCAAATGATAAGAATGCAAGAGGATATCTTGGATGTATTGCCAGTTGTAGAAAACCTCGAGTTGGTGAAACATGGAATAGAGGAAGTGATTTATCTGACGGCGATTACAGCAAAGAAACATTTACTAAAATAATAGGAGATATTGTCTCTTATGAACTAAAAACTATTCAATTTTTAAAATGAAAAAAGGGAGTGAAAACTCCCTTTTTTTTTAATAGACCATTTACATTTGAGCTAAAAGATTATCATTTCTATCTCTGAATGTAATTCCTTTTCTTCTCCTTGTAGGTTTAGTAATTTTATCCTTTCTAAATTTGGAATATTTAGTTATGACATTTTCAGTAATAGATTCATCTACTTCTACAGGATTTCCATTAACGGTCAATTGATTTGTTTGTTCGTTGTAATCCATATTTACCTCTTCCTTTATTGTTTTCTTTAGCCATTCCATCGTTATAACATCTTCAATATATCTCTGAATGGCTCTTTTCAAAGGTCTGGCTCCCATCTTTTCATCCCAACCTCTATCCATTAATAATTTTTTAACATTATCAGTCACATTTAGTTTTATTCCCTTAGTGGCTAAATTCTTAGCAACTTTATTTATTTCAATATCAATAATTTTGAAAATAGATTCTTTATCCAATGATTTGAAAATAATAACATCATCTAATCTATTAAGAAACTCGGGAGCAAATTGTCTTTGTAATTCTCTTTTTATAACTTCTTTGTTTTGATCGTCGGACGAAGAAGCACTTTTGCCACCAAAACCTAAGGCTCCTCTTCCTAAATATTTTGAGCCTATGTTAGAAGTCATAATGATTATTGTGTTCTTAAAGTCAACTTTTCTACCAGCTCCGTCTGTCATGATACCATCATCAAATACTTGTAAGAATATTTCATATACTTTCTTGTGAGCTTTTTCAATTTCATCAAGTAGAATAACAGAATATGGTTTTCTTCTAACTTTTTCTGTCAATTGACCACCCTCACCATAACCAACATATCCCGGAGGCGCTCCTTTCATTCTGGCTACTTCATGCTCCTGTTGATATTCACTCATATCAACTCTAATCATATTATCTTCTGATCCGAACAGATATTTAGCTAAACTCTTGACCAATTGTGTTTTACCCACTCCTGTAGGACCTAAGAATAAGAATACTCCCATTGGTCTATTTGGATCTCTAAGTCCTGATCTATTCCTTTGAATACATTTAGTAACTTTTCTAACAGCTTCATCTTGACCGATTATGGACATCTTTAAATCTTCACCCATTTTCAATAATTTTTCACTTTCGTCTTCGCTGAATTTTTCTGCTGGAATTCCTTTTTTAATATTGAGCACTTCTGCTATATCATCAACTGTTACATCAACTCTATGTAATTTAGCTTCATCTTCATAAGCTTTTCTTTCATCCGCTAATTGAGTTATTAATGCTTTTTCATTTTCCCTCAATTTTGCAGCTCCCTCAAAATCTTGAGAGTTTATTAATTTGAGTTTTTCAACTCTTAATTCTTCTACTCTATTTTCAAGTTCGATTATACTATCTGGAACATTATCGTCATCCAAATGCATTTTAGCTCCAACTTCATCCATTAATGTAATTGCTTTATCTGGATAGAATTTATCAGTCATATATTTTCCCGAATATTTAACACACGCTTGTAAAGCTTCTTCTGTATAATTAACTAGGTGAAAATCCTCATATTTATCTTTAATATTTCTAAGAATTTCCAAAGTTTCTTCTGGTGTGGTTTGATCTACTTGAATAATATTAAAACGACGATCCAAAGCTGCATCTTTTTCAATGGTTTCTCTATATTCATTATATGTTGTAGCTCCAATACATCTTATCGTGCCACGAGCCAACCCCGGTTTCATCATATTAGCAGCTCCTGCTGATTCACCGCCAGCTGATACTATCATATGAATTTCATCAATAAAAATAATAATATCTGGATTTCTCTCGAGCTCATCTAATAATACTTTCATTCTTTCTTCGAATTGCCCTCTATATTTTGAGCCCGCCACAAGTGTTCCCATATCAATAGAGAAAATTCTTTTGTCCCATAAAGCTCTTGGAGATTTTTTTGTTACGATTAATTGAGCTAATCCTTCTACTATGGAAGTATTATGAGTAACTATAAAATCATCTGTTATATATAAATGATTAGGATCATCTATCATAATGCACTGAGCTTCTTCGGTGCTATGATATTTTATAGATATTATTTGATTTTTTAAATTGTTTTTATATTGATAATTTTTACTAACTCTGTCTAGTTTTCTTTTTAACGTCATTAATTTTTCTGGATACGGATGTCTTATGGTCAAACAATAACAAATTTTACCATTTTTAACTTCTCCTAGATATTTATATTTTGGATTTTTATTTTTTATATCACAAAGACCACCAAGTGAGTTTATAATATATTTAACATCTACTGCTAATTGTTTACTTGTAGTGTAGTAAACTACTGTACCAGTTTTTGTTACATATCCGTCTGTATCTAATAATCCACGGATCAGTTCATATTTAGATTCTGTATCACTATTTTTATATATTTCTGGTATAAATTTTTCGTGAGATTTTTTATTCAACTCTAGATCTATTATATTTTTTAAAAAATCGTTATAAATATTCCCTTTTTCAAATTTAGTCATTATAGATTTATTTTTGCTAGTTAATCTATATGATATAGAGTCTTGTATTTTATTTAAAACATAACCTTTTTTATCAATTGAGATATTTATTTTTTCTAATATTTCATCGTCTATATTAGTAAAATTTATTGAGTTGCCGTTCATACATCCATCTCCTATTAAAGCACCTAAAACATAAGGTTCTATGAAAAACTCATTTTTCTTATTAAATAAATTTATATTTTCATTCACTAAAGGAGTTTTTAATTCATATCTCGTATTATTTAATAATGTTATCATTTCACCTGTTGATAAAATAGACCATCCAAATTTTCTATTTTTACCTTTAGGTATTCCGTATATTTTCCATAAGTGTTCAAAACATGTTTTAGTTTTAGAACCATCTTTAAATTCTATTTCATAAATTTCTTTTTGTCCTTGTGGATATATTCCAATAATTTTAGATTTATTTCCATCTGGAGTTACAACAAAATCATCAATAGTTAAATCTCCCATCTTTTTCCATCCATCAATAGTTAAAACATTAGAATTAAGAGGTTGCGCTTTACCAACACCCGCTTCGCCAACAAGAACTGGATTATTCTTCTTTCTCTGCATCAAAACCCAAGCGGTTTGCTTTATCTCTTTTTCTCTGCCTACTACTTTATCCAATTTACCGTCGACAGCCATTGCTGTTAAATCTTTACCAAAAGATTCCAAAAAAGGAATAGTGCTTTTAGAGTCGGTTTTTTGCTCTTGTCTTTCGGGATCTCTTTCTCTTACTCCCTCTTGATCTCTTTGCTCGTTTAAAACGAACGTTTTAAATCTATCGATTCTTTTCATGTGGTGAAATTATATTTTTCGTTATATATTAAAATATTTTTCCCGAAAAATACAATAAAAAAAGGGAATCAAATTCCCTTTTATTTATTTTCTGAATTTCTTTTATCAAAATACCATTTTATAACTTGATAATCTTCTGTTGTTCCCGATATATTTCCTCCATAAAATCTACAATCTAGTGAAAAATCTTCTTTTATAGAATTTCTAACTTCAACATAATTCTCTTTTGGAACCATTTTGTATGTATCACTCATTATTTGATTGGATATTTTCTTAACATATTGACAATATCATCTATTTGCCCTATGTTAGCTTTTTTAGCTGTGTGATATAAATTATCAAATTCTAAAAATTTTGCATATGTTTCTTTATCTAATACAACACCCTTATCAAATTTCTTATTTAAATTCTTCCATAAATTATCGGGATCTAAATTTGCTTCTGTTTTTGGAACTATAAATGCTCCATATTCTTTTCCGCTTTTAGATATAGATTTCCAAATTATTAAACCGTTTGGATTTTCTTCGTCTATACTTTTTTTGTCATATACATAATAACTTCTGCATGGATCATCAACGTTCCAGTAACAACGACCATTAATTATATTAGCTTTCTTTCCACCCTTTCCCTTTGAAGTTATAAAAGGCACTCCTGGTATAATATTATCTTTATCAAGTCTTATAGGTCGCCCATCTGAACCCACTTGAATATCACCAGTAACTTTATCTTTTTTATAAATTGGTTTGTCTAATAAAAGTTTTCCTTTTTTAGCGTCCTCAAAAATTTCCTTTTCTTTATTGGTTAAAGAATCTTGCCCATATTTTCTTATTTTATCTAAATAATAATTTATGATCTTATCAATAGTATCTCTACCCTCTTGATCGTCATAGAAATCATAAGCGCCTTCCCTTATCAAACCTTTTTGTCTTGTTCTTCTCATTCATTTAAATTAATTTATAATAAACTGCAAAATCTTCTATGAATAGTTTGTAGAATATCTCTGTTTCTAATTTGATTTTCTTTATATAACTCAACGAAATTAATAAAATCTTCATACAAATCATCATCTAACATCATTCCATAGTCGTATCTATAATCTAATTCTTTCCACAAAACATTAGCTGGTGTAGTTTTATAATATTTAAATTTTGGAGCATTGGTGTCTAAAAACATTCCAAGTGGATATCTGCTTCCGTCGCCAGTTCTATAAATAATCCAATCGGAAGTCATACCCGATTCTGTTTCATAAGAAGTGGGAACATAGAAAAATCTTTCGTCACTACCTTTATTTCTATAAACTCTAGCGTCTACAACATCTATTTTCTTTGATACTTTATCAGCACCTGATTGTTTTCCTTTGGTTGTTGTGAATTCTTCGCCTGGTTTCTCATCATCGTCTTCAGTCATTACATTTCCTTCAGCATCAAACATATAACCACCTCCAGTTTTGTGAGTTGCTAACGTTGGTTTTTCTTCTTCGGGAAGACTTCCACCTTGACTTAAATGGACTAGAAGCTCTCTTTCATCTTCTGTAAGTTTTCTACGACTCAAAATGTCGAGAAG
>Ga0116170_10001260_pt1 | contig 25812 bp, 24 predicted proteins | sample AD_JPNHW1_MetaG_FD_89797 | JGI IMG/M metagenome (GOLD analysis project Ga0116170, IMG submission 89797) | Active sludge microbial communities of municipal wastewater-treating anaerobic digesters from Japan - AD_JPNHW1_MetaG | ecosystem: Engineered > Bioreactor > Anaerobic > Digestate | place... | reverse complement strand
GGAGTGTTATTGCAAAGATAAACCCGATGCCTGCCCGTTTGATGAGTATATGCCGAATGAAACAGACAATGATTCAATCACGGATGAATACTCTATCTGATGCTTAAATAATTTTATGTTTCTTAACAGAGATTACTACATTATTTGACTAAAGTACTATCTACAAATATATTAGCAGGAATTTTTATGGAGGGTGCTATGAAAAAGCTCTATATCATTCTGGCTGTTGTTTTTGTTTGTATTTCCGTTGCTCTTATTTATTTTGGAAATACTTCTTCAAATCCTGATGATGCAACCATCAGGGAAAAGATAAGATTAAATATTAAAGAAAAGGGGTTGATTAGACCAGACAGAGTATTCGGCGCTCAGAAAATACACAAACAGATGGATAAAGATGCGATTAAAAGAATGATCATGATAAGAAACAAGGACAAAAAACTGAAAATTGATAAAGAAAACAATTCCACAGAAGAACAGAAAAAAACTCAGCCGGTTGAATCTGCAGAAAAACAAGAAAAGAAATAACATGTCTGAAATGATAATTGGATCTCGGAGAAGAAAATGAACGAAAACAATCATGTTGTCCAGCCTGTTGATGAAAATGAGATTATTTTAAAAAAGAAAGAGAAGATAAGGTTATTGAAAGAAGAGGGTATTCACCCGTATTCAAACAGTTATAAGCCTGCAAATTCAATAAGTGAGATAATCGAATACTGCAAAAAAATGACTAAAGAGGATCTTGAAAAAACCGGTAAAGATCTAAAATTTTCAATAGCAGGCAGAATAATGTTCCTGAGAGTGATGGGAAAACTCGCTTTTGCCAATATTAAAGATGAAACGGCAAATCTTCAAGTCGTTTTTGCGAAGGATTTTCTTAAAGACGGTTTTGACAGATTCAAAAAGTCATTTGATGTCGGCGATATTGTCTGGGTTGAAGGCGAGGCATATATAACAAGAACCGGCGAGTTTTCGATACTTGTGCATAAAACGGAACTCCTGACAAAGAATGTGCGCCCGCTTCCTGAAAAATTTCATGGGCTTACAGATAAAGAGCTTCGATACAGACAGAGATATCTCGATCTTATTATGAACGATGAAGTTAAAAAAACATTCAGAAAAAGAGTTCAGATCGTAAGTTTTATCAGAAATTATATGGATAATGCCGGATTTCTTGAAGTCGAAACACCGATGATGCACCCTCTGGTGAGCGGTGCGGCTGCAAAACCTTTTATTACACACCACAATGCTCTTGATATGCCTCTTTACATGAGGATCGCACCGGAATGTTATTTGAAAAGACTTCTTGTGGGCGGTCTGGGCAAAGTTTATGAGATCAACCGGAATTTCCGTAACGAAGGTATGGACATAAAGCACAATCCTGAATTCACAATGATGGAATTTTACTGGCCTTATGCAACATATGAAGATCAGATGGACTTTACTGAAAAAATGATAAGCGACCTTGCAATGGCAGTAAACGGTTCGACACAGGTCGAATATCAGGGCAAAGTTATTGATTTTACTGCACCTTGGAAAAGAATGACTATCGAGCAGAGTCTCATTGAAGGCGGAATATGCACGGTTGAACAGCTTCTATCGAGGGATGCGCTGGCTGAGATCGCTCTTGAAAAAGGGATATCAAAAGATGCAACAGCAAAAATGAGCCGGTTTAAGATCATGATGGAGCTTTTTGATAACTGCATCGAAGAAACTCTCTGGAATCCGACATTTATTATGCGCTATCCGACTGAAGTAAGTCCTCTTTCCAGAAGAAATGACGAAAACCCTGAATATTCCGACAGGTATGAGCTATTTATAGCAGGTCGTGAAATAGCCAACGCTTTCAGCGAATTGAATGATCCTCAACAGCAGTTTGAAGCTTTTTCAACGCAAGTTGAGGCAAAAAAGGCGGGTGACGATGAAGCGATAGATATGGATAATGACTATATAAGAGCTCTGGAATACGGAATGCCTCCTGCTGCCGGTCAGGGCATAGGAATAGACAGGCTTGTTATGCTTTTCACGGATTCTGCAAGTATCAGAGATGTGATACTGTTTCCTCAAATGAGACCTGAGAAGTGAAGGCTGAATCTTTCATAGGTTTCAGATATCTCTGGAATACAAGGAGAACAAGATTCCTTAGTGTTATCACGCTTATATGTATTGCCGGCATAATGATAGGTGTTGCCGCATTGATCTGTGTGCAATCGGTAATGGACGGTCTTCAGAATCACATGAAAAAGACCATTCTCGGCGCAAAGACCCACATTTCTGTCCAGATGGATGGCGGAGATATACACGATGCCGAGGCTCTGAGAAAAAAAATTCTCGGAATGAATGGTGTTTCCGGTGCTACACCGATGATCTCAAGAGAAGTTATAATTTCTTCAAATGATGAAATGCTTGGTGCTGTTTTTAACGGAATAGATCCTTTGTCCGCAGGTACGGTGCTTCTTTTTCCTTCACAGATCACAACCGGCTCGATGGAATGTCTTGAACAGCCGTCAACTTGTCCTGAAATATTGAAAAGAACGATGGCCTCGCCATCAAAACTGCTTGATGACGATTTCAAAGGTGACACAAAGAAAAATATGCCGGGAATCGCGATTGGGACGGAGCTTGCAAAATTTTACGGACTTGAAATGGGAGATCCGATCAAGATCATAAGTCCTGTCGGCGGAGGGATGAGCCCTGCCGGACCAGTTCCTCTCATAAGAACATTTCAGGTCGCTGCGATCTTTTTCAGCGGGTTGTACGAATATGATCTCAACTATGTCTATGTTTCGATAAATACGGCGCATGATTTTTTTTCAACTGGAGGGGCGGTCGACTCAATAGGAATAAAGCTGAAAAATGTTTATGAAGCCGATGATATTTCCACCTCACTGAGGAAAGAGCTGGGTGAAAAATATATCGTAAGTAATTGGAAACAGATGAACAAACAGCTTTTCGGAGCTTTGCAGATGGAAAAGATCGTCTGGTTTCTGATACTCGGATTCATAATTCTTGTTGCCGCTTTCAATATTGTTTCAGCCCTTATCATGCTTGTAATGGGAAAGAAAGAGGAGATCGCTATTCTGAGAGCTGTAGGGTTCAATTCGCGGTCTGTTATGAAAATATTCATGCTGGATGGAATTGTGATAGGTTCCACCGGTACTGCGGCAGGTATGATAACAGGTTATTTCGGCTGTATTTTTATAAACGGTATTTCTATCGGACTGGCTCAGGATGTCTATTATATTGATAAAATTCCGGTAGATATGTCGATCGGAACTTTTGCAGTAGCAGGCTTAGGGTCGATGATCCTCACGATTATTGCAACGGTATATCCCGGAGCAAAAGCGGCCCGTGTGAATTCTTCAGAGGTGCTCAGACATGAGTGAGTTTATAAGATTTATCGCTACAAGATATCTGATAAAAGGAAGAAAAAAAGGTGCGATAAGCCTTATATCATTAATCTCTGTTTCAGGTCTTGCTCTTGGTGTCGCGGCTCTGATAACGGTTCTTTCTGTCATGGACGGGTTTCTTATCCAGATGAAAAAAACCGTATTAAATTCAACATCCCATGCAAATATATACAAATTGCTCGGAGATTTTGACAACTATGATGAAATGTCAGAAAAAATATCAAAAATAAATGGAATAAAAGGAATCAGTCCGGTTGTTTTCAATGAAGTCCTTATTTCATCCGGAAGAGAAATTACAGGAGCTTTGTTGAACGGAGTAGATTCAAAGACCTATTATAAAGTCGCAAATATCCCTGAAATGATGATAAAAGGAAATTTCGGCTGCCTTGACCCTGAAAAACTCTGTTCCGGCAGGAACAATAAGACCGAACATGAAAAGAATGTCGATGATTTTCTCGGTGAAAAGGATTCTTCAATTCCACCGGTCATTATAGGTTCGGGTATAGCTTCGAAATTGAAAGCTGATATAGGTTCAGTTATTACGGTCGTAGGTTCGAAAGGAAAAAAGACAAGGACTGAAGAATCAGCACCGGTGAGCAGAAATTTTAAAGTTGCGGGTATTTTTGATACCGGGCTTTATGACTACGATTCGAGATATCTTTATGCCGGAATAACGGATGTGCAGAATTTCCTTGAGATCGGACGCAATACCAGCTTCCTTTCTATCAGAGTTGAAAATATAGATCAGATCAAGGATATAACTGAAATGGTAATGAATGAAACAGGCGGCTTTCCTTATGCTGTACAGGACTGGGAGGAGATGCACAAAACCACTTTCAGGTTTCTGGAACTTCAGAAAATAGTCATGTTCGTCATTCTCATTTTTATAATACTTGTAGCGTCTTTCGGCATAATCACAACGCTGATAATGCTTGTAATAAGCAAAACAAGAGAGGTTTCAGTACTCAGGGCTCTTGGTGTGAAAAGAAGTACGATAGCAGGTATTTTTATGTTCGACGGTTTTATTATAGGTCTTGCAGGAACTGTTCTGGGAGCTTTGCTGGCTGTTGCGGCCTGTCTGATTCTGAAACAGATCAATTTTCCGCTGAGCAAGGAAATATATTTCTTTTCTACGCTGCCTGTCGAAATGTCAGTGTTCAGCTTTCTTTCGGTCTCTCTGTCATCCCTGCTGATCTCAGTGATTGCAACACTTTACCCATGTATTAAGGCTTCAGGAATAACCCCTGTGGAGGGACTCAGATATGAATAACGAATTTATTCTAGTTATGGAAAATGTTAAAAAAAGCTATTCCATCGAAGGTCACAGGATTGATGTGCTCAAAGGGGTAGATCTTTCAATAAAAAAGGGCGAGCGGCTTTCTCTTACAGGAAAAAGCGGTGCAGGTAAATCAACTCTGCTGAATATAATTGCCACACTGGAAAGACCTGATGGCGGGAAGATTCTGCTTGACGGGCTTAGTCCGCAGACATTGAATGATGCAAAGATGAGCAGTTTCAGAAATCGTCAGATAGGAATAGTTTTCCAGTTCCACCATCTGCTTCCGGAATTTACAGCTCTTGAAAATGTTGCGATACCGCTGATGATACAGATTTCAAAGAAAACGGCTTTTGCCAGAGCAAAAGATATGCTGGGAAGAGTGGGGCTTATTGAAAGACTGAACCATAAACCGGCAGAACTCTCAGGCGGAGAACAGCAGCGAGTTGCTATTGCAAGAGCCGTTGTTACAGAGCCTTCCATGCTTCTTATGGATGAACCGACAGGAAATCTGGACAATGACACAGGAAAAATGATAATAGAACTCATTCTTTCCATTGCTCAGGAAAGAACTTTGACCACTCTGTTTGTTACCCATAACAGAGTTTTTGCCACTGAGATGGGAAGAATAATTGAGCTGAAAGACGGAGTTATCCATAATTCATGAATAAATTAACAAGACTGACAGTGCTTATCGTTTCCGCATTTTTTTATGTCAATATCTGGGCTTTGACAATAGATAAAGTTGAGGTCGAAGGTAACATAAGAACGGAAATTTCAGTTATTACACAACCTTTTTCTGTAAAAAATGAATTTTCGGAAGAAGAAATTGATAAAATATTGAAAGAAGTTATCGAACTGAATATTTTTCAGGATATTTCGATAACTTACGACGATCCTACAAAGACACTAAAGGCTAAAGTAGTTGAATTTCCTATCATTTCTTCCGTCAATTTCAGCGGTAATAAAAAAATAGACCTGGATGACATTAAAGAAGTAGTAACGGTCAAGAAGAATGAACTTCTGGATACGGCAAAGATAAGTCGCAATATTTCCAGCATAATGGATCTTTATCGCGACAAAGGTTTTCTTATGGCTGTTGTAAATGCTGACACAAAGATAGATGAAAAGAAAAGGGAAGTCACCGTTGAGTTCAAGATAACTGAAGGTAAAAAGAGCAGGATCAAGAAGATAACAATAGTGGGAAACAAAAATCTGGAAGAATCTTACATTAAATCGAATCTGAACACTCAGGAAGATGGGCTGTTTTCATATTTTCAGGATGGCGGCTATAAAAAGCAGCAGCTTGAAGAAGATGTTGCCAGAATAATGTATTTCTACAATGATGAAGGTTATGTAAATGTTAAAGTAAACAAGCCTGTCTTGACGATTTCTCCTGATAAGAAGGATATTTACATTACTTTTGTCGTTAACGAAGGGCTTAGATATAAAATAGGGAATCTTTCCATAAGCGGCGATCCTCAGGACAATGGAAAAATACCTGATCTGAAATTCACGCAGAAAAAAGGTGAATGGTACAAACACACTTATCTGATAAGAGATGTGGAGAGGATAAAAGCTCTTTACGGTGATGAAGGGTATCCTTTTGTAAATATCTATCCTGACAGAAAGCTTGATGACAAAAACAGAATAGTCGATCTTGATTTTGTTATCCAGAAAGGACAGAAATGTAAAATTGAAAGGATCGACCTAGCTGGGAATGACAGATCCAGAGATAAAGTCATCCGAAGAGAGATCGTGGTTTATGAAGGCGAGCTTTACAGCTACACCGGACAGAAAAGAAGTGAAGAAAGGATAAAAAGAACCGGTTTTTATGATGAAGTGAAAATTGAAATAAAAGAAGGAAGTGCTCCGGATAAAGTAAAACTTCTCGTTACCGTTAAAGAAAGAAAGAGCGGCACATTCAATGTCGGAGCCGGTTTTTCAACTTTTGAAAGCTTTGTGTTCAATGCAAAGATCGATCAGAATAATTTTCTGGGATATGGTCAGAACATGAGTCTTTCCGGACAGATAAGCAAAATAAAAAGAGAGCTGAGCCTGAGTTTCTATGAACCTTACTTTTTTGATTATGATCTTTCCTTCAGCGCAACTTTCTTCTACAGATATCTCAATTATGATTCAGATATGTATGAGTATTATGCCGATTACAGCCAGAACAGCTATGGATTCAGTCTGACATTCGGTGTTCCGTTCTGGACATATTTCAGAACATATTTCGGATACAGATTAAGCATGGTTGACATTAACGGTTCAACAGAAAATCAGATGGCAAGGCTTTACCGGGATCTTTTTACATCTTCAATCGAGTTTATGCTTTCGGTAGATACAAGAAACGACAGGCAGTTTGCCTCGAAGGGTATTTACAGCACCGGCAGTATTGAAGTGGCACCGAGATTCCTCGGCAGCGATGAGGATATTCTCAAGCTTGATTTTAATTTCCGTTTTTATCAGGAGCTTTTCTGGGGTATAGTTTTTAAAACCAACCTTGAAATGGGTTATAATATCCATCTTCAGAACGAATCCCTGCCTTTCTCTGAGAGATTCAGGCTTGGCGGTATGTTCAGCTTAAGAGGTTATCCGTTCTACTCAATAGGTCCTACTCATGATGGAAGTGATACAGATTACAATGTTCCGACGAACGGCAAAGATCCTGTCAGCGGCACATCTCCGTATGTTATCGGCGGAGACAAGAAATTTGTGATGAACAATGAACTTGAAATACCCATTGTGAAAGCAATGAGACTTAATTTTGTAGCGTTCCTGGATGTCGGAAACGCATGGGCGAAAAATGAAAATATGTTTTACATCAACACTACAAAATTTGACAAATATAATCTTCCACTGGGTATGTTCTGGAGTGCAGGATTCGGCGTGAGATGGGTTACTCCTATCGCACCGCTTTCCTTTGAGTGGGGATTCCCGCTTACCCCGAGACCGGGAGATCCGAAGTTCCAGTTTGAATTTAATATAAAGAATTCTTTTTAAGGAGGAGGGTGTTATGAAATTAAGAATGTTGGTGACTCTTTTTGTACTTATGAGCGTTATTCCCGTATATGCTCAGAAAATCGCAGTGGTTGACATGAAAAAAGTATGGGAAAGTTCAAAGGAAATAGAAGTAGAAAAAAAGAAAATGGAAGGTATGCTCAAGAAGAGTCAGGATGTTTTAAAAGCCAAGGAAAATGAATTAATACAGCTTCAGGAAAGGGCAAAGAAAGAAGCCCCGATGGCTACTGAAGAGGCAAAAAGAGCAATGGCTGAGGAATATCAGAAGAAAATGCTTGAACTTCAGCAGATGTATCAGGAAAAACAGAAAGATCTTCAGGATAAGGATACGAAAGCTCAGGCAGATTTTGTCGAAAAGGTGAAAAAGATTGCAATGAAGATTGCGATTCAGAAAGGATACGAGCTTGTTCTTGCTAAAGAGCAGGTGCTTTACAGTGATGACAAGTTTGATATTACAAAGCTTGTTGTAGCCGAGGTTAACAAATAGTTGAGAGCTTTCGCGGTCCTTTCTTCCAATTGTGCAGGGCGGCAGGCTCTTCTTGCTGAAAACGGACTCTCTCTTTATATCCGTTATGATGATGTGGATTTTCTTTTTGATACCGGAGCAGGTTCTCTTTTTGCGGATAATGCCGAATTCATGAGCCTGCCATTACACAAAATTGAATTTGCCGCCATTTCTCACAAACACGAAGATCACTGTGGCGGGCTGCCTTTTTTAAGCCAGATATTCTCAATGATTTCGGGACAATGTGATGTGTTCTGTCCAGTAGATTTTGAGTTTCCTCCAGTACCTGCTTTAAGACAGCGTCCAATAAGTGAAAATTGCGAAATAATTTCAGGAATCAGAGCAGTTGTTACAGAATCAGTGATTTCGGAAGAAATTGTGAAAGAAGTTTCAATTTTAGCAGGTGAGACTCTTTTCACCGGCTGTTCTCATGCAGGAATTTCAAAAATATTAAGTGAAGCGGTAAAATCAGGACCGGTAAAAACAATAGCCGGCGGACTGCACAATTTTAATGAGTCGGATTCAGAAATGAAAAAAAATGCACAATCAATTGCAGATCTTGGAATAAAAAAGTTGATAGTGCTTCACTGTTCCTCAGTAAAATCAATAAGATCTTTTGAAGATTGCGGAATTGAAGTTAAGACGGGATGTGTCGGAAACAGCTTCAATTTCTGAAGGATTCCTTTTAATTAAATCTCTGGACATTTTCTATGTTGAAAATATAATCATTGAGTGTGTTTAATGTTTAAATAAACAAAGAGGTGAAATTATGAAATCGTTTATAATGATAATTGTTTTAAGCCTGTTTATTGTCTCATGTGAAGGGGGGATAAAAAGATTTATTGTTGCCGACAATGAAAATAATGCCGATAATGAAATTCAAACGGATGATGATTCCGGAAACACAGGAAATACCGGTGATACAGGAAACACCGGGAATACTGGAAATACCGGCGATACAGGTGATACTGGAAACACGGGAAATACAGGTGACACAGGCGACACAGGCGATACGGGAAATACTGGGAACACTGGTGATACAGGAAATACTGGCAACACAGGGGATATTGGTGACACTGGGAATACAGGTGACACTGGGAATACAGGAAATACAGGCGACACAGGCGACACAGGCGACACAGGCGACACCAGTCCTGATTACACTTGTGAACAGATTGTTGACTGTGCCACAGGATGTGCCGGTGATTATGAATGTCAGACGGCTTGTTATAATTTAGGCAGTACTCAGGGAAAGAGTGATTTTGATACTTTTTATACCTGTGCCTCAAATGCAGGATGCACGGTTCTTTCCGGAGATCAACAGTATCTATGTCTCATAAATAACTGTTACTCTCAGGCTGAAACATGCGGTGTTGCGATGCCTGACTGTTCTGCAAGTGACTGTACAACGCCTGATGCAATGAAATGTTCTGATGATGCTTTAGGTATGGAAATGTGTTCACAGTTTACCGACGGTTGTTATTACTGGACCGAATCTCAGTCATGTGATGAAAATTATGTATGCATAATTTCCAGCAGCGCTCCGTTATGTGTTACTTCTGTAAAGGATATTGTGGCCGGTGATGCCAGTACTAATTCTGAAAAGGATGATGTTTTCAGGGGAAACGAGTTTGTCTGCACACATAATGCAACAATTCAGAGCTTTGAAATATATCTTGATCCTACTTATGATATGGGTGGGGACACTCCGATAACATTCGGCATTTATGAAAAACAGACAGATGGTTCGTGGATCAATATCTATAATAAAGGTATAACTGTAGAAAATATGTATCAGGATGCGCAATATTATTCAACTGGTAGTATATCGATCAATATTGAAAACGGGAAAAGTTACGCGATGGGAGCAATGTGGAGCAGAAAATGCAGATATTATACCAGAAATACAACTGGTCAGGTTGTAAATTTTGGTTCTCAAGTACAGGCGCTGAAAAAAGACAACACAAATAGCATGCCGACGACTCTTGATAATGATACCGGAACAATCAGGATGACGGTCACATCAATTCTCAGGTAATATGAGCTTTAATCTTACGACTTTTATGTTTTTCATCATTTCGATCTCTGTAATTTTCGGATTTAACCAGCTTAATTTTATACAAATACCCTTTTCTGTTGTTTCAATCATAGGACTAACGACATTTATAATCTGCTGGAAATTTAATAAAAGCAGAGCCGGATTCATGACACTTCTTATTATAGGAATCTTTTTCAACAGTTTGAAAATTCCTTTTTTTCATGCTCAGGACGGACTGTTTATGTTGTTGATATCATTCAATGTTCTGCTGCTTGCGATTTTTAAGGAAAAGGGCGTTTTTTCAGTTCACGGTTTAAAAAAGATCGGTTATTTTCTGATACAGCTTTTTGCAGTCTATTTAATTGCATTAGCCAATATGAATTTTATAAATTCATTCCGAGATTATTTTACAATTGCCTTGATATTTCTGACCTTTCCAGTTTTAAAATCGGTATTTTTTGATAAAGATCATAGTCTGAGCGCTGCGCTTGGTTCAATTTTAGCGATAGTCATTACTGCCTCAATAAACACCGATATCAACGGATTGCAGTGTGCGGCTTCTTTTGTGATAATTTTAGCCGGAGTGATATTCTCAGTATATTCAACATCTTATATTGATGAACTCACGGCGCTTCCCGGAAGAAGGGCATACAATGAATGCTGTGCCCAGCTGAGTTCTCTTTATACGATAGCCATGACAGATATTGATCACTTTAAGAATTTCAATGATACATACGGTCATGATACCGGTGATGAGGTTCTTAAACTTGTGGCGAAGATAATTTCCACAGTTGGAGGCGGAGGTAAGGCATACCGTTTCGGAGGAGAGGAGTTTGTAATAATTTTTGACGGAATTGAAAAAGAGCAGTCGGTTGAATTTCTTGAGGAAATAAGGTGTGAACTTGAAAAAACACCGTTCACGGTACGCAACAAGGAAACCCGTTCGAAGTATGAAAAAACAGGAAAAAGAACGAAAACAGAAGCGGCAAAAACAGTTAACATAACCATGAGTATCGGTGCCGCTGATTCAAAAAAAGATATAAATTATGAAAAAGTTCTGAAAAAAGCCGACACTGCACTTTATAAAGCCAAAAATGCCGGAAGAAACCGGGTGGTGATTTAATGAATGAATTAAGAATCTTTCTTATAATTTTTGTCTTGTGCGGGCAAAATCTTTTTGCTGACTACTTATTTGAAAGAGATCTTGTGGTTATTGGAAGAAATCCGGCTGCACTGAAAACTTTCTTTTCCGTTGAAGCCGATTCAATGCTTATTGTCAATGAGTTGCAGACGAATTCTTCTTTCCAAATGGAGACAAATTATCCTGATAAATTTAAAATGCTTCAGAAAATGGATAAAAATATTTTCCAGGGCGCATCAATTCAGAATTTGAAGCCCGTTGAAGGCGGCGTTGTTATTACCATTGAATTTGCAGGGAAAATTGAGAAAATATTTTCAAAAACAGTTGTTCTTGCCGAAAATACGCAACTTGGAAAAGCTTTAATTGAAAAAGAATATCAGTCAGGATCATTTCAGAGGTTCTTTAAAGAATGTTATGAAGATTTCAGAGTTGTAGAACCTGCTGAAAATATCTTTCTTGCTAATCCGGAGACTTTTTTTGTTACAGAAGAAAGGAACCCTGAATTAGTTGTCGGAATGATGGTTTCGAATCTGGTGACAAACAGGTTAAACGGCAAAACCTGCATTTTTCAGGATGGAATAAGTATCGGTGGTATTCCCACTGAAAAAACAATGAAATATATCTCACAATTAAAGCCGAAAATGTTCGGTCTGGTTGGAGACAAATCAGATCTTGACTGGATCAGAACGGAAGAAAACACCGGGAACCTGCATTATAAATTTGAAAGATTTTTCGGTTCATGGTCATTTGAATTCCTCAAAAATCTTAAAGATGAAGATATAAACAATATTGATATGCTGGGCTACTGTCCGCAGTTTAATGAAATTTCTGAAGAGCTATGGGCTGAAAGGATCAATTTTTTAAAGGAACGATTTAAGGACAAAAAGCTGCTGGTCGGGCCTTGTGTCGATCTTTACGGCACGATAAATCAGAAAACGAATTCAGCAGATTATACCGGCTTTGAACTTAAAAATGAAAAGATAGGTAAATACCTTCGGGGAGATTATGATAGTTATATTGAGAACACCTTAAACCATAGAGATGAAATAGGTGTTTTCATAACTTATTACGAAAAGGTCTTTAATGCTGAAGAGTTTACGGCGGCAGCAAAAAAAATTATGCTGGATGGACATTTGTTCGGAGTCACCACAAATCCAGACAATTATTTTCTGTTTGAACTTATGTATCAGAATTCATGCAGAAAAGTTGCCGAATATAAGGATTCTCTATAGATTGCCCGCTATATTTTTAAAGATTTAATATTAGTTGTGTAAACTTTTAAAAAACACTTCCGCCGATGAATTCTCTAATTATGGAGTTAGGCGGGATGCTTGCTGCATCAATCTCTTCGAAATAAGATAAAAACTTAATAAATCTCTTTACTTCTCTATATTCCGGAACATCTTTGGAAATTTCACAAAGTAGCGGTTCGGCATATTTTTTCAGGATACTGAATTCATATACAAGGCTTGAATTGAACATGATGTCGGCATTTTCCTGATACGGAAAAATATTCTTTTCTTCGCCTTTTCTGACCATTGGCCATCTTCTCAAGGTTTCAAGCGGTCCGTGGTTTCTGAATTGATTGTCTCTGACCATTCTTCTTAGCAATCTGCCGTCTGTTGTCGGAATTCTATTGTGATTATCAATGTTTAAGGCGGTAAGAGCGCTTACATAGATTCTATAAATACTCTGCTTGGGCACATTGAGATAAAGATCAGGGTTAAGTCCGTGAATTCCTTCAACAACAAGAACTCCATTTTCCGGCAGGACAAGTTTTTTGCCGCTTTTTAAACTCTTTCCGGTCTTAAAATCATACACCGGAAGTTCAACTTCATGCCCTTTCATAAGTGTCTCCAGATTTTCGTTGAAAAGCTGAATGTTGATGGCCGAAATAGACTCAAAATCATGCAGACCGTTCTTATCAACAGGTGTTTTATCTCTGTCAATAAAATAGTCATCAAGAGAAATCAGAAAAGGTTTCAATCCATTCACTCTGAGCTGGACTGCAAGCCTGTTAGCTGTTGTAGTTTTTCCGCTGGAACTCGGACCGGCCATCGAGACCACCTTAATGACCCTTTTTCTCCTGAATATCTGGTCGGCGATCTCAGCAAGTTTCTTTTCATGAAGTGATTCACTCAGAAGAATAAGATCTCTGCTTTTTCCATTTCTTATAAGATCATTAAGTTTCGCACAGTTATCCATTTCAAGGATGTCAAGCCACTGTGAATGTTCTCTGATGATGTTAAAATATTTAGGACTGTCTTTAAAAGCAGGCATGATGTCGGTATTTGAAGGGTCAGGAGCAACGATGATTATTCCGTTGTTGTAATAAATTAATTGAAATCTGTTCACATATGAAGTTGAAGGAACAAGATATCCGTAAAAATATTCTGTAGTGGAATTTAACATATAAACACTTGTAGTCTTGCTTTTCCGTACTTTAAACAAATTCACCTTGTCCATCTGACCCTGTTTTCTGAACTCTTCAATCGCAGCCCATGTTGGAACTTTCCTTCTGAGAAAAGGCAGATCGGCCTTAACGATTTCTTTCATTCTTGATTCTATGCGCTCAACTTCATTCGCCTCTATCCATTCGAGTCCTTCAAACCAGCAGTAATATCCGTTACCTATGCTGTATTCAATGTGAAGGATGGAATGTGGAAATATCTCTGACGAAGCCTTTATCAGAATAAAAAAAACGCTTCTCAAATAGAAAAGATAACCGTCTTTATCCCGGATAGTTATGAACTGAAGCTCACCGCCGCACTCACATTCTTTCCTGAGCTCACACAGTTCATTGTTATAAACAGCACCTACGATCTGAGAATCGTGTTTTTTTTCATATTTCCCTGCAAGTTCAAGCAAATTCGTTCCCGGTTTGAGTTTTTCATCGACTGTGCTGCCATCGGGGAAAGTGATCTTTATTGAAAAAAAGTTCATTTTGAGTTTCCTCGGAATTAAAGGTGTCTGAAGCTTCTTGTTCCGGTAAAAACCATAGCAATTCCCAGTTCATTGCAGGCAGAAATAGAATCAGAATCTCTTACTGATCCGCCCGGTTGTATTATTGCGGTTATTCCGGCTTCGGAAGCTTTATCGACACAGTCCCTGAATGGAAAGAATGCGTCACTGGCAAGCACACATCCTTTAACAGGCGAGGCAGCTTTTTTAATTGCTATCTCAAGAGCGTCGATTCTTGACATCTGGCCTGCACCGATTCCCACAGTTGCTCCGTTACGGGAAAGAAGAATGGCGTTGCTTTTCACATGTTTGACAAGATTTTGTGCGAAAAGAAGTTCGCGGATCTGGTCTTTTGAAGGCTTTTTGTCAGTTACGAACTGGAGATCAGCCTCGGTAACGATTTTTCTGTCGGCATCTTCTATCAGCAGTCCGCCTGATATTTTCTTAAATTCGCAATCCATTTCTTTGTTTCTTGCAAAACTGCCGGCTTCAATGATCCTGATGTTCTTTTTCTTTTTGATTATATCGAAAGATTCCTCATCATAGGAAGGTGCAATCACCGCTTCAACGAACAATTCCGATATCATTGCGGCAGTTTCAGGATCAAGCTTTCTGTTAACAGCTATTATTGATCCGTAAGCACTCACCGGATCGCATTCAAGAGCTTTTTTATAAGCTTCAGAAAGGTTTTTTCCTATTGCGGCTCCGCATGGATTTGTGTGTTTTACTATTGCCACAGCAGGTTCGTCAAAATCGGAAACGATGTTCTTCGAACTTTCAAGGTCCATATAATTGTTGAAAGATAACTGTTTTCCATGAAGCTGCCTGGCTGCAACGGTTGTCCCTTCCTGAATGTTGATATCTTTATAGACAGTTGCTTTCTGGTGAGGATTCTCTCCGTATCTCAAAGTTTCTTTTTTCAGATATTGAAGAGTAAGTATTTCGGGATCTTCACTGATTTTATTACCGTTATGGTCTATAGTTGAGAAATAGCTCGAAATGTAGCCGTCATATAAAGCTGTGTGTGAAAAAGCCTTCAATGAAAGACGGAAAAGAGTTTCCTGTGAAAGAATGCCGTCGTTGGTTTTCAGTTCTTCAACTATTGCAACATAATCCGCCGGAGAAGTTACCACGGCTACATCTTTAAAGTTTTTTGCAGCACTTCTTATCAAAGTCGGACCGCCGATATCAATATTTTCGATGATCTCATGCATTTTGCCGCCTTTTTCGACAGTGCTTTTAAACGGATACAGGTTCACAACCACCATATCAAACATGGTAATGCCGTGTTCAGATGCGGATTTCATGTGAGATGGATCGTTTCTGCAGGCAAGAATTCCGCCATGTATTTTCGGATGCATACTTTTGACCCTTCCATCCATCATTTCCGGGAACTTTGTGTAATCCTCTATTTTTGTTGCATCAATTCCCTGACTGCATATCAATTTATGCGTTCCGCCTGTCGAAAAGAATTTAACCCCCATTTTATCAAGTTCAGAAACAAATTCTGGCAGTCCTGTTTTGTCAAAAACGCTGATAATAACATTGTTTATCCTGTTCATTTTCTTCTCCCTGTAATTTTTAAACTATTAAAAAAACATCAGGCTGAATTTAATCAGAAACACATTTTAAACGCAACTTTTCTTGACGATTTGCCGTTACTCAATTAATATCACTTCAGTCTTTTCAGGAGTTGAATATGGTGACCGAAACAATGGTACTTATTGCTTTAAGACAGAAAAACTGGAACAGTGCACAAAGTCTTCTTGACGAAGTTTGTCAAAATAATCCTGAAAATAGAATAAAAACAATCAGTTGCGCTTTAAAAGCAGCTTCAGGCAATCCTATGGCTGCCCATCTGCTGTCTCTTTGGACGGAAATACGGTGGAGCGAAATAAACGACGACAATTTTTTTAATTGAAAATTCAATTTAAAAATAAGTCTAAAACTTGACAAAGAATACCCCCAACATTAGTATGTGGTGCCTTAATTTGTTTGATAGTTTTTAAGGAGATAGTTATGGTTGCAATTACAACTTCTGAGTTCAGAAAGGGTTTAAGAATTGAAATTGAGGGGATTCCCTACCAGATCGTTGACATGTCTCACATTCAGCAGAAAAGAAGAGCGGTCATCAAAACAAAATTGCGCAATATTCTTTCAGGCTCTATTGCAGAAAGGACATTCCTCTCCGGTGAAAGAGTGGACAAACCTGATCTTGAAGAAAAGGTCATGGAATATCTCTACACGGACGGAGATCATTACCATTTCATGGATACTGAAACCTTTGAACAGCTTTCAATTGATGAAAAGATCATTGAGGATGTTATTCCGTTTCTTAAGGAAAATGAGAAGGTTACGGTTCAGTTTTACAATGGTTCGCCTATATCGATGGACCTTCCGCAATTTGTCGAGATAGAAATCGCAGAGACAGATCCTGGTTTTAAAGGTGATACTGTAACGACATCATACAAGCCTGCAAAACTTGTTACCGGAGGAACAGTTATGGTGCCTCTTTTTGTGTCTACAGGTGATGTCATAAGGATCGGTACGGAAGAATATAACTACATTGAAAGAGTTAAAAGATAATCATAGTTAGGTGAAAAATTGGCTAATACAAATACCGGCAGATTCATATTAAAAGGGAAAAAACCGAATTCCGAGATCGAAGAGTTCGAAGAGCTGCTGAAGAAAAAGCCTGATGATGACCGTGCCTATGTCAGGCTGGCAGAGTTATATGCAAGAGCCGGTAATGAAGATAAGGCAATAGAGCTTTACGAAAAAGCGGCACTGCTTTTTGAGAAAAAAGGTTTTCTTAATAAAGCCAAAGCTGTTCTCAAACAGGCAATAATGCTCAACCCTGAACATGGGAAGATAAATGTTCTTCTTGCCGATTTCGACAGGCAGAGCGGTCTGATCAAAGATGCTACGGTGCGTTATCAGACAGCGGTCAATTACTATGCAAAGATAGGGAACAAACTGGCTGCGATCAATATCCTGAGAAAGATCATTGAACTCTATCCCGGAAATATTAATTTCATTTTGAAGCTTGCGAATATGCTCGTTTCTGAAAAAATGAACCATGAAGCTGAAAAGCTTCTTGTTCCACTTGCCGACTCATTGAAAAACACCGATAAGGTCAATGAATATGCAACAGTTCTGAAGCTTCTCTATACTGCCACTAACAATGATAGCGAAATAGGAAAAAGTCTTGTAAATCTTTATTTGAAAAGCGGCAGTTATACCAATGCTCTGGTAGTGTTGCAAAAGCTTATTATTGACAATCCTGATGCCATAGAATTTCTAGAAAAACTGGCTTTTGTTTTTGAAAAGCTCGGTGACAAAAGAAAGCTTATTGCTGTTTTTAAGCAAATAGCATCTGTTTATTCTCAAAAGCAGAACTATATTGAGCGCGACAGTTTGTACAGAAAGATACTCGAGATAGACCCTGATGACAGAGAATCGCTTTCAGGACTGAATGAGCAGGGTAAGTTGAGAGATCTTATTTCTGACAAGATTGACAGCAGTTCAATGGATATAAGCAATGAAAATGAAGAGGATGAAGTAGATCTTGTTCTTGATATTGATATTGACAGTTCTACAGATTTTTCGGAGTCTGAAGAGCCTGAAACAGATTCATCTCAAGATGAAAAATCGGTGGTTGATATCGAAACAGTTATTAAAGAGGCCACAGTTTTTATGAACTACAGGCTTTTCAACAAGGCAATTGATAAGATTCAGACCTGCCCTGACTGGGCGGCTTCGCCTGAAGCGATGGATATTCTTATTCAATCCAATATCGAACTCGGAGAAGTTGAAACAGCGGGTGATCTTATAATTTCTTTTATAGATCTGATGATTGAAAAAGGAGATTTGAAAGAAGCATCAGATCTTATTCTGGATGCAGGATCAATTTTGGGCCGGAATGACCAAAGGATAATTGAAAGAAAAAAATTGATAGATTCTGAAAAAGAAGTAGAAGCTGAGCCTCAAAGCGTTGATCATGTTGACAGCGGACTTATTTCTATTGTTTCTGAAGCTGAAGGGGAAGATCTTGAAGATATGCTGGAGGAGCCAGCTGAGCTTATTCCGGAAAAAGAGGAAATAGTTCCTGATAATGATTTTGCAAGCATGACACAGGATATCCTCTCTGAATTGCAGGAGCCTTCTCAGGAAAAACTTGATGAACTTGAATTCTATATAAGCATTGATGATTTTTCAAGTGCAAATCAGCTGTTACACGAACTTCTTATAAATTATCCCGACTCCCGTTTTCTTGCCGGCATAAAAGAATTGATCCCGACAGGTAAAGAGGAGGATCTTTCCGGAACGGTTGAAAGCGTGAAAGAATCACTTAGAGAGACTCTTGAAACAGAAGACAACAGTGAACAGCTTTATGATCTTGCACTCAGCCATCTTTCTATGGGAATGTTTTCTGAGGCGATATCACTGCTTAACAGTGCGCTTGATTCAGATCCTGAAAATGTCAGATTCATGGTGGGTCTTGCCAATGCATGGTTAATAGCCGAACATCCTGAAAAAAGTATTGAAATGCTGAGAAAAGCTTTAAATTCTACAAATGACAAAGAAGTAATTAACTCTATAAAGGAACAGATTTCCGAGATCGAAAAGAATTCCGGAAAGGAAAAAACAGCTGCGAGAAAAGGAAAGTAAAATGAAAAAAAGGTTGTGTGCATTTTTTGCCCTGTTGGCGGTGATGTTAATTCCAATGATGGTTTCAGCCGGAATGCTGAAAATTATGGTAGGATATAAAAAAGGTTTTGAGAAAAGCGATCATGTCAGGGTCGATATTAAGGACTGGTATTGGAAAATGCCTGTCGTTCAGGTCCCCAAGTCACTTGAAAGAGAAAAATATTCTGTTGTTATTGAGGGATACGAGGCTATAAGAAAACACACTGATACACTTGAACTGACAGGAGCTTCAGTAAGCCGCAACAGTATTCTGTTTCCCGTCGACGGTCTTTTGAGAATAGAAAATAAAGAAAATTTTCCAAGGATACTTTCAATTCTTCAGGAAGGCGAAAAAAACGATAAAATCGAAATAACTGTCCCTGCAAAAGGAACTTCGGAACATGTATTTATGGTTCCGGGAGACTATACGATAGTTGATACGCTATTTCAATGGAATACTGTTTATATCAAAGTTTTGAAGTCATCATATATTTTTCCGATTGATGAAGGACCGAACAGGTTTGAAATACCTGATATTTCACCCGGCTCATATACCATCAGGATTTATTATGGTACAAGATGGATATATCAGGAAGATTTTGTAATGGTTTCAAATTCTCCGCAGAGTCTGGTTTATAAAATCGATGAATCCTCAGTTTCAAGTGTTAACTCGATTGTGAATCTTGGCGGAGAAAATATTGAGTGATCAGAATTTGCAAGCAATTAAAAAATGCAGGAGAAAGATAAATGTTCAGTAATTTGGGACTTAAGTTAAAAGTTTTTTTCTTAATGGCTGTTGTTGTGGCAGCACTTTCTTTTTTTGATTTTTCTCTCTTTAAGTCATTTCTGGCAAAAATAGATATCCGTCAAGGATCCAAGAACAGCTCAGTGCTCGCTGAAGAAAAGGTTAAAAACACAACATATTCACTGATTGCCAATTCTTTCAATATTGCTAAGCAGTTAAAATTTTCGAAGGCATCTAAAAATTCTCCTGTAAAAATAAACGATATTTCATCAGAATTAGAATACCTTGTTGTCGACAGCACTGGAAAATTCGTTGCAGGCAATCTTGAGCTTATGTCTTCGCATGCCGGCATTCCTGCTGTTGAAAGAGCTTTAAAAGAAGGAATGGCTTCTGATGGAACCATAACCGTTTCTGATAACATTTATCTTATAGGCGTTGTTCCGTTAATAACACAGGTTCCTGATGAAGGTGAAAAACTGTTTGCTGTAATAAGTGCTAAAAAACTGACACTTGCCTTTAACGCTGATGAATTGTTTCCGATGCCGGTCAAGATTTTCAGCGGGAACAAATTCATATCAGAAACAGGTTCTGAAAGCTGGATTAAAATTGAAAAGAGTTACGGTACTGATAAATTGAAGTCGGATGTTGAAGATCTTGTCAAATCGGAAAGTTCAAAAGTCATCAACGGCTGGACATATCTCCATAGTTTTTTCATGCCTGTCGATATGCTCGGCGGAGAGAAGATCGTATTTGTTACATTGACCTCAACCCTGCCGGGCTGGGAAGATTATCAGGACTTGATATTTTTTGTAGTAATATATACTCTGGCTGGAATAATAATAGCATTTTTCTTCACATTTATTGTAACTCATTCGATTGATGTGGTTTTCAGGAATCTTGCTGCTGATATTTCCAGAATGAAGGTGGGAGAGAAGCTGGTTTTAAAGAAATATTCACATGGAGCTGATATAGCTGTGTCTGCTTTAAATATTCTGATAGCCAAATATATCCGTCATTTGGAGAGCCGGCATGATTCCATACTGCCCAATGCCTTGGGTAGTCAATCCAATACTGGAGAATTAGATACATCGAAGCAGGGGTTGGCCTATGATGCTGTTCCTGATCCTTTTGGAACGAATGATATAGAAGAAACTCCTAAAAAACCAATCAAGGCTCTTCAACCAGAAAAGAATCAATATGCTCCGGCTTATAAAGCTCCGCCGCCTTCTTTTCCTGATGATGACGAAGAAAAGACTCAGATTGTAACAAGTTCTTCGCCTTCAAATGTTGAAGTGTCTTCTCAATTCGAGCCGGTAGATCCAATGGAAGAACTCTGGAAAGACTATTATAAAATAAAGGCTAAAAACGGTGAGTCTGTTTCTGAAAATGAGAAAAGGTCTTTTATTGGAAAGATAAAAACTAACAGAGCATCTATAATTGCGAAGTATAAATGTGCGGATGTTCAGTTTAATATTGAAGAGAAAGATGGCAAACCAGTAATTAAAGCAAAACCAGTTTAGCGGGTAGAACATGAAATTTGTTTGTAACAATTGCGGCTTTTCAGCTGAAGTTCCTGATCGCAGGTCAAATTGTCCGATGTGTGCCAGCTCAAATGTTTCCATTGCGGCACTTACCGAAAATCCATTGATTCAGGCGAAACAGGTTGATGATCAGCCTGAAAAAGAAGATGGTCCCGCTGAAGAAACTGTAAAGCCGGTTGTTGGAACAAAGACCGGATCTGAAAATAAATCTGAACTTCCAAGAAAAGAAAAAATCACTTTGAGCGATGATTTTTTTGATTCAAAGCCGAATAAAGAAGAACAGGAGATCGCCAATATTCTCAAAGAACTTTATCCTGAAACTGGCGAATCTAAGAATAAAATGGTCTTACCGGGAATTAAAGTGATATCTATCGGAATAGCAGTTGTGATCATACTTGCTGCCGGAGCATTTTTTGCGTTTTCTGCCGGACCGGAAAAAAATGATACTGCTGTTAAAGAAGAGAAAAGTGTTGAAAAAACAGAAGAAATAGTAAAGGTGGAAGAACCTGTAGAAGAAAAAGTGGAAGAGAAAATAGAGGAAAAACCGGTTGAAAAAGTAAAAGTTGAAGAAAAAATAGAAGAAAAAGCAGAAATAGAAAAAGAAGAGGCTGTGGCAGAAAAAGAGGTGCAGCCTGTTAAAAAAGCTGAGCAGATTAAGCCTGTTGAGCAGAAAAAGCCTGAAGTTGTCAAACAGGTCAGAAAAGCGCCTGAAGCGCCGAAGAAGGTTCCTGTGAAGCAGGCGGTTCCGAAAGTTAATACCGAGACTTTTAATAATTTTGTTCAGGCCGGACATAAGGCTCTTGCCGAAAAGAGATATACAGATGCTCTTCATGAATACAAAAATGCGTCCAGTGTTAATCCGTCAAACGGTCCGATATACAAATTTCTGGGCATTGCTTATGCTTATCTTCAAAATCAGGAACAGGCATGTGTTAATTACAGGAAATACATTCAGCTTTCTCCTAATGCACCAGACAAAGCACAAGTTGAAGCCTTTATAAAAGCATGTCCTTGATAAATGAACTTAAGAATTACATCAGGATCTCTTAAAAACAGGAGATTTTCAGTTCCGCATACTGATTTGCGTCCAACTGAAGAAAAAATCAGGAGTGCATATTTCAACACATTATTTTCATTGATCAATTTTGAGGGAAGATCTTTTCTGGATATTTTTTCAGGTAGCGGAGCGATGGCTTTCGAAGCTCTGAGCAGGGGTTTTGAAAAGGCATCTGTTATAGAAAATAATCAGAAGGCGGTTGAAAAAATTAAAGCAAATGCATTAGAGCTAGGAATTGATAAAAATATTGAGGTGATTAAAAACGATGCTTTTAAGCCCGGTGTTTACAGTGGAATGGCAAAGCGTTTTAATGCAATTTACATTGATCCTCCCTATTCATTAAGCGTGATGATTGTTGAGATTCTTAATGCAATGACAGTATCAGATATTATAGATCCGGTATGTGTGATCGGAGTCGAAAGCGATAGAGAGATAGTCTGGCCGGATAAAGACTGGAACATTAAGACAAAGAAATTCGGTGATACATTTCTGACAATTTTTTATAACTGGGAGAAAAATGATGAAAAATAAAGCCATTTATCCTGGAAGTTTTGACCCTTTTACTCTCGGTCATCTTGATATTGCAAAAAGAGCTTTGAAGATATTCGATCATATTTATATTGCTATCGGTGAAAATTCTCATAAAACATCACTTTTTTCATGTGAAGAAAGAAAAGAACAGATAGAGAACATCTTTAAAGGAAACAGCAAGGTTTCGGTAGTAGTTTTCAATTATCTTCTTGTCAATCTTGCAAGAGAGTTGAAGGTTTATACAGTTGTAAGAGGATTGCGGGCTGTATCGGATTTTGAGACCGAGTTTCAGATGGCATCTATCAACCGAGCTCTTGAACCTGAACTGGAATCAATGTTTTTTATGACTTCTGATAAATTTTCTTTTTTGTCTTCCAGCGTTGTAAAGGAAATTGCTTCAATGAATGATAAAGACCTCTCTCTTTTTGTAACAGAGAATGTTGAACATGATCTGAAAAAGAAATTTAAATGATAGAAATTGTTAAAACTCCTGCCAAAATAAATGTTTTTTTAAAAATAACCGGCGTTGATGCTGCGAGATCACTTCATTTTCTTGAAACACTTATAATTCCAATAAATATTTACGACACGATTTACATTTCTGAAGCTGAAACGATTTATGTCGAAACAAAGGGTGTAAATGAGATAATTCCCTCAGAAAGCAATATTATCTGCAAAATATTCAGAGAAGTTGAAAGGTTTTTAAATCGCTCACTTCCGGGATTTAAAGTTGTTATTGAGAAAACCATACCTGTTGGTGCCGGATTAGGTGGCGGAAGCACTAATGGTGCCGGATTCCTGCTGTTTTTGAACAGACATCTGAATCTTGGGCTGTCATTAGACAATATGGTGGATATTGCTTCAAAAGTGGGAAGCGATGTTCCGGTCTTTTTATTTAACTCCCCTGCAATTGTCACAGGAACAGGCCAGCTTATTGAGCCGGTAAAGATAAAAAAACCTGATTTTTTTATGCTTTTGATATATCCTGACATTATCATCAATACAGGCATTGCTTATGCTTTGTTCGACAAAAAAAAGTTGACAAAATCCACTAGTTTAAATATAAATACCGTCCGTAAAAGGGTGAATGGTTCTTTGAAAGACTGGAATTCGGTTTTTTTTAATGATTTCGAGGAGGTTGTGTTTGAAAAATGGCCTCATTTGAAAGAATTGAAACTTTCTCTTGAAAAGTGCGGAGCTGATACTGTTTTTATGTCAGGAAGCGGTTCTTCGCTGGTTGCAGTTTTCAAATCGGAAGAGATCAGAGATAGGGCTTATGACAACTATTTTGGAAAATACCGGACGGTCGAAAAGATTGAATTATTAACGGGTAATGGGGCGTCGTCAAGCGGTAAGACACCAGATTTTGGTTCTGGCATCCGGGGGTTCGAATCCTCCCGCCCCAACCAGAAGCACAATACATCGGAGGATCCAGATGAAAACAATTAAGCTCACTGTTGAAAAAAGAGAACAGGGCAAAAAAAATGTAAAAGCTGTAAGAGCTGATAATTTTATTCCTGTTGAAATTTACGGAAAATCGCTGAAAAGCAATATAAGCGGTTCTATTGCAAGAAAAGATTTTGTAAAAGCGCTTCACACCCCTCAGGGAAGAAATATAATCCTTGATCTGGATGTTGAAGGACAGTCAATTCTTGCTGTTGCTCACCAGCTTCAGATACACCCGGTCAAGACAAGCATAATTCATGCTGATCTTCTAGCTGTTAAGGAAGATGAAGAACTTATCGTCACGGTTCCGGTAAATAGAACCGGTCGTTCACAGGGCGAAATTGCGGGCGGAAATGTTTTTCAGGTTCTTAAAGAAGTAAAAGTTTCTTGTAAACCTGGCGATGTTCCTGCTGAAATAGTTGTTGATGTTACAGAAAATGTTATCGGTGACCGTATAAAAATATCCGCTCTTCCTTATCCGAAGGGAGTTAAGCCCGTTTTCCATCAGGATTCTCCTGTAATCGTTGTAAATAAGGGAAGAGGCCAGTCACTTTCTGAAGATGAAGAAGCAGCTGAAGCAGCAGCGGCAGCAGCTACCGCAGCTCCTGCTGAAGCTCCGGTAGAAGAAAAAGAAAAAGCTTAATTTTTTCTGTTTTCATTGAGCGATCTTGTTTTTTCTTCAACGATACTCTTTGGTACTCTAGGCAATCCGGGATTAAAATATTCTTCAACACGCCATAATATAGGATTTATTTTTGCCGGTAAAGTTACTTCAAGCTATGCATTCAGCGATTTCATATATTGTTCAAAAATAAAAGGATACATCTCATCAGGAAATATTTCGGGTAAAAACATTGTATTTGTGAAACCGGATACTTATATGAATCTGTCCGGAGAATCCATTAATGCTGCAGTAAAAGCTTTTAGAATAGATACCGGCAATATTTTTATTGTTCATGATGATGTTGATATTCAATTCGGTCGTGAAAAAATAAAGAAAGGCGGCGGTGATGCCGGTCATAAAGGTGTCAGGTCTATAACAGCTGAGCTTGGAACTGAAAACTTCAACCGTATCAGGCTGGGTGTAGGAAGATCTGAAAACATGCCGCTTGAAAAGCATGTCCTTTCTAATTTTATTGACGAAGAGTTAAAATATATCGATAATGAATGGTCAGCCAAATGGAACAACATTGTTGAAGTTATTTTAGAAAAAGGCGTTTCTGAAGCCATGAACACATTCAACAGAAAATAAGACTGTCAAAAGTGAGAGCTTCATATCAATAAAAAGCTGCAACCGATTTCTTCAATATTATAAAAAAACTTGAAATATTGCTAAATTAGAATTAAATTCATCAAGTCTCAGCGATAAAGTTTAAATAAATTATAAGCCAACTTGATTTAGAGGTTATTGTGGCACAGATATTGCTCACTCACTCACTCACTCACTCACT
>Ga0116170_10001257_pt1 | contig 25844 bp, 21 predicted proteins | sample AD_JPNHW1_MetaG_FD_89797 | JGI IMG/M metagenome (GOLD analysis project Ga0116170, IMG submission 89797) | Active sludge microbial communities of municipal wastewater-treating anaerobic digesters from Japan - AD_JPNHW1_MetaG | ecosystem: Engineered > Bioreactor > Anaerobic > Digestate | place... | reverse complement strand
TTCTTTTTATTCTTTTTCTCTGAAATTTTAGGAGTTTGGGTGAATAGTTTTTTCTTTTCTATCTTCAGTTTTCTGAAATGAAATATGAATATTCCGGCGGTCATTAAATAGACTAGATAAAGGAACCAGTTGCCGTATTTGAGATAGATTGTGTCATAGTGATATATAGGAACCTTTCTGTTTATGGTAGTCCTTTCAAATATTTTTGTGGCACTTTCGGTTGAGCCGTCGGGAAGAACTATTCCGCTCACTCCTACATTTGAGGCACGGACGATCGTTCTGCCGGTCTCGACTGCTCTGAAGGGATAAAAACTTCCATGCTGATGAATTTCACTCGAATAGCCGAACCATGCGTCATTGGATATGTTGACCAGCAATTCCGCTCCATTACGGACAAAATCTCTCACATTTTCGCTGAAAGTTCCGTCATAGCAGATTAGTATTGAAGCTTTGAAGTTGCCAAAATCAAAAACAGAGTGCTCTGTTCCTCTCATGAATGTTCCGACAGTATTGGGAACTATCGTTGAAAGTCCCAGAGAATTAAGAAAATCACTCATTGGCAGATATTCACCGAATGGTGCAAGTTTCAATTTTCTATAAATCTTTTTAATTTTACTGTCCTGAATAAAGCCGGCCGAGTTATAGAACTCCTTCTTTTCACGATCGATCATATCCAGACCGATTATCTGATTACGGAAATTATACGCATTAGGAAAATATGTATTCCAGAGATAAGGAAAATTCTCAAAGCCTACCGGTATACGCAGAGGCATTGCCGCTTCATGCCACACTAAAAGATCGGTATCTTTATCAAAACTGTTTATCTGATCGACAAAAACAGCAATGATCTCATCAAGATTAGTCTCTTTTGAATTGATATCAAACTGATTTATTGCAGGCTGCATAATAGCAACTTTAATCTCTTTATCCGGCTTCAGCGATTTGAAAGTCTCTATCCTTACAACTGAATAGACTGAAAGAACGGTTACAACCATTACAAGAACGGCTCCTTCGATTCTGTTCTTTTTTCCTGTAAGCCATTGATAAATATAAACCGATATCCATACAATCATGAATGAAAGCAGATATATAGCGCCGATAGATGCCCATTGAATTGTCAACTTGTTGTTGTATTGCGAATGTCCAAGCGCATTCCAGTAGAAATCAACAGGAAAATAAGTCCTCACAGTTTCCGCAATCACCCAGAACGATGCAACCATCCAAGGCTTGACATCTCCTGATTTCTTTTTGTAAAGGCATAACAGTAGAAATAACAGCCAGAATGTGCTTTCAGATGCGAACATGAGAAAAATAAGGAATATCGTGTATATTTGAGGCACACCGCCGTAAACATGAATCGAATAATATGCCCAGTAGAAAACTAAAGCATTTGCCGGAATACAGATAAGATAAAGCATTCCTATCTTTTTCTTCACTGAGTCAAATGAGTCAATTATGTAGAAGAATAAGGGCATTACAGGAAAAATAAAAAACCATCCGGCAATTTGATGTATCTTAACAGGTTCACTGTTTCCCGGAATTATGAATGGAAAGCTCAGCGTGAAACATGTTATAAACAGTATCGAGGCTGAAGTTATTTTTATGATCTTTGATTTGTCAGTTTTCATTACGACCGCACCAGTCATCAGTAAGTTTTTTCATTATTTCATCTTCCTTTTCTCTCATTTTCTCCCTTTCAGCAATGTGGGTGTGATCAAATCCGAGAAGATGAAGCACGCCGTGTATTATTACAAATAGAGTCTCGGTCCTGAAAGATGTCCCGTAACTCAGACTATGCTTTTCCACGATATCGGGACATATCGCTATATCACCAAGAAGATAAGGCGTATAACCGGCACCGTCTCCTTCCTGAAAAGCGAATGATATTACATCTGTAGCCCTATTTATACTTCTAAAATCCCTGTTCATTTCACGAATGCTCTCTTTGCTGACAAAAATTATCGACATTTCATAAGGATCAGATGCTGTTTTTCCACAGATCTTTAAAACCGTACGGATACTTTTTCTGATAGCTGCTGATTCTACGGGAATATTATTTTCAGTCTGGTTTTCAATGTAGATATTCATTGTACTGTCATTTAGAATCTGGATATTCAACTCTGGCATGATAAATACCAGAAAGTGTTTTGATAAGACTGGCTTCAATTTTATTCAAATCTTTTAATGTCATACTGCATTCAGAAAGCTGACCTGAATTAAGCTTTTTGTTAACGATCTTATTCACAGTTTCACTTATTTTCTGGAAACTCTTATCGGGAAGACTTCTTACTGCGGCCTCCGAACTGTCTGCTATCATTAAAAGTGCCGCCTCTCTTGATTTCGGCTTAGGACCTGGATAGCTGTAAGTTGATTCGCTTACTGATGGATCTTCGTTTTTTGCCAGAGTATAGAAATATTCAACAAGTGTCGTTCCATGATGTTGACTGACAGCATCCTCTATTTTCTCGCCCAGTCTGTATTTCCTTGCAAGTTCGAGACCCTGTTTGACATGATTGATTATAACCATTGCTGACATTGAATGTGAAGGAAGCTCGTCATGAATGTTCTTTCCGGTCTGATTTTCGGAAAAATACCCCGGTCTTTCAAGTTTCCCTATATCATGAAAATACGCCATTACTTTACAGGCAAGTGAGCTCAGTCCTATTTCTCTAGCGGCGACTTCAACCATGGAAGCAACGGTCAGACTGTGCTGGTATGTCCCGTTTGCATGCACCGCCATCCGTTTCATCAACGGATGGTTGAGGGTGGAATATTCAAGAAAAGTAATATCAGTTGTATATCCCAGCCACCATTCATATACCGGTATTGTTGCCATAAGAAGCATTCCTGAAAAAAGTGAACCGAGGAATGCAAAAAGCATAGCTCTGGGAATATTGTCTACAGGAAGTGTGGAATCCATTAAAAATATCACAACGACAAGTATCATCATCAGAAGAGAAAGAAACATGCTGACCTTTATGATGTTCCCTCTTTTTTCAATATGCGTAACCAGAAAAGTATAAAAAATCGATCCTATAAAATAAAACATCGGGAAATAGAAATTATCTGGAAAAAGGAGAAGAAAAAACAGCATGAGAAACATCAGGAAAAAAAGTGAAGTTTCCGTATTTATGAGAAGTCTCACCGTCGCAACAAGGAACGGGACAGGCACAAGAAAATAGAATATTCTTGCATCTATATTACCCATCCATTGGCTGAATGGTACTGAAAGACTTACAATAATGTCAAAAAGCAGCAACATGAAAACAACCTGCGTTCCCATGAGAAGAATATCCTTGTTTCTTGAATTGAACTTACTTATTGTCTTTTTGAATGCGAAATAAAGCACAGAATATACAATGAAAATAAAAACAAGATTAAGAAGAAAAAGCTCAATAACCGATTTACCCGAGGACTGTTTCGCCATTTCGCGAAAAATCATTATATCTTTTGCAGTAACAATCTCCCCTGCCCTTTTTATAACTTCACCTGTTCTGATTGTAAATTCTTCTTTCGGAGCTTCATTCCAGACTGCAAGCTTTTCAGCCTCAGTAAGATCGGGAAGAAAAACGATATTATCTCTGATGCTCCAGGATGCGAGAAATGAAACCAGTTCAAGTCCTTCATCAGTAAGAATTTTCTCCTGATGCAATAACTTTTGTGCGTGGTTTATTTCTTCGCGAAGAGTTTTGGATGTAATAATGCTCGTCACTGGAACAGAACCGATTGAACTGTTTCTTTTCAAAGAAATATTCGGCAGGTCATATTCCGGTGCTATTCCGTCTCTTGTAAGATAAAAAGAATTTAATTTAGATATCAATTCTTCAACAGCATTCTCTATTTCAGGTGACAATCCCGTTTTCAACAGTATCAAAAAAATTTCATCAGACACAGGGAATCCGATAATTCTCTGGAATTCATTCTTTTCTGTTTCCAGTTTTTCGAGAATTGATGCAGGAATAATTATTTCTTTAAAAATATCATCATTCTTAACAAGTGTTGAAACCGCAAGATTTTTAAATTCAACAGGAATATAATCGCTTTCATTTTTCAAAAAGACACTGTAAACATTTTTTGCAGCGTTTCTCAGATAAGAAAATGCCGCTTTAACATTACTATTACTGGTTCTGTCTTCTATATATTGAAAATATAACGGGACACTTTTTTCAGCCTGAAGCCTGTTCTGTTTAGTCTTTTCTTCATTTATTATCGTGTAATCTCTATTGGCCCTGACGGAATACTTTAATACAGTGCCGATCTCTTTTTCAGAAACCGGATAATCAATCTTCATTGAGTCCGGAATCGACATGAATGCAAAAATAATGGCAAAAAATGTGCCCATCGTTATGGCGGCTCTACCGTCATCAAGTCTCAGCCACCTGTTAAAAACAGTCTGAAGTTCTTCGATTTTTTCTGATAATGCCGAACTCCTTTTTTCTTCCTTCATCTAAAAACCCATTAAATTAAAACGGTCAATTCTACTACATTTTTTTCTTTTTACCAGTATCCGGATAACTGAAGTTTATGTCTTCTATTTCAACCGAGAACGGATTTCTGTTTTCATCAAGAATAACTTTATAACCAACTGTAATTATTGAGCTTACTCCCATTGTATTGACTGTCTTCACGCTTTTTCTGATAATTCTGTCTTCGGGTATTTTAAATCCGTTGGTCACAATGAGATCGACATCAGGGTAAATGGTCTGCACATTTATAACAGACTCCATGATCTCTTCACTTGTAAATCCCTGTGATTCTGCGGTATTGATAAAAACAATACTTATATCTGACTGTTCATACTTTACATCAGGTTCAAAAACTTTCTCTTTTTTATTTTCAGGCAGTTCATAAATTATCTCGTCGGAAGTTTTTCCAAGATGCTCATCATTCTTTTTTTCCGGCTGGACAAAAAACACTTTGTATTTAACTCCCGCCATATCTTTTACAAAATTGGACCTTCCGATCTGTCCGGTTTCTATATTTAAGCATTTGTTTTCATTACCAGGAATTGACAGTTCGGCTTTTACATCGGAAACATTTCCATGTTCAATTATTTCTACACACGAATAAGTTATCGAGTATTTTGAATATTCGTTGTAATAATAGAAAACTCCGAAACAGCAAATTAAAAGAAGAAGTGCTATAAGCTTTTTCATTTTAAGAACCAAAATGGTCGGGATGACTGGGTTCGAACCAGCGACTCCTACGTCCCGAACGTAGTACTCTACCAGACTGAGCTACATCCCGACAGTCAATAGGCTGTTTTATATCATCTAAAACTTAAAACACAATATTTTTTCTTGACCCTTACAATTTTAAGGTATATTATTCAGCAGCTCATAACAATTTAGAGGTGTTTTAAATGAAAGCATTAAAAATGGAAGACCTTACAATCTCGCAGGCAAATGTTTTGAAAGCTATAGTTCAATTCATTGAAATCAATGGCTTTCCTCCCACATCAAGAGAATTGGGGGAAATGTTGAAAATTACATCTACCAGTATTTTTGAACAGCTTGACCGACTTGAGAAAAAGGGGTTTATAAGGCGTAAGAAAAAAACCGCACGATCTATTGAGATTATAAAAAGAACAGATAAAAACCCGGTCAAACAACAGGAACCGGTTAAACTTTTGAGAATACCAGTTATCGGAACCATTGCAGCTGGACAGCCTTTATATGCATTTGAAAATCCCGAGAGTGAAATATTGATCGATGAGAGCAGCGTCGGGAAGGGACGATTTTTTGCGTTAAAAATCAAGGGAGACAGCATGATAAACGCCGGTATCAAAAACGGGGATCTTGTAATTATCAGAAGACAGCCCCTCGCAGAACCGGGAGAGATCGTCGCTGCAATAATTGAAGATGAAGCAACAATAAAAAGACTCAGGATTGATAACGGAAAGGTCTTTCTGGATCCGGAGAATGAAAACTATTCACCGATCGAGGTAACATACCGTGATGATTTCAGAATTCTTGGGAAACTGGTATCAACAGTTTCAATTGATTAATTTTTCTCAATAAAAATAAGAGAAGGTAGTTACTTAAATAATGCGAGATCGTTTTTTTCAGTCACAACGCCTTGCGGAGCATATTTTTTGCTCCGCTTTTTTTTACATTCTTTTCCCCAGATGGAGTTTCTGTGCCAGAATATCAAAAAAAGTTCTGGCGGGATTAGAAACATACAGAAGACTTTTTTCACTCTTTTTTATAATTACAAGATCGTTTTCTATTATTTCACAATTATTTCTTCCGTCACAGCTGAGAATACCTTTTCCGCACTCTTTTATCTCTATCAGAACCGCACCTTCAGCCGGAACAACTATCGGTCTGTGAGTAAGTGCATGAGGTGCCATGGCATTTATGACAAGTGCGTTTTCTGACGGATATAAAATAGGACCATTGAAAGAAAGATTATATGCCGTTGAACCTGTCGGTGTGGCTATGAGTACACCGTCACCTCTATATTTCGGAAGCTCTTCATTATTATACTTAATTCCAAAACAGAGCATCGAAGTGTTTATATTTCTCTGAATGGCTGCTTCATTAAGTGCTATCTGGGAAAAAATCTCTCTACCTTTTCTTTTCACGGTGACATCGATTATCAGTCTTTTTTTTATTTTAAAATCACCTTTAAAAAGTGACTCTATTACTTCGAAGTCATCCATGTGGATCTCTACAAGAAAACCCAGATGTCCAATATTTATACCTGCAACGGGAACGCCAAGTTCAAAGGCAATGTGGGCCGCATCAAGATATGTTCCGTCCCCGCCTCCTGCTATAACAAGGTCAGAATCTTTGGCATCATTTACATTTTCAACAATATCGACATGATATAAAATCTCTTTTTCTTTCAGGAAAGATCTCAGGGTTTGAACTTCTTGGCTTCTTTTGCCATCCTTCCTCATGAAAAGAAGAATTTTTTTAATTTTTTGTGATTTCATTTTTTTTTATCTTATAAACTAATCCGCATCTAGGGCACTCAATTGACACTTCCTGATCATATTCAAAAATACAATCAATATGACTCTGCGACATCGTCGAAAAAAAAGAATTAATCTTGTCGGAATTGCATCCGCAGGAAAAAGAAAAGGAATATTCTCTTGAAAAATTATCAGCAGTTGTGAATTTTCCCAAATTGTTTTGCACCTCTTCCGAAATCTTTTTAAACACAGCCTCTGTCATTTCTCTGGTGGCTTTAATCATTACAAAATCAGAGTTTAAAGAGAAAAACGAACATGGAAGTTTTTCTTCGATATCCAGATACCGCTGGAAGAGGTCTTCTATCTTTTCACTCTCTTTGCAATCAACCATGCTTACTTGATCACTTCCGTGCATATCATAAACTTTCTGAACAGTAAGTCTTTGACTTTTCTCAAATTCTTCTGCATTCCAGAAATGTGATCTGGCAACAAACTTTCTCATTCTGTTATCAAACAGGGAGAACAGTCTTCTTTTTTTCAATGGCAGTGATATTGTAAAAGCCAGCGTTCCTTCTACAGGCATGAAAGTGGCAAGAACAGCAGTAAAAGAGATTGTGCTTTTAACATCATCGAAGCTGTCAGCCGGAATGCTTTCAATTTTGCCTAAAATGTAATGGTCAAGATATCCGCTCATAAAATCAATTTGAGAACATGTTGAAATAATAATACCGGACTTTTTTACGACATATCTTGAAATAACTGCTTGATCCATTTTTTATCTTTTTTTCAAAACCATATTCACTTCACGGTTCTTTTCAGAAGGAGCAAGGTTCATTCCACCGATGTAATCGTCTTTTCTGAACTCAATGATGTAATTTTTCCCTTTTTCGAGTTGAAGTGTTGCTGGAGTTTTCTTTCCTGTATCTTCACCATTTATATATATCTCGGCTCCAGGAGGATTTGAAAAAACAGCGACATTTTCAAGCTCTATATCAGACTTAAGAACCAGATATGAAACGGCAACGGCAGAAGCCAGCACTATAAAAATGCAGCCCAGAACAAATAGTAAGTATGAGAATTTACTTCGCTTCTTTTCCATCTTAATTTCCTGAGCTACGGCTTTAACTCGAATTTTTTCCTTGAGATCAAGTTCTTCGAGGTCGCCGATATCCTTGAAAAGTTCATCCATCAGATATTCAGTCTGTGCTCTTTCAAGAACTTTGGTCATCTTTATAAAATGAGATGGAAATATTTTCTTTAAAAAAGACTGGATCGTTTCACAATTAGGATCTAATTCAAGTGAATTATAGACCAGAAGAAGTTCATCCCTCATTTCACGGGCAGTGGCGTATCTTTTATCGGGATTCTTTTCAAGTGCTTTCATAACGATTTTTGCAATTCTCGGATCTATTCCGGGAACAACCTCCTGAACAGGCCGTATTTTCTCATTCAAAATAGAATTCAATATAACGGCATCATTATCTAAGTGCTTGAAAAGAGGGGCATTTGTGAGCATTTCATAAAATATTATCCCCAGAGAAAAAATATCGCTGCGTCTATCAACAGCATTTTCCCTGCACTGTTCAGGAGAAAGATAACCGTATGTTCCCTGAATACTTGTCAGAGTACCTTTAAGTTTTTTAGTATAATTAACATTTGCTATGCCGAAATCAACAACCTTTATCTTTCCGTCATAAGATATAAGGATATTATTAGGATTCATGTCAAGATGCACAACATTAAGAAAAACCCCGTTTCTATCTTTTGTATTGTGTGCATGATCAAGTCCGCTAAGAACGCCGAGAATGATCTCCATCATCAGATTGACAGGTATTTCAGCACCTCTTTGCTGAAGCTTGTTCATCAACGAACCCAGATTTTGTCCAAAAACATATTCCATTGCAATGAAATACTGGTTTTCATATTTTCCGAAATCATATATCTTAACTATGTTCTCATGACTTATGTTGCAGATTATCCTTGCTTCGGAAAGGAACATTTTTACCAAAGTCTGATTCGAGCTGAATTGTTTTAATACTTTTTTAATGGCAATGGGCATTGAATTTACTGGCGAATTCATATGTTTCGCAAGAAAAATTTCTGCCATTCCACCTGTGGCGATCTTTGAAAGTAATTGATAGTTGTCAAATCTTTCAAGCATTTTCATTTGTCTCCTGTCGCAATATTGAAGAATTCGGATTTGTTGAATTCTTTATTTTCAAGTAATCTTTTATAACCTTCTCTGTATTTAAATGATTTAATTTGACAGCCTTGCAGTAATTAGCAAGAAACCCTTTGACATAAATATCAGCAGGAAGTTTTAAATATTCATCATTTTCTATGGCCTGCACAATAAATGAAGATATTTTGGTACTGGAAACTATTGACTTCACAGAAATGCCTATTTCTTCTCTTATTTTTTTAAGTATGTCACCCTTTATTATTTCGTCCTTATATTTATCAAAAAGTGTATTGGAATCAAGATATTCAAGATCTTCAACAACAAAATTCTTTTTATCTGCCTCTCTTCCGAAAACATCCTTTTTAATAAGCCTTTTTGATCCTTTTTTGTTTCTGTTATATCTTTTGACCACTTCACTCAGGAAAAAAGTGTCAGGAAAAGATTCTTCAATAGAATTAAGATGTTCTTCAATCTCCATATCATATTCTTTTCTAAGCTCGTGATTGCTGAGTTCTTTGTAAACACTTTCAAGCAGTGCTGTATAGACAAAGAGGGTTTCATCATCAAAAATATCCCGAAGCATCGGATTTTCAATGACATACACTTTTTTTAATTTTTCGTACTGATTGTTAATGTCGAGTATGCTACACCCTCTTCCAAGCCCGAACATTTCGTAATAAGTAAGTGGAAGAATTTTTATCTTTTTCATATTTATTCTCCCTTTTTCTGTGTAAACTGTTGAGATAGAAAACTCGAAATACTGTCAAGAGAATCAACGAATTCGCCATTTTTCTCAAATGTGACAACAGGTTTCATATTAAGTATGGAAGATGTTATGACTTCTGAATATGCAAGATCTTCCACAAATCCGGTCTCGAACCCGTAACTGTTCTTTATAATAAGCTGATATAAGGCAGCTATCTCTTTATCTGAAGAACTTCTTATTCCGTTAAACACTATTCCCAGTTTAACATTATTAACAATTTCAGCTAGTTGTGATGCGTTTTTGGGAACAGACTGAGAAAGAAGGAGAAGAAGATTTCTGGGTGTGAAAAGTATGTCCTTTCTTGTTCTTTTAAAGTTCTGAACTGTAAAGGCGAGGTCATATTTTATCTCGACATTTTTTAACCGGTAATTGAAAAGTTCTTTGAAAAAGTAATTGCTCTTTTCAATAGATACAGGATCGGGACACATAAACATCACAGAATAATCAGCTGTTCCTATCACATCAAAAAGATCATTGTCAATCTTTGAACCCATATCAATGAAAATAAAATCGAACTGACTTTGCTTAAGCTCTGTTTCCCACCTTAAGAGATGTTCCGAAACTTTCAAAGATCCGTTATGGTCCTTCAGATTGCTGAAGAAACTCAGATTCTGATAATCACTGCTTATAAGCGGCAGTATTGAAAAGTGTTCTGCAACCTCATCAGAAACCGCATATGATGGCAGATTAAGATATGTATGAAGCGTACCGCCGTTAGGTGCCGCATCCATTAGAAGAACTTTTTTGCCTTTCTGTGCAAGGAATATTGCAAGATTTGCAGTTATGACAGAAGTTCCCGATCCGCCTTTCGGCGAAAATGTCGCAATTACTTTAACCATTTTTTATTCAACCGATAATTTATCTTCAAACTCTATAATACTTATAATTGTTTTTTTAAGTTCTGCAAATTCTTCAGGTCCTATAATCTTCTTTTTGACCTTCAGCAAGACTCTGATACCATTACTACCGAATTTCTCAGAACTATAACTGAAAAAACTATCATTCAGTTCAAAATTGCGGAGGTTGGATTTTATTCCTGACACAACTGAGATAGACAACGAATCCGGCAGCATTGAAAGATCAACCGGATAATCTCTTTTCTCCTGTTCTATCAATTTATTAAAAAGAGCTTTTACAGGCATTGGAATGGTATCGCTGCTTTTAAATTCTATCACAAGAGGATCATTTAAAATGCTCTGCCCTGTTTTAATTTCTTCCGGACTTGAAATAAAAAATAATGAATCGGTAACAGCTTTCTGAATTTGTTCGCCATTGTTAATTTTATATCTCAATGATGATGCCTGAGTACCTTTGTATTCAGCGGATGAAATTCCATCAGGATTTATAACAACTTCAACAGAATCGGGACTATTGCCCTTGATTTTTGTAAAATTATACCCGTTTGTTGTTTCATCAAATATCATTGCTTCTGCATCTTCATAAAGTGCACTTATTCCAAGATAATTATCATAGTCGGCCGAGGGATCGACAAAGAAACCCTCTTCAATCCCGTCCTGTATAGGGATATATACAAGAGCATGGTTGAACTGCATATAAGGAAGTTCCTTGTTCAAATTCCCATAATCTTTTGATTTAACAAGTGAATATTGTGCTTTAATTCCTGCTGAGTTGAGCATGACCTTTAAAAGGAGAGCTTTATCTTTGTAATCACCTGACATTTTTTTAAGTACAATATCACTTTCATCAGGTTTCACGGTATCAATACCTGAATCATCAAATGAATAGCCTATTTTCCTTGCAACAAAGTCTCTAAGTATTTCTATTACAGGAAGTTTAAAAAGGGTTGAGTCTCCTATTTTCTCGGAAATAGCAGCTATTTCATTACTGATCACAGAACTTTCATTTATAAATTTTATCTGCCACTTTGCAAAATCATCCCAGCTCGGAATAAAAGAATATTCAACTCCCGGAATAAAGAGCTGTCTGTCAAATGGCATAAAGTTCTCAAATGGCGGAACAAAAACATTTTCCGACTGAAAAACATCAACAGTTCCGTTATTAAATGAAATACTGCTTTTCTTGACATTACCTCTGGTTGAAAAGTTTCCATGAATCTTTTCAGGCAGATAAAAAACAACAATAGATTTCCTGCTTATAACGCCCTCTTCTCCAAAAAGCCAGGATGAATTAAAGCCTTGAAGCCAGTACTCACTCTTTTCATCTGTACCGTATTTCAGATCAATAACATCTCCGGCCTCAAGCGATCTGAAATAAATACCGTTTTTATCTACATTGATATCTTTCGAGATTTTTCCGTCACTTTTAATTATTTTTGCAAATATCACATCACCGTTAACAGGGAAACTCCTCAATTTCTGAACTCCCGAGGCATTGTTGATCTTTATTATCATTCTGAATCTGCTTTTTATGTTTTTCTGATTAATAACTTTATTGATCCCTTCATCGTAAAATATCTCATAGGGATTGGTCGAAGACAACACCTGCATTTTATAAATTGACTGTAAATCATTATCGCTGAGTTCGAATTTCTGAAAGAACCCGGAACTGTCATCTTCTTCAAAAAAAGCACTTTTTTTATATGTAAGATCGTCTTCGGGATTCAGAATGGAGGCTTTTTTATAATATTCAGCAGCCATCCGCTTATTATTTCTGAAGATTTCTATATCTCCCATTCCGGATAACGCATCAGTATCGTCAGGATTATTTTTTAAAATCTTAAGAAACAGCTTTTCAGATCTTTTGACATCTCTTAATAAAAGAAAAACCTTGGCAAGTTCGATCTTTAGTTTTAAACTGTCCGGATCGAGTTTAAGCATTTTTGTGATCATTTTTTTCTGGATTTTAAGATCTTTTGTCTTTTCTGCTGATGACAGAATGCTTTCCAGTAGCGGATAATAGTTGGGAACTTTTTCCAGCAGGTTCAACCGGATCTTCATCGATCCCTGAACATCTCCGTATTCCTCAAGAGCAAAAGCATAATAAATATGTACCGCAAAAAAATCATTAAACTTCTTAAATGTCTCTTCACAATATTTAAGATCTGATACCGTTTGACCGTCTGCGCTGAAAAGATCTGAAACAAGCAACCTGAAATCTATATTATTCTCATATTCAGACAGAATAGTTTTTCTCATCTTCGCCAATTCTTCAGACCGGCTTGATTTGCTGAACATTCCCATAAGTTTTATCACCGGTTCCACTGTTCCCGGATATGATGTAATTGTTTTTTTAAGAAGAGAGTCACCTTTTTCAATATCATTATTTCTGTAGAAAATATCAGCACCGGAATACCAAACAACCGGATTATCGGTACCTATGATCTTTGAGAAAAGTTCAATGAAATCATCTGTACTGAATCTATTTCCTGAAATTACCGCAGAATTCATAGAAATCATTGTTTCAAAAAAGTCAGAATGATTCTTCTTTTCAGTATCATATCTTAGAGCAGTTCCCTTTGTGCCAGTTTTTCTGTAATTTGTCCTAACCTTCCTGTCTGGTAGAAATATCTTTAATCTTGCGGATTCAGAATTTAAAGCGCTAATTTTCGCAACTATCCTGTGGTCACCTTTTGTCAGTTTAAATTTTCCGCCATTTCTTATGATCGAATAGGTGTTCTTACCAGCTTCATTTTGCACAGAAACTAGCGTTCCATTTAAATATATCTCTGTTTTTGAATCGGTTTGGAAAAAGATCGGAAGGACAGAATCATTGCCAACACTGAAATCATAAATTACAAAATATTCACCTTCGTCAACGGACAGATAGTTAAAAATATTCAATGAGTCTGAAGGATAAGATATATCGGCGGCAAGACCTTTATCAATATCCAGCTTGAGAATATCGAGTCCGTGGGAATTTTTTACTATTACAGCCTTGTTTAAAATGTTCATTGCAGAAGAGATTTCATCAAATCTCTCCATATCATTTTTAATAAGCGCCCAATCTTTTTTTTCATTTTCGATCACATATTTTGCAAAATCGTCACTGATCCTTGATGTCGAGATGTCATAAAGATTTCCCAGTTTATTAAAAGGGATGTTCAGGTTTCTTATATAACTCAATGATGAAAGAGCTGTATTCCCGTCAGGACCCTCGACCGAATTCAGAAATTGAGCTAAAGCCTTTTGCGGATCTCCTGTAATATAATAATATTCTCCTAACACATAATGACTGGTCTGCACTGACTGACTGTCATTAGAATTTTGGAGTATTTTTCTTGCGCAATCTATTGATCCCGACCAGTTCAGGAAATAACTGCTTTTCAATTCAAAAAGTGAACATGATACAACTCCCGGAGTAACATTCCGATGATCAACACTTTTACAAGAGAACATTATCACAGCTGAAAAAAGAGAAAATATAAGGAGAAGTTTATTTGCCATTAAAAAGTCCGGTGATTTTTTCTTTTGAAATACCGTTATTCAATATTCCGTTTTCAGTAATCAATGCGTGTATTAATGAAACAGGAACAACATCAAAACCCAGATGAAGCCCTTTTGTATCTTTATGCGATATCCTTTTTCCGTTAAAAACAAGCAGTTCTTTATCATCCCTTTTTTCGATAACAATTGAACTGCCCGACATTATTGAGAGATCAAATGTTTCCAGTGGCATTGCCGACATATACGGAATATTATGATATGCGGCATTTATAGCAAGTGAGTAGGTGCCTATTTTATTTGCAAGATCCCCGTTTGCAGCAACTCTGTCCGCACCTGTAATAACCAGATCGATGTTTTCTGTTTTCATTATCCATGCAGCAGTGCTGTCAGTAATAACAGTATGAGGAATGTTCTCGCAGATCATTTCAAAAGCCGTAAGCCTCGCCCCTTGAAGATATGGTCTTGTCTCGTCGATATAAACATGGTCGACCAGATCTCTGATTTTAAGAGAACGGATCACTCCTAATGCTGTTCCATAACCGCATGTAGCAAGTGCACCGGCATTGCAGTGAGTTATTATCCTGAGTTTTTTCCCTTTAAACATTTTTTCAAGGTACTTCGCCCCATTTTCACCCATAATGAAATTTCTCTGTATATCTCTTAAATGAACATGATCGGAAAATTCTCTGAAAATAATTTGCAGATTTTCCCGGCTTTCTCCTTTGCAGCTCTCATATATTTTATAAGCTTCATCAAGGACATTTCTCAAATTGACAGCTGTAGGTCTAGTACTCAGGAGCATCTCGTAAATTTCTTTAAAACTTTTAATATCCGGTCCTGAATAATTAAGAACCAGCGCTGCCGAAGCCGCTGCACCGATAAGAGGAGCTCCTCTCAGGTTCATATCAATAATCGTCTTTGCAACATCAGCAGGTGTACAGCATTCTATATATTTTATTTCATCAGGAAGAAGTATCTGATCCAGCACATAATAAAGTTCATCCTTCCAGAAAGCTGACTGCGGTGTGTTACTTTTGAAACTATGCGACACGAACTTTTCCGGAATTATTGACCTTTTTTTCTACAATTATCTTATATGATTTCTTCATTCCTGAATCTTCAGATCCTACACTGCCCTTCTTTAAAAATATTATTACAGCAATAACCACAACAGTAACAATTACGGCAGCAATTCCTATTCCTATAAACAGCGGTTTTTTGAAGGATATTCTTTTCACTTGTGTTATTTCTGTTGTTTCATCGTCGTGAACACTTTTTATCCCTTTGATGTCCTTTCTCAGCTTTTCCTTTCTTACATCCTCAGCTATTATCTGATAAGGCATCGGATCATATTCTTCACCTTTTTCAATGAACTCAAAAACGAAGCTGCCGACTTTGATCTCATCTCCGTTCCTCATGTCGACTGAATCAATCTCCATATCATTGACAACAAGCGAATATTTTCCTTTGTAATCACCTTTTACAAGAAGGAATATGTTCCCGTCAAATATCAGTTTTGAATGCTGAGCCGGAATATCAGAACCGTAAAGATAGACATCTGCACTGGCATGAGAACCGATAACAGTCTCTGCACCTTTAACAGGAAAAACTTTTCCTCCGATATATCCGCTTTTGGCAAGAAGAAGGTTTTCTGCGGCAACTTTCCTGCCAGCTTTGGCGATTGATGATGTTTTCAATGCACTGTCTTCGTCCTGTTCAAGATAAACATTATAATCTCCAATAGTGATCACATCGCCTACAAATATTTCCATTTTACCGGCGATCTCACGGTCATTTACAAATGTCTGATTTGAACTTCCACGATCCTCAATAATTATCCTGTTATCAATTATCTCAAGCTGGAAATGATGCCTTGACACATTTCTTTCTTTTAGAACGAGGTCATTGCTGTCGGATCTTCCTGCAGCAATATAGTTTCCTTCAAAATCATATACGGTCAGCTCATTTCTGTCGTTTTCAACAATCAGCTTTAACACCATTTAAAACCTCTTTATCCTAAAAACATCTTCATTATTTTAACTTTTCCAGAATTTTGTCAACTCTATATGTCATTTCTTTTATATTTATGTCACTTTTATCGACAATATCCATATATTTTCTCACTTTTGAAAGCACTTCTTCGTCCGTTTCCTGCCCATAAATAGAAAAAGTTATTTTAAGCAGAAGTTTGAGAAGTTCATCCAGATACAAATGATAATGGGCAAACCTGTATTCCGATGAAATATACTTTCTCTCATTATAAAGCGCATTCCAGTTAACAGTTTTTGCTTCTCTTGAATAGGAAACTGTAGAATAAAGCGGATAGTACTTATCTCTGAGAGACTTGAACAGTATACTGCAGATCTCTGTGAGTTTGTTTTCATCCATCCTTTCTTTTATTGTTCTGAAAATAATATCGAAAATATCAACATAACAAAGAAACATAGAAAGGATCGGATCGTTCTGAACCATTCCCAACTCTTTTTTGTCTATGGAGTTTTTATGTTCCGGTTTCAGTTTTTTAAAAAATATATAAGGATTAAGCTTTTCATTGGCGGCAAGATATGTATTAAAAGCCGCAGGTGTTCTCTCGACTGTGTATGATTTAGTTCCTGAATGATAATATGCAAGATAGGAAAACCCACCTTTTGTAAAAAGAGCTGTGTTTAAAATAGATCCATGCCTGAATCCAAGCACACCGCTCAGCTTTTCGGCTTCGATATGCCTTATAAGTTTTTGAATGTCAGACAATCCTGATGGTGCAGAGAACATTACCGGCATATTAAAGACAGCATTCAGATCATCGATCACAGATATGTCTTCTATAGCATTCACATAAATATCTATCGAGGATGATTCAAAAAAACTCTGAAAAGGAATCTGTCTGGGCAGATCAGCTCCCTGCTCATTTGTGAATGCACATAGGTTGACGATCCTGTTATTTTTAAAAAGAATATACCCTGTTTTATCGGAAAGAACACATAAAATTACACCTCCAACCATATTTTCGAAACGGAACACATCATTCAATAAAGTAGTAATATAACTGCCATTAAAGTCAGATATGTGATATAAATTTCTTTCGAATGGAACAAGCATATAAATTCTCTAAAAAAACAACTTTGCCTTATACCATTTTAGAGAAAATTTGTAAATTAAATAAACTTATGGTCTTAAGCAAAAAAAAGGGAGAGCCGAAGCCCTCCCCTGAAATATTACACTGTATTAAAGACTAGACAAGACCCTGATCAATCATTGCGTCTGCAACTTTCTTGAAACCGGCGATATTTGCACCGACAACATAGTTTCCATCATAACCGTACTGTTTTGCAGCATTGACACAAGCACTGTGAATGTTAATCATTATCTGATGAAGTTTCTCTTCAACTTCTACTTCAGTCCATGTATATCTCATGCTGTTCTGGCTCATTTCAAGACCGGATGTGGCAACACCACCTGCATTTGCAGCTTTGCCAGGAGCAAAAGGAATATTTTTCTTAATGAAAAGTTTCCATGCTTCAGGTGTGCAACCCATATTTGATGTTTCAACGACATATTTCACACCGTTTGCAATGAGTTTCTTCGCATCATCGCCGTCAAGCTCATTTTGTATTGCACATGGCATAGCGATATCACATTTAACTTCCCATGGTTTTTTGCCTGCAATAAATTTCGCTTTCGGAAATTTTTTAGCATAATCTTCAACTTTATTTCTACCGCTTGATCTCATTTCAAGCATATAATCCCATTTTGCCTGTGTTCCGATACCATCTTTATCTACAACATAGCCGTCAGGACCAGAAATTGCGACGACTTTAGCACCAAGCTGTGTAGCTTTAATACAAGCACCCCAAGCAACATTGCCGAAACCGGAAACGACAACTGTTTTTCCTGCTATTTTGTCGCGTTTAACTTTGCACATCTCGTCTGCAAAGAAAATTGCACCGTAACCTGTTGCTTCAGGTCTTACCAATGATCCGCCCCAGTTAAATCCTTTACCCGTTAAAACACCTGTAAATTCATTTCTGATTCTTTTATACTGTCCGAACATATAACCGATTTCTCTTCCGCCCACACCAATGTCTCCGGCTGGAACATCTGTATCAGCGCCGACATGTTTGCAAAGTTCTGTCATAAAGCTCTGGCAGAAACGCATAATTTCTTTGTCTGATTTGCCATTCGGATCAAAATCGGAACCGCCTTTACCGCCACCCATTGGAAGACTGGTAAGACTGTTTTTAAAAATCTGCTCGAAACCGAGAAATTTCAATGTGCTGAGAGTTACTTTCGGGTGAAATCTGAGTCCGCCTTTGTAAGGACCGATTGCACTGTTAAACTGAACTCTGAAACCACGATTGATCTGATATTCGCCATTGTCATCAATCCATGGAACTCTAAAACAGATGGTTCTTTCCGGTTCAACAATTCTTTCAAGAATTTTGTTTGCCTGATACTTCGGTTCTTTATCCATAACTGGAGAAAGTGACTCAAGAATTTCCTCTGCGGCCTGAAGAAATTCAGATTCCCATGGATAACGGGCTTTAAGATCTTTAAGAACCGTTGCGACATACTTGTTCATTATCAACCTCCAAAAAAAACGAGTAATAAAAAAACACATCGGACCAAAATTGATGATTTATAGCAAATCTTACCACCAATAGTCAATATAAATTCAGACTAAATTGAAAAAATATTTTTTTTTTGTTTTATTTAAATAAAATTCCTCCCGGATTGTTACTTAACCGGCATGAGAGCTTCTATAATGGAAAAAAAAGTTTATGGGCTCAGTGAGATGGATGATATGGATCTTCTGGATCTTGCAGTCGAAAGCAAAGACCAGAAGGCTTGGACTGAGCTTGTTAAAAGATATTATTCGAAAGTTTCGGCAACTGTGTACCGGATATTCGGTTATAATGCTGAAGCTGAGGATATTGTTCAGGAGGTTTTTATGGAACTTGCAAAATCGGTAAAGAATTTCAGGAGAGACTCATCTTTCTCCACATTTCTATACCGCGTTTCCGTAAATACTGCATATCGCTATATTAAAAGAAACACATCGAAAGATGTCGTAAGCGATTCGATAGAATTTCTTTCCAACATGCTTTTATCCAAAAAGGATGAAGACTTTACATATGAAAAGAAAGAACAGTCGGTAATTGTAAACAAAGCATTAAAAACATTGTCTCCTGAAAAAAGAATGGCGCTTGTTTTGTTTGAGGTTGAAGACTTGACGCTTAAAGAAATTGCCGAAGTTCTTAAAGTCCCGCTTCAGACTGTTTGGTCAAGAGTTTATAACGGACGCAAAGAGCTTTTTACAAAATTATCAGAAAGTCTAAATAGTTGAGGTAATAATTATGAAATTGTATGAAGACTACTCCGGCAGACACAGCTCGCATTTACCTGACCCTGAAAAAATTGCACAGATTGCTGAAAAATCATTTATTCTTCTTCACAAGAAACCGACTGATGAGTCCATTCTTTCCAGAATAAAAGGATTTTTATCATTATATTTGAGACCGATAGCTTTTACAGCCGCTGCCGCAGCACTTGCACTGGTGATCTACAATTCAGGCTTTAATTCAAAAAATGACAGCTCAACCGCACAAAATAGTGATTCTGTGAAAAAATCGAACACCAGTGAAATTGTTAATGATACGCTTTCTTTTAAAGGTGTTGAAAAAAGCGGTTTAAAATTCAAAAGCAGAATAGCTCAGGTTGCAACTCTTGCAGATACACATCTTGAAGCCATATCAGAAAATGAAATTAAAATGAATTCAGGAAAGGCTGCATTTGATATTGTCAGCGGAAATGATTTCAGAATATTTGTAAGCGACAAATTCCTTGTCAGAGTTCTGGGTACTTCATTCACTCTTACATACAATGCTTCCGGTCTGACAGTCAGCGTTTCAAAAGGACTCGTTGAAGTTGTAAGAACCGATGACAGTTCTTCGGTGTCTTTATCTTCGAATATGGAGCAGGTATTCCCTGTTGCGGTCGTCAGCACATTAAAAGATGAACGGTCGTCACTTGTAAAACCCAAGATAAGAAAAACAATGCCGATATCAAAACTTTCGATTACTCCTGATGCATCATTCCTTATTCAGGGAAGAGAAGCTTTGAAAGCTGGTAAAAATGGAGCTGCAGTTCAACTGTTCACTCTCGAAATGGAAAAAGGAGCTGAAAAAGACAAAGCACTTTTTGAAGCTGTAAAAATTCATGAAGGGAAAAGAAATTATCAGGATGCGGTCAATCTTATAAATTCTCATACTGATATTGTGAAAGCAAGTAGCGTTTACAAAGAAGAGATTCTTATAAAAGGCTGCTTTTCTCAGTATAAAATGAAATCTGCAGACCTTTCACTTTGCAAGGAATATGTCAAATCTTTTCCTGACGGTTACAGAAAAAATGAGATACAGGGGATAATTAATGAATAAGATCCTGTTCATATCATTAGTGTTCGTTTTTTCTTTTGCCAATTTCTCATGCAGTAAATTTGTAAACCTCGGTGACAGCTCTAATATCAAGAACACCAGTGACGATCTGCCTGAAGAACTTTCAGACAGTGAAAACGCAGCCGGAGACACTGGAGATTCAGGAAATACGGGTGATTCCGGCAACAGTGGCGATGCCGGAGATAGCGGAAATACAGGGAATAGCGGAAATTCAGGTGATACTACTGACTTGAATGATTCCGAATACGGATCTGACAATGACATTTCTGATGAAACAGTAAGTGATGAAGACAGTTCTGCGCTCGACGGATATCCGTTCAGTGAAGATTTCTCCAATGACGATTGTGCCTGCGGAAAAGAACCGGAATATGCTCCGGTCTGCTGTAATGGACAGACTTCAGCTTTCAGCGCATGTTTTGCCAACTGTTATTCCATCAATTCAACTAATATCATGTGTTCTGAATACACATCAGGAGTCTGCCAGTCCCTTCCTGAACAGACTTCCGATGAAGATTTTATAAATGATGCTGATTCAAATGAGGTTTCCGACACTGAAATTTCCGACAGTGCGGCAATTGATACTGAGGTTACAGATACCGATTCTCAATATCCTGACACAGAAACCGATATAGATACTGAAGTCAGTGACACAGAACCTGTTATTGATAATGAATGCGGCTGTTACCCGAGTGATACTTCTTTTTACTGCTGTTATGTGAACGGCACCGTATTTATAAGCAAATGTATGGCAGACTGCCACTGCAAAGGCGGATACTCCGACTGCTTCTGATTATACTTCGGTAGCAAGAATAATTATATCATCCTTTACATTGGTTCCTTTTGGAATATAGCGGTCAAATATCACTTTCGGTATTTTTCCAAACGCAAGATCACCTATATCTGAGAAACTCTGAAGCATGAATTTAGGATTGTTTGTCCACACAGACGAACTGGAAGCTTCGAGTAATCCGTCTGTCATCATGACAATTTTGTCACCCTTTTTCACACTCATCTCATGTTCAGGATATTTTGCATTTTTAAACATGCCGATGAGATCACCTGAACTTTGAAGCAGAACAGATTCTCCTTCTACCGGAATAAGCACTGCCGGAGGATGTGCCGCTCCAGACCAGAATATCTTTCCCATATATCGGTCAACTATCAGATAGAATGCTGTAAGATATTTTTCATCATCAAGGATCTCAAGCAGAACATTGTTCATCATGGAAAGTGTTTCTTCAATTGAATAAACCGGCATGGAATTCTGTCTTATAAGCGCTTTCAATGCCGGAACCATAAAACTGGTGGCTATGTCATGCCCGCTGAGATCTGCGACAAAATAAACATATCTGTTTTCTGAAACTTTCAGAACATCATAGAAATCGCCGCCTGCTTCAAGAACAGCGGAATGCAGAACAGCAAATTTTGCATCGGGAATATCTCCGGGTTTAACAAGAATAGCATCTCTTGCTTCAACTATCTGCTTAAGTCTTGAAGCCTGTTCATGAATTATCGTATTCAACTGGAAAGCACTTCTCAAATGAACTTTGACCCTTGCTCTGACCTCGGCAGGATTGAACGGTTTCACAATATAATCGACCGCTCCCAGATCAAAAGCTTTTATCTTTGATTCACTGTCATCGTTGCCGGTAAGAAAAATCACGGGAATGTTGAACATATCATTATCTCTGGAAATATTTTCCATAACTTTGAATCCGTCCATTTCCGGCATCACGATATCAAGAAGTATCAGATTCGGTTTTTCAAGCTTTATGACAGTTGACAGATTTTTACCGCTTTCAAGAGAAATAACCGTATAATCCTGAGCCGAAAGTATCTTTTCAAGCTGTTTTCTTGCCTGAAGTGAGTCATCTACAACAATGATTTTGACATCATTGTTCATTATTCTTCTCCGGGAATGAAATCGTTAAGTCCGGAAATCAACGCATAGTAGATTTTATCGCCAGCCGGCAGAAATTCAATATTATTACGGCTTATTCCTCCGATAAATACGATCCTGTGTCTTGTTTCTTCAGATGCTTTTCTTGCAAGTTCCGTGACAACCGCACTGTGGTTCTTTTTTGTTAATGTGTGAAAAACCGGACCGAAACCGATGTAGTCGACATTCATTCCGTTAGCTTTCACAACCTGCTCTATTGTATGTGTTGACAATCCGGTTATCAGACGGGGATACTTTGTTTTGATTGTTGCAGGGTTCATATCTTCCTGACCCAGATGCACTCCGTCGGCGTTTGATAAAATTGCCGCTTCGAGATCGTCATTGACTATTATTTTTGTTAAAGAACTGAGCCTGTCTCTTATTTTTATTATTTCTGATGCAGTCGAAGCAATATCGCAAGTCGGCGAATCTTTCATTCTCAACTGCAGATAGTAAGGGTTTATTGAAAGGCACTGAATCAGAAACTGTTCATTAAATTCTGAGCTTGAACAGAGATTTATTATAGGATAGATGTTTTTCAAAGCTTTATCCCGAATTTTTTCATTTTCTGAGTAAGGGTGTTCCTGTGAATGTTCAGCAGTTGAGCGGTCTTTGATATCGAGCCTCCGCATTGTTTCAGGGCCGATTTGATAAAAACTCTTTCAATGGAATCAATAAAAAGCTGATAGAATTTACCGGGGCTTACATTTTCACCGAGTTCTCCCCAGAAACTTTCGACTTTTATCGAAACGATCTCTGTCGCACTGTAATTGGAAAGGATCTTTTTCATATTGGCATATGGCAGAGCCTTGTATCCGTCTACTGTGGTGACAACTTTCTTCAATTCTTTAACATTATACGGCCACCAGTAATCGACAAGCAGTTTCATTGACTTGGAAGTGTACCATCTTTCCGATGATGCTCCAGATTCCTGAATAAAAAACTCCGTCAGCTCGGCAATATCAATCTCCCGTTCTCTCAATGGATCGAGCCATATACTTGAGGTCATTATCGGTGCGGTGGCATCAAAAAGCCGTCTGTCGGATGTTATAAATATATATCCTTCTTTTGAAAGGTCTTCAGGGGTTGTAAGTTTGATAGTCATTGGGGCGGGCTCTTTACTGTAAAGCTTTGAATTTATTAGTGATGCTAGGAAATATTTTCCTGTCCCCGACTCTCCGCCGATAAGATACTTCCCCTCTTTTTTTGAATACTGGAGGAACCGCCTCATCTTTTTTGCAGTGTCGCTCTGCCCTATTATTCTTTTCATATCTCTATCCCGAAAAAATCTCTTATGAGCCTGATCGCCACAACGATGGTTGTGTGAGGACTGAATATCTGATTTCTGAACTCGGCACTTCCTCTTGATCCTGTGGAATACCACGAAGCGTGTCTTCTTATCATAGTTTGTCCGAATCTTTTGTCTTTTAAATTGAGGTAATATGAAAAGTGGTCAGTCATCATTTTCTTTTTTCTTTCATCTGATACGGCATTACCTTTCAGAATATCGAAAATCCAAGGCGCACCGAGTGCTCCGCGACCTATCATGAGCCCTTTTATATTGGAATCCCTGAACCTTTCGAGATCGCTCACCGCTTTCACATCGCCAGAATGGATCACAGGAATTTTCATAATGTCTGCAAGTTCGATCGAAACGCTGTAATCAGAAACTCCCATGAACATCTCAGTCCTGAGTCTCGGATGAACTATCAGCAGATCAGCACCGTTATCCTGAATTTCCATCGCACACTGCAGATAATTCGGTGTCTTGAACCCTTTTCGGATCTTCACCGAAAGAGGAAGGTTTGTGACACTTCGCACTGCTTTCACGATCTTTCCCAGCCTGACTGGATCGTCCATCAGAGCTGAACCGGCCTTTGCGGCAACAACCTTTCTGACAGGACAGCCTGCATTGATATCAATTCCGTATGGAGTCACTTTTTCAAGAATTATTTGCACCGCCTCTTTGATTATTTCCGGATCACCGCCGAAAAACTGTAGATAAGTCTTTTTCTCACTCTCATCAATCGTTGAAAGCGACAGAGTTTTCTTGTTTTTGAGCGTGACAGCCTTCGCTGAGATCATCTCACTGTAACAGATATCAGCACCGCCATCGTAGCATAACGACCTGAATTCCTTTGAAGTTATTTCTGCAAGAGGAGCTAAATATAAATCCACTTTATCCTTGATCTCACTTAATCAGCAAACTCGTCATATATACTTGAAAGAGTCGTGATAGTCAAAATTCAATTTTCCCGATTACCACTTGACTTCGAGCGGGATCAAGGACGATGTTTCATCTCCTGTTCCGAGTGCTCCGTATGCGCCGTTTCCCCAGCATCTGACTGAGCCGTCTGTGAAAACAACGCAGGTGTGTGCAGTTCCGCATGCAATTTTTTCGATGTCGCCGGAAACATTTCTGACATCGACCGGATATTTTACAAAGCTTCCGCCTGATGTGTAGTCAGTTCCAAGCTGTCCGTATTCATTGTATCCCCAGCATACTGCACTGTGATCTTCAAGAACAGCGCATGAGTGTGATATTCCTGCAACCACCGATGTCGCTTTTCCGGTTATCATTGCCTCAACCGGCAAATTTGACTGCAAAGTAAAATAGTTGCCGAGCAGTTCATAGTCGCTGTCTCCCCAGCACTCCACCTTTCCAGTTGACAGAAGAACACAGGAATGATATCTGCCGCAACTTACTGCCACAGCATCATCAATTCCTTCAATTTCAACAGGAATCGAACTGAAATCGGCAGTTGAAGTTCCAAGCTGATTATATTCATTGGAACCCCAGCATTTTACCGTTCCGTCATCAATTACAGCACACACATGATAAAAACCTGCCGAAATCACTGAAACATTCTCAAGTCCAGCAACTGAAACAGGTGTAGAACTGTCATCAGTTGTTCCATCTCCCAGTGTCCCGGATTCATTTTTTCCCCAGCACTTTACCGTGGAGTCGTTCAGAAGAGCACACGAATGATAGCCATTGACAGATACATCCACCGCTCCGGAAATTCCTGCCACAGCAGAAGGAGCCCCGAGATCAGAACCGGTTCTACCGAGCTGACCGTTCAGATTGTTTCCCCAGCAGTAAACCGTATCATTGTTTGATACTGCACAGACATGCATATTTCCTGAACTTATTGACTTTAAACCGCCGGATACCGATATTTCGACTGGATTGAGAAATTTAAAATCGGCAGATTCAGGACT
>Ga0116170_10001256_pt1 | contig 25867 bp, 37 predicted proteins | sample AD_JPNHW1_MetaG_FD_89797 | JGI IMG/M metagenome (GOLD analysis project Ga0116170, IMG submission 89797) | Active sludge microbial communities of municipal wastewater-treating anaerobic digesters from Japan - AD_JPNHW1_MetaG | ecosystem: Engineered > Bioreactor > Anaerobic > Digestate | place... | reverse complement strand
CTTGCGGGCGCGCTTGAGACCTGGCTTCTTGCGTTCCTTAACGCGCGCGTCGCGGGTGAGCAGACCTTTCTCGCGCAGACCAATGCGGGCGCCTTCGTCCATGCTGACCAGGGCGCGGGCAAGGCCGAGCTTGACTGCGTCGCGCTGACCGCTGACGCCGCCGCCTTCCACCTTGACCGTTACATCGGTCAGGGAGGGGTTTTGCCCGGCTGCTTCCAGCGCCTTCAGAATCATGGGAGCGTCGCCGGTGCGGGGGAAGTACGCATCCAGTGGCTTCTCGTTGACGGTGAACACGCCGCTGCCTGCGGTTATGCGGACGCGGGCGGTGCTTTCTTTTCGTCGTCCAACAGCTTCAAAATATTGTGCCATAATACCTCTTTAATTATTCCGAAATCGGTTTGGGGTCCTGCGCCTCGTGCGGGTGCTCGGGACCGGCATAGATTTTCAGGTTGGCCAGATAGCGCACCGTCAGGCGGTTCTTGGGCAGCATACCGCGCACTGCCGCGCGAATGACCGCCTCCGGCTTTACTTCCATCTGACGCTTGATCGTGACAGACTTCAGACCGCCCGGGTAGAGCGAATGACGATAGTACTTCTTTTCTTCAGCACGGGTCTGATTAAAAGTAATCTGCGCGGCATTGATTACCACCACATGGTCATTCAGAACCACACCGGGGGTATAGTCCGCGCGGTGCTTGCCCGTCAACAACACGGCGATGCGGGTCGCGAGTCTGCCCAACGTTTCGCCGGCAGCATCCACGAGATACCACTCACCGACAGTTTGTCCTTTAGGAACGTATGTTTTTTCCACTGTTACTTTCTCCGTTTTATCAAATCCACACTCTGGCGTTTCACGCCGGAGCTTATTTCCTACCATCCTCCGGATAAGCGACTTCCCACAGGGTCAATCCCCGGGCAGGCGCCAGGCTGACAATCCCTGTTTCGCCGCTTTCCAGACCTCGGCTTACGATTTCCTCGGGCAGGTTCCCCAGCCCGATTTGCACGACGATGAACACAATTCGGCGCACCATATGGTACAAAAAAGCGTTACCGCAGATGTCAAAGGCTGCCTCCTGGCTGCCGCCCTGCCACTCCGCGCTGAAAACCTTACGCATGGTGGTGGCATCCTCCTTCAGCGCCTTACCAAATGCCCTGAAGTCGTGTTCACCGACCAGAAGCCCGGCTGCGCGGTTCATCTTCTCCAGGTCCGGCATGCAATTCAAGCGCCAGCTAAAGCGATCCACCAGCGGGTTACGCGCGCGCTGCGCGTAAACCTGGTAGCGGTACGTGCGGCTCAGCGCGTCGTACCGCGGATGGAAAGCCAGCGGCACTTCTTCGGCGGCCTGCACAGCGATATCCGCGGGCAGGTGAGCGTTCAGCGCGGTAACCAGCGTTTCCGTGCCGTGCTTCCAGTCCAGGGAAAAGCTGATAACCTGCCCCCGGGCGTGGACGCCGCTGTCGGTTCGGCCGGCGGGCATGACTGCCCGGCCCTGCCATCCCAACTTGCGCAGGGCGCTTTCAAACTCGGCCTGCACGCTGTGCCTGTTCTGCTGCCGCTGAAAGCCGTGGTATGCGCTGCCTTCGTAAGCGAGAATAAGTTTGTAATGTGCCATGCCTTTCAACTTCCAGGGCCTGAAAGGCGAAAACCCTTCATGCCGCGTTACTCGGAAACGAGTTCAAGCAGGACCATTTCCGCATTGTCGCCGAGGCGGGGCCCAAGTTTGAGCAGGCGGGTATAGCCGCCCGGGCGGGTCTTGAAGCGCGGAGCGATGTCGTCAAACAGCTTCTTCACGGTGTCTGCGCTGGCATTTCCAAGTTCAGCCGAAATCTGGCGGCGGGCGTTCAGCTTTTCAACTTCGCTCGCGCTCAGGCTGTTGCGGGCAAGGGTAATCATCTTTTCAGCGTCGGGCTGAATGGACTTTGCTTTTGCCAGCGTGGTCTGAATCTTTTCGTGTTCAAATAATTGCATAATCATCGTCTTGCGCATGGCTGTGCGGTGCCCGCCGCTTCTGCCAAGGCGATATCCTTTTACCTGATGTCGCATAACTAACTACTCCGCTTTTTCTTCTTTTAGGTAGCCTTTTTCGATCATTTTGGCTCTTAATTCGACCAGGCTCTTCTCGCCAAAGTTTCGGATGGAGAGCATGTGGTTTTCGCCTTTGGCAAGCATCTCACGCACATCGCGTACGGAGGAGACGCCGGTGCGCTTCAGGGCGTTGTACACGCGCACGGTCAAATCAAGTGCCTCGATGGGGGTCTCGGCTGCTTCAATGCCGCCCATATGGTCGGCTTCTTCAACTTCGACTTCGCTTTCCAGCATATCCCCGCTGGTGCCGCTAATGAAGCTGAACTGACGGATCAGCAGGTCCACCGCGCTCTGCAGAGCCACTTCCGGAGGAACTGTGCCGTCGGTATGGATTTCCAGGTTCAGCTTGTCGTAATTGGTGTTGTGACCAACGCGCGCGTTGGTGACGGACCAATTGACGCGCCGCACCGGGGAGAAAATCGCGTCTACCGGCAAAACGCCGATAGGCAGGCGTTCCGCGCGTTCGCCAGCGGGCATGTACCCGCGTCCGCGTTCGACCGTGAATTCCATTTCCACATGCGCCGCGTTGTCGGTGATGCTGAAAAGGTACAAGTCCGGGTTGATAATTTCAACTTCCGGCGGGCAGATAATATCTGCGGCGGTGTAGGTGCCTTCTCCGCGCACGTCCAACTGGAGGTGCGCCGTATCCACATCGTAAAGCTTCATGCGGATCTGCTTCAGGTTCAGCATCACCTGGATAACGTCTTCGCGGACGCCGGGAATCGTGCTGAACTCATGCATCACATCCGTAATGCGCACAGCGGTGATTGCCGCGCCTTCCAAGGAGGAAAGCAAAACGCGGCGAATTGCGTTTCCAAGGGTAATTCCGAAACCGCGTTCCAGCGGGCTGATCGTGAACTGCCCGGTCTCACGGCTCTGTTTTTTACCTTCTACTTTTGGTGTTACCATATCATTTCTTCCACTCACGGTTAGCCCCTCCGCCAGTCTCTTGATTCGAGAGACTGAATAAATCGGTGATTAGCGCGAATAATATTCAACGATCAGCTGTTCGTTGAGGTTACCGTCAATTTCAACACGCTCAGGCAAGCGCAGCATTCTGCCGCTCAGGTTGGTCATATCACGCGCCAGCCAACCCGGTACAGTTCTGCCTTCCGCTTCTTCCCGCAGGTTTTTGAAATAGATGGTATCACGGGACTTTTCTCGTACAGAGATGACATCATCAACGGAAACTCCATAGGACGGAATGTCCGCGCGTTCGCCGTTCACCAAAAAGTGACCGTGGGACACCAGAATACGGGCCTGCGGACGGCTGGCGGCAAAACCAAGACGGTAGACTACGTTGGAGAGACGTGTTTCCAGAATCTGCAGCAGGTTGTTCCCGGTCAGCCCGCGCATTTTCAGGGCCTGGCCGTAGAAGCGGCGGAACTGGCGTTCATAGATGCCGTACACCCGGCGTGCCTTCTGTTTGGCACGCAGCTGCTTGGCATAGTCGGATTCGCGGCCGGGCCGCGCGGAGCTCATTTTTCCATGCATTCCAGGCGGATAACCGCGTTTTTCAAAAGCGCATTTCGGTGAGAAGCAGCGTTCCCCTTTCAGGAACAACTTCTCGCCCTCGCGCCGACACAAACGACATACTGGATCAGTGTATCTTGCCATAATCAATTTTCCTTTTTCAAATACTACACGCGGCGGCGTTTTGGCGGCCGGCAGCCGTTATGCGGAACCGGCGTCAGATCGGATATCAGGCGAACCTTGATACCCAGGGATTGGACAGCACGAATGGCGGCTTCGCGGCCGGGACCAGGACCTTTCACAAACAGCTCCACCTCCTGCACGCCCATGGTTTGAGCGGTCTTGATGGTCTGTTCCGTAGCCATTCTGGCAGCGAAAGGCGTGCTCTTGCGCGAACCTTTAAACCCAGCGCTTCCGGAGCTCCCCCAGCACAGGGTGTTGCCCTGCAGGTCGGTCACCGTTACGATGGTGTTATTAAAAGACGCGTAGACATGCACCTGCGCCGTCGATACCTGGCGTTTTACTTTGCGGGCACTGGTCGTTCGTCGTGCTGTGCGTGCTTGTTTAGCCATAATTCTTCCTCACTCAATCTCTTCTTGTCCGGCAAGCCAAAAGCCTGAAGTAGCCGCAGGGGAGAAAGGAAACCCTTCTCCAGGCTCAGGCTGCCAGTTCAATGCTACTTCTTGGTCGCTCCACGGCGGCGGCCGCGGCCGGCAACGGTCTTCTTGGGACCCTTACGGGTGCGCGCGTTGGTACGCGTGCGCTGACCGCGAGTCGGCAGATTTCGGCGGTGGCGCAGACCGCGGTAACAACCGATTTCCACCAGACGTTTAATATTCATCTGAACCTCGCGGCGCAGATCGCCTTCAACCTTCAGGTTCTGGGAAATATAATCACGCAGCTTGGACACTTCGTTCTCGGGCAGGTCCTTGACACGGATGTCAGGATCCACCCCGGTCGCTGCCAGGATTTCATCGGCGGTTTTTGGGCCGATACCATAAATGTAGCGCAAACCAATCTGAATGCGTTTATTACGCGGGAGGTCAACACCTTCTATACGAGCCATTGTATGATTCCTTATCCTTGTCGCTGTTTGTGTCTTGGGTTGGTACAAATAACATAGAGCCGACCGTCGCGTTTGACGATCTTGCACTTTCCACAGCGCTTTTTAATTGAAGCTGACACTTTCATCAGTAACTCCTTATGCTTATCCGCAAAGATTCTATTATATCTTCTCTTCAGTCTCTTGGCAAGACCTGTTTTTTCATAAACGCGTCAAAATTTCCGGCCCGTTCGCCGTAATTGCCACCGTGTGTTCCTGGTGCGCAGTCAGCGAGCGGTCCCGCGAAATCACTGTCCACTGATTCTTCAGTTCGCGCGTATAACGCGTCCCGACCAGAACCATCGGCTCAATCGCCAGCGTCATCCCTTCCCGCAGCAGCATGCCCTGCCCGGGTTGGCCGTAATTCGGCACCAGCGGACTCTCGTGCATCTCCCGACCCACTCCGTGCCCCGTGTACAAATGGGTCACGTGGAAGCCGTGCTTCAGCACCAGGCTTTCCACAGCCGCTCCGATATCCCCGAGATGATTGCCGGGCACCATCTGGGCAATCCCCGCGTCCAGGGCTTGTTTTGTGACCTCGATCAGCCGCTGGGCTTGCGAGGAAATTTCTCCTACGCCGACCGTAAAAGCTGAATCGCCCACAAACCCCTGATAAACCGTGCCGCAGTCAATCGAGATGATATCGCCCTCTTTCAACTTGCGTTTGTCCGGAATGCCGTGCACCATCTCTTCGTTCACGCTGGCGCAGATGCTGGCCGGAAACGGGTAGGGACCCGGGTAATTTTTAAAGGGCGAATACACTCCATATCTGCGCTGGACAGCTTCGACGACTTCGTTCAGTTCCGCCGTTGTCACTCCCGGCGCGATGGCTGCTTTCGCGGCTTCGAGCGCCTCTGCGTTAATCCGGCCGGCTTCGCGCATAATCGCGATTTCCGCCGCAGATTTGATGTTAAGACTTCCTTCCATCAGCAGCCCGAACCAATCGCGTTCAGGATATCTTCGGTAACCCTGTCAATATCCTGTGTCCCATCCACTTCAACCAGAACGCCGGCCGCCTGGAAGAAATCAATCAGCGGGGCGGTTTGCGCTTTGTACACGTCAATGCGGTGCTGCACCGTTTCCGGTTTGTCGTCATCGCGCTGATAAAGCGGGCTGCCGTCCACATCATCAAGCCATTGAACCTTGGGCGGGTTGTAAAGCGCGTGGTAAACGCGCCCGCTGGGGCTCATCCATCTGCCGCTCAGGCGCTCAACCAGGACTTGGTCGGGCACATTAATCAAGGGAACAAGGTCAATTTTTCCGTTCATTTCCGCCAGAATGCCGTTCAAGGCTTCGGCTTGCGCGGGCGTACGGGGGAAACCGTCCAGCACCGCGCCTGAAGCACAGTCCGGTCGGGAGAGGCGTTCTTTGACCATCGCGATGGTAACGTCATCCGGCACCAATTCGCCCTTGGTCATGTAGGTCTGCGCCAGTTTGCCCAGATCGGTTTGCCGGCTCAAATTCTCGCGGAACAAATCCCCGCTGGAGACGTGCACCAGGCCGAGCTTTTCAGCAATCACCTTAGCCTGGGTGCCTTTGCCGGCCCCGGGAGGACCTAACATGACGATGTAAGTCGCCTTCTCATTCATCTCAACCTCAGCTATTAATCAGCCTGTCGTCATAACCGTGCATGCGCAGTTCAGTTTCAATCAGTTGGACGGTTTCACGTACGGTACCAACCACAATCAGCAGACCGGAGGAGGAAAGCAGCAGCGTCGCTGAGCTTCCTGCCGGAACGACGGCGCTGAACAAATAAGGCATCACCGCGACGAAACCAAGGAAGAAGGCACCGGGCAGCGTAATTCTGCGCTGCACGCGGGTCAGGTAGTCCTGCGTGGGTTTTCCGCGCACGACGCCCGGAATTTGCGCGCCTTGTTTCTTCAGGTTATCGCCGTAGTTTTGCTGTGTGAACATCACGTCCGTATAGAAATAGGTAAACAACACCACCAGCACAAAGAACATTACCGGATACCAGGCGGCTTCCGCGCCAAAAGCACCCGTCACCCAATTCGCCGACTTGGCCAGCCAGGCTGTTTTTGAGTTCAAAAAGAACGAAGCCAGAATCGCCGGAAACGTCAGGAAGGACTGGGCAAAGATAATCGGGATCATGCCGGCCATGTTCACCATCAGCGGCAGGTTGCTGCGCACCGGCATAGACATGCGGTTTCCAATTCTGCGTCCGGGGAACATCACCGGAACGTTGCGCCGCCCCTGCTGGACGTACACAATCGCGAAGATGGTGATGATCAGGATAATGACCACGATGAAGATCATCCACCAGGATTCCTTGCTGGAAATCATCTTAAGTAAAGACTGCGGCAATCGGGAAACGATACCGCTGAAAATAATCAGCGATAAGCCTTGGTTGCGCAGACCAAACTCGGAGATAAGCTGGCCAATCCACACGCCAAGCATGGTGCCAGCCACCATCGCGAAAATCGCGGTAAGCGTGGGCATGAGCTTTCCGGCGGTGAAACCCCAGTTGGTAATGATGGAGCTGCCGAGCATCTGATTGAAGATGTTAATCTGGCCAAAGGCGGAGAGCAGCGCCATAGGGATAGTCAGAATGACCGTCCATTTTTCCATCCAGATACGGCCTTCGCGGGGATCATCCTGCATTTTCTTTTCCAGCGCAGGGATAACCGGCTGGAGAAGCTGCAAAATAATCTGAGCGGTAATATAAGGATAGACGCCCATCGCCAGGATCGAGAAATTGGAGACCGCGCCGCCGCTCAACATATCCAGCAGATTGATCAGGTTGCCTTGCGTGCCTTTCAGAGTGGTTAACGCCGCTACCGTAGCCCTGTCGATACCGGGTACGGGGATATTTGCCGCCAGGCGGTAAATCGCCAGCAGCAGCAGCGTAATCAACAGCTTATTGCGAATATCTTCAGATTTCCACAGAAAGCGCCATGACGACCGTTTCATGAGGTTTTGCTCCTTTTGGCCTATGCCAACGCGATCGTTTCCACGCTGCCGCCTGCTTTTTCAATCTTCTGGCGGGCGCCATCGGTCACTTTGTGCACTTTGATTCTCAGGGCAACATTCACATCGCCCCGTCCCATCAGCTTGATAGGTTTGTTCTTATCCTTAAGCAGGCCGGCTTCTGCCAGCGCTTCGGGGGTCACTTCAGCGCCCGCGGCAAAGCCGTGCAGGGCGTCCAGGTTCACCTCGGCATAGCGCACGCGGTTCAGCGGGCTGAAACCCTCACCGCGCAGGAAAGGCAGTTTGCGGAACAGAGGCAGGTTGCCGCCTTGGTGATACAGACGGACACCGCCGCCGTTGCGGGAGTTTTGGCCTTTGATGCCGCGCCCGGAAGTTTTTCCGGAGCCGCTGCCGTGGCCGCGCCCAACGCGTTTGCGCAGTTTCTTGGAACCCTCATTGGGTTTTAAGTCATGTAGTTGCATTACTTCTCCTCATTCACTGTTTCAATCTCAACCAGATGGGAGACCTTCGTGAGCATCCCACGCAGCGCGGGAGAATCCTCATGTTCCACAACCTGGTTCACATGATGGAAACCCAGCGCCTTGAGGGTCGCTTTCTGGCGGACAGGATAGCCCGTGCCGCTCTTCTTCAGAGTGACGCGCACTCTGCTGCTTTTTTTGGTTTGTTTAGCCATGCTTCCTCCGCTCCCAGAAAGGTGTCACGTCCGCGACATCCTTGCCGCGTTCAGCGGCCACAGTCTGGGGGGACTTTAGTTGACCGAGCGCATCGAAGGTAGCCTGAACGATATTGAGCATATTGTTGCTGCCCATGGATTTGGTCAGAATGTCCTTAATGCCTGCGGCTTCGCAAACAGCGCGCACGCCGCCAGCCGCAATCACGCCGGTCCCGGGGGAAGCGGGCTTGAGCAAAACTTTGGCGCCGCTTTGGGTGCCGGTAACTTCGTGGGCAATGGTCGTACCCAGCAAGCTGACCTCATGCATATTCTTGCGGGCATGCTCCGTCGCTTTGCGCATCGCGTCCGAGACTGCGCCAGCTTTGCCGATGCCCAGGCCAACTTTTCCGTTGTTATCGCCCACCACGAGCGTAACGCGGAAGGAGAACCTGCGACCGCCTTTAACAACCTTGGCAACCCGGGCGATGTCGATTACGCGTTCATCGAGAGTAGTTTCTTCGTTTTGATAATCTTCCATCATTTCCTCAGCTTAAAATTCCAGACCGCCCTTGCGCGCGCCGTCAGCCAGAGCCTTTACGCGGCCGGTATAGTAATAACCACCGCGATCCATCACGACGGACTTAATGCCTTTGGCAAGCGCCCGCCTGGCAATTTCCTCGCCTACCAGTACAGCCTGTTCGGCCTTGGGCTTGCCTTTGACCGCGTCCCGCAGAAGGGTGTCTACAGTTGAGGCGGAGACCAGGGTCGTCCCGCTGTGATCATCAATCACCTGCGCGTAAATCTCAGTAATGCTGCGGTACACATTCAAGCGTGGGCGTTCCGGAGTTCCGAAAACCTTCTTGCGGACCCGCGTGTGACGGCGTAATCGAGCTGCGTTTCTTGATTTATTTGCCATAGTCTTTACCTCTACTTACCGGTCTTTCCAGCCTTGCCAGCCTTCAGTTTCACAACCTCACCCTGGTAGCGGATCCCTGTACCTTTGTAATGCTCAGGCGGACGAATCTCGCGCAGGTTCGATGCAACTTGCCCCACCTGCTGTCGGTCCCGACCTTTCACCTTCACCAGGCGGGTTTTGGTCTCCACCTCAAAGGTAATGCCTTCCGGCGCGGGATACGTGACGGGATGGGAATAACCCACGTTGAGGACCAGGTCCTTCCCGTTCAGTTCCGCGCGGTAGCCAACACCGTTGACTTCCAGGACGCGTTCGAAACCTTTGGACACGCCGTTGACCATATTGTTCAGCAGCGCGCGCGTGGTGCCGTGCAAAGCGCGCACGCGCGGTTCATCATTAGGTCGTTCAATAATCAAATGGCCATCTTCCAGCTTGATGCCAATTTCTGAAGAAAATTCCTGCTCCAATTGTCCGAGCGGACCCTTAACAGAAACTTTATTTCCTTCAATTTTGACCTCAACGCCGGCAGGAATGGCGATGGGTAATCTACCGATTCGCGACATTTTATGCTCCTACCAAATCTTGCAGAGGATCTCGCCGCCGACCCCAACCTTGCGGGCGCGCTGACCGGTCATGATCCCCTTGGGGGTTGACAAAATCGCGATACCGATGCCGGAAAGTACCCACGGGATTTCGTCCCGGGAGGTGTACACGCGGCAGCCGGGAGTGCTTACCCGCTGCAGGCCGGTAATAATCGGACGGCGGTGGCGGCGTTCGCCGATGTACTTCAGCTTCAGGCGCAAAACCTTGCTGCCGTTGGCTTTTCCATCGACAACTTCATAGCTCTCAAGGTAGCCTTCTTCCTGCAAAATGCGGGCGACTTCTTCCTTGATTTTGGAATTCGGCATCACCACCAGGCTTTGTCCGGCCATGGCGATATTGCGGATTCTGGTTAACATATCGGCAATTGGATCTGAAATAGTCATGTTACTCCCTCCAGGCCAAATTACCAGGATGATTTCTTAACACCAGGGATTTTTCCCTGAAGTGCCAGTTCTCTGAAACAAATTCGGCAAAGACCAAACTTGCGCATATATCCGCGCGGTCTCCCACAAATCCGGCAGCGGTTGACCACCTGATTGGGGTATTCGCGTCGCATTTCGCGGTACTTCATACACTTTTTAGCCATTAGTTTCCTTTCCTGAAGGGCATGCCGAACTTGCTGAGCAGCTGCCGCGCGTGATCGTCATTCTCAGCCGTTGTCACGATGCTTACTTCCATCCCACGGACTTTGTCAATCTTGTCATATTGAATCTCAGGGAAAATCAACTGTTCCTGCAGACCCAAGGTATAGTTGCCGCGTCCATCAAACGCATCCGCGGAAATTCCGCGGAAGTCGCGGACGCGCGGCAGCGCGATGTTGATCAAACGATCCAGAAAAGCCCACATCTTCTCACCGCGCAGGGTAACTTTCACGCCAATCTGGCGCCCTTCGCGCAGCTTGAAGTTGGAAATCGCTTTCTTGGCTGCGATTACAACCGGCTTCTGACCGGTGATGGCCGTCATGTCGCTCACGGCGGCTTCCAGCGCTTTCGGATTGTCCAGCGCTTCCCCGACGCCGATGTTGACCACCACTTTAACGATCTTGGGTGTCTGCATCACGTTCTTCAACCCCAGTTCCTTGAACAGAGCCGGCGCGATTTCGTTCTTGTATTGTTCCTGTAGTTTATTCATTGCTTCTCACCTGCGCCTTATTTGCCTGAGCCGCTGTTATCGTCGGCGGGCTTGTCGGCTGCGCGCTTCCTGGCGGCGGGTTTTGCTTCTTTCCTGACAGCCTTGGCGGGTGCCTTCCTGGCCCCAGTTTTGGTAGGCCTGCCGGGCTTTTCCGCTTTGCCATCGGCTTTTTCCGCGCCTTGCTTCACAAGTTCCACGTTGGAAATGTGAATCGGAGCTTCAAATTCGCGAATCCCTGCCGGGATGGTTTTGCTGCCGGACTGCGTCTGCTTCTGATGCTTCTTCACCAGGTTTACGCCCTGCACGACCACGCGCTCTTCTTTGGGCAAAACACGAATGACCTCGCCGGTCTTTCCTTTGTCACTTTCATCACCGCGGGTGACCTTGACCTGATCACCTTTTCGTATTTTCATTTTCATCTGAACACTCCTACTCAATGGCTACAGCACTTCCGGAGCCAATGAAACAATTTTCATAAAGCCTTTTTCACGCAGTTCGCGTGCGACCGGGCCGAAAATACGGGTTCCGCGCGGATTCACTCCGTCGTTATCCAAAATCACGGCGGCGTTGTCATCAAAACAGATGCTCGAACCGTCCGGACGGCGGTATTCTTTGCTGACGCGCACAATCACGGCTTTGACAATTTCGCTTTTCTTGACAGACGCCTGCGGAGAAGCGCTCTTGACCGTGCCAATGACGATATCGCCCACATAGGCATAGTGCCGGCGGGTTCCGCCAACCACATGGAAAACCAGAAGTTCTTTGGCGCCGGTGTTATCTGCAATTGTTAACCGAGCCTCTTGCTGAATCATGCCGCCTCCCCTTCGGAAATATCATCAAGCTCGCCCGCTTCGCGGACTTCGACTCTGATGATCTTCTCAACAATCCAATGTTTGGTCGCAGAAAGCGGAGCGCATTCCACAATGCTGACCTTATCGCCAACGCTGCAGTTCAACTCATCATGCGCTTTGTAAACTTTGCTGCCGCGCACCACTTTGTGGTAGAGCGGATGCTGATACGTGCGGGAAACCTCCACGCTGACGGTCTTGGCCGTTTTGGCGCTGGTAACCGTACCGATTAGACGGCGACGTTTGTTCATCTTAACCTTCCTTCCCTTTACGTTCTCGCTGCGCAAGGATAGTTTCAAAACGCGCGATCTGACGGCGGGTAACCTTAAAACGGCTGGTGTCGGTCAGCTGACCGGTCACCATCTGGAACCGCATATTCATCAGCTCCTGCCGGGAATCCATCAACTTATTCTTAATTTCTTCCGTAGAAAGTTCTCTTATTTCCTTGGTGTTCATGAACCTTCTCCTACCAATTCTTTCGTAACAATCTTGGTGCGGAACCCAAGCTTATAGCGCGCGCGCTGCAGGGCTTTTAACGCGGATTCCTCGTCCGTGCCGCCTACCTCGAACATCACTCTGCCCGGGCGGATTACGGCTACCCAATGGTCCACGGAACCTTTGCCTTTGCCCATGCGGGTTTCGGCGGCGCGCTTGGTGTAAGGTTTATCCGGGAAAACACGGATCCACACCTTGCCGCGGCGCTTAAGTTCGTGCACGATGGCCCGGCGGGCGGCTTCAATCTGGCGCGCGGTCAGGTATCCGCATTCCAGCGACTTCAAACCATAATCACCGAAGCTGACTTCCACGCCGCGCTGGGCTTTGCCCTTCATGCGGCCGCGCATCTGCTTGCGGTACTTTACTCTCTTTGGCATCAACATAGTCCACTACCTCACAATTACCTAATAATTACTCGCTGATATACACGCCTTCGGTGGCTTCGATTTTCTCCTCAGCCAGGCCCATGACGATGCCGCGATAGATCCAGACCTTGATACCAATCTGACCGTAAGTGGTGGAGGCTTCCGCTCGGGCGAAATCGATGTCCGCGCGCAGAGTCTGCAGCGGAACACGGCCTTCGCGCAGGGTAACCCGCCGCGCCATTTCAGCGCCGGAAAGACGCCCGGAAACGGAGACCTTAATCCCGCCGGCGCCCTGGCGCAGCGCCTGTTGAATGGCGCGTTTCATGGCCCTGCGGTAGCTGATGCGGCGTTCCAACTGTCCGGCAATATTCTGGGCGACCAGATACGCGTCGGTGTCGGGGTTCTTGATTTCCTTTACGTCCAGGTCTACCTTCTTGCCGGTCAGAGCTTCCAGCTCCTGACGCAGAATTTTGACGCTTTCGCCCTTCTTACCGATGAGCACGCCGGGTTTAGCGGTGTGAAGCGATACCTTCACCTTGCCGGGATAGCGCTCAATTTCCACGCCGGAAACGCCCGCACGTTCGGCGCCTTTCAGCACCAGCTCGCGGATGCGCAGGTCCTGATGCAGCTGTTCAGTATAATCGCTGCCTTCAGCATACCAGCGGCCTAACCAGGGTTTGTTGATACCCAGGCGAAAACCAATTGGATGTACTTTACGACCCATAATTTCTCCTTAACTCTCTCTCCGGTCCTACTCGATCTCACGCAGAACCACGGTCACGTGGGAACTGCGGCGCAGCTGGGGCTTGAAACGGCCGCGGGCGCCAAAGGATCTCCATTTACGGGTAGGAGCTTCATCTGCGAAAATCTTGTAGACGACCAGGTCTTCCCGGCTGACGCCAAAATTCTCTTCGGCGTTAGACATCGCGGAGTAAAGCAGTTTGCGAACAGGTTCGGCTGCTTTATTCGGCGTCAGGCTCAGAATGCCCAGGGCATCGACGACCTTTTTACCGCGGACCAGATCCACAACCAGACGGGCTTTCTGGGCGGAAGTTGAGAGGTTGGATAAGCTTGCTTTTATTTCCTGTGCCATCCCTGCCTCACTTGGTAGACTTTTCCTGAACATGCCCGCGGAACCATCGGGTCGGGGCAAATTCGCCAAGGCGGTGGCCCACCATGTTGTCCGTCACATAGATCGGAACATGACGGTGCCCGTCGTGCACAGCGATGGTGTGACCGACCATCTGGGGAAAGATGGTGCTGGCGCGGCTCCAGGTGCGGATGACCTTTTTGTCGCCTTTGGCGTTCATCTCTTCAATACGTTTCAAAAGTTTCGGGTCTACGAAAGGCCCTTTTTTCAATGATCGAGACATCTTATCGTCCTTTTCTGCTTCTCATCCACTACTAACGGCGCTTGGCCTTGGAGCGGTGGCGAATGATCATTTGGTCTGTCCGCTTGTTCGTGCGGGTCTTGTATCCCAGGGTCGGTTTGCCCCACGGCGTCTTTGGACCGGGCATGCCAATCGAGGAACGTCCTTCACCGCCGCCGTGCGGATGGTCCCGGGGGGACATCGCAGTACCGCGGACTTCCGGACGCAGGCCCATATGGCGGGCGCGGCCGGCCTTGCCAAGCTTCACGTTGCTGTGGTCCACATTGCCAACCTGACCGATAGACGCGCTGCATTCCTGCAGAACCAGACGCACCTCCCCGGAGGGCATGCGCACATGCGCGTACTTGCCTTCCTTGGCCAGCAGCTGGGCGGAAGTGCCCGCAGAACGGCCAATCTGGGCGCCCTTCCCGGGCTGCAGTTCAATCGCGTGGATGGTCGTGCCAACCGGGATGTTCGCCAGGGGCAGGTTATTGCCGGGCTTAATTTCGGCCTGCGTGCCCGAGACGAGCACATCGCCAACCTTCACGCCCAAAGGAGCCAGGATGTAGCGTTTCTCGCCGTCAGCGTAGACCAGCAGCGCCAGGCGGGCGGTGCGGTTGGGATCATACTCAATCGCGCTCACCTTGGCGGGGATGCCGGATTTATCGCGCAAAAAGTCGACCATGCGCAGTTGGCGCTTGGAGCCGCCGCCGCGATGGCGGACGGTAATCCGACCAAGGGAGTTGCGGCCGGCGGTCTTCTTCCCGGAAACAATCAGGCTGCGCTCGGGACGGTCCTTCGTAATCTCTTCGAAAGTGTAGCTGGTGCGGTGGCGCTGACCAGGAGTCTTGGGTTTGTAAATTTTTACGGCCATTATTCCACCCCTTCAAACACAGGAATGCTGTCTTCCGCGGCCAAAGTCACAATGGCTTTCTTGTACCCACCGGTGCGCAGCGCCAGGCGGCGGGTGCGCGAGTTGCGGTGAGACTTGGCGGGGAGATTGATGATATTGACGCGCAGGACGTTCACATCAAACGCGGTTTCCACGGCGGTCTTCACCATCTCGCGGGTCGCGTCGCTGGCGACTTCAAACACATATTGGTGCAGCTTGCCAGCCTGGTAATGCGATTTTTCTGTCACCACAGGGCGCCGCAGGATATCAAATACGGAGTTGCTCATTCTGCTTCACCTTCCTATCCCAAAAAGCTCTTAATCACTTCAAGTGAAGCGAGCGGGATAATAACTTTTTCATACTGCAGCAAATCGCGGATATTCAGGTAATTCGCAAGCAGCAGTTTGGATTCCGCCAGGTTGCGTCCGGATTTGAGGACGTTTGTGTAGGTTTCACTTTTATCGGGCACCAAAACGAGCGTGCGCGCGTCGCCAGCCAGGGCTTTGATGGCCTTGGAGAACACGCTGGCTTTCGGCTCGGCCAGCGCCAGGTCGCTCACCAGCACCAAACCGTTTTCACTCGCTTTTACGGTCAGAGCGGAGCGCAGCGCGGCACGGCGCATTTTCTTGGGCATCAGCTGGCTGTAATCACGCGGCTTCGGGGTGTGAATGCGGCCGCCTCCAACCCACTGGGCGGAAATCGTGCTGCCCTGACGGGCACGGCCGGTACCTTTTTGACGCCAGGGCTTGGCGCCGCCGCCGGCGACTTCACCGCGGCGTTTGGTGCTGTGCGTGCCAAGACGGGCATTGGCCAGTTGGCGCAGGTATGCCTGGTTCATCAAATCCACGTTAACTTTTGCCGCGAAGATTTCGTCGGGCAGTTCAACCGTGCTGGATTTTTCTCCTTGTAAGTTATAAACATCTGCTTTCATGATAACTTTCTCCATTCATCACAAGCCGGCTACTGCTTGCGAGCCTCTTTGATGATTACGGTTCCACCTTTGGGACCCGGAACAGAGCCGTGCACTGCGATCAAATTGCGTTCGGGGTCAACCAGCGCCACGAGCACATTTGAGGAAGTGACCTGAACATCACCCATGTGACCAGGACCACGTTTTCCTTTGAAGACACGTCCGGGGGTTGTCGTCGAGCCTGAGGAGCCAGGCGCGCGCAGGCGATCGGATTGACCGTGCGTGCGCGGACCGCCGGCAAAGCCGTGCCGTTTCACCGCGCCTGCAAAACCTTTTCCCTTGCTGATACCGATGACATCCACATGTTCGCCTTCAGCAAACACCGAAGCGTCCAGCTTGTCGCCGGCGTTGACGCCGTCCAACTTCTTGGTGCGAAACTCACGCAGAACGCGGACCGGAGGCAGGTTATTGGTTTTGAGATGCCCGAGGTGCGCCTTGGTCAGACGCTTGGGTTTGGCCTCGCCAAAAGCCAGCTGTACAGCATTGTAACCGTCCGTTTCCTCGGTCTTCACCTGGGAAACAAAACAAGGCCCAGCTTCGAGCAGCGTTACCGGCACCGCAGCGCCGTCCGCATCGAAGATCTGGGTCATACCGATCTTTCTTCCAATAAGCCCTTTGAACATACTATTCTCCTGTTAGGTTTCATTCTTTGCGAGACTGTCAGCATGGGCAAGCTGCATCATCTCCGCGCAATTCAGTCAATGGACCCTGTGTAGCGGTTCTGCCCACGCGGGTGCGCATTCTTAAATTGCCTGTTAAGGTTGCCGTAAGGGCAACCTTATATTTTTACCACAACCCTGCATTCTCTGCAAGGGCTGAAGTGGTCTTCTTTTGTAACGATTCCCGCGGCGCGCTTGCGCGCCCTTGGCAACCCTAAATCTTAATCTCGATATCCACACCCGCGGGCAGGTTCAGGCGCATCAGCATGTCAATCGTCTTGGAATCGGGTTCCAGCACGTCAATCAGGCGGTTGTGCGTCCGAATTTCAAAATGCTCCTGTGAGTCTTTGTCAATGAAGGTGGAACGGCGCACGGTGTAGCGTTCGAGCTTGGTAGGCAGCGGGATGGGGCCGAGAACTTTCGCGCCGCTGCGTTCCGCCGTCTCCACAATCCTTTTGGCAGACTGGTCGAGGATGCGGTGGTCGTATGCTTTCAAACGAATTCGTATTTTTTGCTTTGCCATAATCTTCCTAATCAATTCTTAGTGTGTTGCTTCGATTTAGAACCTGCGCCGGGGCGCCGGTTTTGATCTTCTGGTTGGATTCGCGCTTCCGGGGCTACGTCAGTCCGAGGATCTTCTTGCGCACGCTTTCGGACACCTGGGCATAGTGCTTGAACTCCATGGTAAAGACCCCGCGTCCTTGCGTGGCGGAGCGCAGTTCCGTGGCGTACCCGAACATCTCCGCAAGCGGAATTTCCGCGTGAATCATCTGGGCGTTGCCAAACTGGGATTCCATCCCAAGCACATTGCCAACCCGCGCGTTCACCTGACCGATAACATCGCCAGTGTACTCTTCGGGAACCGTGATTTCCACTTTCATGATGGGTTCCAGCAGCACGGGAGCTGCCTTTTCGGTAGCCTCGCGGAAGGCGAAAATGGCCGCCATGCGAAAGGCCAATTCGCTCGAGTCAACCTCATGGAAGGAACCATCGATCAGGGAGACCTTGAAATCGGTCATCGGGAAACCCGCCAAAGGTCCGCTTTCCGCGGCTTCGTAGATACCCTTTTCAATCGCGGGGATATATTCCTTGGGAATAGCGCCGCCGCGGATCAGGTTCTCGAAGACGATTCCGCTGCCGTTTTCCATCGGCTCGAGGTTGATGACGACATGACCGTATTGCCCGTGGCCGCCGGTCTGTTTGGTATACTTGTAACTCACGTTGGACACCGGGCGGGTGATCGCTTCCCGATAAGCCACTTTGGGCTTGCCAACGTTTGCCTGCACCTTGAACTCGCGCAGCAAACGGTCCACCAGCACGTCGAGATGAAGCTCTCCCATGCCGGAGATGACAGTTTGTCCGGTGTTTTCGTCCTGACGAATCTTGAAAGTCGGGTCTTCTTCCGCCAGTTTCACCAGCGAATCGGACATTTTTTCCTGGTCGGCTTTGGTCTTGGGTTCAATTGCCACGGAAATCACCGGGTCCGGGAAGCTGATGCTCTCCAGCACTACCGGCGCGGAGGAGTCGCTGAGGGTATCTCCAGTGAAACTGAATTTGAGGCCCAGGATGGCGCCAATGTCGCCGGCTCCCAGCTCTTCAATGTCCTCACGCCGGTCCGCGTACATGCGCAGCAGGCGTCCGACGCGTTCTTTTTTGCCTTTGGAGGAGTTATAGACTGCCTCGCCCTGCCTCACCTTGCCGGAATACACGCGGATATATGCCAGGCGCCCCATATAGGGGTCGGTCACAATTTTGAAGACCAGCGCGGAGAGCGGTTCCGTCGGGTCCGGGCTGCGCTGGACGATGCTGTCATCGCGCAGGAGCGTGGCTTTCACAGCCGGCACATCCAGCGGCGAGGGCAGGTAATCCACCACGGCATCCAGCAGTGGCTGCACGCCTTTGTTGCGCAGGCTCGTCCCGCAAAAAACAGGGGTCACGCGCGCGTCGAGCACGCCCTGGCGCAGCGCGGCTTTAAGCTCTGCGATGCTGATGCTTTCCCCTTCCAGGAACTTTTCAATCAGCGCGTCGTCCAGTTCGGCGATTTTTTCCACCAATTGGGCGCGCTTCCGCGCGGCTTTTTCGCGGTATTCCGCAGGGATAGGTTCCACGCGCGGATCTTTCCCGCCGTTGTCGTCAAAGTAGACGGCTTCTTCTTCCAGCAGGTTGATGACACCGGAAAAAGCGGCTTCTTCGCCAATCGGGATTTGCATCGCGAGCGCGGTCGCGCCGAGCCGGCGCTTGATACTCTCGATGGTGCGCGAATACGAAGCGCCCATGCGGTCCATTTTGTTGGCGAAACAAATCCGGGGGACCTGGTAGCGGTCTGCCTGACGCCAGACAGTTTCGCTCTGGGGTTCCACGCCCTGGACGGCATCGAAGACGACCACGCCGCCGTCCAGCACGCGCAAAGAGCGTTGAACTTCGGCTGTGAAATCAATATGCCCGGGGGTATCAATCAGATTGATGCGGTAGCCCTTCCATTCCGCGGTGACCGCGGCGGACACGATGGTGATGCCGCGTTCGCGTTCCTGAGCCATCCAATCCGTGACCGTGGTACCGTCATCCACGTTGCCCAGGCGGTAGGTTTTGCCGGTATAGTAAAGAATCCGCTCGGTAGTCGTGGTTTTACCAGCGTCAATATGGGCAATAATGCCAATATTTCGATACTTCTCGAGCGGAAAATCTTCCATGAAGAAACCTTAATAGTCGTTATCCGCCGGGATTACATGCGGAAGTGAGAAAAAGCGCGGTTGGCTTCCGCCATCTTGTGCGTTTCTTCTTTGCGGCGGATTGAGGCGCCCTGATTTTCAGCGGCATCCATCAGTTCGCCGGCAAGCTTCTCAGAGTAGGATTTCCCCGAGCGCGCCCGGGAAGCGCTGATAATCCAGCGCATCGCCAGCGTCAGCCGACGCTCCGGAGCGACTTCCATAGGCACCTGGTAGGTAGCGCCGCCAACACGGCGGGGGCGAACTTCCATGACCGGGCTGACGTTCTTGAGCGCCTGCTCAAAAACTTCCACGCCGTCCTTGCCGGTCTTGGCCGCAATCATATCGATGGCGTCGTAGACCAGGCTGGTCACAGTGCTTTTCTTGCCGTTTAACATAATGCGGTTAATCATCATCTGGATATGTGTGTTGTTGTAACGCACATCCGGCAGGATTTCCCGTTTCTCTGGTTTAATTCTTCTTGACATGATTGCTCCTCATCAAATACAGGCAAGGCAGCCGCGTTCGCCACTTGAGCGCGCCTGCGATTGCCCTTAAGCATCCGGGCTACTTGCCGCGTTTGGCGCCGTACTTAGAGCGGGCGCGCTTGCGGTCCGCCACACCAGTCGTATCCAAAGTGCCGCGCACAATGTGATAACGCACGCCAGGCAGATCCTTCACCCTGCCGCCGCGCACGAGCACCACGGAGTGCTCCTGCAGCTGATGGCCTTCGCCGGGAATATAAGCGGTTACTTCCATTCCGTTGGAAAGGCGCACACGGGCGATTTTACGCAGCGCGGAGTTCGGTTTCTTGGGGGTCATCGTACGCACGATGGTGCATACGCCGCGCTTCTGCGGGGCTCCCTTGGGTTGGCGCGTCCGACGCTGCTTCTCTGAGTTAAGCGTGTATTGCAGAGCGGGAGATTTGCTCTTCTGGTGCTTGGTCTTGCGACCGTTGCGAACTAATTGATTAATTGTTGGCACTTTGCCTCCGTAAAAAATAAAAATCCCAAGTATTCATTCATGAAGGCCATCAAAACTGCGGATGGCCTCCTCGTTTGATCCGTATCACCAGGCACAAGTGTACTCTCAGCCTGGCAAAGCGAGGGGTGATTCTATCATGCCCCGGAATGTGAGTCAAGCAATCCGGTCGGCAGGAGGCCGGAGCGCCGCTCGTTGTCTTTGCCGTAGCTGACAACTTCCCCGTCTTCCATGATGGATTCAACCGCCAAACCAAGGCTTTGCAGCTCTTTCACCAGCACCTTGAACGCAGCGGGGGTGCCCGGAGCTTCAATCGGCTTGTTGGTCACAATCGCCTGATAGGTATTTTCCCTTCCGACCACATCATCCGACTTGACCGTCAGCATTTCCTGCAGGGTGTGCGCCGCGCCGTAAGCTTCCAGCGCCCATACTTCCATTTCGCCGAAACGCTGACCGCCAAACTGCGCCTTACCGCCCAGCGGCTGCTGGGTTACCAGGCTGTACGGGCCGGTCGCGCGGGCGTGAACTTTGTCCTCAACCAGGTGGTGCAGCTTCATGAAGGTCATGTAACCCACAGTCACAGGCTGGTCGTAGCGGTCGCCGGTTTTGCCGTCGCGCAGCACCTGCTTACCAATAATCGGAACGGGATTGCCGGTTTCCAGCATGAGGTCGTAAGCGGCTTTGCGCAGGTCTTCCATGCTCAGGTTCGGGTCCAGCTCAAGACCGAGCGACTTCGCCCACAGGTTCAGGCAGGCGCGCACGGCGCGCTGGTCCTGGGCAGTACGTTCGCTGACCGCAATGTTATCTTCCGGGAAAGCGGTGATGCTGGCAGGGTCGTAAGCTTCCGCTTTCAGCCACTCCTGCAGCGCGGTGCGGCGGGCGAGCAGGCGATTCGACATCAGTTCCTGCACGTCGATGCCGGTGCTGGCCAGAGCGTTTGCCAGGTAAATCAGCCGGGCTTCTTCATCGTCCTTGAGATCCTCAGCGGAATAGGCGCCGACCCTGTCCAGCCATTCCCAGGCTTTTTCCCCGGTCACGCGCCAGGCTTCGTTAATCATCCACGCGCGCGCCAGTTCAGCTTCAATTTCCTCTTCGCTCGCTCCGTCGAATACAGGCGTGATGGCGCGGAAGCCGAGGCTCTCCGCCGCCCAACCCAAGTGCGTTTCGAGCACCTGTCCAATGTTCATACGGCCGGGAATACCCAGCGGGTTCAGGATAATATCCACCGGGCGTCCGTCTTCCAGGAAGGGCATGTTTTCCACCGGCACAACCATGGAGACGACGCCTTTATTACCATGGCGCCCCGCCATCTTGTCGCCAGCCATTACCTTGCGGCGCTGGGCAACGGAAACGCGCACCATTTTATCCACGCCGGCGGAAAGGTCCGCGTTCTCTTCGCGCGTGAATACCTTTACATCGACCACGATACCGCGTTCCCCGTGCGGCATCTTGAGGGACGTGTCTTTCACATCGCGGGATTTCTCGCCAAAGATGGCGCGCAGCAGACGTTCTTCCGGGGTCAGTTCTTTCTCGCCTTTGGGGGTAATCTTCCCTACCAGAATGCTTTCCGGTCCAACCTCGGCGCCGATACGAATGATGCCGCTCTCATCCAGGTTGCGGACTGCCTCGTCACCTACATTCGGAATTTCCCGGGTGATTTCTTCGGGACCCAGTTTGGTATCCCGCGCTTCGACTTCGTACTTTTCGATGTGCACGCTGGTATAACGGTCTTCTTCCACCAGGCGTTCGGAAATGAGGATGGCGTCCTCAAAGTTGTACCCTTCCCAGGCTACGAAAGCAGCCAAAACGTTCTGACCGAGGGCCAGTTTGCCGTCTTCGGTGGAGGAGGAATCAACGATTACATCTCCCTTGTGCACAATTTGTCCTTTGCTCACTGCCGGCCGCTGATCGATGCACGTGGATTGGTTGGAGCGCTGGTACTTGCGCAGGTTGTGCTCGCGGATGGTGCCGTCGGCCTGCCGCAGCACCAGCTTGTCACCGGTAACTTTGATAACTTCACTTTCTTCTTCCGCGATGACCACCTGGCCGGAATCCGCCACCGCGGCTGCTTCCATTCCGGTCGAAACAATCGGTACTTCGGGGCGCAGCAGCGGGACGGCCTGGGTCTGCATGTTCGAGCCCATCAGGGCGCGGTTGGCATCGTCGTGCTCCAGGAAAGGAATCAGCGCGGCGCTGATGCCCACCACCTGGTTCGGAGCCACATCCATGTAATCGATGAACTCATAATCGTAAATCGCGAAGGTGGAGTGGTAGCGGCAGGAGTTGCGGTGCAGGAACTCGTGGTATTCGTTCAGCGGTGCGTTCGCTTGCGCGATGACATACTTATCCTCCGCGTCCGCGGAAAGGTAGACGTATTCATCGGTAACGAATGGACGCAACCAGACTTCCTTCAGCCCGAGCGTGCTGATTTTCGCCGCCATTTCAGGTGTTACGCGGGTTTCAGCCTTGAAGAGTACCTCATTGGTAGCCGGGTCCACGATATCCTTGCGCAGCAGATGGTTCACCAGATTGGGGTCGGAGCCTTCCAGATAGTGCCGAACTTTGCGGTAGGGCGTCTCGATAAAACCGAACTCGTTCACGGTGGCATACGCTGCCAGACGGCCAATCAGGCCGATGTTCGGGCCTTCAGGGGTTTCAATCGGGCAAATGCGGCCGTAGTGGGAGAAGTGCACGTCGCGCACGTCAAAACCAGCGCGCTCACGGCGCAGACCGCCGGGGCCGAGCGCGGAGACAGTGCGCTTGTGGCGCAGCTCGCTTAGGGGGTTGGTTTCTTCCATGAACTGCGAAAGTTGGCTGGAACCGAAGAATTCGCGCAGGGAAGCCACCAGCGGGCGGATGTTTACCAGGCTGACTGGCGAAAGGCTGCCCCCCTGATCGCGGATGGACATGCGCTCTTTGATGACGCGTTCCATGCGGCGCAGACCCACGCGCAGTTTGTTTTGAATCAGTTCGCCCACGGTCTTCACGCGGCGGTTGCCCAAATGGTCGATGTCATCCGCGTTCGCCGTGCCGTTGTTAATCTTAATCATGTGGCGGACCAGGCGGACGACGTCGTACTTCGTAATCATCCGGTGAGAGACCGGGATATCATCCACAAGGTCCAGTTTCTGGTTGAGCTTATAACGTCCCACGCGTTCCAGGTCGTAATGGCGGGGGTCGAACAGCTGCTCTACCAGGTGATTGCGCGCGTTATCGAGCGTGGGCGGCTCGCCCGGGCGCAGCTTCTTGAACAGCTCAATCAGCGCGGCTTCGGAAATGCTCAGGCCGCTGCTAAGGTCGTATGCGGGTTCTTCGTCGAAGGCGGTCTCAATGAAATGATGGTCGGGATTGTTATCCACATCCTTAAAGAGCTCCATGATTTCTTCATTGCTGCCGGTCTTCAGCAGAGAATCAGGCATGCCGTCATCCACCGCTGCCAGCGCGCGCAGGAATACCGTAATCGGTACGGTGCGTTTGCGGTTGAATTTCAGGAAGATGCTGTCGTTCTTGCGCGTTTCAAATTCCATCCACGCGCCGCGGTCCGGAATCAGTTTGGCGGTAGCCAGTTCGCGCGCCGTGGAACGGTCTACCTCTGCTTCAAAATAGACGCCGGGGGAGCGGATGAGCTGAGAGACCACCACGCGTTCGGTACCGTTAATAATGAAAGTTCCCTTGGGGGTCATTTCCGGAAAGTCGCCCAGGAAAATATCCTGCTTGACCTTGTCACTGATATCGTTGCCTTCCAAGAGGACGGAAACATACAGCGGGCAGGCATAGGTAAGGTCGCGTTCAAGGCACTCTTCGATGGAGTTTTTGGGCGCGTCGAACCAGAACTTGAGACCAAACTCCCGTGAGATGGGGGTATCGCTGGGGAAATGCAGGCGGAGGTCGTTCCCGTAAGAAACGATGGGGGAAACTTCGTTGAACAGACTCTTCAGACCCTCATCCTTGAGTCGTTGGAACGAATCCAGTTGGACCTGGATGAGTTGCGGCAGCTCCAACCCGATCGGGATGCGAGCGTACGTTTTTGGAGGCATCAAATCAGTCATTCACTTCTCCTAAACATCAAATGCGTGGGCACACAAAGGCAACCACGCAGGGATTAAATCACAGCGCAATTTTTCAGTATATTGCAAGTTATCTCTTGAGTCAATAGCGATTGAATCAATTGTTCTAAGAAATTGTTAGTTTACCACAAGGATTTATACTCCGCAAGGTCCAATTCTATACGGCTTTGCGAAGAGGTTGGAATTCTGGAATGTCCGCGTGTCGAGCCTCGGTTTTGCGTAGGGAGGGCTGCGCACTTCAACGCGTCATTATTGACGGCTTGAGAAGCGCAAGCCGGCCTACTTTCTTTTAATATCGCATTCACAGCAAGATTCGGATTACCCTGCAACCCATGCTAGGCCTTCAAAGTGTGCCAATTTGGCATTTGGAGATTCCCACAAACTATTGTATAATTCTCATTTGCGTAAATCGCGCAGCATTTTTTGCCGGGAACGGAGGTGATAGCCAATGGCAAGTGTAACTTTAAGAGCCAATGAATCGCAGGATTCATTGCTGAAGCGCTTTCGTAAGAAGGTCGTGAAGAGCGGTGTTCTCAGCACCGTGCGCCGCAAACGCTGGTTCATCTCCAAGAGTGAACAGCGGCGTATGGACAAGAAAAAGGCTATTCGTCGCTCCTACCGGAAATCGTACGAAGCGTAGCCAACGTTAGAAAGAGGTTTTATGGCAAAAGAAGAAGAGAAGATTACCGTCGACGGGACAATCATCGAAGCCCTGCCGGGCACTCAGTTCCGGGTGCGGCTGGAAAACGGCCACGAAGTGATGGCCTACCTTTCCGGTCGAATGCGCCGCTATTACATCCGGATCCTGCTGGGTGACTCCGTGCGGGTGGAGATGTCCCCGTACGACCTTGAGCGCGGACGCATTGTTTACCGCCAGCGCCGCCCGGGATCTTCTGACCTGCAAGAATTCTAAACTTGCCCCCAAAACAGCCCCCTGATAATCCTTGGGGGCTGTTTTTTTCACGCGTCCCCTCTCAACCGTCTATCCCATGCCGCCCCCCGAATCCCAGGACTCTTACCTCCATATCCGCCGCCTGAACCCTAACCGGGACCTGAATGCCGTGGCAGACCTGGTGGAGGAGGCCTTTGAATTGAGGGATGACCCCGAAGGCGCCTGGGTCTTGCGCCAGATGCGCGCTTTTGCCCGGCGCGCCCAAAGTTACCCGGACGTTTTCAGCCCGCCCGGCGCTCCGGAAGGCTTTGTGTGGGAAGAAGATGGAAAAATCATCGGGAACATCAGCGTGGTGAAATATTTCCAGGCAGAAAAGCGCCGGGTCCTGATTGCCAACGTGGCTGTAGCGCGGGATTCCCGGCGCAGAGGGATAGCCAGCGCACTCACCCGCCACGCGCTGCGCTACATCGGGCAGCTGCCTCGCAGCGAAGTCTGGCTGCAGGTACGTTCGGAGAACCTGGCTGCCATCCAAATGTACACGCAGTTGGGATTTGAATTCATCTACCCGCTCTCCCAGTGGCGCAGCTCCCCTATCCGCCTGTTCCCCGTCCCAGCCCGAACCAGCTTCCCGGACTCACTGCGGGTGGCTGCCCGCAAATCCGCGGATTGGAAACTCCAGAAGCAGTGGCTCGCGCTGAATTACCCCGCGCAAACCCG
>Ga0116170_10001255_pt1 | contig 25875 bp, 27 predicted proteins | sample AD_JPNHW1_MetaG_FD_89797 | JGI IMG/M metagenome (GOLD analysis project Ga0116170, IMG submission 89797) | Active sludge microbial communities of municipal wastewater-treating anaerobic digesters from Japan - AD_JPNHW1_MetaG | ecosystem: Engineered > Bioreactor > Anaerobic > Digestate | place... | reverse complement strand
CATTTTAACTGGAACAGCCTGTTCTACAAGAAGTCAATTATTCCTTCAGCTAACCTTTTTATCATCATGTTTACATATGGCGGTCTGATGTCGTTTATTGCGCTGTACGGTATTGAGATAGGGATAGCAAATTCATCGCTCTTTTTTCTTGTCCTTGCCCTGGGTATTGCTGCTTCTCGTCTCACTGCCGGCAGGTCTTTTGACAAAAACGGTCCAAACATGATACTCACTCTCTGCATCACCCTGCTCATACTGGGGTTCCCGATTCTTGCCATGGTAAAGAATGCAGCAGGGTTTTATATCTCAGCAATAATAGTTGGATATGGAATAGGGGTGGTGTTCCCAACCTTTCAGACGATGGTAAATAATCTCTCTGACGTTGATCACAGGGGATCGGCAAACTCCACGCTTTATACTGCGCTGGATATCAGCATGGGGTTGGGAATGATAATATCAGGGGTGATTGCTGAGAAGTACTCCATCTCAACAGTGTTTGTCATCAGCTCGCTGGTTTGTATGGCCGGGTTGCTGTTTTTCAAAAGGATTACACTGGGGTATTACCAGAGATGTTCTGAATAATCATACCACCCCGCCCTCGCTCCGCTCGGGCACCCCTCCTAACTTTAGGAGGGGAAAGTATACTACAATGCTTATCTTCATTTTTAAGTCCCCGGAAATTCCACTTGATCCCTGAAGAGTTATGTATAAAAACACGTAGAGACGCGATTCATCGCGTCTCTACACAAATAATATTATGTATTTAAATTACTCCGATGCCGGATAATTGCTTATGAGATTATTGTACTGCTTGGTAAACGTATAGAATTCTTTGGCAGGCATTGGTTTGTAACCACGTTTACGATTGGCATTTGCAATACGGAACATTGTAGACTGGTATCTGAAAAGTTCCTTATACATCTTAAGCAGAGGTGTCTCTGCATCCCAGACATGGATTGCCTCAGCGCCAGCACCATTAATCTCGAAGATCTTAAACTCGTTACCTTCGCGAAGAGTATCAATAGACTTAAATTTGATATCGAACCTTCCAAAGTAGAACTCCGGTATGCTTCGGGCTATCTCCTCAAAACGATTCTGTAATGCCGGAGTGATAAATTTAGATCCGTTACGATAGAGGCCGCCTACTCTTAAGCTTCCGATAAATGCCAGTCTGAATATCTCGCCGGCCTGAGGAACATTATTCCTGTACTCTTCGGGAAGGCCGGAATGCAGGGTCTCTTTCCCCAGGTAGAATTTAAGTTTAAATCTTGTTCTCTGATCTTTCTCCATCAGCTCAGCTACAGTGCTCACACCGTCGCCTACAACATGGGGGAAATATCTGAATGTCAATGATATCACTTTGCCATGTTCTTCGCCCGGGAAGCGTGAATAGAATACGCCTGCTTCGCCTTCAAAAGGCACCAGTTCCTGTATAATGATGGTGGCATTCTTAGGATATCCGGGGAGATAATTAACAAGCTCTTCTTTGCTGTTGATAACCCTTACCCCATAACCCTGCCATCCAATGTCAGGTTTAATTACCAGTGGGAATGAAAATCCCGACTTTTGCATAGCCTCCAGAATGTTGGAGACGTTTTCTTCAACTGCGTTATTGTCTTTTACATATACAGTTGTATATGGAGCTACCCATTTTTTGAAATCAGGTCCTATCTGGTCCATCAGGCGGCTTTTTGATTCGCCCCAGAGGCCACCGGCCTCAACAAGAGGGTTTGTGACAGTAGGCAGCAACATTGACCGATACCTCATTCCCAGAAGTATCCATCTTATCCCTACAGGAGAGTAAAAAACAGTTGATGGTATCTTTTCAGAAAGAGCTACTTTCTTTTTAACATCTTTCAATGAAGGCATACCAAGAAAGGCGTTACCGTCAATTTTTTCATCTACAGGTACGATTGTTCCGTCTTCCACTTCTTCTTTTTCAACCATTTTTCTCTGTTTAAGGTATTTGATTAGGACAATTAATACTCCAATTGAAATAATAGCGATATATACCCACTTTCCAAGGGATGGCAAAGCAGCTTCTCCCAGCTTGACTATTATTGCAAGGATAGCAGCTGTATAAACTGCGGCAGCAAGAAAGCTGGTAATTATGAACTCAAGGAATGGTATACCGATAAATCCGCAGGCGATGAATGTAGAGAAGAGCACTCCTGGTATCATTCTTACAATGATAATTGTTGAGACGAGATTCTCCTGGAGCTTTTTCTTCGCTTTTTCAACGGTTTTGTTTATCAGTTTCCTCTTTAACCATGGTATACTTCTTGCACCCCATCCCATGGCATAAATGATTATGTCACCTACCAGTATACCGGCCATGAGGGTAAAGAAGACAACCACCACCGGGAGGCTGTGGTCCATAGCCATCATTCCGCCAGTAAGAATTGCCAGGTCCTCCTGCACAAAAGTTGCAAGGAAAAGGCTAATGCATTCCATTAATGCTCCGTCGGTCGGGATTATCATTTACTGTCCTTTTTTATGCTTCAAAAATACGCACATTATTAACGGGTGTAAGTTAAATGTTTCTTAAGAAATATCTAGAAAATAGGTATTTTTTTCGTCAAATTCTACCATTTTATACTTACTTTTTAATCAAAACCGCCTGTTCTTTTGAGGACAGGCGGTCTGAAAATCTTTCAACCGATTTTAAAAAGGAAGCTCGCCAAACTCATCATCAGGAGGCGGGGCATCTTCAAGCCTGACATTCCTGATATTCTGCTGACCGTCTTCACCGGTCGTCTGACCTCTGGTGACAGACAGCGCGTTGAGGTTGGTTATATAGCTTACGGTGCCGTTTTTCTCCCACCTGTTACCCCTGATGTTGAAGCGAACCATTACTTCGTCTTTCAACCATGACTCATCGATAGAATCACATTTTTCCTGGGTCAGCTGGAACTTGATAAAGTCAATAACAGCCTGTCCGCCTATAGTGCTCTTATGTTCAATCACGAACTCACGCTTACGAAAACGTTCATTAACCCTGTTGACAGGATATACTTCAACTATTTTCCCGGTGATTTCGTATTCCATAATTATTCGGTCTCGGTAATAACAATCTTATCAATTCTGTCACCGGCTCTTATCTGGTCAATAACGTCAAGACCTTCAAAGACTTTTCCAAAACAGGTATGTTGCCTGTCAAGGTGACTTGTATGAGCGCGGCTATGACAGATAAAGAACTGTGATCCTCCGGTATCTCTTCCTGCGTGTGCCATCGAAAGCACGCCGCGGTCGTGGTACTGTTTTACTCCGTTAAGTTCACATTTAATCTTGTAGCCAGGGCCACCTGTGCCCACGCGCGGATCATTGGGATTGCGGGAGAAAGGACATCCGCCCTGTATCACAAAATCGGGTATCACCCTGTGAAATGCAAGACCGTCGTAGAATCCTTTCTTTGCAAGAGTGATGAAGTTTTCAACTGTTGCCGGAGCATCATCATCATAAAGCTCGGCTTTCATCACACCTTTTGGAGTATGTATCTCAGCTATTTTCATTATTTTGAAGAAGCTATATCAACAAGTTCAATTTCGAAGATAAGCGTTGAATAAGGCTCAATCTGGCCTCTACCACGTTCGCCATAAGCGAGTTCGTAAGGGATGTAGAATTTGAACTTCGATCCTACAGGCATAAGCTGAAGTGCTTCCTTGAAACCAGGAATGACACCTTTAAGATCCATGTCAACCGGCTCTTTCTGATGATCAAGCGATGAGTCAAATTTTGATCCATCAATAAAGGTACCTGTGTAGAAGATCTTTGCAACCTGATCGGCTGTTGGTTTCGGACCGTTACCCATTTTGATAACTTCATACTGAAGTCCGCTTTCTGTCTCTTTTACGCCATCACGTTTCTTGTTCTCGGCAAGGAATTTCTCACTGGCTTCCCTGTTTTTTCCATAGACCTTATCCATCTTCTCCTGCTGTTTCTTGTTGAAATACTGCATGATATATGCCTGAGCCTTGGAATCTTCAATCTTGTTCTTTCCGTTCTTTGCATCCATCATTCCTTTTGCAAAGAGAGCCGGATCCATATTTATACTGTCTTTCTGATAGTAGAAGTAGTTTGCAACTCCAAAAGCGTAAGCGAGAGAGTCTTCAGGAGTTTTCAGTCTCGCAGATTTGATTCCTGACTGAGAGCATGATGTTGCAATCATTACAACTGCAACTGCGAGGAGGGTAAGACCTTTAATTTTCATTTTGTGTGTTTTAAAATTTAATTTTGGCAAAGATAACATTTTGGGTTTCTCTGCAATTTATTATCTATTGTTTTACTATTTCCAGAAGTTCAACTTCAAATATCAGTGTCTCAAAAGGTTTAATAATACCTCCGGCACCTCTTTCGCCATAGGCAAGTTTTGCAGGCAGATAAAGTATATATTTTGAACCAACCGGCATAAGCTGAAGCCCTTCCTGCCATCCTTTGATTACACTGTTAAGCTTGAAGGTGGCAGGCTCATTACGATCATATGACGAGTCAAATTTTCTTCCGTCGAGTGTTTTACCTGTATATTGAACCTTTACCATGTCGTCGGGTTGCGGTTTTTCGCCCGTCCCTTCTGTGATAACTTTATACTGAAGACCGGATGGGGTTGTAACCACACCTTCCTGTTTGCCGTTCTCGGCAAGGAATTTATCTCCTGCTTCTATCTGCTTTTTAAAATTCCTGGCTATTTTTCTTGTCTCCCTGGCCTGCATGTATTTTACAATGAAGTTACTGGCAACGGTCTCATCCATGGCCGCTTTATTCCGCGATGCATCTTTAACCCCTTTGGCAAAGGCATCAGCATTTATAAAGATGCTGTCTTTATAATAATATTGGTAGTTTGCTACTCCAAGAGCATATGAGAGTGAATCAACGGATGTTTTCAGTTTTGCCTTCTTTTGCGCGTTTACGTTACCTGTAATAGAAAAACATAAAAGTGTTACAAGCGACAGACCAATGATACGTGTTTTCATTATTTGAATTTATAATTTAGTGCTAAGGTAGTAAATGAGTTTATATTTTAATTTTTTATTTCGTTACCGTTTTATTGCCCTGGTAATGCATCTTTTACCTGGCGGGCCGGGGAGGTGCTCCACATCAAATCCGTTTGCCAGCAAGGTTCTTTTAAGCCTTCCCTTTGCAGAGTAGGTCACAAAAACAGTGCCGGGGCGGGATGCAAGTGCTATCCTGTGAAAGATGTCATCGCTCCACATCTCAGGCTGTTTGTCAGGACCAAAAGCATCAAAATATACCAGGTCAAAGATACCGGGCAGGGCATCGGTTGTCATATCTCCTTTTACCTTCTTGAGAGTGAAAAAGTCAGTGACGTTTACTGGCTTATTCCATGGTGCTGAGTGTATTGACCGGAAAAGTGCAACGGCTGATTTTCCTATTAACTCACCATAATTCAATGAAGCAATGACCTTTGATGCAAGAGGGTATTTTTCAATTGAATAGTAGTGAATGAATTTTTTGCCTTCTCCGGCTTCAATTGCCGTGAGGAGGGCATTAAGACCTGTCCCGAAACCAACTTCAAGAATGCGTAATTTATCTCCTTTGCAGTATCTGAGTCCTGTATTAATAAAAATATATTCCGATTCTGTCAGTGCACCGAAATGAGAATGGTAATGTTCTTCCATCTCCGGAAGATAAAGGGTGTGTGAGCCGTCACCCGTGACTTTTATCTCTCTTATAGGTTCCTTGTCAGCCATTTTTAGTAATGACAATGAAAAACAAATAATATACGAACCGGATGGGGAAAAATTGTATGCGCCAGTCTATTACTTCATCCATGCCGATGAAGGATACCACTCTCTGACATCTGTGGCGATCATTCCTGCCTTCAGAGCGGCCTCAATACCCTTGTCGCCGTCTTCAAACACCTCGATGTACTCAGGTTCAACACCCATAAGCTCAGCACAGCGCAGGAATGTCTCAGGATCAGGCTTATGCTTTTTCACATCGTTGGCAGTGACAATAATATCGAAATATTTACTGAGCCCTATTATCTCCAGTGTTTTTAGTACGGCCTCACGATGTCCTCCGGTGCCAACAGCCATGGGGATCCTGCCATAATATTTACGAGCCAGTGCAGCCACAGGCTCAATGGGTGTGACCTTATGCTGTATCGTGTAAAACTCATCGAGTTTGACCTGCATAATATCCTCCGGGGATACTTTGCCCTCCATCCCGTTTTGTTTTATTACCTCGTCCGCTATAATCCAGCCGGGAGCACCGGTCTGGCTCTGCAGGAACGAAGTGGTCATCTCAATACCAAAGTGGCGGCATGCTTTCTGCCAGGCAATAAAATGGTAAGGCATCGTGTCGGCAAGAGTGCCGTCGAGATCAAAAATCAATCCTCTTACTCCGGGTTTAATATCGTGCTCCATAGTCCCTTTCATGAAGCTGCAAAAGTAACAATAATGCTATTCAAAAAAAAGAAAGACACGGATTGACTCTGTTAACCCTCTGACAGAATCGATTCGAGATCTGACCTGCTTATCTTTTCATAGCGGGGATCACCAGGCTTGTTATCATTAAATGTGAAATGAACCCTGAAAAACTCCTCCTCATAAAACGACAGTTTGGTTATCGTCTCCGGGTTGTGTTCAATATATATCAGCGATTTAATGTCCAGGGAAAACTGATCACATATCTGCGTCGCAAGCTGAACAGGTACATCAGTTATTGTTGTGCCCGGATTATCCCTGTAAAGCTCACTCACTACAGCTACAGAATGCTCTTCTCCCTTGTAAATTTCCAGACTGCAGGCTGATGGTATTTCCCATAACCCGCTGAAGCTGAAATGATCAATCTTTATTTTCTCTGTCACTTTCATTTTAACCCTGGCTAATGTTCCTTACTACATCTTTCCCGAAGCTCTTGTTGGTCAGGTCTCTTCTGCGAGGTACATAGGTGTTATCATTCATCTCTTTCAATACCACGTTTGCAAAGAGTTTGAACATCTTCTGCTCCTGCGACTCGTCTTTGTAAAACGAATCCCAGGCATATTTATAAAGCTCGAACAGCTTATCCGGTGACATGTGTTTGGGTTGATATACAACTTTGCCGGCGTTGTAGTTATCCCAGTTATAATCAAAGATACGTCCCTGGCGATGAAGGTCGTTATAAGCCTTGGTATGAGGGAACGGGGTTAGTATGGTGAACTCAGCAAGATCGAGGTTTATCTCAAGCAGGAAGTCGATAAGGCGCTTTATGTCATCCTCAGTCTGATCATCAAGACCAAGCAGTATAGTACCTTCAACTCCGATACCATAATCGTGGTATCTTTTTATCCTCTCTTTTATATAATCAGATGTATCGAAGACGGCCTGGTACACATACCATGCACCTGCCTGCGCCGCTAGGTCAAGCAGTTCCGGGTCATCCTCAATAGGGTGGCTTATCCATTTCTTCTTCAGAGGTATCATTGCCCTGAAGAGATCGCGTTCCCACTCTTTGTTCTGTGCCAGTGAGTTGTCTACAATGAACAACCTGTTGTTTTTTATGGTCTCAAGCTCTTCAATTGACTTGTCTATCGGGCGAGGACGGAACTGCCGGCCACCGAGGTAGGAGACAGCACATGGATAACAGCTGAAGCGGCATCCTCTTGATGCATGAAACAGATCGACCATCTGTACTCCCTTATGGTTATAGAGGTCTCTGTTCAGTATGTCTCTGCGTGCAGGCCCGATAGTTGCAATGTCGGGGAAATTATTCATGTAGTTATAGACCTTCTTCAGACTGTTTTTGCGAAAGTCGTTAAGGACCTCTTCCATTCTGCCTTCAGCCTCACCAAGAAAGACCGCGTCGGCATGCTCCATCGTCTCCTCGGCATGAAGCATTGTTGATATCCCGCCAAAAATAACTTTCTTCCCTCTGCGACGGAACTCATCTGCAATCTGCCAGCCTCTTTTTACCTGTGTTGTAAGCATCATGGAAATGCCAACAAAATCGGTGTCCTCTTCAAAATCTATTTCCTGCAGGTTCTCATCTGTAAAGCTTACATTGACATAATCGGGAAGAGCAGCTGCAAAAACCACCGGACCGTGAGGTGGAAGGTTAAAGGTTGTCTGTTCATCCAGCTTATGCCATTTAGGGTAAATTAATCTAAAGTTCATTTTATATGATTATTCGTTTATATCTTTTATCACGTTGTTTATTCCCAGAAACTCGGCACATGTAATTATGGCCCCTATAGTAACACCGAGGATGCCATGGGAGTTTATATTCTGCCCGGTAAGAAACAGATTTGGTATCTTGGTGCGTTGAGAGACAAGCGTCTGGGTTGGGAAATTACAGTCTCTTATTATCCCGTATGTCGATCCGTCTTTAGTGGCAGTATAGTCTTTATAGGTAAGTGGTGTTGATGTATACCAGGCTTCTACATTGTCACGTATCCCGGGATATTTTTTCTCAAGGTTGTCAAGAAGAACCTCAGCCTTCTCTTTTTTAAAAGAGAGATACGCGGCACCTCTTTTACCTACAGAACTGTCTTCCCACTTTTGCACATCGTTATAATTCATATAAGCAATTACCTGAGCGCTTCTTGCATACTCCATGTTTTCAGAGTCGGCCTGGTGCATGTACAGGTAGCTTCTTGGCCAATCGGTTGTGGTGTAGTTCTGACAGCTCCATACATCGTTGGTGTTATGCTGATAGATATTGAAATTCAGATACTTCACCGTTCCCGGTTTGAAGACAAGGTAGAGAGTGAATGTTGAAATTGTGTTTTCAAGCGAGTTGATCCTGTCGCGGTAAGCTCTTCTTATCAAAGGTGTCTCAAGCTTTTCAATGGTAGCCTGCGGATGAATGTTGGAGATGAATTTTTTCCCGTTCACAACTTCTCCGTCAGCCAGTTCAACCGAGACAGCCGAGTCGGCAGAGGTGCTTATCTTCTTTACCTCAGCATTGGTGAAGATTTCTCCGCCAAAGCTTCTTATTGATCCTGCAAGACTGTTGGATATGCTGTCGCTGCCACCTACAATCCTCCATGCGCTCTGTATATAAAAGTTGTTTATCAGGGCATGGATATAAAGCGGAGTCTTGTCAGGTACACCAGCGTAGAGAGAGTTGGTTCCTGCCAGCACATTTCTTAGCTTTTCGTCAGAGGTGATTTCCCTGACAAAACTGCTGGCGCTCGATTTGATATAGTAAGTCTCGATAAACGTTGGGGCATTTATCTCCCTGAGGTTATATAATGGTGATGCTTCAGCAATGTTTTTTATCTGTCTGACGTATTCAGTTATGCTGGCTCTCTCTCCCGGGAATCTCTCTGACAGCTTTTCAATGAAATTTTCATATCCCATTGCATAATGAAAAGTCTCATCGCCCATGCAGATATGGTCAAATCCATCTTTATCGAGCTTCATCAGCCTTACATCTTCCAGGAGGTTAAGATACTTAAAGAAGCGGTGCAGTATCTGACCTTCCTCCATACTGCCTATATAATGCATCCCGGTATCAAAGCTCACACCTTTTCTTTTGAAAGTCTGAAGGCAGCCTCCAATCTGGTTGTTTTTCTCAAAGATGCCGACTTTATACCCGTTTTTACTCAGAATATAGCCACATACCAGGCCTCCCAATCCACTCCCGATAATTATTACGTCAAACTGTTTCATTCTCTCCAGATTTGATGATAATGTCATTTGAGCCATAACCAGGTATGTCGCTGGTTGATTCAACATAGGTCAGATTACCTGGTTTTGACACGCAGTTCTCTGCCAGCAGTCTCTTCTCCCGGTCGGTTTCAACTGCAAATATCGTAAGTTCTTTTTTTACCAGTGCCGCCAATAGCGCTATTGTACCATATTCTGCATTGAGAAATACAACACGCCCTTTTTCAGGCAGCCTGCTGATAATTTTATATGTTGATTTGCTCCTGAGGATTTTTCTTGCCTGCCATTCCACAAGGGCTCCCTTGTAGATATAATTATGAAGAACCCTGTCCCTGAAATATTCCGGTGTCTCAACCTGCCTTGCAAGGAGATCATACTCTCTTGCATAGAACTTTCTCATGTTTTTAGACCTTTCGACATAATCACTGCCAAAGGAAGTGTCTGACTGTTTAATGCGATCGAATATCTTAAGTGTACAGGCTCCTTTACGCAGTTGCAGTTCGGTCTTGGGCAGGCAGTGTCCCATCCCATGTATCAATACCGGCACGATATCGAGGTTGAGCTTTTCCGCCAGGTAAAAGGCACCCTTATGGAACCGTCTTATGGAGCAGTCTTCGGACCGGGTGCCCTCCGGGAAGACAACGATTGAGTAACCGTTCTTAACCAGTTCAGAGAGACGGCCTATGCTTTGTTCAATGCCATCAGCCACTGGGTAGAAATCAGCATATTTCACTATCTTTCCATAGAACGGGGAGTTCCAAACCCATTCATTGGTAAGGATAATTATCCTGGGAGACAGCATCATCAGAAAGACAAGGTCAATGTGAGCCTGATGATTACAGATAATCACAGCCGGCTTTTTAAAATCCTCGCTGTAAGGGTTTGATACCTTTATATCTACTCCCGGCAACCTGAAAACAACGAAATGAGATACACGGCTCAGCCATGCATGAAACCTGAGTTTGTTCTTTGGTGTTGGTCTGCCGAGTGTCAGAAGTAAGAACCCTACGATTGTGAGCAGCAGACTGCCCAGCAAAAAAGCAGTGAAGCTGAAGATAGTCTTAAAGAGGTTCACAAAGGTCACCGGCATAAGACGATCGCGGCCTTTTTTCCTGACAAGGACATTAAAGAAATAAGGTGCTGCAATAAATGATATGACCACAACGGATATCATGCCTATAACAGTCACATTACCAAGTGACCTCATCGCAGGGTGACGGGCAAAGACCAGGGTGCCTATACCGATAAACATTGTAAGTGCCGACAGCACCACTGCTGTCTTGTAAGAGTTAAGCAGCTTTGTCTTCTGCGAGTAATCCTTCATCAGTCCTTCAATGATAAAGATGGAGTAGTCGTCGCCAAGACCAAAAATGAATGTTGCAAGAATGACGTTTACCACATTGAAGCTTATGTTGAAAATACTCATTATTCCAAGTATCCAGAACCAGCTTACGGCCATCGGAAGGAACGCCAGGATGCTTAGCTCAAGCCTGCCAAAAGATATGGTGAGGAATATTATTACGATCAGTCCGCAGACCCATAGCACTTTGTTAAAATCCTTAACCAGCGAACTGATGAGTGAGTCGGCCATGTTTTTACGGTCGTAGGTGAATGTGTCGGGGTATTTTGATGTCAGCAGTGATGCATCAAAAACTTTTCCCGGCTCACTGTATACAAGAGTAACAATCATTGATCTGCCATCGGTGTTTATCAACAAATCGTTGAAAATACTCCCCGTCAGAACCCCGAAATGCTCATATGGTTGCGGTGTCACCACCGAGTCAATAATGGAAAGAAAAGGTCTGAATGACTGTTCGTTAAATCCTTCCTCTTTCCCATGTTTAACTATGGCTTTTTCAACGTAGTCCTTTCTCTCTTTCCAGAAACTGTTCCATAGATCTGCCTTATGCTTTTGTAGGGTGTCGGACAACAATCCTGTCCCTACTCCCATATATCCTTTTACCTTTCCTTCTTTGACGAGAGAGTCGAGCACAATGCTGTTTCTTTCGTAATTTCTCAATGCGTCATATGGCGTCCTGCCTTCCGTGATCAGGTAAGTGGTCTGTCTCGAGAGGGTGGTGAATTCGCTCAGTTCCCTGAATGACTTCCTTTGTCCTTCAGTCATATAGTTGATCTGGTTCAGGTCGCTGTCGAACTTTACGCTGCCGGAGAACCATGCCAGTATGACTGTAAGGATAAATGTGACCAGGACAAGGTATCTTTTGTTCTCAGGTTTGAACTCACCTATTTTATCCCATAATGATATCCGGTGGCCTTCTTCTTTTTTAAAAGTCACATTCAGCAGATCGATGACATGGGGCAGTACAATAAGTACGAATATGAGTGTTCCCACCAGCGTGAGAGCAGCAAAGAGTCCAAAGTCGTGCATAGCATCTGATGAGAGCATCATCAGGCTCAGGAATGCGCCTACCGTGGTGATGCTTCCAACAACCATGGGAGAGGAGAGATCACTGATTGTTGCCTCCATCCCGCCATGCTCTTTGAGATGGACGAGGAAATGAAGTGAGTAGTTTATTGCAATTCCAAAGATTGCTGATCCGGCACCAATAGCTATTGATGAGATGGTGCCTTTGAAAAGGAAGAGGAGAGCAACAGAGAACGCACCTCCAAAAATGACAGGCAGAACGATCAGATATAGTGGAGCCGGTTTTTTAAAATAGATACCCAGCAGAATGATAATAAGACATATCGAGATAAGTATTGAGAAGTAGCTGTCTCTTCTTATCTGCGACGCGTTGGTGACTGCCACCTCAACAGCACCGAAATCAGATATCCTGATGCTGCCTCCCGATGCCTTCTTTACCTCATCAATGCTTTTCTGAAGAGCCTTTACCAGTCGTTTATTCAACGCTGTTTCGCTTACAGGATGAGTTGATGAAACAAAAATGAACAGATTTTTCCTGTCTTTTGAAAGGATATATCCGTCTTCGATATTATATATCCTGTCAACCTGGAAAGAGCTCAGCCTGCCTAACGCTTTCCCTGACAGATGCAGAGGATCATATGTGAGCATCCGTTTAACAGCGTAGCCGGCGGGTGAGACAATGACCTTCTTATCGGCTGCAAGTGCCTGTTGGATCTTCTCCGGCCTTAATAAAGAATCGATATGCTTATAATCCGATTCTTCAAGGTAATAGGGGAGGTTCTGAAGGATAAATGAAGCGACAGTGAAAGTCTGTCTGTCATCTATTTTATAGAAAATGTCTTTTACATCCTCCCTGCCTTTTGACCTGATGGAATCGGCCAGCATATCAGCATAATCAAAAAGAGCACCTTCACCGGCATTAAGTGAAGTGTCGGAGTTTGAAAGACTGATGATTATCTTTTCAGAAAGGGAGATGTTATTGTTTACAAAGTTTATTCTTTCTGAGTTTTGATCACTGGGCATAAAATCAGAGACATCTTCCCTGAGATTGATAGAGGAAGCAAACCATAACAACAAGGCGGTTATGAGCAAAAAGAAGGTTAGAAAAGGAATTCTTCTTTTCTTCAAAAACCTGTATAGTGATATAAATAGTCTCTCCATTCTGGATTATTTGTTGCCTCTGGCGCTGAAGAGTCTCCTGATCAGCCGGGCAGGTCTTGCATATATTAAGGCAATTATAGTAAGAAAAGTGTTAAGAATACTGATCCTTATAAAATCGGTATATGGTCTGAAATGTGTGACTCTCTCTTTCCCCGGAGCATAAATGACAGACACTTTCACGGGAATAAGCCGGATGTCATTCCAGGCAGCCCTTACAAGCAGCTCAAGCTCATATTCATACCTGCCACTTATAGTGCATATACGTTCAATCTTTTTCAGTGGATATAGCCTGTAACCCGACTGGGTGTCAGGAAGATTCATTCCTGTCTGCAACCTGAACCAGAAGTTGGAAAAATTATTGGCAAATGTGTTTCCTCCCGGCATATTCTCGGCTAACAGGTTTCTGGAACCAACTACCAGTGCATCGGGATTAGCGGTAATTGCCGAAGTAAATAAAGGAATCTCTTCTGCCCTGTGCTGACCGTCAGAATCAATTGTTATTGCATATTCAAACCCTTTTTCAATGGCGGCTTTGAATCCGGTTCTGAGGGCATACCCTTTACCACGGTTCTTCTTGTATTCAATAACGGTAATATGGCCGAAGCCTTTAAGTATGTCAGATGTATTATCCGTAGATCCGTCGTTAATAACAATGATATTCTCCGTGAAATCCGAAACGGCATTTATGACATCTGCTATTGTACCTGAATGGTTATAGGTCGGAATGATGACGCAATAACTCAAACCCTTTTCTGTCCTGTCGTTTTGCATTGTCATACTTTCCTGAATGTTGCTGATATCTTTACGAAAACATTCTCTCCGCGACACACAGATATTGTTGCGCCTGTGCTATTATCATCATGTCTTCTGAGTCTGAAAGCAAACTCAACCTCATTGAACTGCAAAGGGTTTATCAGGTTAATAAACTTAATGTTTTTTGCTTCACTCAGGACCATGGGACAGGCGAGATTATGAGACATCAACTCGGTGGCTATCTGAACAATGCATGCGCCAGGCACAATAGGACTGCCCGGAAAATGGACCTCAAATATCCGGTGAAGTGTATTGAATTTCACCATGGCACTGAAAGAATCGTTCTCCTCGCTTATGAATGAGGCTAACGTCCACAGGTCATCCCTGAATATGTCTGTTTTATTCTTCATCGGGTAACAGGGACACAAGATCAATTCTGAGTTTATACCTGGAATCCTCCAGGATAAGGATTTTCTTTCGGCCACTTGAGCTTCCAGATACAGTGATGTTATTTATTCCATGACCTTTCTCTGCCGGATCGGGATAGAATGTTTCCGGTGTTTCGCATGAGCCGTCACCACCCAGTTTTCCAATATTTCTGATACCATATCCCGACATCAATGAAATATCCCTGCGCAGGATCTTTTTAACCATTGTCCTGTTCATTGCGGGCATGACATAAACAAGATCGGTCTTTCCATCACGGTAGATGAAGTCAAACCCTTTAACACCGAATTCATTTGTGAAACTTCCGGCTATTGCCAGGTCGGATCTTTGTTTTACAGCCATCAGCCCCGTTATGGAGTTATTTCCAAAGGTGATGGTGGCTCTGAAATGCATGGGTTTCTCAGCTATTTCAGACACTACAGGATTAAGATCTCCCCTGGAAGGTGACATCTTAGGTGTGCATGAGCACAGAATTAGAGCAAGACTAATGTATGTCAAATACTTTATCATCTACAGTGCCGTTGATCTTTACATTGTTAATTGATATGGTGGTCTTGTCTCCGGATGGTTCTGCCATTTCAATTGATGAGACGAGGTATGTGCCTGCATCAAAAAGAAGATCTATCTGGTTGAATATTGATCCAAGGCTTTTATTCCTGGGTGTCATCACAACCTTTATCTGAGATCCGTTTGTAAGGTATTTTGTGTTGAAGCTGGTCTCAAGACTTTTTGTGTCGCCTTTTAGCCCGGCAACCATTATTTTACAAAGTTCTTTCATCAATGGACTCGATCCTGAGTCGAAGCTTGATGTCTTTCCTTCACTCTTTGTTGTTATGCGACCGTTATTCATTAAAAACACGAATTCATAAGGGGTGGTGTAAGTCCATAAGAGTCGTTCTGTTTTCTTAAATGTCATTGTTCCTTTTGAGACAACTTCATCGGATAGCATTGATAGCACCTGTTTCTGGATAAAGTTGCATTCAAGGCTATTTATCTTTTCAGATGAGGCGTAGAGATTATTCCTGAATGTCTCTTTCTGATTTCCATCGAGATTTTTAAAAGATGTTACCTGCGCATTCAGTTGATTGGATGCCAGGAGAATAATGATATATAGAGAGATCAGCTTTTTCACTTTCTTACTGTTTAGCAATAAAAATAACACCGACAATAATAAGAGCCACCCCGATCCACCTGGTTGCAGGTATTGCCTCATGGAATACCAGAATGGCGGCTAGGAGCCCGAAGACATAACTCATGCTTATGAGCGGATAGGCCTGGCTGAATGGATAGTTCTTTATTATATACATCCATAAAACCGTTGCAACTGCTATTGATGCACCCGACAACGCAAACTGGTAACATGTAAACAGCTTTTTCATGTAGCTAAGGCTGAAAGAACCGGGACCCGTAACCGTCATGGTTATCTTAAGAAAAACCTGTGACAGCATGAGGAAAATGCTTTGAACAGTTGACAGTATTATCAGTTTTAGCATGACGATAGTAATATCAGTGAATGGTTCCTGTTTTTAAAATGATTATAAAGCAGTATGTGCTCTGGCTTGCCATTAAAATTGCCTTTCAGCCTGAGATGCTCCGGGATGTTGCCTGACTTCAGGCATTGTGCCGATGCCTGGAGCCCGAAGGCAGGTGAAGTGAAGTACTCAAGTGAGAGATGTTTATACCATCCTGCAGGATTGTTTTTAAAAGTCTTTTCAAGAACCTGATAATAGACATTGTTATCGTTGACGTCACCGTTGATGCCAGTCATCACCAGATCTATATCGGAAGGCTTCAGTCCGTTCAGGGAAAGAAAAGCCTCAATACGTTCAGAAGGATCGGTTGTGCCATTGCCGTTATAAAAGGTAGAGACATCTGTTATGCGAGCATATGCCGATGGGCTTTTTTCATCGGAAAGTACCAGGCTGATACTTCCTTCTCCGGCAACAGATCCTGCAGAGTTGCTTGTGTGAAGTGATGAAGATGACACAATCTCTTTTTTCCAGTATCCGATACGGTCAAGGAGGTTGAAATATGCCGGAGTCATCTCATCGTGTCCTCCAACGAGTGCACTGTGAACCTTTTTCTGCATAAAGAGCAGCATTGCATCGTGCAAAGCAAGTTCAAAAGATATGCCACGATGTACAAAGGTGTTGTTATAACCGTTGCATTTAAGTCTTATTGCAACCTGGGAACTGATTGTATTATGAGTTGAGTGTATAAAGTATGTTGGTTTCAGAAACTTCTCATTATCATTTATCATTGAGGTGAGAAACTTTTCAGTGTCCTCAATGCATCCCAGGCCGGTTCCGGTTATTACAGCCCCTGGCATTTCTATACCTGCTTCACCCAACGCCATCTGGGTTGAGACAATAGCCCTTTTAATTATGGTGCTCATGCGACGTGCTTCCATGGGATTAATATAATCACTGAAAGCAGGATCGGAACACCTGGCATACCTGGTCTCAAAATACTGAGGAGCGCTGCCGGACTGACCTGACGGCTGAACTGATATTTTACCTATGCCTGTTATATAGACCGACATCTTACGGATGAGTTACTGGCGTGAGAATATTATTGTTGAATTGTTACCTCCGAAACCAAACGAGTTGGATAGCACATGTTTTAAAGAGACTTTGCTATTCACTGCTGTTAGCGGAACAACAGGAAGATCCTTCATCGGCGTCTCAAAATTGAGGTTATTTGGAAGAAATCCATGCCTTAAGGCAAGAATGGAGATAACTGACTCAATACCTCCTGCAGCGCTAGTTGTGTGTCCGGTAAAGGGTTTTGTTGAACTGAAAGGTGGCAGCTTATCTCCAAAGACAGTGACCAGTGCCTGTGCCTCTGACATGTCGTTGTTACCTGTTCCAGTGCCATGAGCGTTGATATAATCAACCTGACAGGGATCGAGTGAGGCCATGGCAAGTGCTTCGGTAATTGCCAGTACAGCGCCTTTACCCTCAGGAGATGATGCTGTCTGATGATAAGCATCGCAGGCATTTCCATAACCAGATACTGTGCATATGACTTCAGCCTTCCTCTGTCTGGCTACAGACGCAGACTCAAGCACCAGGTATCCGGCTCCTTCGCCAAGGTTCAGCCCGGCACGACTATCGTCAAAAGGACGGCAGGGGCGAGAGTCGAGTATCATTAACGTGTTGAAACCGTTGAGATGAAACTTTGTAAGACACTCCGTGCCTCCAGCAACAACCACATCCAGTATGTCGTTCTTAATCAGCTCGGAACCAAGAATAATGGCATTTGCAGCTGATGAACATGCTGTGGAAATGGTGGATACATATCCAAAGCAATTAAAATAATCAGCAATTTTTTCAGTACATGCTCCACAATCGTGAGCATCAATATATTCTTTGTGGTTGTCGTTGCTTATGAAGTCGGTGTAGTAAGCTTCGCTCTTCTCCATGCCTCCAACGGTAGTGCCTGAGATAAAACCTATCCTTAACTTCCGGTCCGGATTGAGGGATGCATATCTCATTGCTTCCTTTACTGCAGCTATTCCCAGAAGGGAGGTGCGGGTAATGACCTCATCAGCGGATATTAATAATGACTTCCTGAGTTCGTCGTCACTCATCTGAACCTCGGCACATGGTATCTCAGTGTGGATGGTATCCAGATGAGATATCCTGCCAACGCCTGAGACCCCTGATAATAACGACTTTACAGTCTCATCAGTTGAGAGACCTATGGCGGAGATTATTCCCAGACCTGTAACGACAACCTTCTCCTGCATATTATTTTTTGTGCTTCATCACGTAATCAGCCATGGTCTCAACTGATGCAAAGATGGCTTTACCTTCTGAAGGATCACTGATTTTAATTCCGTAGTTCTTTTCCATGAGTACTATAAGCTCAAGAGCATCAATAGAATCAAGACCAAGCCCGTCTCCAAAGAGGGGAGCCTTATCAGAAATATCTTCAGGCTTTACTCCTTCGAGATTCAGTACCTCAATGATTTCTTGTTTTAATTTGAGGATCAATTCATTCATAATCAATAATATAATATTAAGTGTTAAAATTATTCTAATTGCAAATATATCTGTTTAGTCAATAAATGATTTAGAAATTTGTTTGCCTGTTAGTAACAGGATTAGCATAGATCCCAAGAAATATCCTCTTCAGGGCTTCTCTTTCACCAATTATTTTATTAAGCTGGGTATTCATATACTCAGTAAAATCAAGTTTTTGTTCAGGAGTATATTTATCGGCGTATTTATTTGTGTCATTAATTATGTCGTAAGCTATATAGTTGGTTTTCCAGAGTTTGAATTCATTATTTATCCTGTTGTCAATTATCTGTGCCAGTTCAGAAATGCGAATTTTGATATTACCCTGTGAAATGGCTTCAAGCTCTTCTTTTTTTATCGGTTCAGGGAAATTGATGTGAATACCGCCTTTTTGCTGCACGATGCCTGTAAGTACACTGTTGAGGTCTTCTCCGGAGGCTTTGGTATAGGAGCCAAAAATCTCTTTCTGATAAAGTTCAGCTGTTTTAAGAAAGTCGCATGGCTCGTATTCATATGATATCGACATCGGAGCAATATTAATCTCCGAAAAATTGGTCACAAAGTCGGAAGGGCCGCTCATGCTGAACATCTTAATAACTCCGGTCTCTGTCTTGTCGATTCCATCCTTTGTTCTGCCGTTACGCTGGGCAATCCAAACTGACTCATTTTTTGTGGTAATGCTATAACGGATATACGCTGAGAGGTGTTTTGAATGACGATATATCTCTGCAATGGTGCCCTCGCGTTCAACCTTGAACATTTTATTTGCTTTTCCAATGTCCACAGCCAGATCGCCTGACATGAGATTGCTTCCAAAGGTTATGCCTGAAGTCTTGTATCCGTTGTCGTACAGAACCAACTGCAGAATGGCGGCATCAAGCAGTATATCGCGGTGATTTGAAATGAAAAGGTATGCACTGTTACGATCAAGGTTTTCCAACCCTGAAAAGGTGCAGGAATCAGATGAAGTGTTCAGAATAGATTTAATTGCAGGGTGCATGATTTCTACCTGAAAGGTCTGCGTGTCAGATATATGCGACATCTTCTCCCTCAGGAGCTCGGCCGGAACTGAAGGGAAAAGTTTTCTTGCTATGTTATCAAATTGCCTGTTATTGGCAATTCTCTTCATGGCCGCATTTATCTCTTCATCATTATATGGTCTTATGTCTTCAAATTCAAGATTCATGTCAATCTTTTTTTCTGTTATCAAAAAACTTCACCGGTTTACGGTTCAGTTCAGGGTTTTGAATGGCAGTTATTTGTTCAATGGGCATAAATGTCACTTCGGGGGCCACTCTTAATTTTGCCCTGAAGCTGTCCTTTAGTTCTTTAATTATTATGTCGGAGGGGGTCCTGCATCCGATCTTTACTACCAGTTCATCAGTGCCACAGTCATTGGTATATACTTCAACGATGTAGTTTTCAACATAGTCAGCGTGGTTGAGAACATCAAATACCGAGGATGGATAAAGAGTTGTCCCCTTATATTTGATCATCTGGTTCATTCTCCCAATGATAGGGCTTATTCGCATTGTGGTTCTTCCGCAGCGACAGGGTTCATAATGAAAGCGGGCAATATCACCGGTCTTAAATCGCAGCAGCGGCATTGCCTCTACACCCAGTGTGGTAATGGTGAGTTCTCCAAACTCGCCTTCCCTGACAGGATTATTCTCTTTATCAAGAAGCTCAGTGATGATCAGCTCCGGATGATGATGCCCCCCGCATCCATACTGGCATTCAGCAAATGTTGTTGCCATTTCAGTGGAGGCGTAGGTAGAATAGAGTTCAATGTCCCATTTCTCCTTTATCTTTTTACCTAACAGGTTCAGTGAGAAATCCGGCTCGCGCAGGTTTTCTCCGATACATATAGCTCTTTTGATACTTGAGTTTCTGTAATCAATGCCTTTATGTTCAGCATAGCTTATCACTTTAAGAATAAAGGAAGGAACACAGATTATTGCCTCAGGTGATATTCGCTCGATGGTGTCCCATTGGAGCTCAGGGTTCCCATTGCCAACCCGTGCAATAGACCCGCCCATCATCCTTATTCCAAGGTAATAGGCCAGACCAGCCATAAACCTTTTATCAATTGTTGTCATCAGCTGGTATACCTCACCGGGTCTGCCGCCAGCACAGGTGAAAGAAACAGCTTCGTTATAAGCCAGGCGGTCAAGATCGGCAGAGGTCAGGGCAAAGGTGACAGGATTACCCAATGTGCCCGAAGTGGTCATATAGTCAGTAATTCTACCCTTGTCAACACACAAAAACTTTTGATTATCCAGCTGTAAATCACGCTTCTGCGTGGGAGGAATAAATGAGAGATCCTCAAGGTGCCTGATCCTGGCCGGATCAATCTTTTCCTTTGCAAAAAGATCGCGGTAGTATGGCGACTTATCCTTTAAATATGCAAGCAGTTCATGCAGTTTCCCTTCCTGAAAACTCTTTATCACAGACTGTGGCTGATATTCTATCTCTGGTGTAAAATGCATGATATTATATATAAAAATTCAAAATTAATCAATGTTGGTGATTACTGGTTCTAAATGTCCGCTGAATAAAGCTATTAAAAGAATGCTGATTGAAAGATTGAGTGATCATATCCTTATGGATAACCGATATAAAGGCTTCAGCTTTCCCGTTAAGGTAATCAACCCATCCGAACAGACAGCTATCCGTTATGCCATCTGTGAAAAGCGTGTCTATATATTCATATAAGACAGTGCCGTTTATTTCCCGGTCAATAAATACAATTCCCTCGCCTGTTATTTTAAACCTGATGCAAATCTCACCAAGCATAATATTTGGGAGAGTATATACAAAGATTGAAGGACTGGGGAAATATGCTGCAGGGTTGTCTATTGTTGACTGAAAATTCAGGTCAGTATCAAGCGAAGCATTACCTGTCATTAAGATGACGGCAATGTTGGATTTAAGCTCCTGGTTATCTGTTGCGGTGCCTTTTAATAACAGCTCTGCAGCAAGGAAGCCAGTCTTTGAGAGGCTATCCATCTTGAAGAATTTCGGATATGATATTCCGAGTGAGCGGTAAGCTTTTATTATAAAAGGTTCATCACCTTCTTGGTGATTATCAGCATACAGGATGTTCCCATTAACAGTAACAACCCCGTCTCTTATGGAGCAATATTCCGGATTCAGATCACTTATAACCATTATATTTTGAGATCAGGATTGTTGCATTTGTGCCTCCAAACCCGGATGAGGTTTTGAGGCATGCTTTTACAGTTGCGGGAGCTGAACCGATAATCATATTCAATGGGACCGAAGTGCCCTGTTGTGAATATCCATAGCTTTTGATGAGCATGTTTTTTTCAATGGACCAGCAGCTAAGTATTGATTCAATTATGCCTGCTGCACCCAGTGTATGACCCAGGTAGCCTTTGAGGCTGTTAACAGGTTTATTGTCGAGGCCGCAACGGGAGAAGGCAATTGATTCCATTTCATCATTGAATAAGGTGCCTGTGCCATGTGCATTTATAAAGCCGACCTCGTCCACGGAGCGATTACCCAGCGTCTTCTCTATTGACCGGAGAAGACCTTCACCGGTACGTGAAGGCCCGGATATATGGTTTGCATCGTTAGAGGATGACCCTGATGCTATTTCAATTATAGTATCCCTCTCTGCCGGCATCTGCCCGGAAAGGACTATTGTACCGGCAGCCTCACCAAGGGAGAGCCCCTTGCGGCTGGCATCAAAAGGCCGGCATGGATCAGGATCAATAGCTTTGAGGCAATCAAACCCCGACAAGATGAATGGTGTAACCACATCACCTCCGGCAACGACAACGGTTTTATATTTTCCGCTGATCAGAACCCGCCTGGCGTAAATAATTGCCAGTGTCCCGGATATGCATGCGCTGGAGATAACCACAGGATCATTCGGGTTCGCAAAATGTTCCTTTATTATACCGGCAGTTCTCCAGAGATGTATCCGGTCAGGCTCAAACGGAGAACCAGGAACGATAAGGTCATTATTGCCCTTAACGGTCGACAGGATGATAAGCGTCTCAGGATCTGCCATGTCGATTCCTGTGCCGTCAACAGCATTGTGTATGGAAGATATTATCAGTTGTTCCAGCCTGGTATATTTTGAAGGGTCAAAATAAGCAGAGGCCTCCAGCCTGGTATCATCTACAAGCGACGCATGTACCTTCCCAGCTGGTAAAGTAAACTTCTCAGTTTCCCTGATTCCCGAAATGCCGGAAACGATGTTCCTGAAATTTTCATCAGTATCAAAACCGAGAGATGAGATAATGTTATCTGCTATTTTATAAACTGCTGGCATCACAGGTGTTCATTACAGAAGGTTGTGCTCTTTTTTCCAGTTCAGATAGAACTCGGGGTTGTAGAGCACCAGTTCATACGATTTGTCCAGGAAGACCTGTACACTTGATCCGGTGGCAATAACAATGTCAGAACCGGGTGAGGTTATCTCGTATTCAAAAATTATTTTGGCGGCCCTGGTGTTAAAATAGGTGGTCTTTATCAGGGCTGTATCGCCATATACCAGAGGCTTTTTAAACTTAAAATCGAGGTTCACCAGTGGCGCATAATAGCCTGAATTGAATATATCGAGGTAGCCAAGATGGTATTTTTTACCGAAGTCTTCTCTTCCGTCTTCGAAATACTTGGCATAAGAGCCATGCCATACTATTCCCATTGAGTCCACCTCATTGAAGCGCACAGTCACTTCTTTAACGGAAACCAGGTCAGTCTTTTTCATTGGAGTTTTCTATAATGGCAATCTTCATATTGCATTGGGCAATGAGATCACCTTTGCATTTAACATATGCGTCTACTATTGTCACAGCAAAGATCACATTGCTGACTACAATTTCTGTTTCAAGGAGATCACCAGGGTGCGGCAGCGAGAGGACTGAGAGGTTCTGGACCGAACCAATGACACCTATCTTTACCTCTTCATTGCTTAGACGGTTTATATATCCTATCCTTGCGGCACATGTCTGGGCTATGTTTTCAATAATGCCGGCAGGCACAAGTTCATTATTATGACAAAAGATACAGTCGCTGGTCACCCGGAACAGGGTCCTGGTCACTACCTCGTCATAATGGGTGAGATGATCAATCATTATGAACGGAGGCCTTTGCGGTATCAGCGACAATATGTCTATTTCATTTATCGACATCAAATCCGGGTTATTTATTGCCTGAGGTACTCCCACAGCGGTCCCTTTTTATTTCTTGCCCTCAACCTGAGCATTACTGCAGTGTTGTCAAAGTCGGGAAATACCCATCTTTTCCCAGTCAGCGCCGCCTTCTCCTTCAGCTTTTCCATTGTCACCGATTGAGAGACATAGTAAACCGGGTTTAGCAACTCACGCGGATCGCTTATCCGTCCTTCGCTGACAGCCCTGTCATACAACTCAGTCCCGGGGTAAATACGCATGCCAACATATGGAAAAAAGACGGTATTATCAATGAGTTTTGAGTTTTCAAATGACTCATCAATAGTTTCATCTGTTTCGCCATAACCTCCGAAGATAAGAAAATGTGCGAAAAAGACTCCTATCTCATTACACAGTGCAGAATTTTTAAGTACCTGGTCAACGGTGAAGCTCTTACGGTAGTTCTTCAGCTGCCTGTCGGAAAGTGAATCTGTTCCAAACTCAATGTGTGTAAGGCCGGCATCTTTAAATAGCCTGAGATGATCTCTTTCAAAGTCGGAGTGAGAAAAGTATGCGCCCCACCTGACTTTCAGGCCCGATTTAATTATCTGTTCCGCCAGTTCAATATTGTAATTGTTCCTGATGTTGAAGACCGAGTCGGTGAAGAACACATAGTCAATGCCATAAGTCTCTTTCATCACCTTCAGCTCATGGACAATCCTTTCAGGATCAAAGGTTCTTACTCTCCTGCCGTCAATTATCGGGTAGCTGCAATAAATGCAATTATAGGGACATCCCCTCTTTGTCTGAATATTCAGCATCCCGCTTTTCTGCCAGTAAAACTCCGTAAGGCTCTCTTCAAAATTGAGATCTATTGATGACAGGGTCTTACCTTTGGGATTAATCTTAACGCTGTTATTGTTTTTATAAACAAGGCCTTCAATATCTGATATGTCAGACCTCTCCGCAATTCCTGTGATAAGTTCAAAGAGTGCTTCTTCTCCTTCACCGGTGACACCATAATCGGGATTAAGGTCATTGAATAGCTCTGCAGGGAATATTGAGAAACCGGCTCCACCGATTATAATCACTGCCTTTGAGTGTTGCCTTGCAGTATCAATGATCTCTTTATACCAGCCCACGAAGCAGTTTTTGGCATAAATGTTTGTGTCATCTATATTGCGGAGTGAGACACAGATGAAACCAAAAGTCCGTGATTCAAGAAGAGAGATAAAGTCTTCAAGAGATGAACAGTTAAAATCGAAAACAGAGATATGCCATTCAGGGTTCCGCTTACTCAGGTATGTTTTAAGATATGAGACACCAAGAGGATAAACAGGATAGGGGTCGCAATACCTGTTGGCCGATACAAATAATATTTCGTTTGAGACGCTCATGCCTTATCCCAGAATTTGTAAAAGTTGTACCATTGGGCAGAATATTGATTGACAACTGACTCAAGGGTATGAACATAATTATCAGCCATCATTTCTATGCGTTCAGTTTTTGTCATTCCTTCGTTATGAGGAATGGAAATTGGCCTGACAATTGTCTTGTAGTGAAAGTCAGACTCTTTCATGACAAATATTGCAAATACCCTGGTGTCATATTTTTCTGCAAGATGGAACGGTCCGGCAGGGAACCGTGCTATGTGTCCCATAAAGTTACGTTCGCCTGTCTTTGATCCCTCAAATGCCCTGTCGCCAGGTACAATAAGTATTTCTCCATTCGAGAGAGCTTTATTGATGGCATATATATGGGAAAAATCGTCACATACAGGAATCATGGTTATGTTATTCTCAGACAGGATATTCTCCCTGGCCTGCTGGTATACCTGGCTCTCACCGCCAAACGCAATGGCGTTGATTCTTTTCAGGTTCTGTTTTAGTATGTAACCGGCCAGCTCAAAATTGCCGCAGTGTGAGCTTATTATTATTATACCCTGCTTACCTGTGAGTGCTTCATCAAATGCTTCCCTGCCGTCGAATGAGAGCTTGTAATTTTTCCCGTTGTTGCAGAAAAGGGCATACTTGTCGAACATTGACTGTCCGAAAAGATAGTGATTACTATAAGTCATGGCAAAGGATCTGACAACACCGTAACAGCGTATTTTTCTGAAGTAGGAATAAATGGAGTTATAGCCTTTTCTGGCAAAGAGCATATAGAATGGAACGATAAGGGCAAGGACGAAGTAGCTGAAAGCAACGCTTCCATGCCGGAAATAGAATATCAGGCTTTTTTGTCCGAAGTTACCGCCTCTTGTCTTTCCACTCCACTCTTTTTTCATCGGTTAATCTTCGAGTCGATGTAGTTGTAGAATTCGCCGAGTGTTTGAACTGACATCATCT
>Ga0116170_10001254_pt1 | contig 25891 bp, 14 predicted proteins | sample AD_JPNHW1_MetaG_FD_89797 | JGI IMG/M metagenome (GOLD analysis project Ga0116170, IMG submission 89797) | Active sludge microbial communities of municipal wastewater-treating anaerobic digesters from Japan - AD_JPNHW1_MetaG | ecosystem: Engineered > Bioreactor > Anaerobic > Digestate | place... | reverse complement strand
CTGTGGATGCTTTGGAAACCGCTTGACAAAAATCTGGCAGCAACTCTTGACGTCTACAAATCGTGGGGAGTAAAAGGGATTAAGGTCGATTTTATGCAGCGTGCCGATCAGTACATGGTCAATTACTATGAACGAGTAGCGAAGGCTTGTGCCGAACGCGAGCTACTGGTCGATTTTCATGGAGCATTTAAACCTTCCGGCTTGCAGCGGGCTTATCCCAATATGGTCAGCAACGAGGGCGTTCGTGGAAATGAAAACAATAAATGGTCGAAAGAAATAACACCGCTGCATACGGTTACATTGCCGTTTACCCGCATGGTTGCCGGCCCAATGGATTTCACTCCGGGATCGATGAACAACGCTCACGAAAAGGATTTTGCCGTGAGTTTCAACTGTCCGATGAGCCTTGGAACGCGTGCCCATCAAGTGGCGATGTATGTGGTTTATGAAAGCCCGCTTCAAATGTTTTGCGATTGCCCGACTGCGTACTACGAAGATCGGGAATGTACTTCATTTATGTCAAAAATACCATCGGTATGGGATGAAACCCGGGTGTTAAAGGCTTCGGTCGGTGAATATATTGTAGCGGCTCGCCGGAATGGTAACCACTGGTATATTGGTGGAATGACCAATGATTCTCCGCGTTCTTTTGATCTGGATTTGTCGTTTTTACCCGAAGGAAGTTTTAAAATGAAAACACTGTCCGACGGTATCAATGCTGATATGAATGCCAAAGATTATAAAATCACTGAATCGACTGTAAATAAATCATCAAAATTAAAAATTGAAATGAAGGGCGGTGGCGGTTGGACTGCTATCATTGATATGTAAAATCACTATGAAAATTCATCAATTATTGGTTCTGCCGGTATTACTTTTTTGTACTGGCGTTCATTCTATTGCCCAAATTCAACTGGGCAGAGGATCTGAGTTTAACTATCTCAAGGGAAGTGAAGCTTCAAACCTGCCGTCCGATTGGTACAAACCTGGTTTTAACGATTCTGGCTGGAAAAGCGGAACCGCTCCTTTCCGTTATGGGAAAGGCAGTGGTGGCACCCTGCTTTCGGATATGAAAAGCAGCTATTCGACCATTTATCTGCGTTCGACATTTACCGCCTATTCCGTTGGACAGTTAACGAAAATAAAGCTTTCGGCCAACTTTGACGATGGTTTTGTTCTTTGGATCAACGGAAAACAGGTGTGTAGTCAAAATGCACCATCGGCCTTGAATTATAGTTCGTTGGCGACAACGACCCACGAGTATGATGTAGATTATAGTGTCCAACTTTCTACAGAAGAGCTGACGCTAAATGAAGGGACCAATACAATCGCTGTGATGATCCTGAATTCAACGTTGGGAAGTTCTGATATCTATTTTGATATGCAGTTCACGGCGACTCCACAGCTGCCACAGCTTGAAACTACCGATCAGATTTCTTTTTCAAAAGAATCGGGCTTTTGCACCAGTTCTTTTCCGCTGACATTGACTTCTTCTTCATCAGATAATAAAATCATTTACACCATCGATGGAAGTAATCCGGCAACCTCAACAACGGCCATTACGGCAGGTTCGCCGGTGACCATTCAGGTTGATCCGGCATCGACAGCGGGGAGAGGGAAAACCCCTGCATTTGTGGTTCGGGCAGGTTTGGTGAAAGATGGATATTCTCCAACTTTTCCGGTATCGAAAACCTATATTTTTACCGAAGCAGTGAAGGAACAAACCTATCCGGGTAGTGATTGGCCTGAGAGTTCCGTCAACTGGCAAAATATTGAGTATGATATGGCCTCGGATGTGATGAAAAACAGTAGTTACAGTTCACAGATGGATGCTGCATTAAAAGAGATTCCAACCATATCGCTTTCAACCGATCTAGGGAATTTTTTTGACGAATCGGAAGGAATATATGTCAATGCCTCGTCAAAAGGCGAAGAGTGGGAGCGAGAATGCTCGGTTGAGCTGATTCACCCCGATGGCACCAAAGGTTTTCAGGTAAATGCCGGTGTAAGGATCCGGGGCGGAAACAGTGCCAAAAATACAGCCAATCCCAAACATGGGTTTCGGTTGTTTTTCCGGAAAGAGTATGGAGCTTCAAAGCTGGAATATCCCTTGTTCGGGAAAAATGGCGCTTCCGAATTTGATTGTATCGATCTCCGCTGCGAGCAAAACTATTCATGGAGCATGGATGGAAGTCCGAAGAACACCATGATCAAAGATCTTTATTGCCGAAAATTGCAGGGATTGATGGGGCAACCTTATGCCCGGGGTTTTCAGTTTCACCTTTATCTCAATGGCGAGTACTGGGGAATTTATCAGACGGATGAAAGACCCGAAGCAAGCTTTGCTGAAACCTACCTGGGCGGCGATAAGGACGATTACGATGTAGTGAAAGTAAATACCATTCCCTGGCCTTACTATGACGAAGTTACCGATGGTACACTGGATAAATGGACCGCTCTCTGGAACTTGTGCCAGAAGGGCTTCGATACCAACGAAAAATATTTCTTTCTTGAAGGTAAAGATGCCAATGGTAATCGGATTGATACGGCTACTGTTTGGGTCGACATTGATAACCTGATCGATTACATGATGGTTATTTTCTATTCCGGGAATTTCGATGCACCAGTTTCTGCCTGGTACAATAACGATATGCCCAATAACTTTTTTGCCATCTATAACCGGAAAAACAGGTCGATGGGTTTCAAATTTGTAGCCCACGATTCGGAACATTGCCTGTTTGTTGATCAGGTAAATATTGATAACGGTATTGATGAAAACCGGGTGAACATTGGCTCAACAGGTGCAATGAAAATTACCAACGTACTCGATTTTAATCCGCAATGGTTGCACTATAAACTCTGTTCCAATGCTGAATATCGCTTGCGTTTTGCCGACAGAGCATCGAAATACTTGTCAGAGGGAGGACTTCTCTCTTCAACCAGGGCAAAAGAATTGTTTCAGGAATTGGCCGAAGAAATGGATACGGCCATCATTGCTGAGTCGGCTCGCTGGGGAGATGCTCAGACCGGCGGATGGGGATCACAAGCTACTTCACTTACCCGTGACGACGATTGGTTACCTGAAATTGAAAACTTGTACGAAAATTATTTCCCTTATCGGACCGACATCGTGATTGAGCAATTGAAAGATGAAAATCTCTATCCGACATTGGCTTCACCCCGTTTTTATGCTGAAGAAAATTTGGTAGCCAGTGATGCCTGTTCTTTTTCCGGAGATATTCACGTAAAAATATCAAATCCTAACACCAAAGGGGAGATTTTTTATACGTTGGATGGAACCGATCCACGGCTGCCAGGAGGAGCTGTTTCTTCAAAAGCAATCACTTGTGGCAACGGAGAATCGGTGGAGCTTACTTCGACCGCATTGATTATGGCCCGTGTGAAAGATGGAAGCAATTGGGGATCTTTGCGAAAAGTGCGCTTTTCACTTTCTGATGAGGATTATTCGAACCTGAAAGTTACCGAACTGAATTATCACCCATCGGATGAAATCATCGGAAATGATACGTTGGATGACAAAAGCCTGGAATATATTGAGTTCAAAAACATTGGTTCGACGTACATCGATATTTCAGGAGTTAAACTCGATTCGGCTGTAACATATACGGTGCCCGACAATACGCTATTGGCACCCGGGGCTTTTTATGTTGTAGCTTCAAAAACCAACTCTTTCTTCTCGCGGTATGGCGTTTATCCGAGTGGAAATTACAAAGGGCAGTTCAGCAATAGTGGCGAGTATGTTTTGCTTACCGATCCTTCGGGCAGTGAGATCCTTTCATTTACCTATTCTGACCAATCGCCCTGGCCTACTAAAGCCGATGGTGATGGCAATTCGCTAATTTCTGTTGAAGAAAACCCAACCGGCGATCCCAATAAATCGACCTATTGGAAAGCCTCTTCCAGAAAGAATGGCTCTCCGTTCAGGAATGACGGGGATGTAACATCTGTTGATCCGGTTGTTGATCCGAATCTGGTGGCCATTTATCCTAATCCGACAAGCCGGTATTTAACGGTTGATATTTGCAGTTTCAATAATACAGCACAAGAAACCCTGATAGCAATACTCGATTTAGATGGCCGGATTTTGTTTTCGCAAAAGGTATCTGCCAGTTCAACGATTGATTTGACAACGGTTCTGGGAAAATCAGGTTTGTATCTTCTCAAAGCGCAATTCAACCATTCCAATGTGATTAAAAAGTTTATGTTTACTCGTTGATATTGGTTGTTTATTGATCTTTAGTGTTTTGTGTTTTTATGAATTCTACATTTGTGTCATTTTTTTAAACATTTGAGGCCACTAAATTGAATCTTATCACTGATTTTTGTCTTGTCGCAACTCATAACGGTTACCGGCTGTTCAACAATTTTTAGAAAAGGAAAAGATGATTTGGGATAAAAAATACCGGCCATGGATACCGGAAATAATTTGTCCGGTGTGTAAAAAACGTATTGATCGTCAGGAATGGGATGATTTTGGGATGCACTTTGAATGTACCGAATATTATTTGTCCGGAAGATATTTCAAAGAAAAGGCAGACCATAAAAAAGAATCGAAAGTACATGCAGAAGTTTGATGGTTAAGAGGAAAATTGATGATGGTTTTTTAGGTTTGAATTTCGATTTTTATTTGAATAGCCAGGGTATTACCTGGCTATTGTGTTTTTAGTTGTTGGAATTCAATATCTTTCATGGTTTTGTAAAACTCAGGCGATTAAAACATTCGTGCAAGTTTTTTGGACATATGAGAATATCTTTCAGTTAAAAAATGAAGTTCTTTAAATTGGTAATTTAAGTTTGGAGTTTCAGAAAGATTAGTATTTTGATTTTAGGTTATTTAAGACAATAGTTAGTTTAGATTGGAAAACTGATTCGCATTTAGTTATTAGGATAAAAAACCGCTTTTAAAGGCGGTTTTTTTATGGAAGTATTTCTCTTTGAGTATCGTGTATTCCGGATCAGATGAACTTGATGGTTCCGTTTTATCCACCAATAATGGTCTGTAAACCAACGTTGGCAAATATTTTTTGTGCTTCTTTCAGCTCTTCTTCCGATGGTTCTTTCAGGTGTCCCGAATCGTATTCTTTCCCCATTTTTTTATATTTATGGGTTGCAATTTCATGATACGGCAAGAGGTTGACCTGTTTCTTTTCACCCGCAAGATTTGCCACAAATTCAGCTGTTTTTTCAACGTTTTCATGGTCGGTATTCACTCCGCTGATAAAAGGTATCCGGATGTTGATATTGGCTCCCGTTTGGGCTAATTTTATCAGGTTTTCCAATATCCGTTCATTGCTTACTCCGGTAAATTGACGGTGCTTTTCACAGTCCATTACTTTCAGGTCGTAGAGGAACAGATCGGTCCGTTTGGCAACTTCGAGCAACTTATCCGTATTGGTGTATCCGCAGGTATCCACGCAACGATGGAATCCTCTTTCGCCGCAGGCATCCAGTAATTCAATCAGCTGATCGGCATGAAGCATGGGCTCTCCACCCGAGAATGTTACACCTCCGTTTGACTGGTCAAAAACCAGCCGTTCCTTCTCAATGATCAACATGAGTTCTTCGACCGAGTATTTCTTTCCACTCATTTCGATGGCAAGAGTAGGGCACACTTCGGCACATTTCCCGCATAACTGACAGGCCTTCATGTCGGTGACAATACCTTCGCGGGTGAGCTTCAACGCATTGTTCGGGCATATTCTGATGCATTCCATGGCGCCAATACATTTGGCTGCGGAGTACATTTTCTGAATTTTGGGTGAAATGCTCTCCGGATTGTGGCACCATGCACAATGAAGCGGGCAGCCTTTAAAAAACAGAGTCACCCGAATACCTGGCCCATCGTTGATGGAGTATCGTTTTATATCAAAAATAAGTCCCGATTGATTCATCCTTCACGTTGATTCAATGTTAGAATGATTCGTTTTCTGTCCGTTCAATAATCTCCTGCTGAAGGTCATTGTTCATATCGTTGAAATAGTCGCTGTATCCGGCCATTCTGACAAGCAAATCTTTATAATCTTCAGGATGTTCCTGAGCGGCAAACAAGGTCGCCGAGTCGACAATGTTGAACTGGATGTGGTGACCGCCCATGGTGAAATAGCTGCGGATCAGGTTGCCCAGCTTTACCAGGTCGGAGTCGCGTTTGAGAAGGCTTGGCAAAAACCGTTGATTGAGCAAGGTGCCTCCCGATTTTGTCTGGTCAAGCTTTGATAACGAACGGATAACAGCCGAAGGGCCGTGAGTGTCGCACCCTTGTGAAGGCGAAGTCCCGTCGGATATTGCTTTGCCTGAAAAACGTCCGTTGGGCGTTGCTCCCAGAACCTTTCCAAAATAGATATGGCAGGTTGTTGATAGCATATTCAGATGGAAACTTCCTCCTTTGATATTGGGTTTCCCGTCAATGGCTTTAAAGAGATCGTCATAAACCCTTACCGCAATCGAATCGGCATATTCATCATCGTTACCAAAAAATGGGGTACGGTTGATGATGGTCTGCCGCAGCACTTCTTCTCCTTCAAAGTTTTTGTTTACAGCGACTAGTATCTGTTCCATACTGAATGTTTTGTTTTCAAAAACATGCTTTTTTAAGGTGGAAAGGCTGTCGGTAACTGTTCCTAACCCGGTGCATTGGATGTAACAGGTGTTGTATCGCGGACCTCCGTCGTAATAATCTTTTCCGCGTTTTGCACAATCGTCGATGAACAGCGAAAGAAATGGGGCAGGAGCATATTTTGCAAACATCCGGTCGATGTAATTGCTCACCCGGACTTTCAAATCAACGATGTAATTTAGTTGTTTAATGAATGCGTCGTACAGTTCTTCAAAACAAGTAAACGCGAGTGGATCCCCGGTAGCCAGTCCGGCAACCTTTCCGGTTAGGGGATCAATGCCGTTATTCAGCGTTAATTCCAGAATTTTTGGAACGTTCAGATAACCGGTTAGCAGATAGGCTTCCTTTCCAAATGCCCCTACTTCGATACAACCGCTGCAACCACCTTCGCGGGCATCCTGAAGGGTTTTCCCCTGAGCCAGCAATTCCAGCACATACACGTCGGGGTTGAAGACCGACGGGTAACCATGTCCTTGCCGGATCAGCTCACAGGCACGTTTTAAGAATTTGTCGGGTGTTTTTGCGCTGATATGCACGGAATTTCCCGGTTGTAAAATATGAAGTTCTTCCACCACATCGAGCATCAGGTAGGAAATTTCGTTTACTGCATCGGATCCGTCAGGACGGATACCTCCAATGTTGATGTTGGTAAAGTCATTGTATGTGCCGCTCTCCCGGGCGGTGATACCTACTTTGGGCGGTGCGGTGTGGTTGTTGACTTTAATCCAGAAACAGCAAAGCAACTCTTTGGCTTCGTCGCGGGTAAGTGTTTTTTCTTCGATCTCTTTTTTGAAGAATGGTTCCAGATGCTGATCGAAATGGCCGGGGTTCATGGCGTCCCAACCATTCAGTTCGGTAATAGTTCCAAGGTGTACAAACCAGTACATCTGAATTGCTTCCCAAAAACTGCGGGGTGCATGAGCCGGGACCCAACGGCAGACTTCCGCAATCTTCAAAAGTTCTTTTTTCCTGTCTGGATCTTTTTCGGCAGATGCTTTTTCTTCAGCCAGATCGGCATGACGTTCGGCAAAAATAATGGCTGCATCGCACGAAATATCCATCGCACGAAGCTCCTCAAGCTTATCGGTTGCCTCGGGATCGTTCATATAATCGAGGCTGGCAATATGCTCTGCAATCTCCTGTTTGTAATCGAGAAGACCTTTGCGGTATATTTTCCCATCCAATGCTGTGTGTCCGGGAGCCCGTTGTTCCATGAATTCCGTAAAAACTCCGGCCTCGTAAGCGGCCTTCCATTCTGCCGGCACATGGTTGAAAATCCGTTCCCGCTGGGTTCTTCCTTCCCAATATGGAATCACTTCTTTTTCATAGCGATCGATATCTTCCTGTCTAATTGTGTAACGTTGCATTTCACGGGTATTGAGTACGTGCAAATCGTCGACACTGTGGCAGGTAAGCTCGGGAAAGGTGGGTACGGCTTTGGGTGCCGGGCCTCTTTCTCCAACGATCAGCTCGTCATCACCAATATAGATGGTCTTTTTTTGGCAGATTTCTTTATAGGTTAACGCGCGCAAAACCGGGATAGAATATTTCCCATAGTTTTCCTTATAAAATTCGGTTTCGATGAGCGCCCGTTCAATGGAGATGGATGGCTCGGTGTCGACCGTCAGCTTGCGCAAACGTTTGATCCGCTCATTCATTCCAGGGCTGTTTTCACCCGATTTGGTGTGATAGAAATTTCCCTCCGATAGAGGTTTTCTTTCCGGGGTTTTATGTCTTTTGTCGATAATTGTTTCCATAATAATTGTAAAATGAATTAAATAATAATAACCCGTTCGGTAAGGAAAGGTTACAATAAGAATAAAAAATTGAAAGAGGAAAAATCAACCGATAATCACAACATCCAGCATTCAAACAGACACTTGTAGGTCCGGAGCAGATTCCGGTGCGGCAAGCACATCTGGCGTGATAAAACGTTGATATAGGATGAAGCAAGATTCATTTCGAATGCTTTAATTTGAGTGTGAAATTAGCTTTTATTGAGCGTATTTCAAACATTTCAGCTCAAATTGTTGCCGTGGATTAACGATTTGTAAAAAGATGCAACACAATCCAAACAACGATGAATTTAGCCGGTTAATTGGAAGAGGCTCGTTTCAGCAGTTGCTTCAGATAAAGATTGGTTACTTCACGATAATACAGTTTCTGGGATTCTTTAGCCATTTTAATTGCTGAAGTAAGGTCTCCGGTCATTTCATAGGCAAGTGCCACATTGAGCAGTATTTTGCTCCGTTTGATACTGTTGCCGCTATCCATATGTTTTAACCAGTTTTGAAGGGCTCCATCCCAATCGCCATTGGCTGCAAGTTTTACCGATTCATCTATTTCGGCATCATCCACCACATAATAGTATCGGCTTTCATCACTCCATTGCGGGGAAATTAGGTTGCCAAATTCGGTGGCTAATTGGATCCCGGTTTCGATAGCGGCACCTTTTATCGAAGGCAATTTCTTAAAGGTACGTTGAATGTCATTTTCATAACTATCCCAGGATAATGTGTCCCCATTCATTTTGTAATCGATAATAATCTCCTTTCGTTTGGGATCATAAATTCGCCAATGCACCCTGGAATAAAAGTCGATGGATGCATAATAATACTTTTCATAGATCTGGAAAAAATCATCCGTGAGTTCTTTCTCAATCTTATAAGAGGTAAGGGTTCTCATGGTTTCGTTCTCGAGAACAATGAGCGCATCGGTTTTGTATTGATCGCAAATATTTTCAACATAGCTCCAGTTTAACGGGTCGGGAGTTTTGTTGTAGGGCAGTAAACGGTATATGTTTCTTTCGAGTGGAATCACCACATCAAAACGGTCTGAATTGAACAGCACATCGCCCAATGTCTTCACAATTGTATCCGATGCTATACTATCCATGATAACCAAATTGGTTAAAAAGTTTTGTTTATAAAAATAGGTTTGAAGGGAATCTTCATTAAAATTGACAAATTCCGGAGTTAGCGAACGGTTCATAATTGTAAAACTCTGAATGGAATCAGAAATTTTGATTTTAGGTGACCGCGGAATCTGGGCACTAAACTTCATTAACTGGGCCGATGCATTCGATCCAATCAGAAATATCAGGAAGAGGAAATATAATCGTCTCATTGCAAGTGCTTTTTTGTCAATCAAAATGAAAGCAATTCTCGTGTCGTCATAACAACTCGTCAATAGTTTTCATTATATAAAATTAATAACTTCCCCAGAATTTTCTCAAAAACCATTCCAAAGAAAACAAAAGAAAGATAATAAAGAAATACAATTTCCAATCGATCATCTCGTGGATGTTTTTCTCCTTGTGAGACTGAATTTTAATATTTTGATTTTGATTCAAAAGATCTGCTAGCTCATTCCCGTTTTTAGCGTGGAAGAATTTACCGCCACTCCGTTCCGATAACGAATTTAATAGTTTGAAGTCTGCCCGTTGGTTCTGGTTTTCGATCTCAACCTTTTGTACAACAAAATCGCCGGATTTGCTGAATTCCTTTTCCCCAACTTTGGTCGATGCGGTAAAGTGATATTTTCCAGGGGCTAAATAGCCAACGTTTAAATTGTAATCCTGCTGATTGGCATCAAAAAGAAACGACAATTCGGCATTGGTTGAATCAGTCAGTGTTAATTTAACTTCCGATATGGTAATTGGCTGAAAAATATCATTGAAAACCTGAGCATTGAAATGAACTGGCAGAATTTCAGGTGTAATGCGTTTGTATTCGACCCTGAATTGTTCCCTGACTTCTTTTAAACAGAGATAGTTGAAAAGGTTAACAAATAACTGGTCGAACGACTCCTGGTTATCGAAATTTTGAAATTCGCTTAAACGCCAGCGCCAGATTCCTTCGCCGCATACAACTCCAATTTTTCGGTTCCCAACTTCTCCGGTTGCAATCATCGGATAATTCATTTCAATCCCGTTGATTTTCTGGAATGCGATGACTGAGTAATCTTTGCTTAACTGGTATTGCGTGAAGAAGGTAAGCAGCGGCGGATAAACATCGGAGACGTTCTTCATGTTGGTTGGCAACGTGAAATGAGAATACGACTCATCAAAATAGGGGAAACTCTCCTGATTCTGCGTTGAAGGTGTCATTGAATATCCAATTTCCAGATTATTCAATGCACTGATGGACGAATTTGGTCCAACTAAAAGCAAGACCGATTGATCGGAAGAAGCTATTTTTTTGAAAATATCCAGTTGCTGAAGGCTTAATGATGGAAGCTGGTTGAGAACAACCAGGTTGTATTTGTTAAGATCTTCCTTGAAATTTTGAATGTCGACAACCGAGATCTCAAAATTAGCCTGATTGGTCAAAGCTGAGCTAAGCGCTCCGATATCGGGGTGAGGACCTTGTGTTAAAAATAAAACATGGTATTTGTTTTCGTGCACCTCGATGGTAAAACTAGACCGATTGTTGGTTGTGTTTTGTTCATCGGCAAATGGCGTTAGCAGAACAGAAACATTCTGAAACCCTTTTTTTTCTGCCTTTAAATTGATGGTTTTACTAAAATAGAAGTTTGGCTGAGGTACATCGATCACTTCGGAATAAACCAGGTTGTCGCCAATATTGACTTGCAATTGGGTGGTTTGTACCGGGAAATCGGAGAAAGAAGCTTCTATTTCAACGGGAAAGCTATTTCCAATAAAAACATTTTCATTGTGTGAAATGTTGATAATTAATTGATCTTTACGGGCTAATGTGTCTCCAAAACCGATTGTATAAATGGGCGCAGACAAACGGTTGGCCATTTGATCGGGATTTTTACCTTCGTTATAAATTCCGTCGCCAATCATAACGATAGCGCCAACATTTAGGTTGAAATATCGATTGTCGATCTCGTCAATAAAATCGGAATAGTTCGAAATTTTGTCTTTAAAATCGGGGGTGGAGTTCAATTGTACCTTTTCCCCAAAAGTGAAGAAGTTTAGGTCGAATTTATTGGAGACCTTGCTCTGAAGATCTTTTGTTATTTCACGTATCGATCGGGTATAAGATGAATCCGTGGCGATTGATTCGGAATTATCGACACCAATAATGAGCAATGGCTTTTCGTATCGGGTTTTAATGATTTCAATCAGAGGGGATAGCAGAAGAAATGAAATCAAAAAAAGATAAGTCAGACGTACTCCACTTAAAACATAACGCTGTAAATCACTAAATTCATCCCGGTCTTTTTTGTAGAGGTAGACGAAATAGACCACTGCTGTAACAATGGCAATAATGATTACCAGGAATAATCCTGCACTTGATATACCAGTTTGTATTTTCAATTTTTAAAAGTTGTGATCAACAGCAAAAATAAAAATTTTATGACATCCTTATCTTCCTACTCCATAAAACGGAACGCTTCGTCCTCTCAAAATGGGGGTTCGTTAAAAGAATGTGTCATTTTTGATCTTTTTTTTGTCGATTTATTTTTAATGATGACTTTTATGGAAAATTAACCCAAATAGTTTCCCCTCCTCACATATTTATCTTGATACCGCCCGACCCCTCGGGCGGTATTTTTATCTATCAGATAAACAAAAAGCCGAATGTTAAAGTTCCAGATCGATGTCGAAAAGTTCAGTCCAGGGTAGTCCCTGAATGGCAACTTCCGATAAAAATGGATCAGGGTTAAACTCTTCGACATTGAAGACGCCCGGTTTCTTCCAGATTCCTTTAAGGTACATCATGGCACCTACCATGGCAGGAACACCGGTTGTGTAACTTACTCCTTGTGTGCCAGTTTCCTGGTAAGCAACCTGGTGGCTGCAGTTGTTATAGATGTAATAGGTTTTTTCCTTTCCATCCTTAATCCCTTTGATCCGGCAACCAATGGATGTTTCTCCGGTATAATTTTCACCCAGATCACCCGGATTTGGCAAAACAGCCTTTAAAAATTGGATGGGTACAATTTCCTTTCCTTCGTAAAGAATTGGGGTTATGCTGGCCATGCCAATGTTTTGGATTACCCGGAGATGGGTAAGGTATTCCTGACCAAAAGTCATCCAGAAGCGAGCTCTCCTGATGGTTGGAAAATTTTTGACTAACGATTCAAGCTCTTCGTGATAAATTAAATACGATTCTTTTGGCCCGATGTTTGGATAATTCAATGGCTGATGGATTTCGTGCGGCTCGGTTAATTTCCACCCTCCATTTTCCCAATATTTCCCTTTTTGGGTGACTTCCCGAATGTTGATTTCGGGATTGAAATTGGTGGCAAAGGCTTTGTGGTGATCGCCTGCATTGCAATCGACAATATCGAGATACTGAATTTCATCAAAATGATGTTTGGCGGCATACGCTGTGTAAATGCTGGTGACTCCCGGATCGAAACCACAACCTAAAATAGCGGTAATGCCAGCTTCTTCAAACTGTTTTTTGTAGGCCCATTGCCAGCTATATTCGAATTTAGCTTCATTTTCGGGCTCATAATTCGCCGTGTCGAGGTATGCCGTTTGGGTGGCCAGACAGGCATCCATAATGGTTAAGTCCTGATAGGGTAGTGCAACATTTACTACGATATCGGGTTTATACGAGTTGATTAAATCAACCAGTTCGGGTACCTTATTGGCATCGACCCGGGCTGTTTGAACCCGGTTACCACCGATTGCTTCAGCGATTGCATCGCATTTTGATTTGGTGCGGCTGGCAAGCATGATTTCTGAAAAAACTTCAGGGTTGGATGCCATTTTGTGTGCAACCACCGTACCAACACCTCCTGCTCCGATAATGAGTACTCGTCCCATTTTAAAATCGTTTTTAGAATTAATATTATTAAATTTCCAATGAACAAATATCCACTTTTTTTCTATTCGAATAGATATGGCGTTATGATTCTTGTCAGAAATTAATTTTGAAGTTTTACCGCTTACTAAAAAAATGGGCAACCCGTTTTTGAGTTGCCCATATCGGTAGATTTCGGTTGTTTATTATTTAATTAGCTCAACGCTTCGTTTCACAAATTGATCGAGCGCTTCGCCTTTCAACATGTTATTCGCCAGTAAGGCAAGATCAAGAAGTTGTTTGGACAGTTTGTCCTCTTTGCCATATTCGCTTAGTTTATCCCGTTTTTCATTTTCAATTCGGGTTATTTCTTTCGAAACCTCCTGCATTTTGTCTTTCTCTTCCTGAGGAATTTCCTCCTCTTTTTTGCCAATCTTCAGTTTCTCCAGTGCATTCTTTTCATCCTGTTTTTCTTTCAGTTGAGTTTCAAAAGCGGAAAGATCATTTTCGAGAGCTTTATTCTTGTTCTCAATCACCTGTTTTACCAACGGATGAGCCACATTCACTACCACGGTGTAGTTGTCGGGCAGATTCCCATAGAAACTCATGCCGCTCTGAATAGCACTCATGTCTTTCATTCGGCGCATGAATTCATTTTGGGTAATCACCATGGGTTGTGCGTTTTCTCCAAGATCTTCGAACGTAACGTAATATCCGGCTTCACCTTTGGGCGTTACGGCACTGAAAAGTGGTTCCAGCTCATCTTGTTCTTTCTGCGACAGTTGTATCTTATCCTCATTGCCTTTATCGATCAGTTTGTCGATCACATCCGAATCGACACGGGTAAAGCGGTTTTTCGGATTGGCCTGTTCGAATTTATTGATCAGCGGAGCTGTCAGGACACTGTCGAGCAACAGCACGTCATAACCTTTATCCTTTGCTGCACTGATAAATGAATATTGGCTTTCTTTGTTGTTCGTATAAAGATGAATCAGGTTGTCTTCTTTATCCTTCTGGTTGTTGCCAATGATGTTCTCATACTCTTCGGTGGTAAAATACTTATCATCGGTATTCTTGTACAGGAAGAATTTCCTGGCTTTTTCGTCAAATTTCTCGTTTGACAAAATACCATATTCAATGAATATCTTCAGATCGTCCCAGTTCTTTTCAAATTTTTCACGATCGTTTTTGAAGATCTCTTCCAACCGGTCGGCTACTTTCTTGGTAATGTGGTTCGAAATCTTTTTCACATTCTGATCGCTCTGTAAATAGGAACGGGAAACGTTCAGCGGAATATCCGGCGAATCGATTACACCGTGGAGCAGGGTCAGAAAATCGGGAACAATCTCTTCGACATGATCGGTTACGAAAACCTGGTTGCAATAGAGCTGGATCTTGTTTTTCTGAACTTCAACTGTGTTTTTCAGCTTCGGAAAATAAAGGATTCCGGTTAGTTTGAATGGGTAATCGACGTTCAGGTGGATGTTGAACAACGGCTCATCCACGCCCGGATAAAGTTTATGGTAGAATGCGTGATAATCTTCTTCTGTCAGATCGGCTGGTTTACGGGTCCATGCCGGATTGGTGTCGTTGATGATCAGATCTTTGTCGGTATCCTCGTATTTTCCGTCTTTCCACTCTTTTTCTTTTCCGAATTTGATTGGTACAGGCAGGAATTTGCAATATTTTTCGAGCAACTCTTTAACCCGGTGTTCTTCAAGAAATTCGTTCGATTCTTCAGTAATGTGCATGATGATGTCGGTTCCCACTTCGGTTCTTTCACCTTTAGTTAAGGTGTATTCCGGACTTCCGTCGCAGCTCCAGCGGATTGCTTCGGCTCCTTCCTGAAAAGAGAGTGAGTCAATTTCGACCTTGTCGCTGACCATAAACGAGGAATAGAAACCCAAACCGAAATGGCCAATGATGGAGGCTGCGTCGTCTTTATATTTATCGAGGAATTCGCTGGCACCCGAAAAGGCAATTTGGTTGATGTATTTCTTTACTTCGTCGGCTGTCATACCGATACCATTATCGGAAACAATCAGGGTTTTCGCATCGTTATCGATACGAACCGAAACTTTTAAATCGGAAACATCCCCGATGTATTCGCCTTTCATGGCCAATGTTTTCAGCTTCTGTGAAGCATCCACTGCATTCGAAATGATTTCGCGAAGGAAAATCTCGTGATCTGAATAAAGGAATTTTTTGATGATGGGGAATAAATTTTCACTGGTAACGCCAATTTTTCCTTTTGACATAATCGTATGTTTTTAAGTTATTATTTCAATTTATGCCGTGCTTTTTTTCAAAGTTTGTGCCAATGGATTTTGGCTGTCGATTTGGCATTTTTATTCCGATTTGTCAGGATTGATCACTATTTTTGATGCCAAAATTTAGTTTATGTCTTTATCCAATACGGTAAAACTGGTTGCAACCGATCTTGATGGCACCTTGTTGCAGGATGATAAATCAATTTCAGAAGCCGATATTGCCACGCTCAATTTCCTGGGAGAAAAAAAAATCGTGCGAGTTGCTGCGACCGGACGCAACATGCACAAAGTGTTTGAAGTACTGCCAGAAGAAACTCCTTTTGATTACATTGTTTTTTCATCAGGAGCCGGTGTTTACGATTGGAAAGAAAAGAAACTTCTTGTCAGTGAACATTTTGAGACAAAGATATCCCAAGCAATTTGTCATTTTCTGATCGGCCGAAAGCTTAACTTCTTTGCTTTTCTTCCAATACCCGAAAACAATCTTTTCCAGTATTACCGTGGAGCAGGGGCGTGTGATGATTTTGATGATTACCTTTCCCGTCACATCGGTAGTTATTCAATGTTGAATGAAGAGAACATTCCCGTGCAAACAGGCCAGTTTATGGCAATCATTTCAAATGACGGAGAGTTGTTTGAGTCGATCAAATCGGAATTAGAGCAAGAATGTTCCGGAATCAGGGTTATCCGGACCACTTCGCCAGTTGACACCCGTTATCTTTGGCTTGAGGTTTTTCCCGATTCGGTATCCAAAGGACATGGTTTAAAATGGTTGTGCGATTATTTGAAAATTCCGTACGACCAAACCGTTGGGATTGGAAACGACTTCAACGATCAGGATATGTTCGATTTTGTAAAACAACCTTATTTGCTTGGAAATTCACCGGCAGCATTGATCAGTCTGTTCCCGTCGGTTTCCGAAACCAACGATCAAAGCGGTTTTAGTAAAGTGATCGGACTGCTGGGTATTTAATCCCGGGCGGACAAGTATTTTTCGACAATTTCAAGTTGTCCGGGTTTTCCCAGATCGAGCCAGAAATCGGAGGTGTCGCAATAACCCAAAATTTTGTGTTCTTTTGCAAGCCGGAGATACAATGGTACAACCGAGAATTTCCCTTTTTCGGCAATCAAATCAAAGATTGAAGGCGAGATGACCTGAATGCCACTAAATGCCAATTGATTTTCAGATAGGGCCTGTCTTGCATTGATTATTTCTCCTGTTGATCGGTTTCTCCAACCGGTAAGTTCCATCTTTTCATCGAACAGAAAGTACCGGCTGGTCTCCCGGTCCCGAACAACAAGAGTTGCTATTGGTCTATTCTGTTTGTGGTATTCAATGACCTTTTTTAAATCAACAGCCGTGATAATATCTACATTGCAGGCGACAAACGGTTCGCTTCCTTCCAAAAACTGACGGGCTTTCAGTAATCCTCCGCCGGTATCGAGCAGTTCGTCGCTTTCATCGGAAATGTGTACCGGGATGCCAAATTCTTCCGTTTCAATGTATTCTTTTATCATCCTGGCGAAATGGTGAACGTTCACAACAACTTCATCAATCCCCTGTTTTTTCAGGAAATGGATGGTATGCCAAAGCAAAGGTTGGCCATTTAACCGGACCAGCGCTTTGGGACAATGGTCGGTTAAGGGTTTTAAACGGGTGCCTAATCCGGCTGCAAAAACAATCGCTTTCATTTATATTTTAATGATCGTTGAAAATAGGAAATAAAAAAACAGCTTCGTCAGTGAAGCTGTTTTTTATCCAAATTATTATTGTATTCTGTTAACTTGCCTCTGAACTAACCTGGAAGAACGAAATGGTTTTCTTCAATTTATCGGAAAGAACCGACAGATCCTGTGATGAATTCGCCATGTTTTCCGAACTGAAAGCATTTTGCTGGGCAATGCTGTTCAATTGCTGAATGGCATTGTTAATCTGGTTGATGCCGGCTTCCTGTTCGCTGCTGGCCAATTTAATTCCCTGAACCAAGTGTGCTGTTTTTTCAATTTCAGGTACAATTTTCTTCAGTTTTAATCCGGCCTGATCGGAAGCGATGACGGTTTTTCTCGAAACCTGGTTGATCATTTCGGCTGCTTGTTTACTGCTGTCGGCCAGTTTTTTAACTTCCGCAGCTACCACTGCAAAACCTCTTCCATGTTCGCCAGCCCTGGCTGCTTCAACCGCTGCGTTCAGTGCCAAAATATTGGTTTGGAATGCCAAATCGCCAATAAATGAAACTTTTTCGATAATGTCGTTCAATGACTCGCTTGCCAGAACGGTTGCTTTTTCTCCTTCAAGTATTCCATCGGCAGCAGCCATTGCAATCTTTTCGGTTTCTTCAGCATTGTCGACATTTTGTAAAAAGTTGGCATGCAATTCTTCAATGGAACTGGAAATTTCCTCGGTCGTTGCAGCCTGATCGGTTGCTGCTTCACTCAGCTCCGACGCGTTTTTGTTCATGTGCTGGCTGGCGAGGGATATATTCTGTATTCCCGATGAGATATCTTCCACAATAAACCGTAATTGATTGTTCATCCGGTTTAAAGCCGTCATCAGTTCGCCAATTTCGTCTTTGCGGGCCGTTTCCCGCTGACGGTGCAAAATTCCGTTCGAAATATTTTGGGCTATTTTCAATCCCATTTGAATGGAGCTGGTAATCGATCGGGAAATAGCAATTCCTAACAGCAGTCCAATCAACAAAATGATGACCATGATGAAAAAGAGAGAGCTCCGGGATGTGGAAATGATACTATTGGTTTTTTCTGTCATTTCCGTAATCTGATCCAATCCAACATCGGCCAGCGCCATGATGTCTACTTTCAGCAGATTCTCCATTTCGTTGCGTTTCAACTCAAGTTCGCGGGCTTTCTTATATCCAGTAATAAACTGAAAACCGGAAGAAACAATGGTCCCTCCACCGGCCCGGTTGAGATAATTGCTGGCTTTGTCTAGTTCCTGTGGTTTTCTGCTGCTGATCGCCAACTGAATTTGATAACAAGCTAGGGCCAGATTACTGTTCACTGAACCAGCGTTCTCTTGCTGGGCAAAGGAACGTTGGATCTCTTCCAGATTTTTCTGGTTTCTGGCTTCCAACTCCTTATACTCATCAATAATTGCCTTGTAACTAACCAGCGAGGTTTTCAGTGTCGTTAATTTGTCCCTGGCAATTGTCGACTTCTTCGAGTTGTCCGCAATTTTGATCAATGCGTCAAGAGAATTGGTATACTTATTCAGGTATTGATCTGCCCGGTTAAGATAATACGGATCGCGAATGTAATCGTATTGCTGAAGAAAAAACAGGACTTCTCTCCAGTCCTTATCAATTCGGAAAGATTCGTTAACAGACGGTAAAGACTCATTGGCGAGGTAATTTGTCTCATCTTGAATTTTGATCATGCTAAAAGTCGCAATGCCCCCAATCAATGCTCCCAAAAAAATCAACATTCCAAACCCCAACCCAATTTTTGTCCCAATTTTTAAATCGTTCCATTTTGAACCATTTAAAAAATTCAATGGATTGCTTTTCTTTTCATTCATATCACTAGATTTAGTTTTGAAACCCTAAAAATGTACTAGAACGGCTTATTTTAACTAATGACTGGTTATTTTCGTTTCGTAAAGTTGTTTGTTGTAAAGATTGTTCTAAAGTATTAAAATATTTATAAAAAAAATCATTTTTTTAAGCAGGGAAATATATATTTTCGACAAACGCTTTGGAAGAGAAGCGAGAACTGGAGTATTTTTAAGTATTTTTTTCTTTTTTACTTAATTGTTTGATCATGAGAGTTAGTCGAATATTTTTAATCGCAATTGTGTTATTGAGTGTCGTTTCCTGCAAAAATGTAGGACATGTCAAAATCGGATTTTTAATTCCGGCTTCTACGGGTTTTCGCTGGCCTACCGATCAAAAATATGTTGAAAAAGCGGCAGCAGAACGTGGTGTCGAAGTAATAACCCGATCGGCTGAAAACGATGAAAACCTTCAGTTAAAACAGGCGAAAGAATTGCTCGATATGGGGGTGGATGTACTGATTGTGGTTGCTGCCAATGCCAATACAGCTGCTGCCATTGTTCGTGATGCCCATGATTATGACGTGCCGGTAATTGGGTACGACCGTTTGATTAAGAATTCCGATCTCGATTATCTGGTCACTTTTGAAGGGGCCATGATCGGAAATTTAATGGTAAACTATGCACTGAATAAGAAACCACAAGGGAATTACGTGATGCTCTGGGGCGATGCAGGCGACGTTAATGCCACCATGATTAAAGAGGCCCAGGAAGCAACCCTTAAACCATCGATTGAAAATGGCAGAATCAATATTGTATATAAAGCTTTTGTCGAAGATTGGTCTTCGGTCAATGCCTATCAGATTATGAAAAATGTATTGGCATTTAGTCCCAAAAAAATTGATGCGGTCATTACAAGCTATGATGGATTGGGTATGGGTGCTATAAAAGCATTGGAAGAAGCGGGCTATAATGACGGTGAAGTAATTATTACCGGGCAGGATGCTGAACTGGCAGCAATTAGAGCAGTTCGTGATGGTAAAATGTCTTTGTCTGTTTATAAATCCATTGGAACCGTTGCTACTGCAGCCGTCGATTTGGCTTGCAAACTGGCCCGAAATGAAAAAGTAGCCAATATCGATGCAACCATCAATAACGGAAGAAAAGATGTGCCGGTTCTTTATTTAAAACCGGTTGCTGTTACAAAGGATAATATTCGGGAAACCGTCATTGCCGATAAATTCTATACCGAACAGCAAGTCTTCGGGAATAATTAAGCAGAAACGTTTTTACATACTTTCAAAAAAGGATGAATCTTTAAATGATTCATCCTTTTTTATTTCTACGGGGTATAAATTTTAGATATTACTCAATCGGGTTATCTTTGCGTCAGATAAATCAATAAACAATGCAGGAAAAAATTTTAATACTTGATTTTGGGTCGCAATATACCCAGTTGATCGGACGACGGGTTCGCGAATTGAATGTCTATTGCGAAATCCATCCTTATAACCATTATCCTAAACTGGATGAAAGTGTCAAAGGGGTCATTCTTTCAGGAAGCCCGTATTCGGTTCGCGATGAAAAGGGGCCACGGATCGATCTCTCTGAAATCAAGGGTTCCTATCCATTGCTTGGTGTTTGCTATGGCGCGCAGTATCTGGCCCATTTTTTCGGCGGTGAAGTTGCCGCTTCGAATTCACGGGAATATGGAAGGGCCAATCTGAAATTTATCGATCAGGACAATGAACTTTTTCGTGGAATTTCGCTCAATACCCAGGTCTGGATGTCGCACGGCGATACCATTAATAAAATACCTGCTAACTATTCCGTTATTGCCAGTACCGACGATGTCGAGTATGCAGCCTATAAAATCGAAGGGGAAAAGAGCTATGCCATTCAGTTTCATCCCGAAGTGTACCACACCACCGAAGGAACTCAGCTTCTGTCCAATTTCGTGGTTGATATATGTGGTTGCCAACAATCGTGGACTCCTGCATCATTTATCGAAACAACCATCAAAGAGCTGAAAGAAAAGCTGGGGAACGATAAAGTTGTCCTGGGACTTTCGGGCGGCGTTGATTCTTCGGTTGCTGCTGTCCTGCTGAACCGGGCAATCGGGGAAATTCTCACCTGCATATTTGTTGATAACGGCCTGCTCCGGAAAGATGAGTTTGAAAATGTGCTGGCTCAATACAAAGGAATGGGGTTGAATGTGATTGGCGCTGATGCCAAACAGAAATTCTGGGACGATCTGAAAGGTGTAACCGAACCCGAAAAGAAACGGAAAATTATTGGCCGCGATTTTATCGAAGTTTTCGATGCCGAAGCCCACAAAATACAGGATGTAAAATGGCTCGCACAGGGAACCATTTATCCCGATGTGATTGAATCGGTGTCGGTGAATGGGCCTTCGGCCACCATCAAGTCGCACCACAATGTGGGCGGACTTCCGAAAAACATGAAACTGAAGGTGGTTGAACCTCTAAAAGCCCTTTTCAAGGACGAGGTTCGAAGGGTTGGAAAAGAACTGGAAATTTCTCAAAAATTGTTGGGAAGACATCCTTTCCCCGGACCGGGATTGGGAATCCGCATTCTGAGTGATGTAACTCCCGAAAAAGTCAGGATCCTTCAGGAAGCCGATGCAATTTTCATCGACGCTCTTTACGAATGGGATTTATACGATAAAGTATGGCAGGCCGGGGTGATGTTGTTGCCGGTTCAGTCGGTTGGTGTAATGGGCGACGAACGCACCTATGAAAATGTGGTTGCCCTCAGGGCTGTCGCTTCTACCGATGGGATGACAGCCGACTGGGTTCATCTGCCTTATGAATTTTTGGCCAAAGTATCGAACGAAATCATCAATAAAGTACGGGGAATCAACCGGGTTGTTTACGACATCAGCTCGAAACCACCAGCAACCATTGAATGGGAATAGCTTTTCATTCTGTCTGATCGAAAGATGATGATAGGCTGATACAAACCGTAAAGGTTTTTTGGTTCGACTTTTCAGGAAGTTGCAATATTGATTTTCTAATTGTCCGAGATATGAAAAGTTTGGTTTATCAATTCTTTTTGTTGAGTTTCATATTGTTGATCCTTTCGGCGAATGCTCAAAATGCTGATAAACCAGGTTGGTCAGGTGTACCTGTTGTTCCTCTTTCCGATTTCGTGAATCCTGCAACGTGGCATGTTAATTCAAGTCAGGGGGATAATTGTTCTCTTGCAAGAGATTCATCGGATGAACGTTCCATTGTTCTCCATTGGAAATTCGGTACAGGTACCGGTCACAAATATGCCCAAATCTATTTTGTTTTTGATGAGCCGGTTTCTTTTTCCGATTTAGATATGGTTGGAATAGACATTCATGGGTGTTACATCAATTCCGGTTGTGGAAATTTTGATGTGCAGTTGAAACTGGAGAATCAAACATCAGCATCAAATGCTACCTGCAAATGGAACAATCTTGCCCGGCTCGATCGCTGGTGCGAGAATATTTCCAAGCTGAAAAGCCAGTTCAATGTCAACTCTTTTCAATGGGACCGGGTAAAAGTGGTTTCATTGGAAATAAATACCGATCAGAATTTTGATGCACCAGTCGAAGGCGAAGTCCGCTTCCGAAATCTTTCGTATACATCCATATCTCAATGGGAGAGGGCAACATCGTTTGAAGACTTAAATAATTCTTCGCAGGAATTGCTGCAGATTGATCGTATTCTCCTGGATTCAATTTGTAGCCGGCAAGCTCCAACCGGTCTTCTCGTTACCTGGAATGAAGACCAATCTTCGTGGCTTTACGGACAGGGCCTGGCGCTGAAAATCTTATCACAATGTGCTGACAGGAAAGCTGTTTCAGGCGATTCGGCCAAATACAAAAACGTAACCACACAACTGGCTTATTTCCTGATAAACCATCAGGATCCAATGGGCTTTTGGCCCCGGGCATGGAATTCAGGTTCCGGAACCATCAGGCAGAATATCGAAGACGATGGTTCTATTTGGTTTGGCGATTTTCCCTGGCCGCTGATCGGGCTTCAGAATTATTTTATCCATTCGGGCGATTTATCTGCTCTGCCGGCAATTCATAAAGCATACCACTTCCTGACCGATAGTTTGATCGATTCCAATGGAAAATTGTATACCCTGAAAAAATACGGACAGAATTTCCGGAAACTTCCGGTTACCAGTGTCGAGGCATATTCTGCGGTGATCTTAAGTCTGCTGGAAATGGGAGATAAAGAGCGGGCTGTGGCTTGCGCAAAATATATTGACTCACTTACCTGGGATAGCTCGCTCCGTTATTGGAAAGAAGGCATATACAGCTCACGCGTCGTGCTTTTTGGAAATACGTGGTTTGCGCTTTTGATCAGGGATAATAAGTGTATTGCCGAAGCGGTTGATCCAACGTATCAGAAATCAAAAGATGCCCTTACATTGGTTGGTAAGGTGTTGTATACCCGTGGTCCCGGCGGTCCGATAGGTTTTGACGGCATAGGTCCGGTGGCTAACTGGTTTGAAGGATCGTTCTCGTACATTTGTGCCGGTGGGCCAGGCTCTCAAATGGTTTTTGACAGTCTGGTGAGTTACATGGAACCCAATTTTGGCGTGCCTCATTACAACGACGATGTTTCATGCAGCATCGGGGAAATTTGGGCTGCCCGATGGTATAGCCTGGATGGTACGTCGTGGCTTCATTATACGGTGTCGAAGAGTTCACCTTTTGTGGTCGATTCGGTAACTTCCCATTCTGATGTTGCCAGAATCGTTTCGAATCCTTCTTTTTCGGTTTATCCTAATCCGGTAAATCAGGATCTCTATCTGCAACTGCCATCGAATGAAAACGGAAGTTTCTTCAATATTTATGATGTTAATGGACAGATCCGCTCCACAGCAAAGGTGAGTGGAAAGTTGACCAAAATCGATCTGTCGGGTTATTGTCCCGGGGTTTATTTTATTGAAATGGTTCATAATGATAATGTTTTTGTGCGCAGGATCATTAAAAAGTAATCTTTCATCAGTAATATTTCTTTTTCATTCTGTTAAAAAATCGTCATAAATCACGCAGTCTGTCGTTGCGGAGGGTTCTTTTTTCCGTTAACTTTAGCTTCAATTTTAATTGATAAAGAAAAAATATGGATGTCATTTTTGCTGAAAAAAGGATCAAAGAACTTCGGAGCCTGCTCGATCACTACAATTATCTCTATTATGTGAAAGCAGAGCCTGTTGTTTCCGATTTTGAGTTTGACAGGCTGATGAAAGAGCTGGAGCAGCTCGAACAGCAATTCCCGCAGTTTGACGATCCTTATTCGCCGACCAAACGGGTTGGGTGCGACATCACCTCCGAATTTCAGCAGGTGGCACACCGGTTTTCGATGCTGTCGTTGACCAATACTTACAACGAAGGCGATTTGCGTGATTTTGACAATCGTATCCGAAAGGAGACCAATACCGAGCCTGAGTATGTGTGTGAACTCAAGTTTGATGGCGTTTCTATCAGTTTAATTTATGAAAACGGAATCCTGAAACATGCTGTAACCCGGGGAGATGGCGAGCGGGGCGACGATGTAACAGCTAACGTGAAAACCATTCGCAGTATTCCGATAAAGCTGAAAGGAGATGACTGGCCAGCGGAATTTGAGATCCGGGGTGAGATTGTGATGCCGTTTGCCGCCTTTGAAAAACTGAACAGGGAGCGGGCCGAAAATGGAGAAGAACCCATGGCCAATCCGCGGAATACCACTTCGGGAACCATTAAGATGCAGAATTCATCGGTGGTTGCCAAACGCGGCCTCGATGCATACTTCTATTATGTCCCCGGTGAAATCCGTTTAACCGAAGCCCATACCAAAAACCTGGAGAAAGCGGCAACCTGGGGCTTTAAAATCTCGGAGCACACACGAACCTGTAAAAACATGGATGAAGTGCTTCAGTTTATCCATTACTGGGATAAAGAGCGGTACAACCTTCCCATGGCAACCGACGGGGTGGTGATCAAGGTAAATTCGATCTCCATCCAGAATGATCTGGGTACCACCGCCAAGTGCCCGCGTTGGGCGGTGGCTTATAAGTTCCAGGCCGAGCAGGTTGAAACCCATTTGCTGTCGGTTTCCTATCAGGTGGGAAGGACCGGGGCCATTACACCGGTTGCCAATCTGGAGCCGGTTCAACTGGCCGGAACCACTGTAAAACGGGCCTCCCTGCATAATGCAGACATCATTGAGTCGCTCGGTTTGCATATCAACGATTTGGTAAAAGTGGAAAAAGGAGGTGAGATCATCCCCAAAATTGTGGGTGTGAACGAAGCCGAACGCCATCCGATGAACCAGAAGGTGCAGTATATTACGGTTTGTCCCGAATGCGGGACTCCGCTGGTGCGCGACGAAGGCGAAGCCAAGCATTTCTGCCCGAATGAGAATGGCTGCCCTCCTCAAATTAAAGGAAAGATCATCCATTTTATCAGCCGCAAAGCGATGAACATTGACGGGATGGGCGAGGAGACGGTTGAACTTTTCTACAACAAAGGGTTGATAAAAAATGTGGCCGATTTATACCGGTTGAAGGCCGAAGATATTTCTCCGTTGGAGCGGCTGGGCGAGAAATCGGCTCAGCGCATCGTCGATGGACTTACGGCTTCGAAAACCGTTCCTTTTGAGCGCGTACTTTTTGCCCTGGGTATCCGGTATGTAGGCGAAACGGTTGCCAAAATCCTGGTCAAAGCGTTTAAGAATATCGATGATCTGATGTCGGCGTCCAT
>Ga0116170_10001252_pt1 | contig 25933 bp, 23 predicted proteins | sample AD_JPNHW1_MetaG_FD_89797 | JGI IMG/M metagenome (GOLD analysis project Ga0116170, IMG submission 89797) | Active sludge microbial communities of municipal wastewater-treating anaerobic digesters from Japan - AD_JPNHW1_MetaG | ecosystem: Engineered > Bioreactor > Anaerobic > Digestate | place... | reverse complement strand
TCCCCTGATAAACCGCGATGGAGTGCCCGCCCTTGGACTTGGTCAGCTTCATGCAGGGCACGTCGGTCAGACCGTCGCCCAGATACATCATATTGGTAAAGGGAACGCGGCGTGTGTTATGAGGAGTGTGGCGGTTAAGCTCCTCGTTCTGCGTGACGCCCAGAACCCCTTTGTTGATACGGTAGAGGAACTGTGTTTTACTGGTGTAGTTGACTGCCATGGCGGGCCATACGGGCGCGCCGGTTCCGTCGTACAGAAATTCCGCGGCGTAAATCCGCTTAAAACAATCCGCGATGGCAGTGCCTTCGATAATTTCTTTTAACCCGGAGGAGATAATGTAGTGCTCGGTCGTTAAACCCAACCGATCGGCGTAACGGTTGACCCGGTCGAACCAGGTATCGACACCTGGAAAAAGCTGCACGCTGCGCCCAAGCGTATGGAACGCTTCGCGGGTGAGGGGCATTTTTCCGCGCGCTTTTTGCAGCATCACATACATATAGGCAAGAATCTGATCCATGCAGTTTTCCTGCATCATCTTCCGGCATTCCGCCCAGAAGGCGTCCGGCTCCATGCCCACGCCCGGAATAAAGGCATACTCCTGCATATCCCGTGGGGAGAGGGTTTTATCAAAATCATACATAATGGCGACGATGGGGCGTTCCTGCATGCGGTTTCACCTCCGTGAAAAGCGGGCGGGACAACATGGTTACCATTATTGTAACGCGAAAACCGTTGTTTGGCAAACGAAGGAACGGAAAACGGGACACGCCATCTGACGTGCCCCGTTGGATGCCTGAGAGGATTTACTTGTTGAAATACCGTTTGAGCAGCCCCGCGTACCCCTTGCCGTGGCGGGCCTCGTCCTTGCACATTTCATGCACGGTGTCGTGTACCGCGTCGTAGCCCAGCTCTTTGGCCAGTGTCGCCAGTTCTTTCTTGCCTGCGGTGGCGCCCCATTCCGCTTCAACGCGCATTTCAAGGTTCTTTTTAGTGCTGTCGGTCAGCACTTCGCCCAGCATTTCGGCAAAACGGGACGCATGGTCGGCTTCTTCGTATGCGTAACGTTTAAAGGCTTCGGCCACTTCGGGATACCCTTCCCGGTCCGCCTGCCGTGCCATGGCCAGATACATGCCCACTTCGCTGCACTCGCCGGTAAAGTTCATCCGCAGACCGTCCACAATACGCTGATCCAAACCCCTCGCGACGCCAACACGATGCTCATCGGCATAAACGCGCTCTTCAGTCATTTTTACGAATTTCGCTTTGGGGGCGCCGCAAACGGGGCACTTTTCCGGGGGTTCGGCACCTTCATACACATAACCGCAAACAGAACATACCCATTTCATACTGAATATCCTCCTTCAATCATCTCAGTGGAGCGTTTTGCTTCGTTCATTACACTACCCGCGTTTGGAAGAGGGTGAAACGGAAATCGTAAAGATTTTAAAACCGTTCGGGTATGCAACGGCGGGGCGGGGACGCATATTTGCATACGTCCCCGCCCCGCTTGCGTGTAAAAGGCTTGTCAACGGTCAACCCGTTTGACGCGAGCCGATCATGAAAATGAAGATGATGAGCTGAACAGAATAAAACGACTATTTCAACTCTGAAAACAACGCTGCTTCCATCCCGTTTTTCTCGCAAACAGAACGATGCAGGACGGGCAGGGTTCGAAGCTCCGCAATCTGCCGCGGTACCGGTACACCGGTTTTGGCTTGCAGTTCCTCCGCACAGGCAAACGCATCCAGACCGGCCGTCGCCTCTTTGCCGCACAGGGAGGCAAGCACATCCTCCGAAAATTTGTAAGGGCTGGCGGTGGAAACGATAACCGTGGGGGAACGGTCTTCGCTCTTCTCCCGGTATTCATTCAGCACGTAGCTGGCGACCGCGGTGTGCGGGTCCATCAGGTAACCGGTACGCTCGAATACGCGGCGAATTTCTCCGGCGGTCATCACATCGTCCGCAAAGCCTGCGGAGAAGGTTTTCTGCAACTCGGCCAGCCGTTGAGCGCCGATGGAGAAACTGCCGCAATCCGCCAGAAGCTCCATCCATGATTTTACGATCCGGCCATCCCGGTCCGCGCATTCATACAGCAGGCGTTCCAGATTGGAAGAAATCAGGATGTCCATGCTGGGAGACATGGTTTGGAAGAAGGTGCGGTGTGTATAGTAAATTCCGTCGGTAAAGAAATCGGACAGAACATTGTTACGGTTGCTGGCGCAGATCAGCCGACCGATGGGCAGCCCCATACGCTTGGCGTAATACCCCGCCAGAATATCGCCGAAATTACCAGTGGGTACCACGAAATTGAGCGGTTGGCCCAACCGGACCGCACCGTTGTTCACCAGTGCCGCATAGGTGCTGAAATAGTAGGCAACCTGTGGTGCGAGCCGCCCGAAATTGATGGAATTGGCGGAAGAAGGCAGCCTGCCCGCCGCGTTCATTTTTTCGTGAAATTCGGAGGAGGAGAACAACCGTTTCACACCTGTCTGCGCGTCGTCAAAATTGCCGTTTACGCCGATCACATGGGTATTGGCCCCGGTGGTGGTGGTCATCTGCAGTTGTTGCAGAGCGCTTACGCCATGGGCGGGATAAAATACGGTGCAGCTGGTGCCGGGAACATCTTTGAAACCTTCCAGCGCAGCCTTGCCGGTGTCTCCGCTGGTGGCGACCAGAATGCTGATCTCCCGCTTCTCCTCGTTTTTCTGCGCGGCCAGACGCACCAGATACGGCAGCAGTTTCAGCGCGATGTCCTTAAACGCCAGCGTTGGACCGTGAAACAGTTCCAGAACATATACGTTGCCATCCAGACGGCGTACCGGCGCGATCGCCGGATCGTCAAACGCGGGCGAGGTATAAGCGGCGTTCACGGATTCCTCGATTTCACTGATGGAGTAATCCTCCAGAAAACCGCGCAGAACACGCTGTGCGATCTGCTGATAGCTCATCTGGCAGAACGATGAAATTTTCTCCTCCGAAAACTGGGGGAACATGGAGGGCACGTACAGACCCCCGTCCGCCGCCAGCCCCCACAGTACCGCCTGGGAGGCGGTAACGCATGCGCCGCCGCGCGTGGAATAAAAAGACATAGCCTCAACTCCCTTGGATCAATCCAAACCGGATGGAACGGATATTTGCCAACAAGCGGAAGCCCGAAAGCTTCCGCTTCAGTTTGTAGAAAAAGGCCCATCTGCGTTGTCAGCTGCGGGATGGCAAGGGGCATCACTTACAAACGGTAAGCTCAACCCCTTGCCACCCTTGCTTCCTAGCATCTGAACCTTTTTGAGCAAACTGCTCTTTCGGCCGAAAACAGGTTTGTCAACGGTCCGCGCTTGCCTGCCCTGCCGAAGGTTTAAATTACATAGGGTTTAATAAAATCGGGAAGCAGATCGGGTTCTTCGCTGACGCAAAGCACAAAGTCGACGCTGTGTTTCTCACTGAGGGCTTCCAGGCGTTCAAACAGCCAGGCCGTGGTGTCCAGTTCGCACTTCACGAACTTCTTGAAACCGTCGATGCAAATTTGCCCAACATCGAAGTTCTGTGCGACCGCGCCCGCAAGGAAACCCATGAACATCTGGTCGTTGTCCAGATTGTACTCGCCCGCGTTGATGAAACGAACCTCGTGACGAAGATCGAACATGTAACGGTTATCATCGTCGATAAAGACGATGTCGTGCTTGCTTTCCTGTGCGGACTTATTGGCCAGATCAATGAGCCGTTTCGTTTTTCCGGAGCCTTTTTTACCGGCGATCACCTGAATCATTGGTAACGCCCCCTTAAACTGTGTATTATGAATTTCTCGTGTGGCGGCCGCAGGACTCGCCCCGGCCGTTCCTCAATTTCATTATACATGAACATGGTACGAAGCGCAAGGTGAATCCGGCGAAAAGTGCCGGAAGCAAAGGGGTTGGTGGATGAAGGCGTTGCAGCGGCGGGCTTTGATGGTTGAAAGCGATTGTAAAAACCCGGTAAAGCAGGCGTTAACGCATCCGGAAGATGCTACTTATCCCACAGCTTTCGGTTCATTTCCCGTGGCGGATGCTTCGATCGGCCCCCCGGTGATCAGGCGATGGGTCAGCTCTTCCATCTGCATTTCCGGTAACTCCCAGGCCGCCGCGCCGCGCGCCGTATCGTCGAAACCGCAGAGCAGGCAATAGCCGCAGTTCTGGCAGCTCTGCGTCGTACCCGTTTTTACAGGGCGGATGGAGGTATCTCCCGCGTAAAGCGCGTCCGCCAGCTGCGCCGCCTGCAGACGGGTATGGCGAAGCAATGCCTGCATCTGCTGCATATCCAGCACTTTCGCGTTTTTACGGATGCCGCCGCCACGGGTGAGCGCGGAGGAGACGGACGCGGGGCTGTCGCCGTGATCCATCGCTTGCAGCACAGCCTCGTCGGCCAGAGCGACGCCTTTCATCTGCAATTGTTTCGCAATTTCCGCTTCCGCCGGTTCGCGCTCGTCACTGGCTAAACGGGCCAGCGGATCGGCCACGTGAAAATAGAACGCGCCGGCGGGCTTGGCGTCCTCCCGGGCCCCAAGGGCGGCATCCAGATAAATCAGCAGCTGCAGTTGCAGCCCCCACCATGTTTTGGCGGGTTCCAGCGTAGTCTGGCTGCTTTTATAATCCACCACACGCAGGTAATGTTCACCGTCGATAGTGCAGCTATCGATCCGGTCGATTTTCCCGTGCAGGGTTACTTCGGTGCCATCCTTCAAATGCAGCGTTACCGGCGGCAGACTGTCCGGTTCCGGATCGCCGAAATGCGCTTCGGCGCGAACCAGCTGAAAATCTCCGCCGGCGAGGTGATGCGTTACGGTCCGGCAGGCGCGGCGGATGATCTGCCGTGCGCGATCAAAACCGGCCAGCGTGCGCGGCGTATCGCCCATCGGGCCGCGAAGCAGGCTGTCCATCAGCGGGGCGACGGCTTCATCCGCCATCGCGTCGGCTTCTTCGTCCGATACCTGCGGATATTCGGGGCGTTCCTTCGCCAGCCCGGCGAAATTTTGTAGGCTGCGATGAAAGAACACGCCCAGATCGACCGGCTCCACACCCCATTCCTTCAGGATGTCGGGGCGCAGGCCATATTCCACAAAATGCTTGAACGGACAAGCGGCAAACTCCTCCAGACGACTGACAGAAAGGGTACGCTCGTTAAACAGGCTGCGTGCCTGTTCGGGTTCCAACGGTTCGCCGCACACGCGGTAATTCGCCGCGCGCAGCAGCCGCGAAGCCGCCTGCGAGGTGGCGGGTGCGGCCAGCAGACGGGCCAGACGATCGCTCCACAGCGGGGGCAGGGTATCCGTAAGGCCGTCTGCATAATCGCGCAGGATACCGCTTAATTCGGATAGAGCCTGCGCAGCGGATACAGGCAACCCATCCCGGGGCGCGGGTGGTTCTGGAAGCCCGTTAAACAGGCGGTTTTGCAGCGTGGCCAGTAAATCCAGCGGACGAAGCGCTTTGCCGGAAGGGTCGGTCTTAGCGTAACTTAAGAACAGATATTTTGTCGGAAGCGTCATTGCTGCCTTTACGTCCATCCGCGCGAAAAGGGAGCGGCTATCGTCTGTCATACCCAGATAAGCCCCGGTTGCGGATTGCGCTTCGGCGCGCTCGGTTTCGGTCAGCAGGCTGTCGGCTTCCCGGCTCAGCACGCCGTCGTTGAGGCCCAGCAGAAAGACAGCATCCATGTCGCCGGACAGGGAATGGCCCAGCAACCCTGCGTGCAGCATCTGGCTTGCTGGCGGCAGCGCACCCAGCGACACGGCGGTAAAACCGCAGTCAAACCGTTCGGCAATATGGCTGAGCGGGATGCGTGCGCCATCCGAAAGCTGATAGAGCTGATCAAACAGCTCCAGAAGCGTTTTCCACATCTGGCTGTTCTGCCCGGCTCGAACCGCCATCCCCTCGGCCAGTAACGCCTTTTCTTCTTCCTTGAGGGTGTCGTAGGCGCGTACGTCGGTCAGCAGTCGCATCACGGCGGCCAGCGACGCTTTCGCGTCCCGCGCCGCAACGATCGCGCCGCGCGCCCGGGTCAGCGGTTCCATCAGGCGAACGCGCAATGGCTCACACCGATCCATTTGTTCCGCTTTTCCGCGCGCAAACGGAGCGAGCCACAGTTTGCGGTTAATGCCATACTCGCGCGCGTAATTTTCCAACTCGCAGGCTTCCGAATAGGAGAGCGAAGAATAACCGGATTTCATCACATCGATGACGTCCGCGCGTTCGTATCCGCTGGCCATGGCGCGCAGGGCCGCCAGCAGAAAGCGCGCCAGCGCGTGGGAGGAGGCGGGCAGCTTCTCGTCCGTGTAAAACGGCAGACCGCTGTCCGTAAGCGCAGCGGCGACGGCGAAGGCATAACCGTTCTGATCCGGGTACAGCAGTACGATACGCTCGATATCCGTCCCGTCCGCACAAAGCGCCATGATCCGCCGCGCGGCGTCTGCGGCTTCCTCGTACGGGCTCATGTGCTGGGAAAGATAAACAGCGTTCTGTTCTCCGGAAAAACGGGTTTCGGGATAGGCGAATAACGCTTTATCCAGATGGCGGATGGCAGGCGCGGAGGGTAACGGTTCATCCGGTAAATAGGTTGTCTTCAGGGACAAGCCGCGTTCCCGCAGGATTGCGCCGAACCGTTCGACACTCTGGCGCACAGGGCGGTACAAGTCGCCGTCCGGCGCGGTTTCCGGTCGTGCGGTCAGGGCTACGGTCAGGCTGGCACAAAGGGGCCCCATGGAGACCAGCAATGTAATCAATGGTTCCGGAAGCGCGTCAAACCCATATACGAAAACGTACTGACCGGCCATCAGTCCGCTTTCCTCAAGCCGGGAAGCAATATACCGCAGTTGATCTTCGCTGTCTCCAAAGCGCCCGGAAAGCAGCGCTTCGTAAGCGGCATAAACAGCGGCGAGGTCCTCCGTCTTGGCGCGGCGCATGCCCTCCGGCAGGGCTTGCGCATATTCGGCCAGCGTGTCCGGGGCCAGCCCGCCGCGCTTCATATCCGCGATCAGGGAGGATAATTTTTCGGTAAAACCTCGCCTGTGGGCTGAGGACTGGTAATAACTCAACTGCTTTTCGCACTTTTCCAGCGCCGCGCTTACGGCCATGCGCCGCCCGGCGGAGGAAAGCGGGGCGCGTTCATCCGCACCCACGGCGGCAAGCACCCGCTGGGAAAGCCGGGAAGGGGAGAGTACGTCGATGGTGAAAAACCCCGGAAGGTTCAGTCGGGTGAGCAATTCCCGTTCCGCCTGCAGTGTAAACTGTTCCGGCACCAGCAGCAGACAGGGTTCACCCTGCGCGTGCAGGCGGCCGATCTCCGCCGCTACCGGCGTCAGCAGCCGGTGCGCGCAGCCCATCCAAACGCAGATTTCGGGCAAGGGCGACCCCTCCTTTTCCATCCAAATTCCTCTGTGCTATAATAGCACAGAAAGCTTTTTTTGGGGAGGTTTTGCCATGCGGGATACGATCGTTGGCATTGCAACGGCACCGGGAGAAGGCGGCGTAGCCATCGTGCGCGTCAGCGGCGAAAATGCCGGGGCTCTGCTGGAACGCGTTTTCCGCGCGGCGAAACAGAAGCCTCCCTACGACGATCACCGGCTGATGTACGGCCATGTGACGGATACGACGGGCGCGCCGGTGGACGAGGCGATGGGCGTTCTGATGCGCGCGCCCAACACCTATACCCGCGAGGACGTTTGCGAGCTGCACGTACACGGCGGCGACGCGGCGGCGACGACGGTGATGCGGCTGCTGATCGCGTTGGGTGCGCGTCCCGCGGAGGCGGGGGAGTTTACCCGGCGGGCGTTCCTGAACGGGCGCATTGATCTGTCACAGGCCGAGGCCGTGATGGGCGTAATCGGCGCGCGTTCCGCCGCGGCGCTGAAAAGCGAGGAAGCGTTGCTGAACGGCGGAGCCGGGCGATTTGTGAAACAGGCGCAGGAAAAGCTGACCCGCCTGATCGCGGGGGTGGAAGCCTGCCTGGATTATCCGGATGAGATTGACGAAACCGAAGCGGTTGGGGATCTGCAGGCAGGGCTTGTGGAGCTGGCAGCCGATCTGAACGCAGCGGTGGACGAGCGCGGCGCGCGCATCCTGCGAAACGGTTTGCGTGTAGCGCTTTGCGGCCGCCCCAACGCGGGGAAAAGCACGCTGTTTAACGCGCTGTTGGGAGAAGAGCGCGCCATTGTAACCGATATTCCAGGCACTACGCGGGATGTGCTGGAGGGCAGTTTTTCCCTGAACGGGTTGAATGTTCTGCTGATGGATACGGCAGGCCTGCGCAAAAGCGGTGACACGGTAGAACGGATCGGCGTGGAACGCGCGCGCGCGGCGGTAGCGCGTGCGGACGTTGCTTTGCTTTTAATAGACGCCTCCAAACCGCTGGACGCGGAAGAACGGGAACTGCTCCGGCTGAAAACGGATTGCCCCTGCGCGGTGCTGCTGAACAAGGAAGATACGCCTCCCGCCGTAACAGCGGTGGAGGTAGCGAGGGAGACGGAGCATGCCCCCATCCTGACGCTTTCCGCGAAAACAGGACAGGGCTTGGACAGCCTGCGTGCCTATCTGGCCGAACAGGCGAAGCTGCCCGGCGAGGGAATGCTGACGCACGAACGGCATATGGCGGCGGCGCGGCAGGCTGCGGACAGGCTGACGCAGGCGGCGAACGCGCTGCAAAACGGCACGCCGCTGGATGTGGCGGCTATAGACCTGCGCGAGGCGCTGTGGACGCTGGGCCGTATCACCGGCGAAAGCGTGGACGACCGGCTGCTGGATGAGATTTTCTCTACGTTCTGTGTGGGGAAATAACACGGGGTTCATCCCCGTGAAGGAGGTTTGCTGATGAAACGTTTACTGCTGATGATCCTGTCGATGATTCTTTTATTTTCCTGCGTCGGCGCGGGTGCGGAAAGCGCCACGGAAACGCCGGGTGCGGCGACCCTGTTGTATCAGGGCCACGCCAGCCTGCGCATCACCACTGTGGAAGGAAAAACGATCTATGTGGACCCATATGCCGGCGACGGTTACGATGTACCCGCCGACCTGATCCTGATTACGCACATGCATCAGGATCATGATAAAGTGAGCCTGATCCGCAAGAAAAACGACGACTGCCAGACCATCACCAACAAGGAGGCGCTGGCGGACGGCGTTTACCAGACGTTTGACCTTGGATACGTAAAGATTGAGGCGGTGCAGGCGGGAAACAACCCAAATCACGATATCAAAGTTTGCGTCGGGTATATTCTCACATTCAGTAACGGAAAAACCGTCTATATCAGCGGCGATACCTCCCAAACTGACCAGATGGCGGAGCTGGCAGCGCGCAATCTGGATTATGCGTTCTTCTGCTGCGACGGCAAGTACAACATGGACGCGAAGGAAGCCGCGGCGTGCGCCAAACTGGTGGGCGCGAAACACAGCATCCCCTACCATACGCAGGTGGGTAAACTGTTTAACGAAAAGATCGCGGAAAAGTTTGACGTGGATACGCGGCTGATCGTAAAGCCCGGCGAGACGATCACCCTCGAATAGGGATCATGGTAAATCCTTAAAAAGCAGCGTGCTTTCCTCATCCATAAAGGCGGGGGTAAAGCTGCTTTGTGCCGCTTCTTTTTCCTGCAGATACCCGGGCAAACCCAGATCAAAAAAGTGATCGCGCGCGCGGGCGTATTCCCGTGCGGTCAGACGACGGTCCAGTCCCTTGGCGGCGACACCGTTCATAGGGGTATACTGACGCATCAGGCTTACGGGCGTACCCGCAGGCAGTTCGTTTGCGACGGTATCAAGGATGGCGATCGTCTCATCCACACGCAGGGGAAGCGCCAGATGACGCACCAGCGTGCCCCGGATCAACATTCCGTCGGCGTCGTAAACGGGCGCGCCGGTCTGCGCGCACATAGCGCGGATGGCGGAAAGCGCCACGGAAAAGTAATCCGGCGCATGGGCAAGCTCCCGGCCCGTGGAAGCCTTGGCATATTTAAAATCCGGTAAAAACACATCCACCAGTCCACGCGCCGCCTCAATCATCTCCGGGCTTTCGTATCCGCTGGAATTCCACACCACGGGCACGCCGGGCTTGCGCAGCCGGAGCGCCGCAAAAATGGCGGGCGCGAAGTGCGTTGGAGTGACAAGGTTCAGGTTATGCACACCCAGCGCCTCCACCCGCAAAAAAAGTTCCGCCAGCGATTCGACAGACAGGGTTTTTCCGCTGCGCATGCCGCCGCTGATGGTCGCGTTCTGGCAAAAAACACAGCCCAGCTGACAACCACAGAAAAAGACGGTTCCGCTTCCGTTTGTGCCGCTGATGCACGGCTCTTCCCAGAAATGCCGGGCGGCACGGGCAACCACCGGCAGCGTGCCCATATGGCAGTATCCCCGGCCTTCTGTTTCGGTGCGTTCGGCGTTGCAGCGACGCGGGCAAAGATTGCAAATCATCGGTTTCCCTCCCCATGAGTTCCGATCCCAAGAATACCACGCCCTCGCGTTGGAAACAAGCGTTTAGCGGACTGGCTTTGAACGCCGCGACCCGCAAATGCCCCGGCACATCCGTCGCTCTGAAACAGGGAAAGGTTTACGAGGCGTGTTTTCGGTGTTTTTTTCGACAAGGCTTTATCGTGTCGGGATGCTGTGATATAATCACGGCGACGCCGCAAACGCTGCCGGATGGCGGTCAGTTGGGGCAAACGATGGGAACGATAACGGAAAATAACCCGGGTACGGCGCGAAGCAGAACGGTCCTATCCGGCGAAAGAAGGGTTAACTGATGGGGTTGATTACCATTCATAACGACTTGCTTACGGTTGTGCTTTCCACACGGGGCGCGGAACTGCAATCCATCCGCGACCGGAACGGCGTGGAAAGGCTCTGGCAGGGCGACCCGGCCTACTGGGCCAGCCGCGCGCCGCTACTGTTCCCCGTGGCGGGCGGCTTCCGGGAGGACTGTTACGAGCTGAACGGTAAGCGCTATCCCATGCTGAAACACGGTTTTGTGCGCAAGCTGGAATGGCAGGTGGAAGACGAGCGGGAGAATGCTGTGACCCTGCTGATGAACCAGAAAAACGAGGGTTTTCCGTTTGAGTACGACCTGCGCGCACACTTTGAGCTGAAGGGTTCGGCGCTGGAAGTGACCTACTCCGTGACCAACCGGGACAGTCAGACGTTCTATTTCAGTGTCGGCTCCCACGAAGCGTACGCGACGCCCGAGGGGATCGAGGAGTACGAGATCGTGTTTGACGAAGAGGAAAAACTGGACGATTATGTGCTGGAAGGCAACCTGATCAAGCGTGAACCGGTGGTGATGGCGGAAAAAACACGCGTGCTGCCGTTGCAATACGCGTATTTTGCTGTGGACGCGCTGGTGTTCCGCACCCTGAAAAGCCGTGGGGTAACCCTGCGCAGTCGCAAACACCCCCGTGAAATTCGGGTGGATTTCCCGGATCACGATGTGCTGATGTTCTGGACGAAGCCTGGCGCGGGTTACCTGTGCATCGAACCGTGGTGCAACGCGCCGGACTTTATGGACGCGGACCTGCGGATTGACCACAAGCCGGGTTTCATCCGGCTGCAGCCGGGCGAAACCGCCGACCGTCGCCATACGATCACGATCCGGTAAACACTGCCTGACTGCCGATAAACAGATGAGGAGAGACGAATGATGACCACATTGGAAACGCTTCGGTCAAAGAACCCGAACCTGCCGTTTTACTCGGTGCTCGACCCGGAATTCAAACGGTACGGCCGGATTGTGGATTTCGACGCGTCCGCCCTGATCGCCGCCTGCGAAAAGGCCGCGGCGATGCCTGCGGAGAAGAAATGCCTGTATGTAACGGATCTACCGGAATTGGAAGCGCTGCCGGATTTTACCCGCGCGAAACGCGAACTGCGCGGTGAGGGGAGCTGTCAGCTGGGATGCTGCTGGGGATATAACACGATGCTGAACTGCCTGGAATACCACCGCTCCAGCGAACACAATATCGCTGTGAGCGACATGGTGGTTCTGCTGGCGGCCCAGCAGGTTATGGAGGGGCTGGATCTGCCCGCTGGGAAGATCGTCGCCTTCTTCGTTCCGAAGGGGACGACGGTGGAACTGTACGCGACCACCCTCCATTACGCGCCCTGCCAGACAAGCGACGCGGGTTTCCGCGACATTATCGTGCTGCCGCGCGGCACCAATCTGCCGCTTACGCAGAAACGCCCGGAAATTTGCGACGGTCGTTTGCTCTGGGCGCAGGACAAGTGGCTGGTAGCGCATCCCGAAAGCACCGCCGACGTCGAAGCCGGGGCTTATCCGGGGCTGCATGGAGAAAACTTCGATATCCGGTACTGAACCACCGCGCAGAGAAACGCCGTGTTCCCGAACCTTCGCCGGCAAAGAGCCGAACGGAGAGGAAGGGACACGGCGTTTGATTACCCAGTCAAATCGTATTCTCGCCAAACTCCGAAACTCGGCGGCGAAACGGGAGGCTACCGCAACCCCTGCTGCAGATTGAAAGAGGTTGCCGAAGCGACGGAGCTCAGTCGGCGAGCGCCTTACGGGACGCGGCCAGATCGAAATCATCCAGCACAGCCTGTTCGGGCGCTTTGGTGCAGAGACTTACGATCACGTTCACCAGAATGGCAAACAGGAACGCGGGCAACAGCTCGTAGATACCCCAGACGCCGCCCATGGGCTTCAGCAGGAACTTCCAGACGAACACCATGGCCGTGCCGCCCAGCATCCCGCACAGCGCGCCCCACTGGTTGCTGCGCCGCCAGAAAAGTGCCAGCAGAACCACCGGGCCAAACGCTGCGCCAAACCCTGCCCAGGCGAAGGATACGATGCGGAAAACGGAACTGTCCGGATCCAGCGCGATCAGTACGCCGATCACGGAAATGGCCAGCACTGTGATCCGGGCGACCCGGATACCTGCCTTTGCGGAAAGTTTCACGCCAAAGGCTTCTTCCAGAATGTTGCGGGATACGGACGACGCGGCAGCTAGCAACTGCGAATCCGCTGTGGACATGGTGCTGGCCAGAATGCCCGCCAGCACGATGCCCGCCAGCATCGCGAAGAGGAACCCATACTGGCTTAACAGTTGAGCGATCTTGATAATGATGGTCTCGCTGCCGGAACCGGCCAACAGGTCGATACGGCCCGCACCGGTCATACCGTAACCGATTACGCCGATCAGCGTAGCCACAGCCAGCGAAATGACCACCCATACGGTCGCGATGCGGCGGGAAAGCACCAGCTTATGCTCTTCCCGAATCGCCATAAACCGCAGCAGGATGTGGGGCATTCCAAAATACCCCAGTCCCCACGCAAGCGTGGAAATGATTGTGAGAAAATCGTAAGTCCCCGTTGCGCCGGTCGCAACGTTATAGGAGGCACTGAGGCTCAGGTAGCCGGTCAGCGCGCGTGCGTTGGCAACCACCGCGTCTACCCCTCCGGCGGTCTGGATACCGAAAATAAACACGACGATCAATGCGATGGTCATCACAATGGATTGCACAAGGTCGGTGGTGCTGGCCGCCAGAAAGCCGCCAAGCGTGGTGTAGGCCACGATCACCGCCGCGCTGATGAGCATGGCGATCAGGTAATCCGCCCCGAAGAGGCTGGCGAACAGCTTGCCGCAGGCCGCGAAACCGGATGCGGTATAGGGAATGAAGAAAATCACGATAATCAGCGCGGAAATGGTGAGCAGCGCCCTGTTCTTCGCGCGATAACGGTTGGCGAAGAAATCCGGGAGCGTTATGGAATTGCCGCACACGACCGTATACCGGCGGATACGGCGCGCGACGAACAACCAGTTCAGGTAGGTGCCAATCGCCAGCCCAATAGCCGTCCAGGTGGCCTCCGCCGTGCCGGTCAGGTACGCGACGCCGGGAAGCCCCATCAGCAGCCAGCTGCTCATATCCGAGGCTTCGGCGCTCATGGCCGTTACCAGCGGGCCCAGCTTGCGGCCGCCCAGATAGAAATCATCGCTGGTTTTATTCTTCTTTTGCATTTCAAACCCGATATAGAGCATCCCCGCCAGATAGAGAAGGATCGATAGCGACATGCCGATTTCCGCTGATGACATATTCGACGTCTCCCATTCTGTGGTTTGGTGCGGCGGACGCATTTTATGTTTACGTGCTTGCGCGGCCCGATTGTTTTTCCGGCAACATAGCGGAAAAGGGTTCGGGCGTCGATGCAAAACGCGTGAGCATGGAAAACGCCAGCCAATACGATAACCATACCATATTCCGGGAAAAACCGAAATATCATACACAGTCCGAACTGTATTCTATACGAATTTTGAAAATATCAGAAGAAATGATGATATGAAGGACTTTATATACTGTACGAATCTTTAGAACAGGAATTGACTTTTTTGTTTTCTTTTTGTTCTTCCCGAATGTAACGCAAAAACAGCGGCATCATCCGCGCGGAATAGGCGGTCAGGGAATACTCCGCCCCCAGCAGGCACCAGTCGTATAACAGGGCGCGCTCACAAAGCGCGTAGGCTTTCACGATGTCGGCGCTGCTCAGTGTTTTGCGCAGTTCTCCGCGCTCCTGCCCCCGTATCACGATTTGCCGAAGCAGGCGATAATAGACACGGTTATGATCCAGCAGATGCTTTTCTCCGCCTGTGACCAACTGGGTAGAATAGAGGCGGGTGAGCAGTTCCAGCGAAACGCTGTTCTCAATCATTCCGAAAAGCTCGCGGTTTAAATACATAAGGGTATCAAAAGCGCCCTGTTCCGGCGGCAGGGTCTTGGAAAGCTCGGTGTACTTCTCGTCAAAAAGATCGCTCAGCGTGCTCAGCAGCGCGTCTTTACCGTTGAAATAATGGTAAAACGTGCCTTTGGATACGCCGCTTACGCGAATGATATCCTCCACGGTCGTTTCGCCGTATCCCTGCTCGTAAAACAGCTTCCAGGCGGCGGTAACGATACGGACCCGGGTGTTACGGTTTTTTATGCCCATCGCAAAGCCTCCGGTATTGTGGGTCGGGCTTACTTGCTTTTTCCGTTCTTGATGGAAGCGGTCAGCCGCTTGCCCAGCAGCTTTTCCGCCAGCCGGATGACTTTCTCCTGTGAAAAATACGCTTCGTTGGGTACGGGCGGCTCGCTCATCACCTTTGCCCACTGTTCGGGGGTGATGTCCAGCTTTTTAAGAATATACGCCTCGTCCTCGCGCATCTGTTCCTCGGGATAGGGGGGCCGAGCCAGTTCCGCCAGCGCTTCGTCGCGGGTCATTTCCCCATTGTTGACCAGGCAGGAAAGATGGTAGCGGCGCTTGTCGTAGCCAAATTTACGCGGCAGATAAGCCGATTGAAACCACTTGGTAAAGCGGCTTTCAAAATGTTTGCCGCCATAATATTCCCAGCCAAATTCCTCCGACAGGGTCGCGATCGCCGCTTTTTTGGAATAGGGAACATAGTTGAGCAGATTCACCTGCTCGATGGCCGCGAATTTCCACCGCGCCTGCACCAGCGACAGGTGATCGTACTTCCGCAGGCTTTTACCGCGGCCCCAGCGGCGGTATACGCTGCGGATATGCCAGAAATCCATGCAGCTTAACTGCTGGGAGTAAGGGGACGACGCGCCCTCGGTGGCGATATTGGTGCCGTTTAAAACATAGCGAACGCCGTACTGGCGCGCAAAACGGTAGACAGCCGCTACCAGCAGATGATCCTGCGGCACGTCCAGATTCGCCAGCCCGGAGAACAGGTAGGCGCGCTGCAGCTCCTTCATGGTCGGCCAGTCCACCACGATGGTATGCAGTTGCAAGCCCAGCTTGTTACAAAGCCGTTCGATATTGCGAACGGCAATTTCGCTGTTCCAGCCGGTATCCACATGCACCGCCAGCATCCGAAGGCCCAGCCTGTGCGCGGTATAGGCCAGATAGGCGCTGTCCACGCCGCCGGAGATGCCGATGATGCAGTCGAACTCCTTACCCTGCCCGGCAGCTTTGATCTCCTTCACCAGCGTATCCAGCTCGCGTTCGCTTTCGCCGGGGCGATAACCGCGCAGCGCCTTTTGCTCGTCGTAGCGATGGCAGTAACTGCAAACGCCGTGCTCGTCAAACGTCAGGGAAGGCTCGGTGGTATCCATCACGCAGCGCGTGCAAATGTCAGGCATCGCGGTATACCCCCAAATCGTACAGTTCTTTTTCTTCCGGCACATGGATCAGCACTGCCCGGCGGGGCCCGTAAAAAACGTACATGCTGCCCGCAGCCGCCGCGTGCGCGCCGCCCTGCGAAAGCACGGCCGCCATATCCGCCGGGCCGCCCGCGCCGCCGCAGGCGATAACGGGGATGGAAACCGCGTCCGCAACGCTCCTGACCAGTTTCAGATCATAACCCTGCATAGCGCTGTCCCGGTCAATGCTGTTGAGCAGGATTTCGCCCGCGCCCAGCGATTCGGCTTTCCGGGCAAGCTCGGCGGGAGAACCCTCCACCGGGCGCGTGCCGTCGCAGGTATAGCAACGGTTGCGGTGCAGCAGGTCCTGCCGCACATCCAGTGAGGCGATCACGCTCTGGCTGCCGAAAGCCGTCGCCGCATCCTGCAACAGTTGCGGGTTATTCTGCCAGCCGGTGTTGAGGATCACCTTTTCAAACCCGATATGGAACAGCCGGCGGATCTGCTCCACGCTGGTGACGCCGCCGCCGTAACTGAGCGGCATAAACGCTTCCGTGGCAATCTCCTGCAACAGGTCGAAATCCGGCCCGGCGTTGTTCTTGCTGGCCTCGATGTCCTGAACGCACAGCTCGTCCACACATTTCTCACTGAAGATTTTCACGGCGTTGATGGGGTCGCCCAGATACACGGGGTCTTTGAATTTACGGGTTTTCACCAGATTACCCTGCGACAGCAGCAGGCAGGGGATCAGGCGCGGGCGGTGATACATATTCAGCACACCTCCGCGAAGTTTTTGAGGAGCGCCATCCCGAAACGATGGCTCTTTTCCGGATGGAACTGCGTTCCCCACACGTTGCCATGCCGGACAGCCGCCGTAAAGGGCAGGCCATAATCGCAGGTCATCAGCGCGTCGGCCGGTTGTTCGCAGCGGGCATAGAAACTATGCACAAAATAATAACGCGGCGTCGGCTCAAACCCGCGTACCAGCGGATCGTCAGGGTGGTTAAGGCATACGATGTCCCATCCCATATGGGGGACTTTCAATTCTGGATAGGCCTCCAGATGAAAACGGAGGCAGCGGAAAGGGATGTAACCCAGCCCGCTGTGTCGGCCTTCCTCGCTGGAAAGTCCCAGCATCTGCATACCCAGGCAAATACCCAGCACCGGTTTACCTGCGGATACGGCCCCGTCCAAAGCGGCCCGCATCCCGCTTTGGTCCAGCCGATCCATCCCGTCGTCAAACGCGCCCACACCCGGAAGAATCAGTCTATCGCACGCGGATAACTCGTCCGCGGCGTGCACAATCAGGCTGGACGCGCCAGCCTTTTTAAGCATGTTTTGGATGGAACCCACGTTGCCGACGCCATAATCCAGAATACCGATCAAGCCAAACGCTCCCTTCCCGAACGAAGGTGGAACCAAAAAAGAGCGGCTGAAGCGCCGCACCCCCTTGTGGTAACGCCAGCATAGCACCGCGAAGGGGAAAAGTCAATCGCGGGGCGGTTACCGCGACAGGAAAAACCCGTTGCCGGTCATATAGGCAACCAGCGCGCGCCGCTCGTCGTAGACCGACACGCGGTACAGGCAGGTGCTTTGCCCGCGCGAAAGTTGTTCCGCTTCCGCGTACAGGCAGGGGCCCTTGCCCGGTTTTACGTAAGTGATATCCGCGCTGCGGCTGACGGTCAGCCGGTCGCCCGCGTTGGCCGCCGCTGAAAAGGCGGTGTCGCACAGGGTGAAGATCGCGCCTCCCTGCACGGTGCCGTTGGAGTTGAGGTGCCGGTCGGTGATGGGCATATGCAGCTTCGCGCCGGTCGGCGTGATCTCGTCCACTTCGATGCCGCAAACCTCGGTGGCAAACAGGTCTTTCTGGAAAAAGGCGCGTATTTCCGAAAGGTTCATGCCTGTGCCTCCGGCAGGCGGTAGCTTTGCAGCACGCCGCCATCAAAGGATTTAATCTCGAACAGCCCGGCATCCCAATCCAGCGTCATATAGCTTTTCGGCTGTCCTTCCTTGGGCAGGGCAGCGGAGCCGGGGTTGATGTAGGTAAGCCCGTTATTCGTCTCCACCGTATGGACATGGGTATGCCCGTGGATCAGCAGATCGCCCGGCTGATAGGGCGGCCGGTTCGCCAGGTTAAACAGATGCCCGTGGGTGATGAACGCGGTGCGATTGTTGCGAAGCGGCAGCAGCGCGTAATCCGCCATGATGGGGAATTCCAGTACCATCTGGTCAATTTCCGCGTCGCAGTTACCACGTACCGCCAGCGGTTTTACGGGCAGGCCGTTCAGCAACTCGATCACGCCTTTGGGGGCATACCGGTCGGGCAGGTCGTTGCGCGGGCCGTGATACAGCAGATCGCCCAGTAAAATCAGGCGATCGGCTTCTTCCGCGGTCAGCCGCGCAAGTACTGCCTCGGCGGCGGAAAGGGAGCCATGCAAATCGGATGCGATCAGGTATTTCATATCATTCACCTCGTATTAAACGTTACAGGTTAATTTCCAGAATCACGGGGCAGTGGTCGCTGCCCAAAACAGTGTCGTTGATATCGGCGCGGGTGATGCTTGCGGCAAGGCGCTGGCTGACCAGAAAATAGTCAATGCGCCATCCCACGTTTTTCGCCCGGCTGTTCATCATGTAGCTCCACCAGGTATAGCGGTCGCGGTCGTCCGGGTGCAGCAGGCGGAAAGAATCCACAAAGCCGCGCGCCAGCAGGCCGGTCATTTTCTCACGTTCCTGCGGGGTAAAACCGGCGTTTTGCACGTTCTCCCGGGGGTGCTTCAGGTCGATCTCCTGATGGGCGACGTTCATATCCCCGCAGACAATTACCGGTTTGCATGCGTCCAGTTTGACAAGGTAGTCGGCGAAAGCTTTCTCCCACGACATACGGTAGTCCAGCCGGGTTAACCCCCGCTGGCTGTTGGGCGTGTATACGGTCACCAGATGATAATGCTCGTATTCCAGATCGATCACCCGGCCCTCGTGGTCGTGCTCGTCGATGCCCATATCGTAATGGACCGCCAAAGGCTCCTGTTTGGCGAAGATCGCCGTGCCGGAGTACCCCTTTTTATCGGCGCTGTTCCAATAGACGTGATACCCTTCCGGGGCAAAATCAATCTGTCCTGGTTGCAGCTTGGTTTCCTGCAGGCAAAACGCGTCGGCATCCTGCGCCGCGAAATATTCCGCGAAGCCTTTGCCCATGCAGGCGCGCAACCCGTTCACGTTCCATGAGATCAACTTCATACAATCCGCCTCCCTGTTCCGTAACCGTGTGAAGGTATCAGTGCCTGTTTCCTGTATGCACGATAATGCGGGCAAGTGAAACCATGTGTTTCTAAAGGAGCTTTTTCAGCAGGGAAATCCGTTTAAGCACCCACACGACCGCCAGCGTAAAGAGGAACACGCCGGCCTCCCAGATCAGCGCGGCCAGCAACGGATTCATCATGGAGCGAAGCGGATCAAACACGCGGTGACGGGTTTCGATGATGACCATACCCTGTAACAGGTAAATCCCGAAGGCGCAGCCGCCCAGTGCCGTTAAGCGGTCGCCGGTTTTCGCGCGCAAAGGTCCGCGTGCTTCAAAACTGCTGCGGGTAAGCGCCATCACCGCAACGGCAGACAGCACGATGGGCAGGGCGGGATCGGTGCGGCTGTCCATAAACAGATAATTGGCCCCGCTGTCTGCGCGGGTATACTCCAACCCCGTCAGCAATACGGCCCCCGCAACAGAAAGGAGAAACAGCGCGGCGCAGAACACACGGTTGATGCGACCGGCGTAAGTGTGCAGATAATGTCCGGCGAAAAACAGCCCGATCAGGGTACCGAAGAGGGGCACAGAGAAAAATTCCGGAAGCGCCAGTGCGGGGACATAGTGCGTAACCAGTGGCCAAACGCCGAACACGGTCAGGGAGATTGCGAGAAACACTTCCAGATCGCGCTTCTTCATGGCACTGGCCAACTTTTGCAAAAAGGGCAGCATCACCATCAGCCCGAGATAGAAATACAGATACCAGTAGGAATCCGTGATGCGGTGCTGCCATATGGAAGCCAGAAAACCCGGGATATCCAGCGCTTTTTGCCAAGTCCAGTACGTTTCCCAGAGCTGGACGAGATAATAACCGTAGGAGAAAACCACCAGCGTGATCAGAATGCGAAGGAAGCGGCCAGCAGCCTTTTTGTAGCTGTCCTGCCGGGGAAGCAGGCACGCGCCGGAAACCATCACGAAAATGGGTACGCCGATTTTACTGACGTAATACCACGCGACAGAAATCCACCAGGTTGTATTCGCCGGGGTCAGCGACCGGAAGACAATGCTGTTGGTATGGTTAACGATCACCAGAAAAACAGCCAGAATGCGCAAAAAATCCAGATAAGCATAACGCTTACGGGCGGTCAGGGGAGCGCTCATGGCATCACCTCCGTTTGCAGAAAGGGGCGTTTCCCTTTATTCGGTCAGTTCCAGGCGGCTACCTTCCGGCCCCAGAACGCAACTTTCGTAATAACCGTCGCCGGTAACGCGCGGCGGGCTTGCAACGGCGTATCCGTCGGCGGAGAGACGGGCGGTCAGCGCATCGACGGCTTCGCGACTGCCCAGACTGAATGCGAGATGCGTATACCCTGTCTGTGGGACGGCACCGGGCGATTCCGTAAGCTCTGGTAAATTCATCAGTTCCAGCCGTGCTCCCGTATCAAACGAAAAAAAACGGGTGCGAAGCCCGGTTTTGGGATTGTGGTACGGGCTGCCCGGAACCGCGCCGAAGTACCGCACAAAGAAAGCTTCCGCCGCTTCCAGCTGGCGGACGTACAGGGCGATATGGTCGATTTTCACGGCGCACCCCTCCCTTTTTCCAACTGCATTGATGGTATCGTGAAGCGGTCACAATGTCAAGTGGAGAGAGGGGGAGGAATCAAGGCGGGCTTCCGCGGGCGGACAGCCGGGTTGTACAATAGATTGGAAGCCGCGTCCCGTTGTGGGATGCGGCTTCCGTTTCGGTTTATTTCAGGATCAGACGGCAGTAGTTCTTTTTCCCTTTGCGAAGCAGCAGGCCGTCCGGGCCGATCTGTGCCGCTTCGACGCGGGTTTCGATGTCGGTCGCCTTGTCTTCGCCAACCATCACGGCACCCGCCTGCACCATCTTGCGGGCTTCGCTGCGGCTGGCGCACAGGCCGCATTCCGCTAACAGGCTGGTTAAATGGTTGTCCGCGGCCAGCGATTGGGCGGTTACCTCATAAGTGGGAACATTGCCCATGTCTCCGCTACCGCCGAACAGAGCCTGTGCAGCGTCCTGCGCTTTCAGGGCTTCCGCTTCGCCGTGGATCAGCTTGGTTATCTCAAATGCCAACACGCGCTTGGCCTCGTTGATGGCGGTGTCCTTCAGCGCGCCCAGACGGCGTACCTCGTCCATCGGCAGGAAGGTGAGCAGCCCCAGAAAACGCTCCACATCCGCGTCCTGTACGTTGCGCCAGTACTGGTAGAAATCGTAGGGGCTGGTGCGATTGGGGTCCAGCCACAGCGCGCCTTTTTCGGTTTTGCCCATTTTTTTGCCGTCCGCGGTCATGATAAGCTTGCAGGTCAGGGCGAAAGCATCCTCCCGCTCCTTGCGGCGGATCAGGTCCGCGCCGGAGAGCATGTTGCTCCACTGGTCGTCCCCGCCGATCTGCAGGCGGCAGTTGTGTGCCTTAAACAGTTGCAGGAAGTCGTAGCTTTGCATCAGCATGTAGTTGAATTCCAGAAAGGTCAGCCCGACCTCCAGCCGCTTTTTATAACATTCGGCGGCCAGCATGTGGTTGACGCTGAACAGTGAACCGATGTCACGCAGAAAATCCACGTAGTTCAGGTTCAATAACCAGTCCGCGTTGTTGGCCATAATCGCTTTGCCCTCGCCGAAGTCGATAAATCGGCTGAGCTGCTTCTGGATCGCCGCCACGTTGCTCTGAATGGTTTCCGGCGTAAGCATCTGGCGCAGCTCTGTTTTGCCGCTGGGATCCCCCACCATGGCGGTGCCGCCGCCGCAGAGGATGATGGGCCTGTGGCCCGCGCGCTGTAAATGGGCCGACATCAGGATGGGGATGAAGTGGCCGACGTGCAGGCTGTCCGCCGTGGGATCTACGCCCAGGTAGAAGGTCATGGGCTCCTTTTCCATCGCCTTGTACAGATCGTCCTCAAAGGTAACTTGCGCGATAAAGCCGCGCTCTTTCAATTCGTCCAGAATATGCATGGGCAGTAACTCCTTATCCTTTCAGTTTGGAAGCGAACAGTTCGCGCAGCACGCCCATCCCCTGATGAATCTGTGTAAGCGTGCTGTTGGAAAAGTTGAGCCGCAGGGTGTTCTGATGGCCGCCCTCCGGGAAGAAACTGGTGCCGGGCACGTATGCGACGTCGTGCTCGATGGCTTCCTGAAAAATGGCGGATGCGTCGAAGCCTTCCGGCATGGTCACAAAGATGAACAGCCCGCCCTCCGGGCGCGTATACTTTGTGCCCTCCGGGAACTTTGCCAGTTCTTCCAGCATAGCGTTGAGTTTGTCGCGGTAGCCGGGCAATATCTCCGTAATGTGCGGGACCAGCAGATCGCGGCGCAGATATTGATCCACAATTGCCTGCGTGAGGTTGGAGGTGTGCAGGTCGCTGCCCTGTTTGCCGATGGCGCATTTGGAGATGATGTCTTCCTGCGCGATCATATACCCTACGCGCATGCCGGGGCTGATGATCTTGGAAAAACTCCCCATATAGATCACATGACCGCTGCGGTCATATTCCTTAATAGAAGGAAGTGGCTCCCCCGAATACCGCAGGTCGCGGTAGGGATCATCCTCAATGACGAGGAAACCGTACTTCTCCGCCATCTTCGCAATGGGCTCCCGGCGGTCGGCGGCCAGCGTGCGCCCTGTGGGGTTCTGGAAGGTGGGGATGATATACAGCATCTTCGGGTGATGTTTTTGTACCGCCGCCTCCAGCGAATCCAGCAATACGCCCTGTTCGTCGCTTTCCACGGGCACCAGATGCTGCTGATAGATCCTCAGCGTCTGCATATTGCCAAGGAACGTGGGGCTTTCCACCAGCACGGTATCACCGGGATTGGTGAAAGCCTTGCACAGCAGGTCGATCCCCTGAGTGCTGCCCGAAAGCGGAAGCAGGTTCTTTTTCTCGACAGCGAAGCCATTGTGCTGTTTTAAGTACTCAATCAGGCTTTCCAGAAAGGGCGGATACCCTTCCGTAGCGCCGTACTGCAAAATGCGTTTGCCGTCCTTCAGCAACGCGTCCCGCGACAGTTCCGCGCAGACTTCGTTGGGAAGGGCTTCGTTGCTGGGGTTGCCACCCGCGAAACTGATGATACTGGGCCGGGTTAACACCTTGAAGATGGCGCGAATCGCGCTGCCGCTGATCCCGTCAAACCGATCCGCATACGTTACGCCGCTGGGAAGCATGAGAAAGACCTCCTTTACATCATTCGACCGATAAAAGAAAACCGCCCGCCTCCGGTACGGAGGAAGGCGATGAAACGCGGTGCCACTTCCATTCGGTTCGGCTTTACGGCAGAACCCTTACGGAGAACCTGTCGGTACTCCCGCGCTGTATCCGGCGCGCCGGTGACTGCCTACCGGGCCAATTGCCTTTCGGAGACCCGCTCCGGGAGGTATTCGCCAACGGGCTGCCGCCTTCTTCCACCAACCGAAGGCTCTCTGTGGGCATGCGCGCCGGGTACTCTTTCCCATCCTTGCGTTAGAAGCATTATAGTCAAACCGTCGAGGTCTTGTCAAGACTTTTTATCCTATTTGCGTTCCCGGCGAGCGATCAAAAACGGATCGTTCGTCGCGCCTGGCTACGGCTTGCAAGATGACGTGTTTTTTGCTATGCTATGGTATCGAATTGGATCGGGAGGGGGCGGCACGGTTGCCAAGGCCGATGCGAAGCCTGCTGAAGCGGGTTTCCGGGCGCATGTCGCTCCATATGCCCGCCGCGCAGGGGCGCGCGCCTTTCCGTCCCTTCCCCCCTTATCGCTGGGACACCACGGAGCTTCCGGTGACCGATGACCTGTATCGGTCTTCCGGCGCGATTGCGGAGGCGGAAAAACTTGCAGCGCGCAGCGCGCACGCGGCGGCGACGCTGATGGTGCCGGGCGGCTCCACCGCGGGGCTGCATGCGATGCTTTTATACGCCTGTAAACGAGGCGACACGGTAGTGTTTCCGCGAAACGTTCACCTGAGCTGTTTAAACCTCTGCGCCACAGCGGGGCTGACGCCGGTATTCGCGGAGCCTTCTTTTACACCGGACGGGCTTTTATACACCACGCCTGAGGCGTACGCCGAAGCACTGGACGCGCACCCGGACGCTGCCGCGGCACTGGCGCTGCACGGGGATTATTACGGCCTTCTGCCGGATTTGGCCGCTATCGCGCGCGAAACGCACGCACGCGGCCGCCTGCTGCTTTGCGACGAGGCGCACGGCGCGTATTTTAACTGGCGAAGCGACATTCCCAACGCGGGGGAGTGCGGCGCGGACCTGTATGTCCAATCTGCTCATAAAACCCTGCCCGCGCTTACGCCGGGCGCGTGGCTGCACGCAGGCCCAGGAATGGATGCCGAACGGCTCCGCGCGATGTTGAGAATGGTGCAAACCAGCAGCCCTTCCTTTTTAATTATGCTGTCGCTGGACGAGGCGCGGGAATGGATGGATCAAAACGGGCAGGATGCCTGTAAGCGCCTCGGCGACGCGTTGCGAACCTTTCACGCCCGGGCTGCCGGGCTGGGATACCACGATGGGCAAGCCAACCTGCCGCCAGGTGTGACCGCCGATCCTCTGCGGCTGGTGCTGTGCGCACCGCAGGGCGGGGAACAGTTGCAACGGCAGTTGCAGGCGCGCGGGATCGACGTGGAGATGTGTGACCGCCTCCGTGTGGTGTGCATCTTATCGCTTCTGGACGGGCCTGCAAAGCTTATGAAGTTGTGGAAAGCGCTGCGGGAGCTCACACGGGAGCCTGATGCGCGTGTGCCGGCCCGCGAACCGGATGTATGGGCCCCCGAACGGTGGCCTGCCCGCAGGCTGCCGATTGGCGAGGCCGCGTTCGCACCCGCGGAATCGGTGCCCGTTCGGGATGCCGCGGGCCGCGTGAGCGCTGTCAGCGCGGGGCTATATCCGCCCGGCGTCGCCTGGCTTACACCTGGAGACGAGGTGACGCTCCCAATCGCGCATCTTCTGGCGACGACTCCGCCGGAGCGGCTTTTCGGGCTGGACGCGGACGGAAGTTTGCGCTGCATACGATGAATAGAATCAAGTATAAAAGAAGCTTGCGCTCATTAACCAATAAAGGAGAAGAAAACGTGTATACTTTTCCATATGATGCGGTGTTGTTCGATCTGGACGGCACCTTGACCAATTCCGAACAGGGGATCATCTGTTCCATGCGGTACGCGCTGGATCAGATGGGTGTGGAAGCCCCGGCTGGGCTGGATCTGCGCTGTGTAATCGGGCCACCACTGATGGACTCGCTCACGGGGATTCTGGGCCTGTCCGGTGAAGAGGCGCACGAGGCGATCGGCCATTATGTAAAACACTTCAACCGTGAGGGTATGTACCTGTACAGCGTATACCCCAATATCCGCAGTATCCTGAAAATGCTGCGGGACGGCGGGGTGTACGTGGCGCTGGCGACCAGCAAACCGGTGCAGCCTGCCATGGCGATTTTAAACCACTTCGGGCTGACGCACTTTTTTAACCGCATCATTACCGAGGAAGATAACGAGCGCGTGGTGAACAAGCCGGAATTGATCCGCCGTGCCCTGCCGGAGCATTACCGGCACGCCGCCATGGTGGGGGACCGTTTCTACGACATCGAAGG
>Ga0116170_10001251_pt1 | contig 25934 bp, 15 predicted proteins | sample AD_JPNHW1_MetaG_FD_89797 | JGI IMG/M metagenome (GOLD analysis project Ga0116170, IMG submission 89797) | Active sludge microbial communities of municipal wastewater-treating anaerobic digesters from Japan - AD_JPNHW1_MetaG | ecosystem: Engineered > Bioreactor > Anaerobic > Digestate | place... | reverse complement strand
GTTTGGGCACGTCCTTACGCTGCTATCACAGCCGGAGCCGACTCATTGTATTCACAGGATGGCGGTGGCCACCCGGTGATTGATGCCAACGGTAAAGTTCACCTTTTCTTCGGCGTTTATCGTTCCGACCCGGTTGCTGGTACATGGTATCCTTACAACGGCGGCACTGCTTACTGGAATGAAGATATGCCTACCTGGACCGGCGGCACCGATGAATACCAACTGAACTGCCTTAATCCGGACAACCTGGATTTGACAGGTCAATTGGTTGGCTATCCGCTTGACCTCGATGGCGACGGTGTATGGAATGTTTTGGGTGAAGCCGGGTTATATTACTGCTCACCTATTGGCATGCCGCAGGCTGTAATTAATGATGATGGAACTGGTTTCCTTACATTAGCTGCCATCACCGAGAACTTCGACAATGATGCGCAGGATTACAGGCATCTCTGGGGAAGGGCTATCTACAATTACGGCGCTGAATTCGGCAGTTTTGTCGACCTTACCGCCGATGATATCCACATGTTCGACGAGTGCGTATTCCCTTCAATATCTGCCAAGGGTAGCGAACAGGACGGTTTCAAAGTTATGTACCAGGTTGATACCGAACCGGGTCTTTCAGTGCGCGGCGATGAAGACCAGCCCGGCGACAACTACCTGAATGTCATCAGCATTCCTTTCCCTGTAGGAACCAAAGAACCGGTTCAAAAGGCGCTCACCGTGTCACAGAACCTTCCCAACCCGTTCAGCGGAACGACTGAAGTAAAAGTTTACCTCGAAAAACAGGCTCCGGTAAATATCGTTGTAACGAATGTTTCCGGCCAACAGGTAAGCAATATCAATTGCGGAACCCTGGGAACAGGCATCCATACCCTCACCATTGATGCTTCAAACCTGAGCGCCGGTGTATATTTCTACACAGTGAACAATGGCGCATCAACTTCGACCCACAAAATGATCGTGAAATAATTCCGGTTGTTTATTAATACTTAAAGCTCCCTGAGCAATCAGGGGGCTTTTTGGTTTTAATCTCCTTCTGAGGAAGAAATAACGATGGCCTTGATCCGGGCAGTAATTTCCAAAATGGAAATTTTAACCGGTCAGTTGTAAAGAGAAAGGGCATTATGCCTCCACCGTCCTGAAAGTATAAAGGCTATTAATATGTTGCTTCTGTGATTTTTCCGTGGGAAAGTTAGTTTAATTTCATATATTTGTATTATACTCATATGACTCCCGTATTCCTATTCTGTTTAATACGATTTTAATTAACCTTATTAATCAAGTCTGTCATGAAAAATTCTCTGATCTTGTCAGTGATTGCCCTGTGCTTATGTGTTTCTGCATCTCCGGAGCAAAGGGCCGCAGTGCCGCAGGCATTGAAATCGAAAGTAACCGAATGCAGAAGAGTTGCCGACGAAAACGCTAATCCTTTAAATTTTGTACCTAACAGGTATACGGCTGCAATCGGCTTTCCGGAAGAAGAAATCGGATATACCGTGTACGACCTGCAATCCAATAGCTGCTCGCCTTACGGGCGGCTGTGCCGGTATGATGACGGTACTTTTAATGCTGTCTGGACCCGGGGAACAGGCCCAACGGCATACAATGACCGCGGTACAGGCTATAATTATTTCGACGGTACGTCATGGGGTGAGATACCCGCAGCCCGGCTTGAATCTCAGCGGACCGGGTGGCCGTCGGTTGCCAAGCTCGGCCCTGCGGGCGAAGCCGTTATTTCGCACCGGGGCGCAGCCGGGCTGATGTTTTTAAAGAGGGCTGTAAAAGGAACAGGGACATGGACGGAAGCAACCCTCCCTCCGCCAACCGGAGCTTCCGGTTTATTCTGGGCCCGCATGATTACAAGCGGACCGGATCATAATACTGTGCATCTTCTTGCCGTCACAACTCCCGTTGCCAACGGCGGCGTTAAATATGAAGGACTCGATGGCGCCTTACTATATTACCGGTCGACAGACGGAGGTGAAACATGGGATCAGAACGGGGTCATACTTCCCGGTTTAACGTCCAATAAATATTATGGATTTAGTGGCGACTTCTATACATTTGCCGAACCAAAGGGCGACAATATTGCTTTTGTTGTCACCGATCCCCAGAATGATATGTTCCTGATGAAATCAACCGATAACGGTGAAACCTGGAACAAGACCATCATATGGGAGCACCCCTATCCTCATCTGGCAAATGGCGTTGTAACCGACACCCTTTGGGGCTGCGACGGCGCCGCCAGTTTAGCTTATGATAATTCCGGCAAACTTTATCTTGCTTTTGCCGTTTACCGTTTGATATTCACTGCAACGGGCTATACTTTCTGGCCTGGTTTGTCGGGAATTACCTACTGGACCGAAGATATGCCGGTTTATACCGGCGGCGACCAGTTCCATGCGCTGCATGTTGATTCCCTTGATGCCCATGGCCTCCTGATCGGGTATTACAATATTGACTGGAACGGCAACGGCACATTGGATATAATTGATGCCGGAGGGTATAATAACGGATGGGCAAGCTGGCCACAGCTTTCTTTCGATGATAATAATAATGCCATCCTGATATATTCCGCCTTGATGGAGAATTATAGTAATACAGCACAGAACTACAGGCATATATTGTGCCGTGCCTCAAGCAACGGGGCCAGGGACTGGGGGCCTGTCTTTGACCTGACGGACGATGAAATCCATATGTTTGATGAATGTTGCTGGCCGGTAATCAGCGATGAGTCTGACGAACTGAACTGGTATTTCACCTATCAACTGGATACGGAACCCGGAACAGCTCTGGGGCAGGATGAAGATATACCCGGAGATAATTATTTCAACTTTTACCTGCTTTCGAAAATTGTCAACAAAATAGAGGAGGCGCCCGCAAATCTGACCGATATTTCTTCAAATTATCCTAACCCGTTTTCCGACAGAACAACCGTGAACGTAACCCTGGGCAAACCTACTCCTGTTTCGGTGAAAGTTTCAAACGTTGCAGGCAGGCAGGTAGAATTTCATGATTACGGGATCCTGGGAGCCGGCGTTCATACCCTTACGATAGGCGCTTCAAAGCTTGCTCCGGGAGTCTATATGTATACCGTTTATGCCGGCCAGCAAACGGCCACTAAAAAGATGATCGTGAAATGAAAACAGGCGCCTTCTGACATGCATAGGCTTCTTTATTTTCGGGAAGCCTTTTTAATTTGTTGTATGACGATATATTTCTTCCCCCGGTTCTGACAATTTTTCCTTCAGCTTTTTGCGTAAGTTTGCTATGTCACAAAAGGTTGGCCATGTTATCGTCGGAAATCAGGCATCTTATTCTCAAGGATATCAAACTCGAACTGAGGCAGCGGTATGCTTTCAACGGGATATTGCTGTACGTGATATCCACCGTTTTCGTGTGCTTCCTTTCATTCAGCACGATCATTGATCTGCCTGCCTGGAATGCCCTTTTCTGGATCATAATGTTGTTTGCAGCAGTAAATGCGGTATCAAAGAGCTTTGTGCAGGAGAATATCAGCAGACAGTTATACTATTATTCACTGGCGAGCCCGCAAGGCATTATCCTGGCAAAGATTATCTACAACTTCCTGCTGATGACTTTGCTTGCGGCGCTTTGCTTGCTGGCATTCATTATCCTGATGGGCAGTCTGATCACCAATTACATGCTTTTTATCACTGCGCTGCTGCTGGGTTGTTTTGGATTCTCATCGGTGCTCACTTTAGTCGCAGCAATAGCTTCGCGCACCAATAATAATTTTGCCCTGATAGCCATCCTGAGTTTTCCGATCGTCCTGCCTTTGATGCTGATTTTGATGAAAGTCACGCTTTCGGCGTTGAATCAGGGATCCTGGGTCGAAAACAGCCACTATGCAATTGCCTTGATACTGATAAATGCGGTCGTGGTAGTGCTTTCCTACATCTTATTCCCATACCTGTGGAAGGAGTAACAAAAGTCTTTCATTAAAATTGATCCTGGAATGAATTGTGACCTCAAAAAAAACTGGTGGAAATTACTCGGCGTGCTGCTGGTATTATACAGTGTTATTGCCGGTTTTCTGGTCCCGGCGCCGGAATTGCCGGTTGTTCATGAGTCGGTCAGAAACCTGTTTTTTCATGTGGTGATGTGGTTCACCATGATGGTGCTTTTTGCCATCTCGCTGGCATACAGTGTCAGGTTTCTGCTCCGGTTCGATATCCGCCTTGACCAGGTTGCATCTCAGGCTGTCAACACCGGGCTGTTTTTTGGTATAGTCGGTATAATCACGGGTATGGAATGGGCGGCCTTTACCTGGGGCACCCCCTGGACCAACGATCCGCAGCTTAATGGCGCCGCCGTGACGATAATGGCTTATCTGGCTTATGGCGTGCTCCGCCGGTCTGTTGATGAAGAAAGCAAACGGGCAAGAATTTCGGCTGTTTATAATATTTTTGCCTTTGTGTTGCTGGTAGTGTTCATCGGAATTTTGCCGCGTATGGCGGCAGGTTCGTTGCACCCGGCTACCGGTGGCAGTCCGTCGACGGTGGTAACCATGAAGGCCGCCATGAGATGGGTCTTTTATCCCGCCCTGACAGGATGGATACTTGTCGCCTTGTGGATTCTGCAGCTAAGGATCAGGTATACAAGGCTTAAGGACCTTCTTTATGAAGAAGTATAAGGCTGCCGGCTATGGACAGGAGAATTTAATACGGAATGAGCAAGGGGCAGGGAGAACGAAAAACGGAGAACGGAGAACGGGAATGGGAAGTTCAGAATGTTGAACTTTTAACTTTTGAAACAATGGAATCCTGTCCCCTCACCCGAGACCTCGTGGCAGGCAGGCCTGCCACCTTACACACAATCTTCCCCGGCAGGCAGGCCTAAAACCCTGAAACACTGAAACACTGGAACACTGAAACACTGAAACACTGAAACACTGAAACACTGAAACACAGAAACCCTGCCCCTCACCCGCAACCTCACCCGGGCAGGCAGGCCTGAAACACTGAAACACAGAAACACTGGAACACTGAAACCCTGCCCCTCACCCGCAACCTCACCCGGGCAGGCAGGCCTGAAACCCTGAAACACTAAGTATAGGCAAGGAACAAGGTGCAAATCGCTAATGGCTGAGAGAAGCCGAATGTAACTTACAGGAGCTGGAATATCCGAAATCAGACGCTCCTAAAACCGGAAATGAAGTGGTATTAATTTTCGCAGTATGATAGAATCAAAACTAATAGCGGTTATTGCTGTCCTGGCAACAGTTTTTATCGGACTGGCAGTATATCTGTTCCTTCTTGACCGCAAGATCGGGAAACTTGAAAACCAGTTGAAGGAACGGCGGGAAAAGCGATGAAAAAGGTCCATGTCATCGTTATTTTGGCCGTGATGGTTGCATTGGGGGTTGTTATTTCCCTGTTTACAGGCAGTGAAACATATTCCGATTTTTCGGCAGCCGCTTCCGGCGCATCAAAACAATATCAGATATCAGGCAGGCTTAACGTTGATAAGCCCATCCTGTATAATCCTGATGAGGATGCGAATACGTTTTCGTTTTATATGGCCGACGAAAAAGGGAGAGAATGTAAAGTTATTTACCGGGGCGGCAAGCCCAGGGATTTTGAGAAATCGGAGCAGATTGTAATTACCGGCAATATGGAAAACGATTCGGTTTTTCTGGCCGGCAACCTGCTGTTGAAGTGCCCTTCAAAATATAACGATGAAAAGAGGCCCGCGCGCTTTAATAACAAGGAATTCAGATCATCCGGCGAAACAGCAGACTAACCGGAATGCAAGCCCGGGAATAAGAACGGGGAAGGATGTTGCTTCCTTCCCCGCCGGTATATGAATTTATTAGATTTCTCAGTATTCAAAAGTAACCTCAAAGTCATCCAGATAGGCAGCTTTCTTGCCCGGGTTCCAGGCAAATAATTTGATGAGGTTCGATGACTGGATCGGTTTGTCGATATTGAAATTAGCCTTGAAAGGAATCCAGGAATTGGCTTCCTTCACCGTAGATGTTAAGGAATAAGCTTTCCAGTCAATGGGACTGTTATTTTCGCTGATGTCCATAATAATGCTCAGATCGGGTGAAGCTACGGTTGAATAAACCCATCCTTTTACTGTGACTTTTTTAGGAATCCTTTGATCAATGTTATCGATGAACTCACGAAATGCATAGGAGTAGACGAATTTGTCATCAACAAGGGTGACATACTGGCCCGAATGTGCAGGAGCCCCTTCCATTTTCACAACAGTCTTTTCATTCGACCAGGAGGGAATGACGGATAATGCATTTTCAAGGTCATTGGAAATAACCACAGTGTTCTGATCTTTTGCCTGGTCCCCGGCCTTATTGGCCTCTTTCTGATTCGACCCGGAACATCCCCATAACGAAATTCCAAGGATTGCAAGAGCGAGAATTTTTTTCATAAGATACAGTTCTAAAGTGTATTAATTAATAAGTTTTTGACGAAACAAATGTACAATAAATACAAAATCATAAACAAAGGCCATTTGTATTAATTTCGTGGTTTCATCATCCGGTGTCAATCTCCCGATGAGTATAATCTAATTACGATGGCATTTGATAACCTGACAGCCTTTATTCAGGAACTTGAAAGATCAGGCGAGCTTATTCGCATCAGCGAATTTGTTTCACCCGGGCTTGAAATCACCGAGATCACCGACCGCGTCAGCAAGCATCGTGGCAAAGCGCTGCTTTTTGAAAATACAGGCACGGAATTTCCCGTTCTCATCAATGCCTTTGGCAGCGAAAGGCGCATTTGTACGGCCTTAGGGGTAAAGCAACTGGATGAGATAGGGGAGAGGATAAAGATGTTTTTTGATGAAATGACTGTTTTCCGGAATGGACTCTTCGAAAAGCTGGCAGTTTTGCCGGCGCTCGGCGAAATATCATCCTGGCTTCCGCACAAGCGCCGCGGCAAGGGCGCATGTCAGGAAGTTATCTCCGAAAATCCCGATCTTTCGCGCCTGCCGGTTTTAACATGCTGGCCATATGACGGCGGACCATTCCTTACCCTGCCGGCAGTACATACGGTTCACCCGGAATCCGGAATCAGGAATGTGGGAATGTACCGGATGCAGGTGACCGGCAAAGCCGAAACCGGAATGCATTGGCATTTGCACAAAGGTTCTGCTGCACATTACAGGGAATATAAACGGCTCGGCAGGAAAATGCCCGTCACGGTCACGCTGGGTGGCGATCCGGTCTACATTTATTCCGCTACGGCGCCGTTGCCCGAAAATATCGATGAATACCTGCTGGCCGGATTTATTCGCCGCAAAAAAGTGGAGATGGTGAAATGCCTGACCAATGAGCTGTATGTTCCTGCCGATGTTGATTTCGTGATCGAAGGTTATATCGATCCGGAAGAAGAACTGATGCTGGAAGGCCCTTTTGGCGATCATACCGGTTTTTATTCTTTGGCCGATTATTATCCAAGATTCCACGTAACCTGCATAACCCATCGGAAAGGTGCTGTTTATCCGGCAACTGTCGTGGGAATTCCCCCGCAGGAAGATGCCTGGATCGGTAAAGCAACCGAGCGGATCTTTCTGGCTCCTCTCCGGATCGCTATGGCGCCTGAAATTATAGATATGGTAATGCCTCCCGAGGGCATTATGCACAATCTCGTCATTGTAAAAATTAAGAATGAATTTCCGGGTCAGCCGGTTAAAGTCATGAACGCCCTGTGGGGAGTCGGGCAAATGATGTTCAATAAAGTGATGATTGTAGTGGATGAAAATGCCAACCTTTCAGATTATAATGCACTTGCTGAAGCCATCATTCAAAATACCGATCCGGCGTTGGATGTAATCTTCAACCGGGGGCCGCTGGATGTCCTTGACCACGCCGGCAGCAGTTTTGCCTACGGGGGCAAAATGGGGATAGATGCGACAGGGAAAATGCGCGACAGGGCAAATCATGGCCAACAAGAGATGTCCATGCCCGGTTATACTGCACTGCTCAGTCATCCGGAAGTTGAATTTGTTGGCGGTGTGTTTGTTTCGGAACCTCTGCCGGCGGTGGTCCTTGCTGTAAAGAAGGATCGTCCCGGATATGTCAGAGATTTGCATTCACGTTTATTCCATGAAGGAGCCTTAAACGGCTTCCGGTTTGTCGCATATATCGATCGTTTTGCTGCATCCCTGTCCCCGCGCGACATTTTATGGATTGTATGCAACAACATTGATCCGGTGCGCGACTGTTTTTATCCAACCGGGGGAAAGAACGAATTTATGCTTCCGTTAGCGGTTGATGGTACGGTGAAATCGGCAAAATTTGACGGAATCAGGCGCCCCTGGCCCAATGTAGTTATCATGGATGATGCAACGATCGGTAAAATTGATGCCATTTGGCAAAATCTGGGTATCGGCCCTTTTCTGCCATCCCCCTCGTTGAAATACAAAGCGCTCGTGAAAAATGATGGAGCCGTTGCAGAAGGATAATCAGGGGGAAATCACCTATGGCTGTTAGCTGTTAGCTTTTAGCTATTGGCCATTGTCTCTTGGCCGTTGCTCCTTGCCCTGATACTTCCTTATCTTTACTGCTCCGCGAGGAGTTGTAAGCCCGCAGGGCTTTAAACGACGAAACGGTCTCTACGCCTTACCGGAATATTTGTTAAGAACCCCGCGTTCCGCCCCTGGCTCCCTTTACCTCTTGCCTTGTGGCCTTGTGGCCTTGTGGCCTTTAGCCTTTGGCTCTTGGCTCTTGGTCTTTAGCGTTTAGTGTTCTGCGTTTTGTGTTCTGCGTTTTCCATTCTCCGTTCTCCGTCCAGCCCCTTGAACCATGCTCCTTGCCCCATACTCCTAGCCCATCGCCCCTGCCGTCCTCCCACAAGCTTGCGCAAGGCAGGTAAACTTTTACCTTTGACTTTTTACCTTTTATCTTTGCCCTGCCGTCTTACCCACACCCGCTCCAGGCAGGTAAACTTTTGACTTTTGGCCATTGGCCATTAACTCCTTGCACTTTACTCCTTGCTCCTTCCGTTTTCCGTCCTCCGTTCAGTCCCTTGCTCCCTGCCCCCACGCTCCCTGCATTCTCCCCTGCCTGCCACCCGCAGGCTTGCGCAAGGCAGGTAAAGTTTTCCGTTCACCTGACCTTTAACCTTTACCCTTTTCTTCCTTGCTATGTCCGGTTAAATATGTACTTTCGTAACGCCTATCAATAAAACCTAAATCATCATGTTAAGCGAGTTTTTAAAGAATCTTACCTCCGAAGAAGCCATGAAACTGGAGGATAAATATGGCGCGCACAACTATCATCCGTTGCCGGTGGTGCTGGCAAAAGGTCTGGGACCCTTTGTGTGGGATGTTGAAGGAAAGCGTTATTTCGATTTTTTATCGGCTTATTCGGCTGTTAACCAGGGACATTGTCATCCAAAGATCGTCAGCGCTATGGTGGAACAAGCCCAAACGCTCACACTTACATCAAGGGCTTTTTACAGCAACATCCTGGGAACATATGAAAAGTATGTTACCGGATATTTCGGATATGATAAAGTATTGCCGATGAATTCCGGGGCCGAGGCTGATGAAACCGCGCTGAAACTATGCCGCAAATGGGCTTATCAGGTAAAAGGAATTCCCGAAAATGAAGCAAAAATTATTGTTTGTGATAATAATTTCCACGGCCGCACGATTACGATAATCTCCATGTCGACCGACCCGGATGCATATTTGGGCTATGGACCTTATACGCCGGGTTTCATCAAAATCCCGTATAACGATATCCCCGCCCTCGAAAAAGCGCTGAAAGACCCGAATATCGCCGGTTTCCTTGTTGAACCTATCCAGGGTGAAGCCGGAGTATATGTTCCTGATGACGGGTATCTGGCCAAAGCCTCAGCCCTTTGCAAGGCCGCTAATGTATTGTTTATCGCTGATGAAGTCCAGACGGGTATTGCCCGTACCGGGAAACTGCTGGCCTGCGACCACGAAAATGTCCGTCCCGATATCCTGATCCTTGGCAAGGCATTGTCGGGAGGCGCATTGCCGGTATCGGCAGTTCTGGCCGACGACCCTATCATGCTTACCATAAAACCGGGTGAACATGGTTCCACTTTTGGCGGGAACCCTGTTGCATGCCGTGTTGCCATAACTGCACTCGAAGTAGTGAAAGAAGAAAAACTGGCCGAGAATGCTGATCGTCTCGGAAAGATATTCCGTGAGGAATTAAGCGCCGTAAAGAGCCCCATGATCAAACAGGTACGCGGGAAAGGGCTGTTGAATGCTGTGATTATCGAGCCTCACAACGGGAAAGAAGCCTGGGATGTATGCCTGAAGATGAAGGATATGGGAGTACTGGCAAAACCCACCCACGGCCATATCATCCGTTTTGCACCTCCGCTGGTCATCAACGAACAGCAGTTGCGTGAAGCCATCGGCATTATCAAGGAAGCAATTCTATCGTTTGAATAGCCATAAACTGATGGAAAGAAAACGGCAGCAGCGTATCTTGCTGCCGTTTTTATTTCTTCCAAAGGAGGAAATTCATCATTCAAAAAACTTTTCTTCGAAGTTAACCAGGTACAGAATTTTTGCAGCCCTGGTCACGGCTGTATACAGCCACCGGAGATACTCGTCGTTGAGCATATCGTTGGTGAGGTAGCCTTTGTCAATAAAAACGGCATCCCATTGTCCTCCCTGGGTTTTATGACAGGTGAGCGCGTTGGCATGTTTTACCTGTAATGCATTGAAATGCTGGTTTTTGCGAACTTCGGCCATGCGTTTCAGCCGTGAAGGGATATCCATATAATCTTCCATGACGGCGTCATAAAGCCTGCGGTTTTCTGTTTCTGACAGCGAAGGCGTCTCGGTGTTGAGGGTATCCAGTAAAAGAATCACATCATAAGCCGGGTCGTCGGGATAGTCGATCATGCGCATCGTAACATGTGCGAACCGGAAGCCGTAAAGTTCCTCAATCTTCCCGATACGTTGCAGTTCAATGATATCGCCGTTAGCAATAAAACCGGCATGCGTTTCTTCCGGCAGCCAGAAATAGTTATTCCTGACCACCATCAGGTGATCGCCGGCGGCAATGTCGCTTTCGTGCGACAATATCCGTTGCCGGATGCCCTGGTTAAACAGGTTTGCCCGTTTATTCGACCGCGTGATGACGACTGTGTTTTCGCGCCCGAAATGCGAATAACATTCATGAAGCGCATCCGGCATCTCGTCGCCATTAATATCCCTGACGTCCGGGAAAACATTGCGTTGACCGAACAGCGGGCTGAACGAACCGAAATTCCCTATTTTCAGGCGGATACCGGTGGCAACTGACAGAATTCCTGATTCGAGTGACTGGCGCACAACATCGGTCAGCATGTAATGGGTTATGTCGAGGCCGAAAGATGACCGCAGAAATTCGATATTCAGCGCGGGACTGTAATTGATGCCTACCGGCGGGAGCTGGGCATTGTCGCCGAGGAAAAGCATTTTACCGGCGCTTCCCGAATACACGTGTTGCATGAGGTCTTCGAGCAGGTTGCGGGAATTAAAAAGGCTGTTTTCGCCGGGGCGGCTGTCAGGGATCATGGAGGCTTCATCCACAATAAAGAATGCCTTGTGCAGGGTATTGGGCATCAAGCGGAAGGTAAGCCGGCCTTCCTTGTCCATAGCCGAACGATAGAGTTTTTTATGGATCGTTGAGGCGGGACGTTCGGCATATCCGGAGAAAACCTTGGCAGCGCGTCCCGTAGGCGCCAGCAGCACGGGGGTATACCCGGCACGGGGCAATACTTTTACCAGGGCGCTGATCACAGTGGTCTTTCCGGTGCCGGCGTACCCTTCGAGGATGAATAACGGGAAGTTTCCTTTCCCCGTCAGGACAAAATCCGTCAGCAATTCAATAAGCCGTTCCTGCCCGGGTGTGGGGGAGTAGGGAAATTGTCTGTAAATATTGTTTTTTAACGACTGCTGATCCATTTCCGTGTTTTCAGGCAGGTTGAAGATGCTAAAACGGATAACCGATGCCGAAATTCCATACGGCTTTGCGAAGCCTGAAATCATCCGGGTTGAACCACTGATCCCTGAGGGCCGGGTTTTTGGTCCGGAGTCCCCAGTCAAGCCGGAAAACAAAGAAGGAAAAATCGAAACGCAGGCCGAATCCTGAATCGATGGCAAGTTGATCAAAGAAAGTATCAAGCCTGAATCCGCTGCCTTTAAAATCGGGATTTTCTTTACGAAGCCATATATTGCCGGCGTCGGTGAACAAACATCCGTTGATAAAACTGTAGATCGGGAACCGGTATTCGAGACTGCCCTGTAACACAATATCACCCGTCCGGTCGTAGCGGATTGAGTCGGAAGAATAGGTGCCGGGACCGAGTGACCTGAATTTCCAGCCGCGCATGTCGTTGGCGCCGCCCAGCCAGAATCCTTTTTCAAAGGGCAATGCATCGCTGTTCCCGTAAGGTATACCCGAACCTGCCATCAGTCTGGCTGCAATGGTATTTTTGCTGGTTATTTCACGGAACAGTCGCAGGTCGATATCGAGGCGCAGGTACTGGGCATAGCGTACGCCAAGATGCTTATAATAAACATTGCCGGTTTCAGGCGAACCGGAAGCTTTATCATAAGCATGAAGCATGTTGCCTGCTGTTTCGGCCGTCAGACGGATAAAGTACAGTCTTTTTTGTTTTTGCAGCATCTGGTTGCTGTGGGTAATGCTGAAACGTATCATGCTCAGCAGGTGGTCGGAATACTGGCTTACAAAATACGGATCGGATAGTGCATTGAGGTACGCCTGAAAACTTGAATCTTTTTCGATTCCGACATAATTCAATTCCAATGGGGTAAATATGAACCGTGTTTTTTCCGATTTGCTCCACTGATACGACAGGAAGAGTGTTGTAATGTTGCGGGTATAATCGGGGCGCTTTTCAAAATTATAACCGGCGCTGATCGAAGTCTGTGCCAGTGAATATCTCGATTTGTCGAAAATGCGGAAAGGCACCAGCAGGCGGGGGATGTCCAGCCCGGTAACCACCCCGGCCTGGTATGTGTTGAAGAAAAGAAATTTATTGATGTTTTCGCCTTCAGGCAGGTTGCCCTGTACTTCGGCAGCGCCCGTAAACTTCATCCTGAAGGTTTCGGAACCCCTGAAAATATTGCGGTCCGAGAGCAGGGTATTTACGCCTAAACCCATGGTTCCCCCGGAGTTTGTTCCCTCGGTGCCGATATTCATAATGTAGGAAGGATTGCGGGAAATCCTGACATTACAATCGAGCCACTGCTTGCCGCCTTTAATAAGTTCTTCGGGATTTACCGGGTTATAGCTTAAAGTGGCAGATCGGATAGCCGATAAATTGACCAGACGTTTGTACGTCAGGTTGCCGGCTTCCATGTTAAAGGGTTGCCCCTCCGATAAAACAACGGCATTGGCGATGGTCGAACAGCGAATCCTGGGCTTCCCGGCCTGGATGAAATATAGTTGACGGGCAACGGTGTCCTGCTTTCTGTGAGGATAGGTATAAATGACCGTATCGGCTTTTCCGCCGGCAGCGGCGATGGCGTCAATATCGGTGTGAATGTAAATGTTATGGAAGTAATATTTCGGGTGGTTAATCCTGACCAGCGAATCGCCTTTTTCGGCGTTTTTCACGACAGGTTTGTTAATGTCGAGCACAAGTTTTACTTCGTGGTTGCCTGATGCCGTATCGGCGGTATAGTTGATATCCGTCTTTGAAAAAGAGTAGTAGCCTTTGTTTTTGAGGTATGCAGCAATACGGTCACGCTCATCGTCAAGGATGTAGGTGTCGAAAATCATACCGGTTTTAATCAGCGATTCATTGCCGGCTTCGCGGTATAACGATCCGATGGCGGTATCGGGGATATTTGTGCTGAAAGACGACACAAGGTACGGGGAGCCGGCCTCTATCCTGTATATGACCTGGACGTGGCTTTCTTTATAGTACTCGTTATGACGGATCATAGCAGCAGGAAACCCTTTGTCGGCGGCATATTGCTTTACCAGGGATGCGGAGCGCAAGGTGAGGTTGCTGTCGTACAGAACAGGCTCGGTGCCGAAAGTCTGTTTGATGTATTTCTTGAAACGGTTCGGATTCCCGTGCGACGCCTGTCGGTATATCCATACGCCGGGATGAAAATAGGTAAACGTGTTTTTTACCGGTTTCTGCTGGATAAAGCCTTCAATCTCATCCGAAGGAAGGTAGGGATTGTCGATCCTGATGCTGTTTTTTGTCAGAAGGTAACCGCCCCTTTTCTGAACTTTCCGGGGCGTATTGCACGATGCCAGAGCCAGTAAGGCAAAACAAGCAGCAAGGAATAAAATATTAAAGTTTATCCGGCATCTCATGACAGCAAATGTATGAAAATGCGGGCAAATGTCGGGGGCGTTAAATGCCTTCCGCGAAAGCGCAACCAGGAAGGTTTGTACCGGAGCTTTAACTTACGAATTGTTTATTAAACAGGTGCTTCGGGCGATACCTGGTTTCCGGAATCAGGGGAAGACAGATTACTTGTGAGTATGGAGCTATATTTTTCTGAATCACTATTGTCCGGATAAAACGGCCATGGATTGTTTAAAATATTGAATATGTGTCGATTAAGCCCCTCTCCTTCAGGAGAGGGGTTGGGGTGAGGTAGGGCTTGATTATCAATTACTTTCTGGTGTTTCCCGGACACTAGCGTTCCTGAATATAATAATTATACCTGAAAAAAGGAGAGACTGTCTCAAAAGTCTGAATCCGGTTTGGTAAATCTCGTTGCTTCTTTGTTGAGCCGCTTCCCGGCGATGTGTCTCCAACCCGATGGCTCACGAAGAACTTCCCCCCTCATCAATGCAGACTCTTAAAACAGTCTCTTTATGGCTGCGTAAACAGGTCTTATCACCGGTTTATTTTAACCTGGCTGCCTTAAAGGTATGACGCTCGCCTGTTTTTAGCGTACATGTTACCAGGTACATGCCGGAGGGCAAGGAAACCGGCCCGATTTGTATTTTGCCCTGCGAAAGGTGCCCATAGCTGAGCAATTTCTTTCCTGCCAGCGAGGAAATCGTTACAGAAGAAAGTTCGGCAGGGGAATTAATTGTGAAGTAATCGGTGAAAGGAACCGGGTATAACGAGATGACAACGGGAGAATCTGTTTCTTTCCTGTTTGTAAATCCATAAATGCCCCACATGCAATTAAGGATGTTGTCGCAGGTTATGGTCGCAATCCGGTTCGGGTCACCTGGCCACTCGCCGCCGCCCCAGCCTGTTCCTTTGAAAAATTTAAAGGCATAAACACCGTCAAGCAGGTTCATGGTGATGGAATAAACGGAATCGCCATCGGGGTCAAGCATCTGGTCATTTAAATTTTTACCTGGTTCATTCCAAACGCCCCATATTCCCCCAAAATCGCCCGAGATGTAAACAGGCTCATCGAAGATCCCGGAATTCCTCATATCAACGTTTATTTCCACTATCCTCATGGCGTTTGGAAAAGGATCGTCATTCACCAGAATGTCGTCAAAATAGATTTCAATATCATACGTCAGCCCCACAGGATCCAGGAAGTCAGGCATGAAGGCAATGGTAGGATAGGCGCCGGTTTTCGATGAAAAATCAAATACCATGTCTTCCCATTGATTGATATTTTCCTGCGGCTGAGTGGATTCAATTTCAAGATTTCCGGCGGCGCCGCCTTCAATTTTGAAGTGCAGCGGGCTGATCCGGGGTTTATAGACTTTGACATGAACATATTTATTATCGGTGACATCGACAGGCGCAGGCAGGGCCGACCAGAATCCGCCCCATGGGAGGCCGTCCTTGTCGCGGAGAAAATAGCCCACTTTCTGGCTCGGATTTATCCCGCCGGGATCGGGATTGTCCGCCATGCTGAAAAAGCTGTTATCATCGGCGCCGCCCAGCATGGCATTCATGGCGATGGGTTCCAGGTTTTCTATCATCTGCGACGGGGCGCTGCCGGGGGTGGGATCGTTGTTCAGGAAAATGTCGTCGAAATAGATGGTGATATCATCGGTAAGCCCGACAGGGTCCAGGTAATCGGGCATGAATACGACCTGCCCGTAAAGACCTGTTTTGGAGGAGAAGTCAAACACCAGTTCCTCCCATTCGTTGATAAGCGTTTGCGGGCTCATCGATTCGATTTCGAGTGTTCCGGCGGCTCCTGATTCAATCTTGAACCTGACAGGACTGATGCGGGGTTTCCAGACCTTCACATGGACGTACTTGTCGGTGGTCAGGTCAATGGGAGCCGACAGCGGGGACCAGAACCCGCACCAGGGCACACCGTCCTTATCGCGGAACAGCATCCCGGCATAAGGGCTGGTGTTGATGCCGGAAGGAACCGGATTTGCCAGTGTGGAAATATAACTGAAGTCATTCGATCCGCCCAGCATGATGTGCATGGTAATAGGGTCGAAGCTTTCAATCACCTGCGGCCGGGCAGCCAGGGTTGCCATCATGGCCAGTAACGCAAGCGTAAATGTTTTCATGTTCCTGTTTTTTAAGATTACTGAATGATTCCGGTAAAAAATTCAGAATTCCGATACTATGGAATAGTACGAAACGGACTGAATGATGTTCGGGAAGCACTACATGAAAGCTGAGACGCCTTGCAGTAAGTACAGGAGGAAGGAAGTTTTTAAGAAGCATCGGCAACCAGAAGGTGCCGCATACCTTAAAGATACAAAAAAAATCGGGATTTTATCTTATGCCGGTGAATATTAGTGTATTATTACCGGAAGTCAGCTGCGTCAACCCAACAAAAAAGCCACCCTAAAGGCGGCTTCGGGTGGGAATTGGCAGGCCTGTCCCGGTGAAACCGGCGACTCGAACTGCCGGCCTTCCCGATGGAATCGGGACGCTCTGAATCGCCTGAGCTAAAATAAAAAAGCCACCATAAAGGCGGCTTCGGGTGGGAATTGGCAGGCTTGTCCCGGTGAAACCGGCGACCCGAACTGCCGGCCTTCCCGATGGAATCGGGACGCTCTGAATCGCCTGACCTTAAGCAAAAAAGCCACCTTTGGGGTGGCTTTGGGTGGGAATTGGCAGGCTTGTCCCGGTGAAACCGGCGACCCGAACTGCCGGCCTTCCCGATGGAATCGGGACGCTCTGAATCACCTGACCTTAAGCAAAAAAGCCACCTTTGGGGTGGCTTTGGGTGGGAATTGGCAGGCTCGAACTGCCGACCTCATGCGTGTGAAGCATGCGCTCTGAACCAACTGAGCTAAACTCCCGAAACCGGTGCAAAAGTAATAGAAAAAACTTCCTGTTCCCTAACCGTTTTGATAAAAAGACATATTGCTGTTTTCGGGTTATTTTACCAGGGTGATTTTTCCTGACAGGTTTTGCCGGTTGCTGCTGACCGCCAGGTGATAAATGCCGGCGGGCATCCCGCTCATATCCAGCCTGAAGATCATGTTGCCCGGATCGGGCCGGATATTGCCTTCCTTCACCGGTTTGCCCTGCAGGTTATAGATCCGGAAAAAGTACTCGCCAGCCTCGGGAACTACAACATTGAAGATGTCTTTTCCAGGATTGGGATAGATATGCAACTCATTCAGGGGAGACTCGTCCGGTTGCCCGACCTGGCTGTTAGCCGTAATAAACAGCGTATCGGATGAACCGCTTGTCCCGCATTCATTTGAGGCGACGACGCTCAACGCGGCTATACCTTCGAAAGCGGAATTCCACTGCACATCGCAATCTGCATTGTCGGGAACGATAACGCCGGCATCCGCAGGCCTGAAATGCCAGGCGTACTGGGTTGCATTTGGCGAGCCTGCAGTGAAATAGGAAGAAACAGACGTATATAACACGTTGACGGCCTGAGGTCCCTGGGGCCTGGCAGGAGCGGATGGGCCTGTATCGGTGGTAACCGTTACAGAGCCAAATGCCGATGCTGCGCCGTCATTGATTTCAACGGTATAGACGGTGGTTACGGCAGGCGTAACATAAGGATTTTGCAGGGCAGAGGAATATCCCGGGGGATTTGAGGTCCACTGATAGGTATAGGTCCCCGAGCCGCCGCTGCCGGTTGCCGAGAGCTGGCTTGTATCGCCCGGGCATATGGTTGAAGGATTTGCACTCGTTGTGACGGAAAGGGGTCCGCCGGTCACCGTCACCAGGATCTGGTCGGATGATGAACAGCCGGTGTTGTTATCGGAAGCGGTTAAGGTAAATGCCTGGGTATTGGTCAGCAAGGCGGTGACCGGGTTGAATACCGTCGGATCGGCAAGCAAATCCGAAGGTTCCCAGGATGCTGTAAACGTCCCTGAGCCTCCTGAAGCTGAACCTGAGAGTTGTGCGGAGGTGTTATAGGGGATGATCTGGTCAGGACCGGCATTGGTAACCACAGCAGGATGGACGGTGAGGAGTATGGCGTCGCTCACGGCGGAGCAGCCCGAAGGGCCGGAAGCAGTGAGGGTTAATGTCACGGTTCCGTTCAATTGGTCATTATTTCCGGGAGTGTAAACGGGATTCAGTAATGCCGGGTTATCGAAACTGCCGTCTCCCGAAGTGGTCCATAACACGGATGCCTGATTGGCGGTTGCAGCCTGCGTTATCGGAAATCCCTCGCCCTGGCATACCGATCCGTCAGGGCCGGCATTAACCACCGGGGCAGGTAAAATATTCAGGTTCATATTGTCGGTCACGCCCGGAAGCCCATTCTGGCTGGCATGGATGGTGAGTGTTACCTGTCCGCCGGCCAGATCATTGGCGCTTGGCGTATAAATAGCATCTGGCTGGCTGATATTCATAAAAGTACCGGTCCCGCTGGTCGACCACCAGAGCGATGAGGCATTGATCACCTGGCCCGAAAGCTGGTGGCCTTGTCCTGCGCAGGCATTGTCATCAGGCCCTGCTGAGGCAAACAGCAGCATGTTTGCCAGGGGCGGCCATGAGATATAATCTACCCAGGCTTTATCCGATCCGTTCGAGATAGAATAGTCCTTCCGGTATCTCCACAGGAAACTGTGGATCCCGGCCGGCACCTGGCAGGTGAACTTTTCCCAGGATTGTTCTCCCGACCATTTGCCCTGTTCCTGCCCGTCGATACAGAAGTACAGGAAATCATAATTGGCTTCGGATGAAACCTTGCGATAAAAGCTGATATCGGAGGGCGAAAGCACATTCAGCGTAACATACATGCTGCTCTCCTGGTTATCGGTTATAACGCCTGATTCAGAACAAAAATCGCCTTCATAAGGAAAATTCTGACTGATAACCCAGTCCTTATTGCCCGAAAATTTCCAGGGAAGCCTGGTGAAACAAGCGGTTTCAAAATCTTCGATGATGGGGCCGATATTCACATATACACTGTCGTTCAGGGTAATGCCTTTATCACCTGCCAAATGGAAATTCAGGAATCCTACATGGCCGGGCGGACAGGCAGCGGCAGCGGTGATCGTGAAGGAAAGGACCGGTGAGCCGTTGACATTCAGCGTATCAACGGATGCGTTTCCCTGCTGTATCGAAAGATAAGGATCGATAACGGAAAGGACAGCGGAAATATCCGTTGCCATTGACCTGCCGTTATTATGCAGCGTCACAAGCAGGTTCCCTGTTTCACCGGGCATCAGCACATTGTCGTTGCCGTCCGATACCGCAACATGCGAAATCACCGGAACGGCAGACCATGCCGTATCCTGGCTGTTACGGGTATAGGTCTCTTCGTCGGCGACAAGCCTGGCATCCAGGTTCAGGATATACCTGTTGGGAACCGTGTTCCTGACCGAAAAACTGAAAGCGTCAGGAAAGGAAACGGTTTGTCCCGGGTTCAGCGTGCCGATGGTCTCAATACTGTCTATCGGAATAACATAAGGATCGGCGACATTGAGATGCATGACGATATTGTGAAGTGCGGCGTTGCAGGTATTCTTCAGTACCGGTGTAAGGTACACTGTTTCACCATATTCTATAAGGCTGTCGTTCCCCGAACTGACCTCATAAGCGATTTCCACGCCTTTGGTCTTAAAATTCAGGGTTCGGGTAGTATAGAGAAAGTTATTATCCTCAACGTAGAACTTTAGCGGCAGGTTGTCACAGGAATGCAGGGGCGTTCCGTATAACTGGCCATTATCGGTAAGCGACAATCCGTCGGGAAATTCCTGGGGGGTGAACAGAAATCTTGAACCGGCAACCGGTTGCGACAACGAATCATAAATGGATGTGAAATGATAATTCAGGCCATCGCCGTTTGATAAGCCGGAATACCATTTCATGTATGATGAGGTTGTCATATCGCCGTAATAAAACCTGATATTGCCATCGGGATATAAGGTTACCGCAAAATTGAGGTCTGAGGAAGGGGTTGCACCGTAAACGGAGAGCCTCCACCTGAAAGTAACACTATCCTGGCATCCCTGGTACCAGATGCCGTCGCCTTCGCCGGTCATCATTACCAGCGGCTTGCCCATGTATGGAGAGATGCACTTTGTATTTTTTAAAAACGTCTTTTCATAAATAATATACGGCCAGGGAACCTGATGATCTTCAAACATCAGATATCCGTCCACGTGCGGGTAAACCCTGGTATATGTTTTTCCATAATAGGGAAATGGAAAAGGTAACTCCTGGCTTGCATATCCGGAAGCAGTATTGTTTACTGAAAGCTGATGGGTATTGACCATCGGAAATGAACCGGTGTCTGTCGATTCCGGATAATCGATGGCAAATTTCCATTTGTAGGGAGGCGTACCGCCGCTCACATTAAGCTGTTGGCTATAGGGCTCATATAAGTTGGCTTCCGGGAGGAAAGTGTTTTGTATGGCCGGTTTGCTGCAATTAATGGTTGCCGTGATGGAAAGCGTGGTAAGGCCGTTTTCGACAAGCGGAACATTGGAGAACCCTCCCGGTATGGTGACGGCGCCGACGGTATAGTCGATGAGGTCGAATGAAACAATCTGACCGGTTGCCTGGTTTGAAGGATCGTTTTCCTGCACCATCAGAAAAAACTTCGCCGGCTGCCCGCTGACTGTCTCGCTGAGCAGCGGGGTGGCATCCAGCCCGAATTCAATGGTCTTGTCATCTTCGGTTGTACCCCCTTTCATATACAGGTCTCCCCCCTGATAGTCCATAATCGGTAAATTCAGCGTAGCTTCAGGCTCTGTGGCCGAAAGGTTATTGGCTACCCCGGCAACTACTTTCAGTTTGTTCCGGCTGGTATGCTTAAGTGTGACCTTCATGGTCAGTTTGGGGGCAAGGTCCTTTTTTGCGTAAGAAATATATACGGCATTATTCCAGATTCCCCCGCTGGACGGATTCTCGGCAAAGGCTTTATACATAGCCCAGGCAAATCCCTGGTTTGCCCAGTTTGATATACTTCCGTAAGTATTGGCTATTTTAAAGCCCCCGATTTCCCAGTCTTTCAGGTCAATGATCCCGTCACCGTTCAGATCAATGTCGTTAGTGAATTTCCCGTCGCCGTTATAATCGTAACGGATGGAGTCGTTATAGGCGAGAATGGTCATGGCATGGTTAGGACTGCTGCCGAATGCGGTAATGACATACTGCCCGCCAAAAGGGGTGCCGGTCGGAAGTTTTTGGGTGACCGTCATGGTTTGCGAGTAAAAATTGGCAACCCCGCCGATAGTATCGGCATCCAGATGGTTATAGATCCAGTTTTTCAGCGTATTAAGCCCTTCGATCGTATTGATATAAATGACCCTTATATCGGTAATCCGGTTGTGCATTGCGTTGTAATAAAGATTATATCCCGACATCCACCTTGACGGACCGCCGTAAGCAATACCGCCGTAATCATAAACGCTCGGATTACCGACCCGTTTTACAACTTCCCACGATTCAAGGAAACTGACACCGGCGTTGCTTCCTCCGTTTATAAAGTTGTAGGTGAAATGGGTGGCCATTTGATTTTGCGGCACATTACCGGGCAGGACGCGCAATGTGTTAAGCTCATAGGTCAGCCCGAGCCCGATGCTGCTGGCCTGTCCGCATTCCAGTCCCACCTGGGCGAAGAGAGGCCTGAAATAGGGTTTCGCCGAATTATCGACGGCGTAAGGCATGGAGAGCGCTCCGCGACGCGGCTGGAATTTGACTTCCGGAACCGCGGCGAGTCTGGCTTTTTGCTGATCGGTCAAGGGCGGAGGTGAAACCAGTTGTGAATAACAGACTGAATTCAGTAAACAGGCTAAGATAGCAGGGAGTAGTAATTTTGTCATTGTGAAGCATAAAAACTCATTAAAAGTAAAAATTTATTCGTTTCACCCCGGATGAATTTCATCAGAGGCAGCCGTCAGTTTTTTATTACGGCAGCCCAGGCTCCCGGCGCCGGTGGCTTCCGGTTGCCAGTCGCGGTTTTCCCGGTTTTTAGCCGGCTGTTGCCTGAAAAAAGTACCGCGAATTTTATCCGGTTTCTAAATCTCCTTATTTTTGAAAATTATTCAAAACCTGATCTCCTTGCAAGAAAAAACCTCATCGACGGTATATATCCCTCAATTTGATATTATCCGTTTCTTCGCCGCCTTCATGATTGTTATTTATCATTCCTATATTGCCTGGAAAGGATGGTTCGGGTTGCCGGGCGTAATTTCGGCCGGCGATTACAAAACCTTTTCCGGCGTTGGCCTGCATGTTGACCAGTTCATCAGGAATATGCCGTTCGGCGTCGATATCTTTTTCTTTATCAGCGGTTACCTGTTAACCTATCTGTTGGTCATAGAAAAGGAAAAATTCGGCAAGGTAAATGTCCCGAAGTTTTATATCCGGCGTGGTTTGCGTATATGGCCGCTTTACTTTTTTCTGGTAGCCGTCGCCCCGCTGCTGGTAAACTGGCTCGGCGAAAAGCAACCCAACTACTGGCCTACCATTGCATTGGTCAATAATTTCGAAACCATCCACACTCAGCAATGGACGTATCCTTTCTCCCATTTCTGGTCTATCTGCATCGAAGAGCATTTTTACCTGATCTGGCCGTTAATTGTCGCGTTTGTCCCTTTTAAAAAATTACCCGTGGCCATCCTGGGGCTTATCGGTTTTAGCTGGCTCTATAAAATCAGTACCTATCTTTTCCTGGACTCGAACTGGTACCAGTTGTACCTGCATACCTTCAGCCGGATGGATGTTATTCTGCTGGGCGGGCTGCTGGCCGTTTTCTATATAAAAAAGCCTTTTGAATTCAAACTTCACTGGAGTATCGTGGTGATAATTTCAGTGGTGCTTATCTTCCTTCTTTCATTCGATGATATGAGCAACTATGAAAATATGCTGAACGGGGTTACCCGGAAGTTCGTTTATATCTCCCTGCTAGGCCTGCTCATGATGGACCTGCTGTTTAACCCGGACCGGAAAAAGGCCATGTACCGGTTCAAACCCTTGCTGTACCTGGGGAAGGTTTCCTATGGCATCTACATGTACGGTAATATCCTGATTCTTATCGTCATCAAGAAAGTAATGTACGGATTCGGGATCAGCAATATCTATTTCTATTTCCTGCTGATTTTCACTTTATCGCTCATAGTTCCCGTTATCAGTTATGAATTGTTTGAGAAGCCTTTCCTTAAACTGAAACAGAGATTTGCGCTCGTGAAAACGAGGATGTAAAAGGAAGTTGGAACTCACGGAAATCCTGGTTTACATGCAGGGCTGAGGTGGATAATCAAAAAAAATCCCGGAAGAATTTCCCGGGATATTCTTGATGGTTTCAGGCGCCGTTATTTTTTTACTCCCATCTCTTCGAGCAGGAATCCGGCGTTGCCGAACTTCTCCGTAACGAAGAGAACATACCGGATGTCTACGGCGATGCACCGCTGTAGGGCATAATCATATTGCCAGTCGCTGATCATCGCTTCATAGTTGCCGTCGAAGGCCACGCCGATAATTTCACCTTTGGCATTCATGACAGGGCTGCCGCTGTTGCCACCGGTGATATCGCACTGGTTGAGGAAAGCAACGGGAACATCGTTCAGTTCCGGATCGGCCCAACGGCCGAAATCGCGTTTTTGTTCAAGGGAGACTAAACCGGCAGGGGCGTTGAACGGTTCTTCCCCCGTATTCTTTTCCACAACACCCTGCAACGAAGTAAACGGGTAATACCACACGGCATCTGCCGGCTTATAGCCTTTCACGGGTCCCCAGGTGAAACGGATGGTGCTGTTGGCGTCGGGATACATCGCGGAACCTTTCCACTCGTAAAGGGCGTCAAGGTAATCCTTTCTCAGTTCGGTCACATTGGCGCCAAATACTTCAGTGACTTTGTTGATTTCCTCCGACATCGGGTACAGGGCGGCTGCCAGCCGGATAAAGGGATCGCCGGTGTTTTCAAGATCGGCAGATGATTTTCCGATCAGGCTTTTTACAAACTCCGGATCTTTCAGCCTGGTGTGGCTGTATGCATCATCCACCCATTGTTCCGGGGTTTTACCAGGGTTTGCGAGGATATTGTCCAGACCCGCAATGCGCTGATCTGCCGGCAAGGCTTCTGCCATTTTAACGGCACGCAACAGCATTGCCTTATCCAAAGGTTCGTAGTAATCGTTATAAGCATACGTCAGAGCATCGGCAAATTCCTTCAGGGCTTCTTCGGTGATGCCGGGCTGCCTTTCTTCCGCGGGCTTCTCCATTTCGCGGGATATAAAGTATATCTGACCGGCTGCGCCTGTCATGGTGCCCGAAAGGTTGTTCAGAATCCCGAACACATTATCCCTTTCCCGGGTCTTTTCAAGCACATTATACTGGGATTTTTCCTTTTCAAGTATGTCAGCATATTTAGCCTTCCGTTCGGGCGTGCTGTTGGCCCATTTCAGGTATTCTTTTTCAAAATCGAGCTTCTTTTGAAGGAAATCAGTCTTTATCATTCCCTCAACTTTTCCCTGGTAATTTTTCATGACATTCGCCAGCCCTTTCACCAGGCTGGCGGTCTTGATTTTTCCGGCAGGGTCTTTTTTTGTCAACTCTTCAGCCAGTGAAATAATCTCTTTGTAATTGCTGACGGAGAAAGGATAATTATAATTCAGGTTCCAGTTAACGGAATTGGAGGAACGATACCGGGTGGTAGACCCGGGATATCCCATGATGAAACAGAAATCACCGTCGTCAAGGTCGCCCTGTGCCGGTTTCAGCCATACTTTCGGCTTAAAGGGAACATTATCGGCGCTGTATTCATTGCCTTTCCCGTCGGGGCTGACATATACCCTCATGAAGGAAAAATCCCCGGTATGCCTGGGCCACATCCAGTTATCGGTCTCGCCCCCGTAATTGCCGATCGACAGCGGCGGGGAATAGACGATGCGGATGTCCCTGAAGACCTTATAGGTATACATGATGTATTGTTTACCGTTAAACATTTCTGCAATTTCAGCTTCCAGGTCGCTGCCTTTTTGCTTTACAGCTTCCGTCATCTTAGCGATGGCGGCATTTATTTTCTTATCTCTCTCAACAGCGTCGGTAAGACCTTTTGCCGAAGCCAGCACATCCGGGGTTACATCATTCATCTCCAGCATCAGTTTGGCCTGGTAACCGGGAGCCTGAATTTCAGCCTGGCGGTCTTTGGCCAGGAATCCGTTGGTAAGGTAATCACTGCTTACGCTTGAGGATCGTTGCAGCGCCGTAAAAGCCACGTGGTGGTTGGTTACCAGCAACCCTTCGGGGGAAACAAACGATGCGGTTCCTCCCCCTAACTGAACAATGGCATTGGCAAGGCACGGCTTATCCGGGCTGTATACCTTCTCCGCAGGTATCAACAGTCCCTTTTTGGGCAGATCCAGTTGTCCTAACTGGGAAAGCATCCACATTCCCTCCTGGGCAACAGCGAAGAGGGTATTCAGGATGCAAAACAATAAAATCAGGATTTGTTTTTTCATGGTTAAAGGTTTGGTTTTATGGAAGTGGAAAAATGTTGCAAATCAGCCGGGTAAAAGGGTTATGGGTGTGAGGGTGAGAGAAAAGGAGATATAAGGAGTTTGATGAGGCAGACAAACGGGGTAATTGCCGCAGAATGGT
>Ga0116170_10001248_pt1 | contig 25959 bp, 31 predicted proteins | sample AD_JPNHW1_MetaG_FD_89797 | JGI IMG/M metagenome (GOLD analysis project Ga0116170, IMG submission 89797) | Active sludge microbial communities of municipal wastewater-treating anaerobic digesters from Japan - AD_JPNHW1_MetaG | ecosystem: Engineered > Bioreactor > Anaerobic > Digestate | place... | reverse complement strand
GCCCATTCCATGACCTAGGAGTTTTCCATGTTTGCATTTGTCCTCGGACCCATCACCCAGTTGCCCTTCCCGGGGCTGCAGAATGCCGGGGCCCGCCTCACTCTGTCGATCTGGTTCGCCAAGCAGCCGACCTGGCGGGAAGTGGCTGGGCCCGTGAACCTCGCCGACTTCATCTACTTGGACGACATCAGGGCAGAAACCCTGGAGAATGCCTTCGAACTGATGCAGGGGGACTCCTACTCGCCGAATGGTGAAGCATCGCGGCTGATTCGTTCTCTGGGCCTCACGCACACCAGCATGAGAGTCGGGGACCTCCTGTTCGACCGCGAAGCCCATCGCTGGTACGCCGTCCGCGCAAAGGGGTTCGAGGGAATCGAGGTGACGGAATGAGCGAGCCAACCTGCTTTGTGGTCATCCAGGAAGGTGGATCATCTGGAGAGCTCTACCTCAACACCTACAATACGGTTCAGGACGCTACCGATTTCCGCCGCAGCTGCGCCACGGCAGCCTACCGGACAAGTGAACCCATCGAAGTCCCGGTGAGTCTTGCGGACCATCCTGCATTTGCCGAGGTGGCGGAAGCCATTGTGCGAGCGGGGGTGTGCGGCTTGGAATCTTTTTAGGTTAAGTAAGCGAGATGAATGGGCCGCATCTTTTCTGCTGGTGAGACACTTTCTGATCCTGCATGGGAGAATATATGGGCACTTTTCGTCCAGCCGAACTGCGAAAGATCTGTGGACACGATTCCCGAACCGTTGATGGTTGCACCACGATGAGGAAGGGAGTGATTGAAGCCCAATCGAAAGCGCGAAATTGTTGGATCAGCAAGCGTAACGCACCGGAGAACCATGTATGCAGCCAATGAAAACCCTTCCACGGTTCCTGGCGTTCGCCCTGGCGCTGGCACTTCCGGGCCTGTTGAGTTGCGACCAAAGAGCGGAGCGACTTTCAGAGGCCCAATCTCACCGAATGGCGATGGTGCAGTTCGCCCGCACGGGGGGAGGAGAGAGGTCCTCAGAATGGCCGGCGCTCAGCAAGAGATACCGTGCGGAGCACCCAAGATGTGCAGCCTGCGGAACCATGAAGGGCATCCAAGTCCATCACGTCATCCCGTTCCATACCGATCCTTCGAAAGAACTGGATGAAAACAACCTGATCTCGCTCTGCAAGGGGGGCTGCCACCTGAAAATCGGACACGGCGGCAGTTACCAGTTCTACAACCCTCATGCCAGGGAGGATGCAGCTCTCGCCCTTGCGAACCCCGAGAGCTTTCAGGACGTGGTGCTTTCCGCCCGCGCCCATCGTTTGAAGAACAAGCCTGGTTCACAAAACGACGAGTAGGATCTCAGAAACGAATGCAGGTTCAGTCCTGGGGAAGATGAGCAACGGAAACACTTCCGAGCCGTGAGCCATGCGCCCAATCCGAAATTTCGAAAACGTCTATGCGGCCCTCAAGGCCTGGGCAACGAAGTTGCACGCTGAACGAAACCAGACGTGGGCGGCGGGCCTGCCTTACTCTGCGCACCTTCAATCCGCGGAAGACGTTCTCTCCAGGTTTGGGTTCGACGACATGACGAACCCACTCCATCAGACACTGAGGTTGGCGGCCTGGAGTCATGATCTCCTGGAGGATTGCGAGGTCTGCAGGACCACCCTCCGAGTGCTGCAGGGCCCAGAGGTCGAAGCACTTGTCTGGGCGGTCACTGACGAACCGGGCGTGAACCGGGCCGAACGGCACAGACTCACCTATCCGAAGATCGCTGGAACGCCATGGGCGACATGCTTGAAGCTCTCTGATCGAATCAGCAACACCGAAGCATCCATCGTCCACGGCTCCACCAAGAAACTCGCCATGTATTGCGAGGAATACCCTGAGTTCCGAAGCGCCCTCTTCACCCCGGGCGGCCCAGAAGAACCCATGTGGGCACACTTGGACGATCTCACCCTTGGCCCCCACCAGGAAGAGGCTCTGGTCTCCAGCGAACCAGTGGCCTCCGCACCGATTGCCATTATGCAGAGCCTTTTTGAAGATATTAGCCCCTGCTGATAGGCGTATATTGGACGTATGCCAACAAAAAGAACCCGTCCCATCCTCACCACTGAAGCAGTTGGGAGTTCCCATGACGCAGCCACTCGACAAGCTGAAGAACCGCCTTATTCGCATGGCACGCCGAAACAACAAGATCCTCGGACGTGGGCAAGCGATTGCCAACATTGAGCAGGCTTCGACCATCGAAGAGGCGAATGCCGCATTTGAGACGTGGGCGAATACCATCGTCCATCGAGCCCAGCCACAGCCGAAAGAGCCGCTTCCCTCCGTCGATAGGCGACCGCGGGATCTGCTCGCGATCGTCATGGATCTCAAGTCGAAGGGTTATCGCCCCGTCCATTGGCGCAAGGACGACAAGGGGATTCGTGTGGACGAGGCTGGCAAGTTCCAGGTCCCGCAGACCGGCGACCAACCCAACATTTGCCTCACGCATGGGAACGCTGTTTCCACTGTACGGGAGACCCACGGCGGCCCTGGCGGCGGCCGCGGGGTCATCATCGTGGCTGTTCACCCCTGCCTGTTTTGCACCCTGCCAGAAAATCCAAACCAGGGAGACTGATGGGTGGAGGTCCCAATGAACATCACCCTTTCCCCGCACGCCAGCGACATCCTCACCGGCCTTGCGCTTCCAGAGGAATCCGGGGCGGCGACCCTGGACTGGATCCTTGGAGCCTATGAGGCCATGCGCTTGTCCTGCAGGCCCAACTTCTCGACAGACGAGTGGACCTACATCTGTGGCGTGATCCAAGAGGTCGACGAACGGGATCGCCTTGGGACGCCCATCGCCTTCCATCGTGACGAGGCATTGGCCCAAGGATTGGGGCTGCCCGAAGAGGCTGTCCTCGGGATCGAGGAACGGTTGCGGCAGTTGACGATCCCCGAACGAGCATCCGTCCGGGATGTCGTCCGTCGCTACTGGGCCATCTCGTCCGAAGATGCCCCGGAGATTGAGGAAATCCTCCAGGGATAGATCGGCAGCAGTTATGCCGCCGAAGACCGTTCGGGGCCCTGCTAGTCCCCCTAGCAGGGCCCCGGTGCTATCTCGGAGGCTAGGCCTGAGCTTTGCTCGCGAACTCGGCCCGCAGTTCCATGAGGAGCTTCCCGAGGTTGTTCTCCCCCTTCCCGTAGCACACCCCCCAGAAGGTGTCCTTCCAGCGATTATGCTCAACCAGCTGCATATCACCCGTGGCCAGGAGTGACTTCTGCAATTCGGGGTCTGAAAACTTCGCCTGGAGGATCTCCTTCATCACGGGGATCCGGGCCTGGTCCCAGTCGGCACGGAGCGATGGGTGGTCCAGCTTGCCGAGTTTGCGAGCCTCACCACCGTTGAGTCCAACGAACTGGGCCCGATAGTCGGGGTCGGAAAACTTGGCTGCCTGGAAGGCTGCTTCGGCGCACTTGAAGGTCAGTCCATCGTGAGCAACAGGGGTGCCCTCGAAATTGGACAGGAAGGCATGCTCGCCGCGGAATCCCCCGATGGTTTCCGGCTTCTTCTCGCCATCAACCTTGGGCGCATCTCCAGCGTCCTCGAAGGTCTTCCCGGTAATCATGTCCACGGCCTTCTGCGCCTGTGATGCGGCCGAGAGCAGCAGCTTCGGTTCCGATCCCAACCGCTTCAGCCAGCCGTCACAGTATGCCGCCGTTGAGGGGATGTCCTCAGTCATCCCGACATGGCCGCGCAATAGGGCTGATGCCATCTCGGCGACCAACTCCTCCTTTGAATAATCTTGGCTGCCAAAAGGTGGGATCTGGGTTTCCAGATCCATGCGGTTCAACCGATCGGGATGGCCCGTGGAATGACCAGCCTCATGGAAGAGCGTCCCGTAGTAGCTCTCGGGGCTCTCGAACGCCGACATTGGAGGCAACTGGATGTGATCACGGCGAGGCGCGTAGTAAGCGCTGTTCCCGCCGTGTGCAACCGTCAAGCCAGCATTGCGCTGCAGATACCCTTCCACCATGGCCTGCGCAGCGGGGATCGGCTTGTTGTCTCGCGCTTGAGGCAAGGGCTTGAGGTCCAGCCCTTCTGCCTGTTCCACGTTCCATACACGGTAGATGCGGATGAGCGGGATCTTGCGGTCACTCTTGGCCTTCTCATCCTGTTCATCCTTCTCGGGCCCTTCGCCAGCCTCCGGCTTTCCGGTCTCTTTGCCCTTCTCTTTCGCGTCTTTCTTGTCCTTGGGATCCAGGAACTTCCAGAAATAGACAGCCGTGGATGGCTCCCCTTTCTTGATGGTCCCGCCGGCCTCGTTGATCTGCTTGATGGTCATCCAGCGGGGATCTGTGTAGCCCCGCATTTCACCAACGACCCCCAGGATGAACGGATTGAGGCCTCGGTATTCTCGCCCGCTCGCTCCATTCTGCGGAACCCCAAGGGAGGCCCAGGGTTTGTGCCAGGGGGCGACTCCGTTCTTGAGGCTTTCCAGGATCTTCTCTGCAAGGACTTCCTCGGGCTTCAGTCTCAGCCCTGAGCCAGGACCCTCCGGTTCACGATCGCGTTTCGTGGCCGGTTCCATATTGGGTTCGTGCTGGTCGACAACGGGTGTCGCAACGACCGGATCAATTAGATCTGGATCCAGGCTCACATTGTCGTTTGGTCTATCGATCGCAGGTTCGACCACCTCTGGTGATGCACTCACTGGAGTTTCAAAAGATGGGTCAAGGCTGATGGTTGGGCTCGGCATGGAATCCTCGTGATTGAGCCATTCTCGAATCTGCTTTTTTTCTTCGCTTCCCAACGACCGCGTATTGCACCCGTTGGCACTTTCTGAATCCCCACAATGCGTATTTTGCGATCTTAGACAGGGCCAGCCGTCGACCAGCACCGAGGATGCATTGGAGGTCCTATGAACAACCGGGCTGAAATGGTCGCTACCTTACAGATCCCAAGGCACACGCTCGACCGACTCGAGGAAATCCTCGCGATCGAAGACTTCGCCAAAATGCCGGATGAGCAAGCATCCCGCCTGGCGTTCAAACATGACGACTGCATCTTCATGCAGCAAGTCGTCTTCGATAACGGCATGAGCATGGAAGTTGGGGTGTACACCGGACAGACAAACGCCTGGACCGGAATTCAACTTCTGGATCCAGAGGGTTGCGAACTCGATGCCGACGAGACCATGGACACTCTGCGAGGCGAGTGCGACTGGGAGTACGCCGGAGTCCACTACATCCTCAAAATCGCCGAGGCCTAAAGCCCAGGGGCCTCCGGCCCCATGAACACATCTCAGAGACAGCAACGCAGGGTGGCCTTCGAGAATGAAGTCCTATCGCGGAGGTGCCATGCGAGCGGTTTGCCCAAACGACCCGACCCACAAGGAGTTCATCACAGTCGCCAGCGTCATGCAGGACTGGAAGGTGGATGAGAACGGCGAGTTCCTCGATGCCATCCCCGGCGGTGAGTGCGTCTTGCACAAGCCTGACCCTGGCAACATCTGGACCTGCACGGCCTGTGGCGCAGAAGCGGTGGTGCAATGAGCGTCACGATTACCGACACCCAAATCGAGGCCATCGAAGAGATCCGCCGCCATTGTGACGATGCATTTCGGGACTACTTCACCGATGACTCCAGGCAGGAATCCATCAATCAGGCTCGGGAGACGTTCGCCTCTGCCGACCTCCCGACGCCGGTTCGCGAACTTTCTGAGTCACTGATCAGGTTCGCAGAAGCGGAACTCACCCGGGACCAAGAGAACAGTTGGTGAAGGAGAAATCATGAGTGAAGAGTGCGCCCCCCGAAAGCGGTTCAACCACCTCTGCGCCGTCGCGTTCGAGTTTGATAGCGACAATCCAAGCCAGGCCATCACCGATACCGAACTGGTCGCAGCGCTCCAATCCAGGCTGGATCGGCTGCGCCAGGAGATCGGGGAAGGCTTCATCCAGCAGGGCGTCTTCACAGTTGAAGAAACCATCGACGATCAGGAGGAGGACTGATTGTTCTGGGGGCCATGGCCCTCTTGAAACTCGTCTGAGATGAGGTCAGTAGGAACTGGAATGGGACCTTGGAGCCGAGAGGGAGGAAGCCGTGAATCCAGGGGCTCATGTGTATGTTTCGACGAAATACCTAGCCGTTCGCGTCGCGTCCAATGGCGTAGTGGAAGACTGGCGGCCAGGGAAGAAACTGGCGCTCGTCCACCTGTTTGACGTGGCGGGCGCTTCCAGCACGGAGTTGGTCCCCAAAAAAGACATTCGCCCCAAATAAAGCAGATTCGCCACCATTCACCCATTAGCAGATAGGTGTATCTATGCCACGCATATTCGCAACATTCATTCCCCAGCGGGTTGTAGGGGCCGCTATGAGTCAGACGACGAGAAGGGGCGTCCCAGCTTCGACGTGACGGAATTGGTCTGCGCCATGGGGAAGGAGGCCGCTCTGAAATTGCGCGATGGCTCGCCATATTCAGATCGGCTGAAGGACTCCCCCAACGCCCCGAAGTGGGTTCACGAATGGGAAGGCCCGTTCTTTATCAGCGTGCAGGAATCCATCAACAACTTCTTTGAAGAAGATGGAGAGCCCCCGATCCATCAAGAACCCAATATCTCCACGAACCCCCAGGAACACGAGTTCCTTTTCGATGTGAAACTCTTCGCTTCAGTCCGGGTGAAGGCTCCATCTGCAGCCGAGGCCGCGCAACGGATCCACGAAAAACTCGATTGCGCCTCCTGCAATGCTGGGGCTTGGGACGATGGAGGTCCCATCGTGTTTGATGCCACTCTGGATGGAGAGATCGACCTGATCGAGATCGATGGCCAGGGTGCCGATAGCCAGGAGTAGCATCCGCCTCGAGATCGGCATGGGGCCACCTACTGCTCCAATAGACTTACGCCCGAATCATTCACCTTGATCCGGGCGTAAACGACTATTCCAGATGCCGTGCTGGAGTAAATGGACTGACCTACTCGGGCTTGGATGGGAGCTTTTCACCACGCATCATGGCCCGACGCCGAGCAACTTGGTTGGGATAGTCCTCCGCCTCCTTGCGAAGTGCTTCACGGAACTCGGGTGTATTCAGCGCAAGGTAGTCGATGCGGCCAGGCTTAGCAGTAGGCTTATTCATTGAAGGCTCCTCCGGTTTCGGGGTCGATTCGTCGGTCATGGATGGCCTCCCTCAGAATGTTTCGGATTCCTTCCAGATTGTTGCGCGGGTCTCTCAAATCTTCATTGGCAAGTAGAGCCGGGTCTTCCACGAAAGCATGCGTCTCGGCTCGACAGGCCGCGAATGACACTCTCTCATCGGCAATCTCACGCATGGCCTTCATGAAGTTAATTGGGCTCATCCGGTGGAGGTCTGCCTGCGTAGAAGCAGGAACCACTCGCTGATCGTCCTGGCACCTGGAGACAGTGCGCCCAACAACCGTTTCAAGATCGCCCCCAACGTAGATGATGTCGACGTTGTGGCCATGTTGAAGTGCAGTGTTCATGGCGTGCTTCAGTGTTTCCCAATTCGCCCCATTGGAATCAAGAACTGTATGGATCTCGGGGTGCTGGTCTAGTAATCGTTTGGCCAAGGTGCTTTTCCCCGCACCCGGGGCCCCAACCATGAGCACAACCGTATCTTCCCCTTGCCTCGGGGTCGAAACCTGTTGCTCGTACATATCCATCGCAAGATAGTTCATATCAGCGAGATCAAGCCGATGGACTCTTGATGGGTTGGCATCCACGCTAGGCAGCAATGTCACGAAGAGGTCTCCATTCACAATTTTTCGCCCTCGCGACTCTTCCAGGTTCCCATAGGCCTCGAATACCGCGCCCCTGTTGGCGCGAGCCCAACTCATCTCCTCATTCACCCGTGATTGCAGGTCCATTCGCCTCGACGGAGGAATCGGAGATACGCTTCCCGCCACTGGTTCAACAGCCACTTCAGCAGCAGGCGGTTCATACCGAACCCACGACGGAGGCACAATTTGAGGCCCAGGCGTTGCGTGGACCTGGTTGGTCACTCCGATGCGAGGAAGATCGAGTTCGATCTTCGGCCCGTGTAGAGTCCCTGACACTGGTTCACCGGGGAGTGGATGCCCGGATTCCACCGGGTCATCGCCAAATGGTAATTTCGCCATCCATTCTCCTATCTCAGACCCCTGCCCTGCCCCGCCCCACTACTCTTCGAGCAGGGCAGAACCAGCAAGCTCGGCCATGATTCCGGGCGGGAAATACTCAAAGGCAGGCCCGCCCTCGCTACCCAGGCGTATCCGGGTGAATCGGGGCGTTTCGTGCGAATCCCGGTACGAAGATCGGGCGTAATGCTCCAGCCAGACCGTTTCCTCGACACACAAGCCCAGGGACTTCGCGGCCGTCGAAATCAGGGATTCGATCCCATTCGTGATCGACGGGCCTGGGTTGTCGAACAGTTCGGTGAAGACAACGAAGTGCCCTACGGGTGTCTGGTAGTGCCGGAGGCGGCACACGCTGTCGGCCCCATAGGCCTTCGTGTGCCATTCAAAGCTGGCGAAATCGCGCATCAAGGTCAAGCTCATCCCTCATGATATGAATCAGAAATTTCCTGGAGAGGCTAGGCCGCAGGCGAGGCAACAGTCGCCGCAGCCTCACAAGTCCCCAGGCAGATCACGCCACGGTGGGAACAGGTCTTACAGACGATCCCGAACCCGTGCATCCCGTTCCGGGGGAAATGCCCCCTTTCGATCTGGTCAATGGCCTGATCGACCAGTTCCTTTCCAATGCGGATCAACGTATCCACATCGTTGTCCCGAAAGCTCACGTGTTCAACCTTCTGGGAGGCAGCGGCCTTGTTCTTGAGCTTCGCCACACTGACCTGATTGATCTCTACCCCCTTCGGGGCTTCGCCCACTGCCTCGGCCCAAAGCCACGAGTACCGAGCCAACTGGGCCCAGTAGTTCGTGGGCATTTCGCCCTGTTTGAGATAGTCGAAGGTGAGCTTGTGGTCTCGGATGACCCTCGCTCCATCAACCAGATCCAGAATCCCGGTCAGCTTGAGGCCCCGGTATTCCAACTCAAGCGGCTCCTCAACCGCCACGGGGCGACCGTTCTCCGCCACTTCGGGCAGCACATTCTGGATGTAGTACGCCAGGGCCTCTTTCACATGGCCAGAGGCCTCGTCCACCAACGCATCCATCGCCTCCTGGGTCGCCTCGATTCCAAGATCCTCCACCGGAGTCATGGCGATCGAAGTCTTGAGTGTCTCCAGTGCGCGAGTTTCACTTTCCACGTAGTCGGCGCGATCACCGATCTGGAAGGGACGATAGATCGTCTCCAGGCCCTTGTGGAAGGCCGTCCCGGTGAGCATCTTCCGGTTGGTGGTCCGAGGCATCCCGATGATCTTCTCCAACTCGAAACGCCGCCCACAGGTCAGGACCGAGGCCAAATCAGACTGGCGATAGGTCTTGATGGCGGTGGGGACAGGAGTGAGATTTGCAGTAACGGAACTGGACATGGTTTAACCTCTGAAAATCAGTCTCCATGCGGCTTTCCAACGTGTTGAATCTCAGACACCAAATGAGAGAAGAGGCGGCTTTCGCCGCCCCCTCTCGTGGCCCAGAACTAGGCCGCGTTCATTTCGGCCACGAGGGCCTGATCTTTGGACATGAGCCGCTGGATGATCTTTGTGGCCTCGGGCATCACGATGTCAGGCCGGGCCGCCAGCCACCTTTCCACCTTGTCCACTGGGATCCCGTTATCGGCCTGCGCCTTCAACCGGATCATGTTGCGCTGGCTGGATGACATCGGCTTCCCTGCCTTCGCGGCAGCCGGACGTTCAACACGAGCAGGAGCCTCCACCGCCGGGCTATCCGTACGCGCTTCCGGCGCACTTACAGAGGGGTCGTCCTTCTCGCCCGGGGAAGGCGATGCATCCGCGCCGCCTTCGGTGCCCCCAGCCTGGGCCTCGACTGCCGTGGAATCGCCCCCTTCCAGCAGTTTGTCATTCTCCGAGAAGAACTCCGCAGCCACGGCAGCCGCCTCGGCGTCGTCCTCATGGCCGATGGTCTGCCCCTGGGCCCGGATCTGCGCCTCGAGGTCCATCACGTTCAAGGCCTGATACCGGGTCTTGAGCTTCGCAGCACGTTCGAGCGCATTCAGCAGATCTTCTTCTTCTCCGCGGAATCCCAGCCCCACGGAGTAGAAGGTCGTTGACTGCCGGGCACCACCAACAACCGGGCTCCGGCGCTGTTCATAGATCGTCAGTTCCAGAGGGATGCGCTGGAGCGTCCCTCCAGTGATCGCCTTGATGCTTCCCATGGCGCCCAAGAGATCCTGGGCAGTGTTCCAGCCATGGGATCGGAACTGCCATACCTGCCCGATGGGGGTGTGGCCAGGGATGCGGAAGCGCAGGATCGCTCCGATCTTGCACTGCTTGTTCTTGGCGTACGGACATTCATCGCCACAGGTCCCATCAGCGACCTTCGTGAACTCGCCTGCCGGATCAAGTTTCCCGGCCTTGACGCGACGCTCCGCGGAACCGTCGCGGCCTCCACGGCAGAGGACAGTTCCGCGGCCCCCCATTTCGCGCCCGAGTTCGAGGTTCACTTCCGGGTCATCCGAGACGAATTCGATGGGCACAGTCTTGGGATGGGCAGCGTTCTCTGCTGTGAAATCCGGATGGTCCGCGAAAAACCCGTTCTTGCCGGTGGCACTCGGGGTTGCGTACCGAAAGTGATCGAGCTTCACCGGCCCGTTGTTGGCCGCCACCGAGCCGATCTTGATGCAACCGGCCACAGGCACACGAGGTCTGAAGCCAGCTGGCATCGCTATTCCGTTGTGAGTAATGGGATCCATTGGTGCTCCACGAGAGAACCTATGGTCCAACCCCCACTTCTCGTGCCCTGAGTCTCAGATCCTTGTCTGGTTTCTCTGCGGCGGCCGATTCCAGCTAGGCCGACACACACTTCAGAAGCCCCGCCATGGCGGTTTCCTCTGCAACAGTCGTTCCGAGGCGCTTGATGGCGGCGTGCATCTTTGCGGCTGCTCGTCCTCCAAGCGCTGCCCTGGTATCCATCGGAACCGGGAAACCCGCCCAGATCTTTCCCTTCAGATTCAGGCCCGCGTAAGCCTCAAGCCGATGCCGGTCGTCCTGCAAGCTACTCACGACAATCAAGTCTGCTCGATCCAGGATCCGATTGGCCGTGGCCAAATCTAGTTGCTGCCCGTCGGCGAGCATGTTCGTGATCCCGTGCTGAGCAGTGCCCTCAGCAGGGATCGCCATGCCGGGGTCCTGGAGCGAGGAATACGACTCCAGCAACCCGGTGATCACGCCTGTCTTCTTGTTGTATGCGAACAGGCCGATCGCGATCTCGACAATCGGGCCATGGTCCTGGGAACTGGGTTCGATTGCGATGAAGGCCCCAAGACCATGTACCGCAGGGTGGAAGGTGACATTCATGGGATTCCTCTGTAGCGAACAGTCTATGCGCTACGCGACAGCAGCGGCGCCTTCCTTCTTCTCGGTTCGCTCATCGCGACGCGCCTGCTTCAGCATTCGCCTTGCGAGCTCGAAGCAGACGTTGGCATTGGCGGCAGCGAGCGCCGCCGGGTCCGCGGCCTTCCCTTCACGGGCCCCAGCCTCGAATGCTTGGATGACGGCCATCTTCTCCTGGAGAAGACTGAAGAGATCATCGTCAAACGTCCCATCCGCGTTGAGGCTACGGACGTTGCATGCGCCGGTCTGCCCGATGCGATAGATGCGATCCGAGGCCTGCCAGTAGTCGCTGGGCACCCAGGGGAGATCCACAAAGAGCGCTTCCCGGGCAGCCGTGAGTGTCAGCCCCTCCTTGCAGGCCCCGAGGCTCCCGAGGAAGACTTTGGCATTCGGATCAGACTGGAACCTGTCCACGACCGCCTGGCGCTCCTCCTGATTGAGAGAGCCATCCAGACGAACGGCCACCTCGCCAAACTTCCCTTCCAGTTCATCAAGAACACCAAGGTAGGTTGAGAAGACCACGATCTTCTGATCGTTCTCGATGGTGTCCTGAATCATTTCGATGGCTGCGGGGATCTTGGCAAAGGCCGTAGCCTGCTTCATTGCGTTGATCTGGGCCAGAATGGATTGCGCCTTTGTGCCGTCCGGTTCCATCTCGGCATAAGGGTCCCCCCCGCGATGCAGGGCCAGAAGTTCCTTCAGCCCAGACCGATATGCCCGAATGGCCTTGGAGTCCAGTTCCACGGGCACCGTGCTTTCGATCTTGGGCGGAAGGTCCAGCACTTCCGACTTCAGCCGCTTCAAGTAGATCGGCTTGATCTTCTCGCCAAGATCATCGAGATTGCTGGAGCCATCGAAGTTCCAGTAGCCGAGGTCGTCCTGGTAGGCGTCGCAGTATTTCTGCCCGAACCGGAAGAAGTTCTTCCCGAGATCGTGGTTGCACACCTGGAGCATGTTGAAGAGCTCTTTGACGCGATTCTTGATCGGCGTGCCGGTCAGCAGCCAGTTCATTGGAATGGAGTCGGCAAGGCCCGGTTGCTTAACCCACTTCCCGTATTCATTCTTCACCGTCTCGCCAACCATGATTTTGGTGCGGGCCGCGTCGGAGTTCTTGAGGTAGTGCGCCTCGTCAACAATGCTCGTTTTCGGGGTCCAGCCTCGAATCTTGCCCTCCATCTTCGTGAGGAGGTCGTAGTTCACGATCACCCAGCGCATTCCAGGCTCGATCTCGTCCTTGCCGCTCTTGATGACCTGGCTGTGCAGTTTCTCCTTGTCACCGAGCCAAAGCCCAATTTCCTTCTGCCAGTTGAGCTTCAACGAGGCCGGGCAGAGGATGAGCTTCCTTCCATCGGGATCCTTCTGGTGGGCGGCCAGAATAGCCGTAGCCGTCTTGCCCAGGCCCATGTCATCGGCAAGGATTCCACCCCTGAGCTTGGGATCCCAGGCCCCGACATTGAGCAGGAAGCGCACCCCTTCAACCTGGTGGGGAAACATCTTCAGCCCTGTGGGGGAGACATCCATCACGGGAGTCAGAAGCAATTCGGCAGCCTTCGCTTTTAGCGCCTCGGCTTCCTGGACCTTCGCAGATGCGACATCCCCGGTGACTCCGAGCAGATCCGACAGATCGAGGCTTGGTTCGCTGTCCAAACGCCCGACAAGCGAGATCAAGGCTTCGTGAGGAACCCGGTAGGCGTTCACCGGGGCCGCCTGCCAGCGAATCCCGTCGATTGCGCGACAAGCCTGGTAGAGAGGTTCGCACTTGGAGGGGGTCTTGATCAGAACCGCGTCTTCTTCGACCTTCACCAGTTCGACCGGCGTGATGCCGGCCTGGAAGAGTTCCACTTTCCGGGCCAAGGCAGGGCTTATGGGTTCGCCGACATGCGGGAGGCCCGTGAGGTTCACGTTGTCCCGTGCCTCAAGCAGAAACGGTAAGATCCGAACAGCGTCATCAGAAAGGGCCCATTGCTTGTCCAGCCCATCCCACGCCCCGCCAAGGCGCTTGATCTCTGCCTTGATGGCCTGTCCATCCTCGCTAAACGGGTCGGTGTAGCCGATACCCCAGCGTTCCCGTGGCAATTCCTTGATCCGAAACTGGATTCTGGCGTCCTTTTCAGGCTGGACTTCGGCGAGGGCCTCCATTTCTTGCCGCGTGGGCTTCGAAGCAGCGGCCATCGCCTTCAGTGAGTCAGCATCGATCACCTTGCACGACAGACGATCCACCACCTTCCAGAGATTCGACTTGTCGATCTCGTATCCGGTGCCCGTGTGGACTCCATGCGCCTTCAGGATGGCCTTGTCCTGCCAGTCCATCCCGTAGCCAACCACCACCACCTTGTCTTCCTTCTCGACCCAGGCCGCTGCACCCTGGGCCATGTCGCGAATCGGCGACAAAGCCCTTCGACCGGCGGTTCGCGCCGGGAAATCCTGGAGATAGTCGGGCAAGGCCCAGGACAGGTGTTCCTGGGTAAGCCCATAGCCCGCAGCCTGCCGCTCGTATTGCATCAGCAACAGCGCACTGGCCCTGGTTGCGCCGGAAGCGGCCAGGATGCTGCCGAACTTGTAGTCTGCGTTGCTGAACCCAACCCGGTCTTGCTGTTCGGGTGCAACAGCCTGGAGCAAGCCAAGGCTCCGGGTCGCGGAGAGGATCTGGACCGCCAGGTCCTCGTTGGGGCAGGGCTTTTCGGCCTCAAACTGTTGGAAGGCATCCATACCCATGTCCCGCAGTGGTGCAGGACTTGGAGAGGTGAGAAGGCTGTAACCCTCGTGTTCAACAGGTGCTTCGGCAACTGGCGCAAATAGATCTGCGTCGATCACAACACGAACCGCGGCATCTTGAGGGCACAGGACTTCCTCAGCCAAAGGCTGAGGGGTGCCAACAGCTTCAGCGTTGAAAGTCTTGTCTAGGGATGGCATCTACCGCCCCTGTGCGCCAATAGCGCGGTAGAGGAGGCGCTCGTGTAGAACCTCCAGAACTTCGGGGGACATTACCTCCTCAGTGGTCCGGTCGTCCCAGATCTCGAACCACTTCATCGTGGTGTTCTTCAACCCAACGCCAAGGTTCCGAAGATCCAGTCGGTCGAAAATCGTTTCCTGCATGGTCGCTACGAACTTCCGATCCATGAGTGTGTCCATATCGAGAACAACATAGCGTTCCGTCTGCCCTCGACGGCTGACTTCCAGAATTTCTACGTCCGTAATGAAACTCACGACTGAGCCTCCTTGTTTTTAAGGCGAGCGTCACGTTCACTTGCAGCCTGGTTGAGTGTTTCTGCGACTTTCTCCGCCACCCTCTTTGCTGGTTTCGCACCGACAGCAAGCAGGCCCATAGCCGCCACCATCATCAGATTCGGGTTCGGTTCCTTGGGAAGCGTGTTCTCAGATTCAGCCCCATTCCGTGCCCCCAGGACACGGCGGGCTTCATCCTGGACCTGGAGCCTTGCAAGGTCGGCGGCCTCTGGAGTCATTGCGAGCCTTGGGTGGAATGCCCTGGAGTCCATGGCATGAGGGCTTCCCTTCGCGCCCAGTTCTGTCCCAGTGGCAATGGCCCCAGCGAGCAACAGCGCGTGGAGCGTCCGACGAATTGTTTCTCGATTCGGGACTTCCTTTTGGACGATCTCGATCGTGAATTTGTCGCGTTGCTGGATGGGGATGCCCGTAACGGATTCGGCCCGCACGCGAGCCTTCGCAAGATCCCGCAAGATGCCGGAGAGCCGTTCTCGCATGGATTCGATGTTCACCCTGGCGTTGTTGGTCTCAGCTGCTTCGATATTCGACGCAAGCGACAGCGCCCGGCCCTCAAGGGTTCTGGCCATGATGAAAGTCTGTGAAACATCGATTGCATGAGCGGGATCGACTGGATTCAGCGTTTGGGGCAGTGCGCGATCGAGATATGCCTTCAGGTCTTGGGCTGCATCAGCCCGGAGGCCTTCGGCAAGAACGCCACCCCCGCTCTCGCACTCGGAATCAAAAACAACCCTGGCGAACTCGTTGGGCAATGGTTCGACACGGAATGTCAATTTCCCATGAGGCACGTTGACGATCGGACCCATGATGTCATCGTCCAGAACCACCTGTGGCATTGCTGCCGCAGCGTTTGAGACGAGAAATGGCTCTGGCATCGCCTCGGCGCTGGCAAGCGAAACATCGAGTCCCAGGTGTGGCATGACGCATCTCCACACACAGGATCAAAGAAACGAATTTTCTGGAGCGCGTGGTCTACGCCTGATGGCCTCGGTGAACCAATCCACACGCTTCAGGGGCGTTTTTCGCCGGTCCAGATGCGGCCCGATCAAGCAGCCCAGAACCCCAGCAGCGGAGCCACCGTGCAGTCCCTTTCGCCGATCTCAGGCACAACACGGCGGAAGGTTGGCTCCTGGAGTTTCGGAGTGACGCCCGGCTCGATCCCTGCCGCCGAAATCACCACCCGATCGCCGACCTGAATGGTCGCGGGAACGCGAATAGTCGCGAGCGGGAGAACAACTTCAGCAGGCAGACCGCGCCAGGGGACCGGCATCAATGCATGTTCCCTTCCCGTCGCCGGGTGAGCGCCCACTTCGGCATAGCCATCTGAATCAAGGCTTGTCACCAGGACAGCGCATTCCTTTGGCATCACGCAGGATTCACCAACCTCGTGCGAAGCGGCATCCCAACGCCGAAACACCACATCGGCGCACTCCACATCCAGCAGGCAGCCCTTGTCTTCGAACTCCACGTATTCCGGGAACAACGCCTTCCTGTTCCCTCCACCCAGGAAATGAACCAGTTCAAGGTAGCGGTCGCGGAATCCATAACCCCGAACCGACCGGCCATCCAGCACCAGGGCGTCGTGGACATAGAACACACCGTCGTTTGCCAACACGCCCAGCAAGGACAGATCCCCGCCGTCCAGATCGTTGACTTCCTTGGTGAAGGCGGTCGGGAATCTTTCAGCACCAAAAACCTGAATCTTCCCGTTCTTGCGTTCGACAAGCAGTGAGATCCCGGCCTTCCGAGCAAAGGCGGCCCAGGACGGATCATCGAGCCGACCAATCATTTCAGCCCAGGCGATCCTCGGCGGAGTGACCAGTAGGCCGTGGTCAGGGTGGGTTGCCTCTTGTTCGCAGGCATCCCTGCCCAACATCGCACCAAAAGCCGCGGACTGATCGGGGACTTGAGGCGGAGGCGGCGCGGGTGCAACCGGGGCAGGAAAGGCACTACCCATCAATTGATAGCCCTTCCTGTGCTTCTCCCGGATGATCGATTGGACGATATGTTGAGCCTGGTGCAGACCCACGCCAAGGCACTTGTAGCCTTGGGACACCCATGCGTTGCCGCGTCGGCAACTCTCGGCCAGAACCCGGTAGGTTCCACTGGAAACGTCATCCTCGATCGTGAGGCGATACAGCTTGTCACTGGTGCCAAGGTTGCAATGCAATGTCGTTTGTTCGTGGATCGCCATAGGTCATTCCCTCGTTCGAACCATTCCAGCCCAAGGGCCAAGAACTCCCATGTCTCAGATACCTCGAACGCTGTGACGCAGGCAGCCCACCAGGGCCGGTGGAACCAGCCCTGACGAGTCCGAATCCTCCTGCTAAACGGTGAAGTGACGGGCCTCCCGCTTGCCCCCCTCTACCGCAGCAGGATCGAAGAGTTTGGCGAGCTCATGCAGGACTGCCCCAGTCAATTCGTCCACGCGCTGAATCACGACATGCTTAGGGTAGAACTCCTCGACTGCCTTACTCAGGATGCCAATGCCCACAGTCTCAATCCCATTGCGTTCACACGCTGCTACCGCAGACTTCAAATCTGTAAGCGCGATCTCTCCATCGGGGACCGTTGGCATACCGTCAGACAGCACAATAAGAATCCTGCGATCCGCCTTCCTGCTCATAAGGCGCCGCGCTGCCCAACGGACAGATCGGCCATCCGCATTACAGTCTCTGTCGACGCCGAGCAGGGATTCAATCCCGCGAGAATCCTTCTGCGCAAAGGGTTTCGCGACATAGTTCATTGCGGAGTCGCTCTTTGTTGTGAAGCCCAAGACCTCATGCTCCACCCCGGGAAGGCCATTCAGTGCCTCGGAAAGCGCCATGGCGGATAGGGTGGCTGTCTCGATCTTGCGAAATCGATCCATCGAGCCGCTGCAATCAACCAGCAGTGTTACCGCAGTCCTCTGACTTCGGCCTCGGCTGATCTGCCCAAACACTCTATGGCTGGTTCCAGCGGCCAACGCGCCGATGGACTTGGAGGCCAACGCGCCCGATTCCCGTTCCATGCGGAGCTTGGTCCGGCCTTCACTCAAAAGCCGCATCCTCAAGGCTGATCGAATCCCCATCACCACAGGCTGGACCTGAGATTGCATCCCCCGATGCAGAGGATCCGGCCCTTTAGGTAGGACTTGTTCACGGTCCATCCCAGATAGAGGGTAGATCGGCTTAACAAGCCCCGTGCGAATGAGCTTGGCATTCTGCCGGTCGTATTCGAGGCGTTCCTCTTGGACTTGGGCCTCGATGGCCCCCTTCACTTCCTCGAAGGCCTGATCGGCGAGGGAATGAGCTTTGTTGGGGTCCGCATTGCCAGCAAACGCGGCATCCGCAAGTTCCCCCAGGAATTGAGTGGCATCATCGGAGCCTTCCCCCCTGGAGCCGGAATCCCCCTTGTCCATTTCACTCTTGGAATCGGGAGTGCCCTTGGTCTCTTCGGGGTCGCCAGTTTCGCCTTCTTCTGTGGAGCCGGAATCCCCCTTGTCCATTTCACTCTTGGAATCGGGAGTGCCCTTGGTCTCTTCGGGATCTTTGCTCCGGTTGGGCATAGGAGCCTCGTTCCGGGCTTCCTCGAGCACACGGATAATAGACAACGCACAGGCATAGACGGCCTTGGTTGTCGAAGCATGGATCGCCTTGTTGGCAATTGGACGGATCTTGTCCATCAGCTGGGCCAATTGCTTGCCATGCTTCTTGTCGGCCAGGAAATCCGCCAGTTCCATGCCGCCCGAAGTCATCACCGACAAGGTGTGCAGGGCCTGATCAATCGCGGGTTTCCGATCAAAGGTCTCGGGATCACTCAGGGCCACAGCCACTTGGTTCAACTCGGTAATGTTGTCCGCGGCCCCGGGGAACCTGTCCTTCATCAGGACTTCGATCCGAGCATCCTCCAGGATGTTCGTAACGATTTGCTCCAAAGCAGTCTGCGGCCGGAAGCCGATGCAGTCCGTCCAGATCGCGTGAGCGCTCTCATGGTCCAGCAGGCCCCGAACCGCATCCAGAGTGAAGTTCTTCGGCAGTTTGTCATCTGTGGGGATGACGATGCGGCGCACCGTCGTTTCGTTCTTGTACTCACACATGCCTGTGTTGGCGTTCTGGCTAAGGTCCACCCGCGTTGCGCGGCCACCCGTGAGGACTGAAACCACCCCGCCCAGAAGATGGCTACTTCCTTTGCCTGAGTAGATGTTCTTGTTTCCCCACATAAGGGCCTCCGATGGCCCAGATTCCCTCTCCCCCTTTGCCTTTCCGAGTCTTAGACCATAGATCGAAAAATGCCCCTGGGAACTTCCTTGCTGCTGCGGAGAACCCACATGAACACGACAACCGAAACCCCTACATATCCATCCAACATCATCTGTGCCGAATGCGGGGAAATCATCTCGGCGGACAAGAGCGCCATCAAGCGCCATTTCGTCGTCCGCCACGGGCGGCTTCTCACGGACGAGGACGTGCTGGCCATGGTCTTCCCCGTCCCGCCCATGGAGTCCACCGGAGTCTCTGCCCCTGAGGCCCCAGCTGATGTCCAGCCGGATGGAGAGACCTCAGCCGACACGGATGCGGATCTGGACGTGAACGAGAAGACCATCTGTGTGGCCGGGTTCTTCAACACGACCTACACAGAGGACCGGATTCGCCAGATCCTCACCGCTGCTGGCGCCCAGGTCGTGGACCGTCGATCCATTGATCGAGCCTCCATCCTCCTGGCTGGGGGCCGCATCGGTAGCGTCCAGGCCAAGGCTGAAAGCCTGGGCATGTCCATCCGAGGCCTCAGTTGGCTTCAGGCGATCGAGGCACTACATGCCAACACGCAGACGCCTACCGATCAGCCCAAGGCCCCTTCTTCGCCCAAGAAGAAGCGGGTCCCGGTCCCTTCTGCCTTCGCCAATTTCGTCCTCCCCGAAGAAGACCATGAGTTGATCCCCAAGGCGACGGGGCGCTATGAGTGGTGCGGTTTGGATCGCTTGATCGGCAGTGCGATCCGCAAGAACCGCCACGTGCTGCTCGTTGGTGGCGCCGGAACTGGGAAGTCCAGCGCGGTCATGGAAACTGCGGCGCTGACCAACCACAAGATGCTCCGGATCAACCTCACGGGGCAGACCACCACAAGCGATCTGATCGGGCACCATGCCGCGAACAATGGTTCCACCTATTGGGTTGATGGCGTCCTGCCTTTGGCCATGCGAATGGGGGCGTGGCTTCTCATCGACGAGATCGACATGGGCGATCCCGAGATTCTGGCCTCGCTCCACATGGTTTTGGAGGAAGGCGGCTACCTCCTCCTCAAAGAAAACAACAACGAGGTCGTGCGCCCGGCCGAAGGCTTCCGGATTCTGGCTACCGCCAACAGCCTGGGCCTCCATGACGAGTGCGGCAATTACAGCGGCACCAGGGCCATGAATGCCGCCCTGTTGAACCGCTTCGCGGTCCTTCGCGTGACTGCGGCCACAGAATCGGTTGAGACGCGCATTCTCGCCTCCCGTGGCATCCATACGGAAGTCGCGGAACTGGTGGTCAAGGCTGGCACTGCCGTTCGAAAGCTCATCGAGGCTGGCACCGTGACGGGTGTCTGGAGCGTTCGCAACCTCCTGGACTTTGCCGAGTTTTCCATGGACCTGGGCAATTTCGAAGAAGGGTTCATGATGGCCGCTGGTGGGAAATTCACGGACACAGAGTTCAAGGCTCTGTGGGAAACCGCTCAGCGGATCACCAGCAAGAACCTCCCCGCCGCAGCAACCCAGGCTTCCGCAGCATAGGCGGCTTGGTGGCGCAGGGCCGCTCGGGCAACCGGGCGGCCCTGATTTATGTCTTCTTCAACACCGACTCTGAGACCGATCAAGGCAGAACCGCTTTGGTGCAATGGTTCATGGAGGTGCCCGATGGGCTACTACGTGAGCGTGGAAATGAACAACGTGAGACTTGCTGAAAGCAAGGTCTTGGATGGGCTTAACCGCCTCCAGGCTTTGAACAAAGGCATGAACTTCCGAGAGGACTACTGCGAACAACTCGCCAGCAGCTTGGAACAAGTGCAGGCCGGGAAATTGGATGCAGCCGACGTTCTCCTGAAAGCCCTGGAGGACGAGTACTTCCAAGCAACACGGGAAGACGGGTTCATCGTCATCGAGAGTTGGGCCGAGGGTAGCAGCGAAAAGAGCCACAATGAGTTTGAATACCTTCAAGAGCTCAGCGATCTCTTCGAAGCAGGCGGAAGTGTCATCGGCGAAGGGGAACAGGGCGAGCGTTGGGAGATCCGCTTTCTGGGAGGCAGTTCCGAATACGGGGAGGCTCCCAGGTATTGCTTTGTTTCAGGTGGCGACAAAGACCGAGTGAATGCGGCCTTCAGCGCCATCGAATTGCTGGCGCCTGGTGCAGACCTGGAAGTCCTTCGCGATGCGCTTGAAAGGGCCGAGTTCATAGGCCGGGAGAGCCAACAGCCTTCAGAAGCCTGATCCTAAAACACCGTCCTCAACGCGGCCACATGGCCCTGTTGAGGACGGCTTCATTCGCATTGGTTGCGGCTCTAGTGATTCAACCAGCGATCTCAGCGGTCGCCTCGTCAACGTAGGCCGCGGCTTCGAGAAGAAGTGCCTGGATCTCGCCGACAGGTCGCACGACACTGCTCCGCTTGCGGGGGTCCAGCTTGTAGATCCTGAACCCCCGGGCCCGATTCCGAACGATCTCCACGAAAGCCTCCCGGCCCTCCGCCCCTTCGTTCCGGCACTTGAGGACCAGGCCATCCTGAATCCAGATGGTCCCAACAGGTGCGGTGCCGTGCATGACGAGGACGATATTCCCCGTCTCCGACTGAAGCACCTGGAGCAAATCCGGCAACGGGATACTGGCCAGAGACCCCTCAACGAGAGGACGAGGCCATTTCAAAAGACTGTTTTCCACCTTCTCCCTTTCTTCTCAGGTGTTCGAATTGCCAGCCATGACCGATCGCGGATAGCGACACGGCAAAGCCAAAGCCCCTCTGAACCCGCGAACCAAAGGGGCTTCCACCAGCCTGTATAGAACCGATGCAGCGATGAACACGATTGCGCCATAGATCACCGCGACCGCAATCCCACGAGACGGAACCAGCCTTGCGACTGGAAGCACCAGGAAAGCGGTTGAGGCCACAGCTTGCCCCAGGTAGAGGCTGTAAACCCGATCTGAGATCCATTCGATTCCTGGATTCACCGGGAGACGGCAACGGGCAAGGGCCAACAACAACCCTCCTGCCGTCACCGCCACAATCGTGAAACCCAACACACCCTCGGCAATGGGCCTGGGCATCCATGTCCGCCATGGCGAAAGCCAAATCAACACCCAGACGAGTCCCCCGGCGAACGCCACAAGGATGCGTTTGCGGCTCGCGAAGTCGGCCCAGCCCGCCCGCCAATCCATCACGCCAAGCCAAAGCCCTACGAGAAGCCCATCTCCATGCAGCAGGAGGCTGCCGTAGACCGAACTCCCGAACGACTGATTGATTCCATGCACGCCAAAGGCCTGTGGCGCCTGGGCCACAAGAGACGGCTGGATCAAGCAGGCAATGGCCCTCCCGATTGCCGGAACGACCAAAAAGCAGGCGAGCCACCGCCATGGATGCCGGCGAACCCTGTCTCCCAAGGCAAGAGGCCCCAAAAGGAGAGGCAACAGCGCATAGAACTGGCACTCCACCGAGATGGACCAGAGGACGCCTGCCGACAAGGATCGGTGGTTCCCAGTGAAAGTCAGCAAACTCAAGAGGTCCCGCCAGGGTTTGGTCTTGTCTGGCAGGACAGCACAAGCGATACCAGTGCAGACCCCAACGGCAACCAGATATGCAGGCACGATCCGCCAGGCACGCTTCCGCCAGAAAAAGACCGGGCCCTGCCCCTGCTGTTTGATTCGCTCGTAACCCCGAGCCACCAGCATCCCAGACAAGACGAAGAACAGGTCTACGCCGATCCAGCCTGCCCCACAAACGGATCCAAGCCATGATCCTTGGCCCGCGAATGCATGGTAGAGGAACACCAGAGCCACAGCGAGACATCGAGCCATGTCGATCCCGGCGTTCCTCCCGTCCATACAGCCTCCACGTAGAGGCTATACAGTCCCCATTTTGTGCGGCCCGGATTAAGCCTTTCGAATCGCTTTCATTGCCACGCTGGACGCGAGGCTTTGGGCAGCGTCTTGTGCGTTCCCCGAGATCACAGAGTTCCCGACCGCTGCGATTTCAGACTTCCCAATGCCAAGTTCCTTCGCCGTTCTGGCTGCGTTCCCGACCTTTTCGAGTGCCGTCATGCCTCTGGTTGCCTCAACGGCCTTCACGCCTGTCGCGGCCACCTTCGCCCCCTTGACCCCGCTCCCGAGGAACGGGATCAGGGCAACGGCATCAATCGCAAGATCCTTCGTGGCCGTAGCCACGTGCCCCAACTGTTGTTTGCTGGGGTTCATCGCGAGTTTCAACGCCTGGGCATGGAGTTCGTACTGGCTCAAGCCCGCAGAAACAATGTTTGCCCCCTCCCCCACAACCCCATCAGGAGAACACCCAATGAGGTCGGAAGTCGTTTTGAGTCCCTTGGGGACCACCCGTTCCATTTCGGGTTCCGGAGCCTTTGGCTCAGAACTATTCAGAGAGAACATAGACATCACGACTCCCGGATCTTCTCAGCGGCAGCGAGCATTTTCTTGTCCTGCGCTTCCATCATCCGCTCGCCAGCCTGCTTTGTTGCGCTCCCCCGAGCCATCTTCTGGTAGGCATCTGCCATCACCCCTCGGTTGTCCCAGGACGTGTAGAGCTTGGTCGCCAGGAATGCCGCCCCGCCTGCAATCAGGCCTCCTTTGAGACCGCCACCGAAGTAGGCCGCTGCTCCAGCTGCGAGCAACGACACGGCAACGGGATTGTTCTTCACCCAGTCGTTCAAGTAGTGGAGGAAGGATGCATTGCCTCGTTGCGGGATGGCACCATCCACCGTCCCGGCTTGGGTGCGGGCCTCGGCCTTCTCCGACGCGGGCCCTGCTTTATCGGGATTATGCGACCTCGTGACGTTCTGCGACGGGCCATCGACCCGATGATTCAAGCCGACATGCGCCTCTGGCGCATGTCGGTGCTGGGCCCCTCCCTGGACGGCCTCGGAGAGCCCTTCACTCCGGCCCTGTGACTCTGCGCCCTTGGCCGCAAGCGTAGAGGCACCCAATGAGGGCTTGGTCACAGCGTCCGGGACAGGAGGCAGATCTGAAGCGTTCCGGCCCCCAAAGTCAGAGGCAGGGTGCAAATGCTGATCCGCGGACGCGGCCACTCGCCCTACCTCGTGACTCGATGCCGAATGGGCTGAGGCGTTGAACTGGTTTTCGACCGCCCCCCCCACCTTGAGTTGGCCATCCCCCGTTGTTACCTCGGTAACAAGCGGGGTCTTCCCAGGGCCATCGAGCTTTGGCATGTCCTTGGGCAGATCAGCCGATGGCATGCTCGAATCCAGGCTAACTGCAGGTGCAGGCATCGTGCCTCCTCATGCCTTATGCGGCTTGTTCAGGGATGCGAGATTCTCCGGGTTGCTCAGGAACGCCTTTGTGGTGTTCCCATCCTGAAAGACGCTCTGGAGCAACACGGGATTCGCCCGGACTCCATCAAGGAATTTCGGGTTCTTGGCTGCGGCCTCTGCAAAGGCGGGGTTCATCGCCAGCGCGAGATTGATGTTCCGTTCTGTTCCGACTTTCTCAGCACTTGGACCGCTGAAGGCCACCAGGGCGGCCGCCCCGGGGTTTGCAACCGCCAAGGTGCCCTTGCCGATCGTGCTCCCAATCGATCCCAGCATGGTCTTCTCGGGCTGGGGGCCAAAATCACGGATCAAGCCGTCGACAGCAGCGGGGTTCTTGGATAGGGCTTCAATGCACGCAGGATTGTTCGTGATCGACTTGATCACCTCGGGGTGGGCCTCCGCCACCTTGTTCAGGCCTGGATGATCCTGGACCAGTTTTGCCAAGGCAGGATCCTTAGCCATCCCTGCGTTCAAGGCGTTCTTGGCGTCAATCACGGCTGCAGCCTTGGCCGGGTCCTCCTTCTTGCCCTTCATCCACTCCATGAGCTTGGGTGCAGCAAGAGCCGCCCCGCCCCCCAGAAGCGCGGTCCCAATCGATCCACCGCCTCCCATGTTCAGAGTCTGTTTCAGGAGCATCTGGATCACGTAGACGGCTGCAGCTGCAGCCGCGGCCGCCATCACTGGATGTTCCTTGGCCCAGTCCATCACCTGATCAAGTCCGCCCTTGGCCGGCTGTGGCTGCGGTGTCCCCTCGGTGTTCGCCACCGCCTGGTCTGGGGTCTTGTTCGCGGGCTCTGCTGTTTTCTCCGGGCCACCATTGCCCGGGCCTGCCAGACGGTTCTCGACGCCGTGATCGTGCCCGGTCTTCACAGCCTGGCGCTCGGGGCTCTGGTGCCCGAAGTCGGAACTCGGGTTCACATGCTGCAAAGGATTGGTTTCGACACGGCCGAGTTGGCCTGCTTCAGCCCCAAAATGCTGATTCACAGCCCCGCCGACTTTCTGGACGCTGCCAGAGTCGCCCAAGTGTGATGGAGTCACGCTCTGCGCGGGGGAGTCCAACTTGATTTCCGGTGCATTCATTTCCGGTGCCGCAACGCCACCATGTCCCAAACCAGCCATGTGCTGCCTCCTGTGAACAGGTCAATGTGCTCAAAACCACCGATTGCCGCAGAACTTTCTATCTGGATTGCCCTCGTTGGTTTGTTTCAATGCTCATCTATGCGTGATTCGCCACTTCGACATGCGTGAAGGTCGAAATCAGCCGACCGTAGACCGGGACAATCCTTGGCGCCGACTGAATGGCCTCCTGGAAAACCGGGCCGGGGATGCACAGAACCCTCGTGAAGTCTTCCGTGATGGCCAGCACCGCCTGCTCTAGCCCCTTGGGATCCTGTCCAGTCACGGCCTCCCGGCTGAATCCATCCGGCCGCCACCCCGTTACGGAGTAGATGTCTTGGAGGAGGGCGCCCAGGTTCGGCGCATCGACCTCCACGGTCCCCATGCCGCCATCAACAACCCTCGCGACCTGTATCCGCTCGGGGTGGTAGTGAATGATGCCCGCGATGATCCGGCCATTCACCCCACCTCCCAGAGTCACCTGGGCGCCCGGGCCCCAGTTGCCAAATGGAGGGGCATCGCTGGTGTCCCCAATGACCTCCACCATTGCCCCGTCGCGGATCGCCTCCGCCAGATCCCAAGCCCCAGTATCGGGAGAACTACCTGGGTACAACTGGACAGCAACGGGCGGGAACTCCGCCAGGCAACGATCCACAAGG
>Ga0116170_10001247_pt1 | contig 26003 bp, 18 predicted proteins | sample AD_JPNHW1_MetaG_FD_89797 | JGI IMG/M metagenome (GOLD analysis project Ga0116170, IMG submission 89797) | Active sludge microbial communities of municipal wastewater-treating anaerobic digesters from Japan - AD_JPNHW1_MetaG | ecosystem: Engineered > Bioreactor > Anaerobic > Digestate | place... | reverse complement strand
GGGGTTGAGCTTCTCTTCTTTTTGGCTCATATCATTTTAACACATACAAAATTTTTATTTTTAATGGAAAATTATAATTATTTTATTGTTGGGAGTATTTATTAGGGGCTTAACCCCTTGCCCCCACAATTTTATATTGGCAATGCGAAAGGGTTCGGTGGCGACCGCAAAGCCACCGAGATATAATATGCAAGCAGTTTTATTAGGGGCTCTGCCCCTATAACCCCGCCCTATTTCTCTCGCAAGAGAAATAGGGGAAAGAGTGCAAAAGAGTGTTTTGATTTAATCCGCTCGACCTTTACGCCGATTTTATCGGCGACAGGCTCACTTGTAATCATTGGCTTTGTTTCTCTTTGGTTTATTTCGAATTTGCAAAGATAACATTGAAACAAAGCCACCGCACATACAATTTTTAACGACAACCCAGCTTTCCCCTACAAGCAAAATCAAGTGCCGCAATTTGTTCGGAACAATGCTTCGTAATTTCCTAAGAACTATTCAAGGGGGATTGCGGAAATAATGACGAAATAACATCTCTTTTGTTTCTTTTATCTGGGACAGAGAAAAGAAAACACTCTTTCCCCCTTTTCTGTCGTCACAGAAAAGGGGTGGGGTTCAAGGGGCAACGCCCCTAATAAAAATCATCATCACTTATTAACCGGTGACTTTGCGGTCGCCCCCGAAGTGCTTTACCCTGCCATAGAAAGAAAAAAGGATAATAAGAACAACTCCTCCTATTCTACTACTATTATAAATATATATTTAATTCTATTTTCTTCTTGTATTTTTTTAAGAAATATGCTATAATTTTATTAATTATTAATATGAGATATTATGGGGGATTGTTATCTATGACTTCTTTTAACGAAGTTTTTGAGAGTGTTAAAAAATACTGCACAGACAGCGGGAAAATCGGCGAAACCGCCCACAAGCTCTGGATTCAGACGCTTGAACCCGTCAAGCTTGACCTTGACACAAATACCGCCGTTTTTTTTGTAAATTCCGAATTCCAGAAAAAAATCACTCTCGATAAATACGAAAATCTTCTTAAAGAAGCGTTTGCCGCAGTCCTCGGCTTTGACGTTGAAATAAATATCACCACTCAGGACGACATAAAAACAAACGAAATAGAAAATGAAAAGAAAAATATCGAGGAAAAAAAGCTTGAGCTTGCAAAAAGCTTTGAAAATGCCGAATACGACTATACCTTTGACACCTTTATTGTCGGGCGCTCAAACGAGTTTGCATATGCGGCATGCACCGCCGTGGCAAATTCAAAAAATGCCTCCACATACAATCCTCTTTTCATTCACGGCCCGTCGGGACTGGGGAAAACTCACCTTTTAACGGCAATTTCAAACACAATAAAAAAGAGAAATCCCTCATCAAATATTATCTATGTCAGCGGTGACAGCTTCACAAACGAGCTTATCAGCGCAATCCGAACCGAAACAACTCCTCAGTTCCACCAAAAATACCGCTCCGCCGACGTTCTTCTGGTTGACGACGTTCAGTTTATTGCCGGAAAAGAATCGACTCAGGAGGAATTTTTCCACACCTTTAACGAGCTTCACAAAATCGGGAAGCAGATTGTTCTCACGTCGGACAGACCTCCGAAAGACATTAAAACCCTTGAGGACAGAATCCGCACACGCTTTGAATGGGGACTTATTGCCGATATTTCAATTCCTGACTTTGAAACGAGAATTGCCATAATAAAAAGAAAAGCCGAGCTTTTAGACTTAAACATTCCTAACGAGGTTGCTGAATTTGTCGCAAACCGACTTAAAACTAACATCCGTCAGCTTGAGGGCGCGGTTAAAAAAATCAAGGCGTTAAAGCACCTTTCCGGCTCCGCCCCGTCAATCGCAATGGCACAGGGCGTTATACGTGATATTTTAAATGACAACCAGCCTATACCCGTTACCGTTGACGCAATTATAAACGAGGTTGCGAACATTTACGGCATCTCCCCCGAGGACATACGCTCAAACAAGCGCTCCGCCCAGATTTCAACGGCAAGAAAGATTTCGATATATGTCATTCGTGAAATTACGGAAATGCCTCTTGCTTCAATCGGTGAAGAATTCGGCGGAAGAGATCATTCGACCATCGTTTATTCAATAAAACATATTGAAGAATGTATAAAAAAAGACATTCACCTTAAAGAAATTGTCGACGACATAGTAAAAAATATAAGAGATAAATAATTAAAAAAATACTTTTCAACATAGTTTTAAACAATGTGTTGAAAACTTAAGCCCTTTTATCATCTGTATTTTTTAATAAATTTAATAAGCTTTTAACAATCCTAAAAAATCTTGTTTAACCAATTGTTTATAAAAATCAAGTCATATTTTGGAACTTAACTTTTTTATCAACAAAATCATAACTTTCAACAGGCATTTTTAAACCATTTTAACATAATGATTTTTTAAACAAATTTTCAACATTTTGAAGCTTCGCGATGTTGACGGTTTTTTTCAGTCAGGGATGTCATCCGCAGAGTTTTTAACCGTTTCAACACCCCCTACTGCTAATACTAATATATATTTATTATATTATATTATTTTATTCAAAAAAATAAAAATTACGGATGATTTTCTTTCGTAATTCAACATAACCTTTCCCTGTAAAATTTTTTCATAAGAATAGAGGACGAACAGATGAAGTTAGTATGCAAAAAACAAAATCTTAATGCGGCGGTAGCAAGCGTTTCAAGAGCGGTAGCTTTAAAATCCACAATTGCCGCTTTAGAGGGAATAAAGATAAAAGTATCTGAAACCACCGCCGAGCTTACGGGATATGACCTTGAAATGGGAATTAAAACTGAGATTCCTGTCGAGAGCGACAAAAGCGGCGAGTTTGTCTTTAATTCGCAGCTTTTCAGTGATATTATAAGGAAAATGCCGGACGGTGACATTACAATAGAAATTGACGAAAGACTTTCAACCAGAATAAGCTCGGGAATGATTGAATACAGTATTATTTCTCTTTCAGCTGATGAATATCCCGATATTCCCGATTTTGAAAGCGAAAAGAGCATTAAGATTTCTCAGAATATCCTTAAAAATATGATAAATCAGACGGTTTTTGCCGTATCAGTCAACGAAAATAAGCCAATACTTACTGGAGAACTTTTTGAAATAACAGACAAATCCTTTAATCTTGTTGCACTTGACGGATTCCGTCTTGCGGTAAGAAGTGAACAGATTGATTGTGATGAGGATTATAAATTTGTTGTTCCCTCAAAGGCATTAAAAGAGCTTTCAAATCTGCTCAAAGATGACGACGACCTTTTTGTAACAATTTACACCAGCAGAAAGCATATTGTCTTTGACGTGAACGGATACAGGGTTATGTCAAGGCTTTTAGAGGGCGACTTTCATAACTACAGAGGCTCTCTCCCCCCCTCATCTTCAACCGAAGTTATCATTAACACAAAATCCTTGATAAACAGCCTTGAGCGCTGCACACTTTTAATAAACGACAGAATTAAGGCTCCCGTTAAATGCCTTTTTGAAAACGGTGAGGTGAAGATTTCCTGTTCAACCGCTTTGGGAAAAGTAAACGACGCATTGGAAGCTGACATTTCCGGCTCGGTAATCGAAATAGGCTTTAACTGCCGTTATCTTATCGAAGCGCTTAAGGCAACCGAAAGCGACAAGGTAAGGCTTTTTATGAACGGAGGACTTGGTCCGATGAAAATTTCTCCGCTTGAGGGGGACAGCTACACTTTCCTTGTTCTCCCTGTACGATTAACGGCGAATTGAGTTGATGTTAGGGGCGTTGCCCCTGACCCCACCCCTTTTCTGTAACGACAGAAAAGGGGGAAAGAGCGTTTTCTTTTCTCTGTCCCAGATAAAAGAAACAAAAGAGATGTCATTTCGTCACGCTTTCCGCAATCCCCCTTGAATAGTTCATAGGAAATAACGAAGCATTGTTCCTAACGAAATGTGGCACTGAATTTTGCTTGTAGGGGAAAGCTGGTTTGTCGTTAAAAGTTGTCTGTTCGGCGGCTTTGTTTTAATGTTCTCTTTGCAAATTCGAAGAAAACCAAAGAAAAACAAAGCCAATGATTACGAGTGAGCCTGTCGCCGATAAAATCGGCGTAAAGGTCGAACGGATTAAATCAAAACGTTCCTTAGCACTCTTTCCCCTATTTCTCTTGCGAGAGAAATAGGGTGGGGTTCAAGGGGTGAAACCCCTAACAAAACACTATTCGCATTTTCATTAAAAATATATCAGGGTTCAAGCGGCAACGCCTCTACTAACCATATTTAAAATAAAAAAGGAAAAAATTATGGAAAAACAATCAATAAAAATCACCACCGAATTCATAAAACTCGACAGCCTCTTAAAATTTTCAGGTTTAACCGAAACAGGCGGCGTTGCAAAGGAAATTATTCAGCAAGGGCTTGTTAAAGTGAACGGCGAAGTCTGCACCATGAGAGGAAAAAAAATCCGAAGCGGCGACGTTGTTTTTGTTGAAAACATCGAGCTGACAGTTTTATAAAATGACATTTGCCGAATTGTGAGGTGAAATTTTCTGATAATAAAAAGACTTTCCGTCAGCGGCTATAAAAATCTCAAAGGGATAGAAATTTCCCTCAACCCGTCGCTGAACATTTTCTGCGGCGAAAACGCACAGGGAAAAACCAATCTTCTCGAAACAATTTGGCTTTGTTCCGGGTGCAAAAGCTTTCGCGGAACACGTGACAGGGATTTTATAGGCTTTGATGAAGAAAAATCAGAAATTTTGCTGAAATTTGTAGATAAAAAGCGTTCTCAGGAAATTTTATTTTCCGTCTTGAAAGACAACATAAAGGACAAAAAAGTTCTTTTGAACGGCGTTAAGCTGCCGCTTTTGTCAAAGCTTTTCGGAAATTTAAAATGCGTAATTTTTACCCCCGAGGATTTGGAGCTTTCAAAAGGCTCCCCCGAAAACCGGCGAAATTTCATAGACCTTTGCATCTGTCAGATTAAGCCGTCTTACGTTTCGGCTATCAATAAATATGAGCTGCTCCTCTCACAGCGGAATGCGCTTTTAAAGGAAATTTCCCTTGGAATTTCAGCTGAGGACAGCCTTGATGTCTGGGATTTTCAGCTTTCACAGACGGGCGCTTACATCTCGCTTTTGCGAAATACATACACAAAAAAGCTTAACGTTTTTTCCGAAAAGCTTTATTATGACCTAACAAAACAAAGGGAATCTCTTTCCCTTAGCTATAATTCGACAATTTTTTCTCAGCTTGACGAGCGGACCGATTACAAAGGCGAAATGGCGGACGAATATTATCAGAAGCTTAAAAGCAACCTAAAGGACGACGTCCGCTACGGCTTTACACAGCTCGGCGTTCACAGGGACGATATTTTTTCAAGGATAAACGGGCTTAATTCCCGCGATTTCGGCTCTCAGGGACAGCAAAGGTCGATAGCACTTATTATGAAGCTTTCACAGGCGTTCATTTTATACGACGAAACGGGCGATCCCCCCGTCGTTCTCCTTGACGATGTTTTGAGCGAGCTGGATCTTTCGCGTCAGCATTTTGTATTGAATGAAATTTCTGAAATGCAGGTTTTCGTCACCTGCTGTGATCCGACGGCGGTTTTAAAGCACAAAATGGGAACGGTTTTTTTAATGCAGGAGGGGAAAATTACGCATGAAATATAGAAACGGAGTGACCTTATGTATCTTCATCTAGGCGCGGAAACCTCCGTAAACGAAAAGGATATTATCGGAATTTTCGACATTGAGAATACGTCAATTTCAAAGCATACGAAGGATTTTCTTTATTCGGCGGAGAAAAACAAAAGGATAACTAACGTTTCCGCTGAAATGCCGAAAAGCTTTATCGTCTGTAAAAATAAGGACGGCGAAAGCGTTTATATATCGCAGATTGCCCCGTCGACATTAAGGAAAAGGGCGGAGCTGAAGGTGTGACTTTTAGGGGCGCCGCCCCTATAACCCTGCCCCTTTTCTGTGACGACAGAAAAGAAACAAAAGAGAGGTTATTTTGTCACGCTTTCCGCAGTCCCCCTTGAATATTTCTCGGAAAATAACGAAACATTGTTCCCGACAAATTTCAGCACTTAATTTTGCTTTTAGGGGAAAGCTGGTTTGTCGTTAAAAGTCGTTTGTGCGGAGGCTTTGTTTCAATATTCTCTTTGCAAATTCGAAACAAACCAAAGAGAAACAAAGCCAATGATAACAAGTGAGCCTGTCGCCGATATTATCGGCGTAAAGGTCGAGCGGATTAAACTAAAACGTTCCTTAGCACTCTTTCCCCTATTTCTCTTGCGAGAGAAATAGGGTGGGGTTCAAGGGGTGAAACCCCTATAAAACCTTATTAATTACCGGTGGCTTTGCGGTCGCCCCACCTTCGCATTGCAATAAAAAATTCCAATAACAACAACGGCATTAATGCCATTAAAATAAATTCCACTACAACACTTCAGGAGGTTTAAAAATTGTCAAAGATTGATAACAGCTACGACGAAAGTCAGATACAGGTTCTCGAAGGCCTTGAGGCGGTAAGAAAGCGCCCCGGTATGTACATCGGCTCGACAGGCCCGCGCGGTCTTCACCATCTTGTTTATGAAATTGTTGATAACTCGATTGACGAGGCTCTTGCAGGCTACTGCACGGAAATAAAGGTCGAAATCCTCCCCGGCGACATTATAAGGGTAACCGACAACGGACGAGGAATCCCTGTCGGCATTCACGCTAAAGAGGGAATTTCCGCCGCTACGGTCGTTTACACCATTCTCCACGCGGGCGGAAAATTCGGCGGCGGCGGCTATAAGGTTGCGGGCGGACTTCACGGAGTGGGCGCGTCCGTCGTAAACGCTCTTTCCGAATGGCTTGAAATCACCGTCAAGGACGGAAGCCACGTTTATTTTCAGCATTTTGACAGGGGCGGATATTCCGAGGAGCTAAAGCAGATAGGCGACACCACGGAAAACGGAACGTCCGTAAAATTCAAGGCTGACCCTGAAATTTTCACCGAAACCACCGTTTATGAATACGAAATTCTTTTAAAAAGACTTCGCGAGCAGGCATTTTTGAATGCGGGCGTAAAAATAAACTTTCAGGATTTGAGAAATCCCGACGAAATTATGGGCGAAGTTCTCCACTATGAGGGCGGAATACGTCAGTTCGTCGAGCATATCCACAAAACAAAGGGACTTGAGGTTCTCCACGAGGACGTAATTTACATCAGCGGACAGTCGGGAACGTCCTCCGCCGAAATCGCCTTTCAGTACAACGACAGCTACAACGAGCTTATCTTATCGTTCGCAAACAACATTCACACCGTTGACGGCGGAACGCATGAGCAGGGCTTTAAAAACGCGATAACAAAGGTTTTTAACGAGTACGGGAAGAAGTTCGGACTTATAAAAGAGGACGAGAAAAAGCTTTTGGGCGAGGACGTCCGCGAGGGCATGACGGCAATCATCTCGGTAAAGCTTGAAAACTGCGAATTTGAGGGACAGACAAAGGGAAAACTCGGAAACACCGAGGTCAGAGGGCTTGTCGACGGAATTGTAACCGAAAAGCTTATGAACTTCTTTGAGGAAAATCCCGCCGTCGCAAGAGCCGTTTTCGACAAAGCAATCAACGCACAGAAAGCGAGAGAGGCTGCAAAGCGCGCAAGAGAGCTGACGAGAAGAAAGTCCGCACTTGAGGGAGCATCTCTCCCCGGAAAGCTTGCCGACTGCTCCGAGCGTGACATGACCTATACCGAAGTATATATCGTCGAGGGAGATTCTGCGGGCGGTTCCGCAAAATCGGGGCGTGACAGACGCTATCAGGCAATTCTTCCGCTTTGGGGAAAAATGCTCAACGTCGAAAAATCACGAATTGACAAGGTTTACGGCAATCAAAAGCTTATGCCTGTCGTTACCGCACTCGGCACGTCAATCGGCGAGGATTTTGACATTTCAAAGCTCCGCTACGGAAAAGTAATTATTATGGCCGATGCCGACGTCGACGGTTCGCACATCAGAACGCTCCTTTTGACGTTTTTCTTCCGCTTTATGCGGCCGCTTATTTCAAACGGCAACATTTATCTTGCGCAGCCGCCGCTGTTTAAGGTATCGCGCGGCAAAAAGGTCTACTACGCTTTTTCCGACGAGGAAAGGGATACCTATATAAAGGAACTTCAAGGCGAAAATGACAAGCTCAAGGTCGAGGTTCAGCGCTATAAAGGTCTTGGAGAAATGGACCCAGAGCAGCTTTGGGAAACGACGATGAATCCCGAAACCCGCACAATCGTCAAGGTAACTATGGAGGACGCCGTAAAAGCCGATGAAATTTTTACAATCCTAATGGGCGACAAGGTTCAGCCGAGAAAAGAATTCATTGAAAAGAATGCGAAGTACGTTAAAAATCTTGATATATAAACGGAGGCAGCATGGAAGAAAGCTTTAAAGACACCGAATTTTCGGAGGTCCAGGAAAATGATGAAAATAAAGTTGTTGCAGTTTTGAACTATACCATAACCGTGAATGAGTACGAAGCGGCTTTTAGGGAATTCCAGAAGAAATATGTTTACCCGAAAAGTTATGTTATGACGGCAGGCTTTGCAATAATTCTCGTCGTTTATATTTGGCAGCTTATCAAGGACCCGTCCTATCAGATAGCGTGGTTTTTGTCGATTGTTTCGCTTTTCAGCATTGTTTTTATGTGGTACAATCCGCATAAAATCAGAAAAAATCTGATAAAGTCCATAGGGCATATAAAGGACGACAGATATACAACGGAGATAAGCGAATCGGGGATAAAAATTTCCGTGGAAATTTCCGAAACCGACGAAACCAACGAGGACGCCGAAATCGAGCCGACGTTTATAAGCTATGAGCTTGACAGCCCCGAGATTATCGAAAATAACGAAATGTTTATAGTTTATCTTAAAAAGAGAATGTTTTATGTTATTCCGAAGCGTGACATTGATGACGGACAAAGCAGAATACTTTCCGACGTTTTTATTGAAAAGCTTGGAAAAAGGTATTTTAGAAAGTAAGAGCGGTATTTAGGGGCGATACCCCTTGAACCTCATTGTTAGGGGCGCCGCCCCTGACCCTGCCCCTTTTCTGTGACGACAGAAAAGGGGGAAAGAACGTTTTCTTTTCTCTCTTCAAGAGAAAAGAAACAAAAGAGAGGTTATTTCGTCACGCTTTCCGCAATCCCCCTTCAATATTTCTCGGGAAATAACGAAGCATTGTTCCCGAGAAATTTCAGCACTGAATCTTGCTTGTAGGGGAAAGCTAGTTTGTGCGGAGGCTTTGTTTCAATGTTATCTTTGCAAATTTGAAACAAACCAAAGAGAAACAAAGCCAATGATAACGAGTGAGCCTATCGCCGATAATATCGGCGAAAAGGTCGAGCGGATTAAATCAAAACGTTCCTTAGCACTCTTTCTGCCATTTCTCTTGCGAGAGAAATGGCATGGGGTTCAAGGGGCAACGCCCCTAAAAATAAGAATAAAAAATAAAAACCCATATAAAAAGTAAAGGCGTGATAAAATTGTTCAATGACGCAAATCAAAAGATTATCCCCATAGATATTGAGGACGAAATGAAAAAATCCTTCCTTGAATATTCCATGTCGGTAATCGTTGCAAGAGCTCTCCCCGATGTCCGCGACGGACTAAAGCCCGTTCACAGACGAATTCTTTATACAATGTACGAGGCGGGGCTTACCCCCGATAAAAAATATTTAAAGTGTGCGGCAACCGTCGGCGACGTTCTCGGAAAGTATCACCCCCACGGTGACGCATCGGTTTATGACGCTTTAGTTCGTCTTGCACAGGACTTCTCCCTCCGCTATCCGCTTGTTGACGGCCACGGTAACTTCGGCTCGGTGGACGGCGACCCTGCTGCCGCTTATCGTTATACCGAAGCGAAAATGGCGAAAATTTCGATGGAAATGCTCACCGATATAAATAAGGAAACCATTCCTTACACCACGAACTATGACGACCGTCTGAAAGAGCCTGTGGTTCTCCCCAGCCGCTTCCCTAACCTTCTTGTGAACGGCTCGACGGGAATTGCCGTGGGAATGGCGACGAATATCCCTCCTCACAATTTAGGCGAGGTTATTGGCGCTATCGATATGCTTATCGAAAACCCCGATGCTACTCTTGACGAGCTTATGGAGCATATCAAGGGCCCCGACTTCCCCACCGGCGGCATTATAATGGGAAGAGCGGGAATAAGGGCGGCTTATGCGACGGGACGAGGGAAAATCACCCTCCGCGCAAACACCACGATTGAAGAAATCAAGGGAAGAAACTGCATTATCGTTCACGAAATCCCGTACATGGTTAATAAGGCAAGGCTTATCGAGAACATCGCCGACCTTGTAAAAGAAAAGCGTGTCGAGGGGATTTATACCCTCCGCGACGAGTCTGACCGCGACGGAATGAGAATTGTTATCGAACTTAAAAAGGACGTTATTCCCCAGATTGTTCTGAACAAGCTTTTTTCGTACACACAGCTTCAGGACACTGTCGGCGTAATTCAGCTTGCACTTGTGAACGGCATACCTAAGGTTCTCACGTTAAAGCAGATGCTGACGGAATATATCGCTTTCCAGGAAGAAATCATAAGAAACCGCACAAAGTTCGACCTTAAAAAGCTGCGTGAGCGTGAGCATATCCTAAAGGGACTTGCCATCGCCGTTGATCACCTTGACGAGGTAATTAAAATCTGCCGCACGTCAAAAAATCAGCAGGAAATCAAGGACAGACTTATGGAGGCATTCGCCCTGACCGACATTCAGGCGGACGCTATCGCTATGATGAGGCTTTATCAGCTTTCAAATATGGAACGTCAGAAGATTATTGACGAACTCGAAGCTATTGAAAAGAAAATTGCCGATTTAGAGGCTATTCTTTCTGATGAAGAAAAAGTTTTTGCAATCATCAGAGCCGAGCTTGAGGAAATTAAGAAAAAATATTCCGACGAGAGAAGAACGCACATCGAATCCGTCAGCGGCGAGGTTGACATTGAAGACCTTATCCCTGAGGAAACCTGCGTTGTCACCTACACGAACAAGGGCTATGTTAAGCGCCAGCCGCTTTCGATTTATAATATCCAGAACCGAGGCGGAAGAGGCGTTTCGGGAATGAAACAGCGAGAGGAGGACTTTGTCGAGGAAATGTTCATTTCTTCAACTCACGATTATGTTCTCTTTATCTCTAATTTCGGAATAATGTACAAAATGAAGTGCTATGAAGTTCCCGAGGGCTCAAAGCAGTCAAGAGGCGTAAACGCAGTAAATCTTCTTCCGCTTTCTGAGGGGGAGAAAATTGCCGCAATAATAAAAACCGCCGACTTCGACGAGGGCAAGTTCATCATAATGATAACAAAGAACGGAAAAATCAAGCGCACAGCACTTTCCGCTTATAAAAACGTGAGAAAGAACGGTCTTAAAGCGATAGGTCTTGACGAGGGCGACGAAATTGCCGGCGTGAGAATGACTAACGGCGCCTGTCAGGTTATGGCGGCGACATATCACGGTTATGCCATAAAAATCGAAGAGGAAACTCTCCGTCCGCTCGGCCGTACCGCACACGGCGTTAAGGCAATAAAACTCCGCGAGGGTGACAGGGTTGTTTCAATGGCAAGAATTCGTGACGGCGCGTCCGTTCTTACTATTACCGACAAGGGACTTGGCCGCCGCTGTGAAATTGACAGCTACCGCTTGCAGAAGCGAGGCGGCTTCGGAATGCTCAACTATAAGGTTTCCGACGAAAAGGGTTATGTCTGCGGAATTAAGGTTGTCGACGAAACGGACGACATCATTATCATTTCAAACGAGGGTGTTATTATAAGAATCCGTGCCTGTGACATACGCATTATGGGACGTTATGCGACGGGAGTAAGGCTTATGAGGGTGACCGACGATGTGAGGGTTGTTTCATTCACGAGGGCGGAGCATGACGACACCGCCGAGGTTGAGGAAATTGAGCAGCCGTCCGAGGAGGAAATCGAAAAGGAACTTCTTGAGGCAAAGCTTGAGGAACAAAACGAGGTAATTGAGGAAGAGCCTGAAATCGACGACGAAGCGGAAGAAACAGAAACCCAAACCGAAGAATAAAATTAAAATGCTGTACCGAAAGGTACAGCATTTTTTGTTTGAATATGGAGGGAGCGAGGGGGTTCGGGGGCGACCAAAAAGCCACCGATTAATAGGTGATGAACGGTTTTTTAGGGGTTTCACCCCTTGCCCCCACCCCTTTTCTGTGACGACAGAAAAGGGGGAAAGAGCGTTTTCTTTTCTCTGTCCCAGATAAAAGAAACAAAAGAGATGTTATCTGTGTAGCTATTTCCGCAATCCCCCTTGAATAGTTCTTAGGAAATTATGAAGCATTGTTCCGAACATATTTCATCACTTGATTTTGCTTGTAGGGGAAAGCTGGTTAGTGCGGAGGCTTTGTTTCAATGTTATCTGAACTGTTATCATAGAAAGAGTCCGAACGCGAAATGCGTCCAGACTCAGTCTGGTGCGCCTGACTGGATTCGAACCAGCGGCACATGGCGTCGGAGGCCATTGCTCTATCCAACTGAGCTACAGGCGCATAGTCAGCAGATTTATTATACCATCGAATCGGAAAAAAATCAACCGTGATTTATTTTGCCGAAACGCCTTCCCAGTCCTTGATAAAGCGAGCTATTCCCGCATCGGTCAGCGGGTGATTAATCATTTGCTTAATAACGCCCATAGGAACGGTTGCGATGTTACAGCCGGCACGAGCGGCGGCTGTGACATGAATTGGGTTTCTTATCGAAGCGGCGATTATTTCTGTATTTATTCCCTGAACGCGGAAAATGTCGGCAATCTCGCATATAAGTGTCATGCCCTCACTCCCTATATCGTCAAGACGTCCAAGGAACGGCGAAACGTAGGATGCCCCTGCGTTTGCCGCAAGAATAGCCTGAGCCGCCGAGAAAATAAGAGTAACGTTAGTTTTAATTCCCATGAGTAAAAGGCGGCGGCAGGCCTTTAGTCCCTCGGCACACATAGGCAGCTTGATAACGATGTTCTTGTGAATTTTTGAAAGAATCTCAGCTTCCTTTACCATTTCATCAGCTTCATACGAGGTAACCTCGGCGGAAATAGGTCCGTCGACAATATCGGCAATTTCCTTTACTGTTGCCTTAAAATCACGGTGTTCCTTTGCGATAAGTGAGGGGTTTGTGGTTACCCCGCAGATTACACCAAGCTCGTTGGCTTCCTTTATTTCATTGATATTAGCGGTATCTATAAAGAGCTTCATTTTGACTATCTCCTTTAAATTATAGCTTTGACAGGGCTTTGAAATTGCTTTTGAGCGACGGATATATTTTTTTGTAAAGTGCGTAATATTTTTCATATTGAGCGGAATTTTCCTTAACAGGCGGCTGATTTACGTCTGTCCTGATAATTTCTCTGCACGCTTCCTGTACACTTTTATAAACTCCCGTGCCGACGAGGGCAAGTATTGCCACACCGAGAGCAGGACCCTCGGAAATTACCGTGGTTTTGACGTTACAGCCGTAAAGGTCGGCAAGCATCTGACGCCAGAGAGGAGATTTTCCCCCTCCTCCGCACGCTGTCATGTCTGTCGCTTCAATTCCTATTTCGCGGAAAACCTCAACGCAGTCTCTTAATGAATATGCCACGCCCTCCATAACGGCACGAAGCATATGCTTTTTTGTATGAACCGCCGAAATGCCGAAGAATACGCCTCTTGCATCGGGGTCAAGGTGAGGCGTTCTCTCACCCATCAGATAAGGGAGATAAAAAAGTCTGTCAGCACCTATCGGAACAGTTTTCGCCTCCATATCCATTAGGTAATATTCGTCGCAGTTCATAAGCTTTGCGGTTTCTTTTTCCGATGTACAGAAATTATCTCTGAACCATTTTAGAGAAAGTCCGGCACCCTGTGTTACGCCCATAACGTGCCAGCAGCCGGGAACGGCGGCACAGAAAGTATGAATACGGCCGAGAGGGTCGATTTTCATTTGTGAGGTGTGAACAAAAACAACTCCGCTTGTGCCTATTGTGGTGAAAGCCTTGCCGTCCTCGGCAACGCCTGTGCCGACTGCGGCGGCGGCATTGTCCCCTGCTCCCCCCACAACGGGAATTCCCTTTGGAAGTCCCGTGAGGCGTGAAAACTCGTCGCTGATATAACCTGTGATTTCAGGCGATTCGTAAACCTCAGGCAAAAGTGCGCGGTCAATATCAAGAGCTTTTAAAACCTCGTCGGACCAGCATCTTTTCGCAATGTCAAGAAGCTGCATTCCCGAAGCGTCGCTCACCTCCGTCGCATATACGCCCGTCATTTTAAAACGGACATAATCCTTTGGAAGCAAAATATGACGGCACTTCTGATAATTTTCCGGCTCGTTGTTCCTCACCCATAGAATTTTTGAAGCCGTAAAGCCCGTGAGTGCGGGATTTGCGGTAATTTCTATAAGCTTTTTTGCCCCGACCTTTTCGGTTATTTCACGGCACTCGGCGGCGGTTCTCTGGTCGCACCAGATTATTGACGGGCGGATAACTTCATTTTTTTCGTCAAGCATAACAAGCCCGTGCATCTGTCCCGAAAGACCTACTCCGGCGATTGAATTCACATCCGTCTGAGAAATTACGGTTTTCACGGTTTCGGCGGCGGCATTGAACCAGTCGGCAGGATTCTGCTCGGCATAGCCGTTTTTGGGCTGATAGAGCGGATATTCCACCGTTGAGGAGCGAAGCGCCCTCCCCTTTTCGTCAAAAAGCACGGTTTTTGTTCCGCTCGTGCCTATATCGATGCCTATAACATATTTCATTTTAACTCTCCATCCGTATTTTAAAGGCTGAAAATGATGTTGTTTACGATTGATTCGAGAAGCTCCTGACGTCCGCTTGAAAGCGACGAGGTAACTTCACCCTTCTGAAGAGCGTATTCTTCAAGCTTTTTGAAGTCAGCATTTCCGGAAATAATATCTTTTCCTATGCCGTCCTTCCATGAAGAATATCTTTCCTGTGTGAATTTATCAATTCTTCCGTCATCGATAAGCTTTAATGCAGCCTTGAAGCCGAGTGCGAAAGCGTCCATACCTGCGATATAGCTGTAGAAAATATCTTCGGGAGCGAACGAGCCTCTTCTTGCCTTTGCGTCAAAGTTAAGACCGCCGTTTGTGAAGCCGCCGGCTTTAATTACTTCGTACATACACATTGTTGTTTCGTATACGTTTGTCGGGAACTGGTCAGTATCCCAGCCGAGGAGAGAGTCGCCCTGATTTGCGTCGATTGAACCGAATACGCCGTTTACTCTTGCGGTTCTCAGCTCATGCTGGAAGGTGTGCTGTGCAAGAGTTGCGTGGTTAGCCTCAATGTTCATCTTAAAGTCTTTGTCAAGGTTATATTTTCTTAAAAAGCCGAGAACGGTTGCCGTGTCAAAATCATACTGATGCTTTGTCGGCTCCTTTGGCTTAGGCTCGATATAGAAATCGCCCGTGAAGCCTATCGAACGGCCGTAATCAACTGCCATGTGCATAAGTCTTGCCATATTTTCAAGCTCAAGTCCCATATCTGTGTTGAGAAGTGTGTCGTAGCCCTCACGTCCTCCCCAGAAAACATAGCCGTTACCGCCAAGAAGAACAGTTGCTTCAAGGGCTTTCTTTATCTGTGCGGCGGAGAACGCGAAAACGTCGGCGGACGGTGAGGTTCCTGCACCGTGCATAAAGCGCGGGTGGTCAAAGCATTTAGCTGTTCCCCACAAAAGCTTTTTGCCTGTTTCCTTTTGTTTTTTGAGGCAGTATTCAACAACCGCGTCTAATTTCTTGTTGGATTCGGAAAGTGAGCCGTATTCGGGCGAAAGGTCGCGGTCGTGGAAGCAGTAATAATCAATTGAAAGCTTATCCATAATTTCAAATGCCGCATCAACCTTAGCGATTGAACGCTTTTCGGGATCTGTTTCGCCCCAAGCCTTATCAGCCGTTCCGCAGCCGAACATATCTGTTCCGTCGCCGCCCATTGTATGCCACCAGGAAAGAGCAAATTTCATCTGCTCACGCATGGTTTTGCCGTTAATAACTTCTTCAGGATTATAATACTTAAAGGAAAGCGGATTTGTGCTGTCCTTTCCCTCGTATGGAATTTTGGAAATGCCGCTGAAATATTCTTTCATAATAATTACTCCTTCTATAAATTTATTTTTATTGAAATGGATTTAGTTTGTGAAAGCTTTTCGCTTAAACTGTCCGGCTGAGACGTTCCCGCATAAAGCATAAAGCTGTCGGAAAAAATTTGCCTCTTGCCGTTATTGTCAACCGCTTCAAATGCTGAGTCGGGAATTTTTACGGTAATTTCCGCTTCTTCACCCGGATTAAGGGAAATTCGCTTAAAGCCGCAAAGACTGTAATTTTTAACCGCATATTCCGAAAAATCCTTAATATAAAACTGAATTACGTCCTCTGACGGAGTGTCGCCGACGTTTTTAACATGAACATAAGCGGATTTGTTATCGAACCTGAGGTTTTCACACTTAAACTTTGTATAGGTCAGTCCGAACCCAAACGGGAAAAGAACGTTATCGGTTATGTTTTTGTAGGTTCTGTTTTCCATTGAATAATCCGAAAAATCGGGGAGCTTTTCGACCTTTTCATAAAACGTAACGGGTAACTTCCCCGACGGAGAGATTTCGCCGAAAAGAATGTCGGCTAAGGCGTTTCCGCCCTCCTGTCCGGGATACCATGCGTGAATAAGTGCGTCGGTGAATTTTTCGGGGTTGATTGAGCTGCCCGCCGCAACGACGGTAATGCAGGGCTTCCCCGTCTTGATTATTTCGTCAAGTAAAATTCTCTGAGGCGAAGGGAGTTTTAAGTCGTTTTTGTCCCCTGATGAAAATTCGTTCCCCGTGTCGCCCTGTTCGCCCTCAATCGTGAAGTCAAGTCCCAGACAAAGAATTACCAAGTCGGAATTCTTTGCGGCGGCAACCGCCTCGGAAAGTCTGTCGCCCGGCTGTGCAAGCACGGAAATGCTTTCCTTCCAGAGATGACAGCCCTCGGAATAATAAATTCGTCCGTCAAAGGCGTTTCGTATTCCGTCAAGGAAGGTAACGTAATTGTCGGCGGTGCTGCAGTAATTCCCCGTCAGAGCCTCTCTGCTGTTAGCGTTAGGGCCGATGACGGCTATGCTTTTGAGTTTTGTCTTGTCTAGCGGGAGTATGCCGTTGTTTTTAAGGAGAACCATTGACTTTTCGGCAATTTTCCTCGATTTTTCCTTGTGGACATCACAGGAAACAACGCTGTACGGAATGTCGTCAAATTCGGTTTTTTCATCGAACATTCCGAGCCGAATTCTTGTTCTCATCGCTGAAATGCAGGCGGTATCTATGTCGCTTTCACTGATAAGATTTTGTTCAAGTGCCTCGTTAAGGCTTGTATATGTTGTTCCGCAGTTTATATGACAGCCCGATTTAAGGGCAAGTGCACAGGTTTCAGCGGGAGTTTTTGTCAGTCCGTGATATTGATGGAAATCGTCAAGGGCGTGACAGTCGGAAACGAAATATCCGTCAAAGCCCCAGTCGTCAAGCTTTTTCATAAGATATGGGCTTGCGCAGGCGCCCTCGCCGTTCAGTCTGTTGTATGCCCCCATTACACCCTCGACCTTTGCCTCACAGACAAGTGCCTTGAATGCGGGGAGATAGGTTTCCTCAAGATCCTTTTCCGAAACCTTTGCGTCAAATTCGTGTCGGGTAGCCTCAGGACCGCTGTGAGCGGCGTAATGCTTAGCGCAAGCCGCAGCTTTAAGAACTTTTTTATCCCCCTGAAGTCCCTTTACAAAGGCGGTTCCAAGTCTTGCTGTTAAAAAGGGATCCTCGCCGAAGGTTTCCTGTCCTCTTCCCCAGCGCGGGTCACGGAAAATGTTGATGTTCGGCGACCATAGTGTTAAGCCCTTGAATATGTCGCGGTCACCGTATGAAGAGGCTATGCTGTAAATTGCTCTCGCCTCCGTCGAAACTATTTCGGCGGTTTCCTTTAAAAGCTCTTCGTCAAAAATTGCGGCCAAGCCTATCGCCTGTGGGAACATTGTCGCCGTCCCCGCTCTCGCCGCACCGTGAAGACCCTCGCTCCACCAGTTATAGGCGGGAATGCCAAGACGCTTTATTTCGGGAGCATTGTGAACAAGCTGACTCATTTTCTCCTGAACAGTCATTTTTGACACAAGATCCTCCGCCCTCTCTTTAGGAGAAAAAGACGGGTTCTGATATTTTTCCATGGTGACCTCCCTATAATTATTCTAGTTGATAGCAAGCTTTTTTACAAGCTCAAATTCGTTAAGTTTATCTTTTTCAGAGGAATTAATTTTAAACGCCTGCCAGCTTTCCTTTATTGAAGCATATTCGCCGGGCTTGTACTCACGAAGCTCGCCTAAAATCTCGCATTCAAGAAAATGCTGATTGACATAGGTTTCATAATTACAGCAAAAATCGGGGTAAGCTATGTTTTCGTATTCGGGGAATTTAAGAAGAAAAACCTCCTCGCCGTTTATATATCCCGCATAGCCGTCAATAACGTTAAAGCCGGCCTTAAAGGCTTTTTTGCATTCCGTTTCCTGAACCAGCTCGGCGTGGTTATCTGTCAGAGAAAATCTTTTGTCCGAAAGTGCGGAATAGCTCCACAGTGCCATTGTCCTGTTCGGGAGAAAGCCGCAGTCATTAGTGGGGAGAGGGATAATCTCCCGCCCGCCCTTTGCCATAGCGGTAATAGACCACGGAGCAAAAACTGACGGATAATCGGAAACGTTAAGAATTTTGTTTTCAATAGTCAGAGTATTTTCCGCCGACATTTCAAGAATAAGCGAAAATCTTTTTCCGAAAGCGGTATCCTTCGCCGTCAGCGTGAGAATGTTGTCAGTGAAATCGTATTGTACGGAGGAATTGTCAGGGAAATATGTTTCGGGCTTTTTTTCCGGCGCGCACCATAATCTGTGTCCGCCATAGGTATACCATGTCCCGTATGCACCGCACGGCTCGGAGAAATTCCTCTCAATATCCTCAAAAAGCATATTTTCCCCGTCGGACAGTCCGAAATAAATAATTCTCGGGCCCGCGTCAAGCATTGCGCCCGCTTTTATTATACCGTTGTCAATAAAGATACATTCCCCGAAATTTTTATATTCCGTCTTATAACAGCGTATGCTCATACGACACTATCCCCTTTACGTTTTCCATTAATCAGATTGTATTATATATTTTATGAAAATGCATATCAAATATTGCGGTAATTCACGCAATATTTGCGTGATTGGCTTATTTTTTTGCATATTTAAATACAATATGGTAAAATATAATTAAAGTTAAACAATAATTGATAACTGACAAAAATTCAACAATTGTTGAAAAAGGGGGAAAAAGCTTTGATCAAGCATCTTTCCGGAGAATACGAATCAATAGAATATACCGAAAATAATGTTATCATGCTTTATGATAACAATGAGGACGAAAATTATCCCGTCCATTGGCACAATGCAGTGGAAATGATTATGCCTCTTCAGAACGGCTTTACCGTGTGTGCCGACAATAAGGTTTTTGAATTGGGTGAAAGGGATTTTATACTTATCCCTCCCGGAGAAATTCATTCACTCACCGCACAAAAAAACGGAAGACGTCTTATTCTCCAGTTCGACAGCGCAATGCTTTTGGATTCGTCTGCCCTTTCCGTACTTTCCCCTGTTTTTTCCGAAATATTTCTAATAGATTCACGAATGGATAAAGAGCTTGGCTCTTTTGTCAAAAAAATAATGCTCGATATATACGACGAATATTTTTCAGAGGGCGAGCTTTCAAAGGTAAAAATTTATCTTAAAATATTAAATCTGATTATGGCGATAAGAGAGGCTCAGCTTATCGGCTATGAGGAAAAGCTTACTAAGGTTTATCAAAAAACTCCTGAATACAGTCAGAAATTTGCCCTTGTATACAAATATATAGATCAGAATTATATGTACGATATTTCTCTTGATAAGCTTTCGGCAATTGCGGGATACAGCAAATTTCATTTCTGTCGGATTTTCAGACAATTCAGCTCGGTATCATATATCGACTACATAAATTCAAAACGTACAAAGGCAGCAGAAAAACTTTTACTTGAGCCGGATATTCCCATAACCGAGGTTGCTATGCGGTCGGGCTTTTTAAGTCTTACCTCATTTAACCGTATTTTTAAAGAAATGAAGCACTGCACTCCGTCCGAGTTCAGAAAAATGTACAAAGACTCATTCATTGTTTAGTTAATAGTATAGGAGGGGAAGAACATGAAAGCGGTAACATTCAGCTTTGACGACGGAATTTTTCAGGACAAAAGGCTTATTGAAATATTTGACAATTACGGCATAAGGGGAACCTTTAATCTCAATTCGGGAATGATGACTGAAAAAAGCTCTTGGGAATGCAATGGGAAACGCACACACCGCATTGATATAAGCGAGGTTAAAGAGGTGTATAAAAACCATGAGCCTGCCGTTCATTTCCTCACACATCCTTTCCCGACAAGACTTTCCGACGAGGAGCTTGACTTTGAAATATCAGAGGACAGGAAAAATCTTGAGAGGATTTTTGAAAGAAAAATTGTCGGCTCGGCATATCCTTACGGGGAGTTTGACGAAAGGACGAAAGCCGCACTTAAAAAGCATGGCATTGAGTATGCGAGAACGGTTGCCCAAACGCTTGACTTTAAGCTGCCAAACGATCCGTTTGAGTTAAATCCCACCTGTCATTATAATAATGCAAGGCTTTTTGACCTGGCGAAGGCCTTTTGCGAAGAGGAAACCGATGAGCCGAGGCTTTTTTATGTATGGGGACATGCCTATGAGCTTGACGGATATGACAACTGGGGCGTGATAAAGCACCTTTGTGAATATTTATCAAAGCAGAAAAATATCTTATTCGGAACAAATTCCGAAATTCTTAAAATAAACAGATAACAGCGGGGATTTACCAACTTTATGATGTTTTTATGAATAAATTATGTAAAATAGATTTAAATAAGTAAAAAATTTTCTATAAAAAGCAAAAATTGTTCGTTTGAATTATGAAAAATCTATTGTATAATCTAGACAAATAATAAACGGGGGGTTAAAATCCATGAAAAACATAAAAAGAGTTTCAAGCATAGCATTGTCACTGCTTATGGCAGCAGGAATATTTTCCGGATGTGCCGGTCAGGCAAAAACTTCATCAGAGGACACTAAGGAAACAACCACAACTGCGGCAGCAGAAGCAAAAGACGTTACCCTTACTCTTTGGAGTATCTCAACCGAAAGTGACGCATTCCATTCAGCATACGACCAGGCAATCAAAGATTTTGAAACATCTCATCCGGGCGTAAAGATCGTTCACGAAACCTTTGAAAACGAATCTTATAAGACAAAAATTAAGGCTGCTGTTGCAGCAAACGAGCTTCCTGACGTATTCTTTACCTGGGCAGGAGGATTTTCACAGTCATTTGTTGATTCGGGAAAAGTTCTTGAATTAGACAGCTATTACCCTACATATAAGGATCAAATTTCAGAGGCTGCTCTCGGAAATCTTTATTACGGCGGAAAGCTTTACGGCTCAACAATGTGTACACCTGTATCAGTAATGTGGTACAACCAGAAAATATTTAAAGAAAATAATCTGACAGCTCCAACAACATGGGATGAACTCAAAAACGTATGCACAACTTTAAAATCAAACGGAATAGCTCCTATAGCTACATCTGCTAAGGATACATGGGTTTTGGCTATGCTTCATGACGGTCTTACACTTAAATCCGCAGGACCTCAGAAAGTTAAGGATACTTTAAAGAAAGCCGGCGGTTCATATAATGATCCTGATTTCCTTGCTTCCGCTCAGAAAATCAAGGAACTCGGAGAAATGGGCGCATTCATTGACGGCGCAACAGGACTTTCAAACGACGAAGCAAGCGCACAGTTCTATGCTGGAAAAGCTGGAATGTACTTTACCGGAAGCTGGATGGGCGGCTCAATCATGACTGATGCTCCGAACCCTGCAGATTTTGCGGTTGCTCCTATCCCGGTTATCAACAGCAAAAATGCAAAGATCACAGACTTTATGGGCGGCGGCTCTGACTCACTTATGGTTTCAAAGGCTTCAGAAAATCCTGACCTCGCAGCAGCAGCAGCATTTGAAATAACAAGAGGCGTTTCTAAGTACGGATTCCTTTCCGGTGCAGGCGTTCCTGCTTGGAAGGTTGATTACGACGCTGCTTCCGTTCCCGCACTTACAAAGCAGGTTGCTGATTATGCAACAAACGCAACATCATTCACACTTTGGTTTGATACACTTATGGAATCTGAAGATGCAGGCGAATATATTGCCCTTCTCCAGGAACTTTATATAGGTTCATTATCACCGGAAGAATTCCAGCAGGCAATGGCAAAACAGCTTGAAGGCTAAAGAATAAATAGATTATATTGTATGAACGGCTGCCGTTAGTCACGACAGCCGATTCTACAATCGGGAAAGCAAGGGTAATAATATGAACAAATTACGCAGAAATAAACTTGCACTGGTGTTTTTTATTCTTCCTGCGGCAACAATGTTTATCGGAATAATTATCATTCCAATTTTTATGTCCTTGACATACAGCTTTCAGAATTGGGACGGCATCACTCAATCTCAGTTCGTGGGAATAAATAATTATATTGAATTGTTTACCAGCAAATCAGCAGGATTTATGAAAACGATAGGAAACGCAATGCTGCTTGCTCTACTCTCAACATTCATTCAGCTTCCGATAAGTCTGTTTTTCGCACTTATTCTATCTAAGGGAATAAAAGGAGAACGCTTTTTTGTAACGGTATTTTTTGTTCCGGTACTTATTTCAACGGTTGTAATAGGTCAGCTCTGGCTTAAAGTTTATAATCCCGAATACGGAATTATAAACACCTTTTTAAGAGCGATAAATCATCCGGATTTATGCAAAACCTGGCTCGGCGATCAAAGCACGGCACTAGCGGCGGTATTTTTCCCTATCCTCTGGCAGTATGTAGGCTATCATATGCTTCTTTTATATGCGGGAGTAAAAAATGTTTCGACAGATATAATTGAGGCGGCAAAAATCGACGGCGCAAATTATTGGCAGACCTGTACGAGAATAATAATTCCAATGATTAAGCCGGTTATTAAAATTTGTGTTATATTTGCGGTTACCGGTTCGTTAAAGGCGTTTGACATGATTTATGTACTTACAAACGGCGGACCCGCTCATGCAAGCGAGGTTCCGAGTACGCTCATGGTTTCTATGATATTCAGGCGAAACCGATTCGGATTCGGAAGTGCGATAGCGGTAATGATTATATTCCTCTGCTTCTTCTTTGCTATAATAATTAAGAAATGCTTCAAGACGGAGGATGATTAAATGAATTTAGATAAAACCTTAAAAGGGACATGTAAAAAGAAGTTCCCTTTTATATCTTATATAATTTTGGGTATATGGACGATTGTTGACATCTTCCCTATATACTGGATGATAACCTTTTCCTTAAAGGACAATGCTGAAATATTCGGAGATAATATCATAGGGCTCCCGAAAAATTGGATTTTTCAAAACTATGTAGAAGCATTTAACACCGGAAATATGAAGCTGTATTTTTTCAACAGTATATTAGTAACCTTTTGTACTATACTGCTTACGGTTATATTTTCACTTATGGCGTGTTATGCGCTTACAAGGCTTGAGTGGCGCGGAAGAAAGCTTATAAATAACATATTTATGCTTGGGCTTACCGTTCCGATTCATGCGGCAATAATTCCTGTTTTCGTTATTTTGAGGAATCTTAAAATGACAAATTCTTATCAGGCACTTATAATTCCTTATACCGCTTTTGCCCTTTCAATGGGAATAATGATTTTCAGCGGATTTATAGGAAACGTTCCAAAGCAGCTTGAAGAAGCGGCCTGTATAGACGGCTGCGGAATGTTCGGAATATTTTTCAGGGTAGTTCTTCCTCTTATGCGTCCCGCCATTTCGGCAGTTGCGATATTTACATTTCTCCAAGCATGGAATGAGCTTATGTTTGCGGTTGTTTTCGTAAGTGATTCAAAATACCGCACACTTACGGTAGGAATACAGACTATGTCCGGGTCTTATACCACAAAGTGGGGACCAATAGGTGCTGCACTTGTTATCGCGACCTTACCTACGCTTTTTGTCTATTCATTTATGAGCAAGAAAATCCAGGGAAGCCTTATTGCCGGTGCGATAAAGGAATAGATGATAATAATATCTTCCTTCTTAATTTAAAGGCTCTGCGGGAGTATATTCCGCAGGGCTTTTAAATTTTCATAAAAAATCAAACTTAAATCTGAAAATAACAGCAATTTATTTGATAATAATAGCAATAAGAGAATAGAAAAGCAATTTTTGATATGTTATAATAATAAAGAGTGAATAAATTAAAGCATAACTTTTGCTGATATGATAATAAAGAAAAGTGAGGCGATAAAATGAAAATATCAGAATTAATCCGAAATTTAAGTATAAAACGGAAGCTCCAATATATTTTTATCGGCTCAATATTTTTGTGCTTAACCTTTTGTCTTCTTTTTCTTTATTATTATCTTCAAAGCAGAATGACTGCGGCTGCCGAAAAAAAGGCATCGGATAATTTAAGTACAATTTCCCGTAACTTTGATTCGATAATCAACAACGCAAACAATACGAGCAGACTTCTTATTGTCAATGAAGCGGTCGTTTCTTATCTGAAATCAACGCAAATGGATTCAAAAACCTACAATGCTGCAAGAGGCGAGATATACAGAATACTAAATTTCTTTTCGGGGAAATACTCCGTGTTTATTTTCAGAAACGATAAAACCTATAACTACACCGGAGTAGGAATTATAGAAGCTGACGAGGACGTTCTGTTTTCGGACAAATGGCTCGGACGAGTGAGCGCCGAAAAAGGCGGATATGTTCTGATAACCGATAATGACGCATTCAGGTTTAACACGCCCAATGATGTTATTTCTTTTTCGAGAGTAATAAATGATACAGATACCCAGAAGCCCATAGGTCTTATCGTTATAAACATTCCCAAAGAAGAAATTGAAAAAACATATTTGGGTATAACCGATGATAAAACCCATTTCGCATATTTTGACAAGGACGGAAAGATTATTTCTTCGGATAAACCCGAAGCCTTTGACGATATTTCTCTGGATGGTGAAGCGCTTAATATCCCCGAATCAAAAAGTGTTTTCGGGAAAAAGGAAACCACAAGCTATATTGAATGCGAGGGCGGGATTATTCTTGCAACAAAATCTACCTTCAGCGTTTTTGAAAGGGATACAAGCTTTGAGGCAACCTTATTTATTGCGGGGATAGCGGTTTTCGTTGCTATAATAATGCTATTGATTAACGTATATATCAACAGGAGCATTGTATACCCGATAAGCAAGCTTTCCGAAAGTATGATGCAGGCGGATAAGGGCTTATTAAAGAGAGTAAGCATGCACGACTGCAGCAATGAAATCGGCAGACTGAAAGATACCTATAATCATATGCTTGTTCAGATAAATAAGCTTATTAATGACCTTGTTCAGGAGGAAAAAAACTGCCGAACGGCTGAGCTGAATGCTCTCCAAGAGCAGATAAAGCCACATTTTCTTTATAATACCCTCGATACGATAGCATATATGTCCATTCAAAATTCGCCGAACGAGGTTTATGACGCGATTCAGACTCTCGGAGCGTTCTACCGCCGTTTTTTAAGCAGCGGGAACAAAACCATTCCCTTTTCAGATGAGCTTGATATTGTCAGGGATTATATAAAGCTTCAAAGACTTAGATATGACGATATGTTTGAGGACGAATATGAAGTCGACGAAAGCACATATAGTATAAGGGTTCCTAAGCTTATTCTTCAGCCGTTGGTTGAAAATTCAATATATCATGGAATACGTCCGCGCGGCGAAAAATGCAAAATAAAAATATCCGCATATGTATCGGAAAAT
>Ga0116170_10001244_pt1 | contig 26018 bp, 23 predicted proteins | sample AD_JPNHW1_MetaG_FD_89797 | JGI IMG/M metagenome (GOLD analysis project Ga0116170, IMG submission 89797) | Active sludge microbial communities of municipal wastewater-treating anaerobic digesters from Japan - AD_JPNHW1_MetaG | ecosystem: Engineered > Bioreactor > Anaerobic > Digestate | place... | reverse complement strand
CAGAAAAGTCACGAATAACCAACTGTACGGATCATTTGGTTGAAGCACAAGTGGCACCTCACCCCAACCCCTCTCCTAAAGGAGAGGGGCTTCTCTTTAGGAATGACCCTGCTTTCCCCCTGTAAAGCTTTCAATAAAATATTGATTATTAGCCGGTCACGATTGTCAAAAAAAATCATAAGTTTGATATTTATTATGGATGATCTGATCTATAAAATTGCTATCACCCTCATACCCAACGTAGGTTGTGTGAACGGGAAAAACCTCATTGCTTATTGCGGTGGGGTTGAAGCGATTTTTACCGAGAAGAAGCGTTTTCTGATGAAAATTCCCGGAATCGGGGAAGCAACGGTAAATTCCATCATTAATCACAATGCCTTTGAAAGGGCGGAAGAGGAAATAGGGTTTATTGAAAAATTCAGGATAAAACCTCTCTTTTATCTTGATAACGATTATCCGGCACGACTCAAACAATGCACCGACAGTCCGCTCCTGTTATATTATAAAGGGGATGCAGACCTCAACACCGAGAAGATCGTTGCCATAGTCGGTACGCGAAAGGCTACTGAATACGGGCGTGATATGTGCCACAGAATCGTGGAAGGCCTTTCTGAATCCAATGTTCTTATAATCAGCGGACTGGCCTACGGTATTGATACCTGGTCGCATAAAGCGGCGCTCGATTATAACCTGCCGACGGTGGCAGCCCTCGGGCATGGTCTCGATCAGATTTATCCTTATACAAACCGTTCGCTGGCTGAAAAAATGCTGGTCAACGGAGGTCTGATCACGGAATTCGTCAGCCATACCAAACCTGACCGCGAGAATTTCCCGATGCGGAACCGGATTATTGCCGGGATGAGCGATGCCGTCGTCGTAATAGAAGCAGGTGTCAAAGGCGGGGCTTTGATCACTGCCGACCTTGCGAATTCATATAACCGGGATGTTTTTGCCGTTCCGGGACGCATTTCCGATTCTTTTTCCGAAGGCTGTAACAACCTCATTAAAACCAACAGGGCAGCCCTGATCCAATCTGCCGACGATATCAGGTACATCCTTAACTGGGATAGTCATAAAAATTTAAAGAAAACCGTTCAGCGGAAACTCTTTGTTGAATTGCAACCTGACGAGCAACGGGTGGTTGACTTATTACGCAACGAAGGCGACCAGGATATTGACTCGGTGATTCAGAAAATCGGGTTGCAGCCGTCAAAAGCGGCATCGGCATTGCTAAACCTCGAATTTGATGGTATCATTCGCTGTATGCCCGGTAAGATTTATCGTTTATGCTGATTGCTCACCTGAACGTATGGCCTTCACAATCAGTACAAGGGCGATGATTGTCATTGCGATAAGCGATAGCAGAAGCATTGTTTTATCCTGGTACAACAGGCAGAAACGATAGACGCCGTTTAATATGATGGCTGCCCCGAGCCCTGTGAGAAGGTCAATGAAACTGTTGCGACGGTTGCGCGCCATTCCGAAGAAAAATCCCATCATAGTTGCAAAGCAGGTTACAGCCGGACCACTGCTCCAGGCGTATGTGCAGGGGTCAATGAAGGCGGGTTTTGCAAAGTAAACGTATACAGCGTATGATGTCGCAAAACCAAGCGAAACAGCCAAGGCATATACAATCCCATCGCTTACATTCACAAAGCGTCTGTTCCTGTAAACGAAAATCCGCATGATCGCGAATATTACCAATTGGAAAAGTCCGGCTGTGAGGATAAAAGCATAAAACAAAGTACGGTGGAAGCTGTGCAGGTTGTCGAGGCCGGCCAGGCGAATGAGCCGGTCTGCAACGAGGATCAATGCAACACTGAGCAATCCGATAAGGTAAACCCTGAAAAAAAGAGAGAAGTCACCGTGCAGGTATTTGGATTTCAGGAACAGGAACAAGAGCATGAATGTAGCCGGGGCTACAGCAAATTGCAGAACAGTGCATGCATCCATCGGAAATGAGAGATTAGAAAATTCAATTATAATTAAGAATTTGTAGTTTTACGCCGTGAAAGACGTTCAATACAAATATATCAATAATTTACAACCGGTTGCTCTACATTGAAAGGCGTTGTTATTAAATCGACAGGGAGCCTGTACACCGTTCAGGGCGAAGATGGGGCCATATACAATTGCAGGCTCAAAGGGCAATTCCGGATTCACGGTATCCGTACGACGAATCCTGTAGCCGTCGGCGATAACGTGGAATTTGATTATCCCGAAAATGAAACCTGCGGTTTAATACATACCATTGGCGACAGGTATAATTATATTATCCGGAAGTCGATCAAATTGTCGAAATTCTCACACATCATTGCCTCGAATATCGATCAGCTTGTTGTGATTGCCAGCATAGAGCAGCCAAGGACTTCTACCGGTTTTATCGACCGGGTACTGGTCACGGCTGAGGCTTATCACATTCCTGCGGTTGTTGTCTTTAATAAAATTGACATATACAGCGAAAAATCGGGCAAAAGGTATGTGGCGCTGATGGAATTATATGAAAAAATTGGTTATCCTGTGCTGGCTGTATCTGCCATTAGAGGCGACGGAATGAGCGATTTTAAAACGTTGCTCACAGATAAAACCAGTCTGCTGATGGGCCATTCAGGAGTCGGAAAGTCGGCCCTTATCAATGCAATTGAACCAACCCTGAACCTGAAAACCGGGATTATTTCGGATTATCACCTCAAAGGAACACATACCACTACCTTTGCTGAAATGCATAAGCTTTCAACGGGCGGTTATATTATCGATACTCCCGGCATCAAAGAATTCGGCCTGATTAATTTCGAAAGCCGCGAAGTAGGGGAGCGCTTTCCTGAATTCCGCGCCCTGTTGCCCTTGTGCAGATATACAAACTGCACGCATGTCCATGAACCCGGCTGTGCAGTGAAACAGGCCCTGGAAAAAGGTGAAATAGACCAGGGCAGGTATCATAATTATCTCGGGATTTTGAATGACGAAAGTCTGGATGTGGTTGAATATGATTGAGAGATAGTTACAACAGGCCCGAAAAAGTAAAGTCAGGAACTATAAGCCCGGCACAATCAATCTGTTTTATGAGAGCAGTAATACAAAGGGTTTCGGAATGCAGCCTCTTTATCGGCGGTGAGGAATTCAGCCGTATTGGTAAAGGATTGCTGGTATTGATCGGGATCGAAGATTCGGATAACCAGGATGATGTTGAGTGGCTGGCAGGGAAAATTGCAAGGCTTCGCATTTTTGATGACGCAGAGGGTGTGATGAATATTCCTGTGACCGGGTCAGGCGGCGAAATCATGGTCGTAAGCCAGTTTACGCTGCATGCAAACACCAAAAAGGGGAACAGGCCATCCTACATTCGTGCTGCAAAACCCGAAACAGCCATTCCTGTTTATGAATCCTTTATAAGGCAAATGGAAAAGGAATCGGCAAAACCGGTGATGACCGGTCGTTTCGGGGAACACATGATGATAAACCTGACCAATGACGGCCCTGTAACCATTATTATCGATACGAAAAACAAGGAATGACAGGTACGGCAACTGTTTGCTCCATCGTATCAGAAGTTCAGGGTTAGCCCTGCACTCGGCATGACCGGCAACTGATATACCTTTTCGTTGGTTACCCTGTTTACATAAAAGATATTATCGCGGTCGTAAACATTTGTCACCGTTGCATTTGCTTCAAGGGTAGAGTTTTCGCTGAGCGAAAATCGTTTGGTAATTCCAAGGTCAAGGCGATGATAATACGGCAGACGGCCTTTGTTAATCGGGGCATAGATGATCCCCAGGTCGCCATTTAAAGTGAGCAGGTCGGAGTAGATTCCCTGGGTAAAATTAAGCCTTTCATAGAACGCCTGTGTCTGGGTAAACGGGAAACCGGATCCCATGTTCCACCTGCCGTTGATTTCCCAACTGTCAAGACGCCCGAATTTGTAGGATGCCACCAGGTTAACATTATGACGGCGGTCATAATGGGGCACATAGTGGCTGATCCCGTCGAAGCGGTTAACATAAGCAAACGAATAGGCAATCCATACGTAAAGCTTCTTCTTCTCATATTTCATGGAAACATCAATACCTTTGGCCGACCCGTTTTCAACGATGAAATCTTTTTTCAGATAGTCTGCAACGTCATGGTAGTCTGCATTATCGTCGAAGACCTTATTTCTGTTGATATTGGTGAGTTGAGAGAAATTTTTGTAATATGCTTCGACGTTCACCAGAAGGTTTTTCGAAGCGTCAACTTCAACGCCCAGAACAACATGTTGTGCTTTCTGTAATTTGCTGTTAACAGCTTTACCGTTGAATTCGTCAGGAAGGTTTTCGGGGCCGGACAGGAATCCGTAAAACAGGTTGACCACATCACGGTCGCTGTTGGCGGCAACCAAATTCTGGGAATATAATCCTCCGGCCAGTTTAAACCGCAACTTTTCAGTAGCCAGATATTTCATCGAGAATCTTGGTTCAGGTGAGAATTCGGATAGCGAAGCATACCATTGCAGCCTGAATCCGGGCTCGATCAGGAATTTGTTTCGGGAAATTTTATAGGTAAAATAACCGGCAATTTCAGTAGTGAAATCCGTTTGGTCAATTTTACGGTTGGCAGAATTGAAATAATCGAAAACCGTTTGGAACCCCTGCATTTCAATCCCGTATTTCATTTGGTCTTTGCCGAAGAAATAGGTGAAATTCATCCCCCCGTTGAAACCGTTAATCAGGCTGGTGCGGGGAGCAGCCGTATTCTCCGACAGGCTCATGTCGTACGATGAATAGGCAATGTTGCCTTCCAGAAGCATGGGATTTTTGCCGGGAATGATCACAAAGTTCATTCCGGCGCCATAGGCATCCCAGTTAAAATCGGAAATAGTCTGATACTCAACCTTGTCGGAATAATTGAACCCGAACAGATTTATTTTACTGCCATTCGCTGCATTCAGGGATGCTTTGAGATACAGGTCGGTATAGTTAAAAGGCAGGCCGTCCTTGTCAATATACTTGTAAAGTAATTTTGAGCTTTGTTCCAGGTATGAATTCTTAAAGGAAAGAATAAACGAGGAACTTCCCTCACCGGATGATTTCTGCTTCACGAGAGGCCCTTCGAGCAGCAGGTTTGAGCCGAAACTGCTTGCCCCTACCTTTCCTGCAAACCGTTTTTTATTGCCGTCGCGCGTTGTGAGGTCCATCACTGACGAAATACGTCCGCCGTATTCGGCATTAAATCCTCCGGTGTAAATATCGGCAGTGCGCAATATATCGGTTTCGAATACCGAAAATAGTCCGATGGAATGGAATGCATTGTAAATAACCATGCCATCGAGCGTTACTTTATTCTGAATGGGCGACCCGCCGCGAATATATAATTGTCCGCCCTGGTCCCCCGTAAAAATTACGCCGGGCAATACCTGCAGGTACTGGGCAAGATCGGCCTGGCCCCCGATCGTAGGAATTTGTTTAATTTGCTTGGGTGTGATTTTAACTACCGATGTTCGTGTTTCGGTACGTTGTTCGGTGTATTCGGCGGTAATGCTTATGCCTTCCAGTTCATAACTGCCTTTGTTGATGTAAATTTTCCTGTTCAGTATTGTATTTCCCTTAACGCTTACCGGCTCGCGCAATGTATCATACCCCAGAAATGTGACCATGAGTGTGTAGTTGCCGTCAGGGATTCTGGTGATTGAAAAATAACCGTTTTCATCAGTGGCGGCTCCGTAAGATGTCTTATACAGGTAAACATTGGTGAAGATAATGGGTTCACCGGTCTCCTTATCGTAGACGAATCCCCTGATAATGTTGTTTTGTGCAAACAGTGGAGTTAATGCTGAGAAGAAGAATAGCAGAATTGCGAAGAGGCTTTTATTGGGTGTTTGCATAGGTAAAGGCAATAATTGCGCATTATTTTGAACATACAAACTTATAAAAGTTTCAGGTATAACTTAACGAAATGAATATTATAAATATTGAAGATTGGAAGGAATTGCCTGCCGGCGTGGGTTATGCCTTACAGTATTGCGCCACTCCATTCTGTTTGACGGCGTTGAAACTGAGGCCGGATTGGTTTCAGAATTTAGGGAGGATGAAAACCATCGTATTGTTTTTTTTCAGCGAATGACAATCCGTATTACGGATTTAAGGCCTGCCGATGGTCAAAACCATTGGAACAAACATATTCCTGCAATTGCGGGAAGAATGTCATGAATTCCTCCTGGTAATTACGGTAGGAGGATTTCAGGTCTTCCACGGCATGCTCCATCCCCGAAACATAGGAAGTCCGTCGTGAGATTCCGGCCAGCGCACGGTTGAGGCCATCCATAGAGGCATAAGCCAAAAGCCAGTTGTTGCGGATCATCAATGGCAACATATACTGCATCCTGTGCGGGAGGATGTGAAAATGGTCCATCAGCACGGCAAACCTGCGGCTGGTAAAGGCCGGCAGTTCTTCTTCAGAAAAATCGTTCCAGTTTGCGGCCAGGAAATGGTCATAAAACATATCCACGACCACTCCTGAAAATTTATGATAATTTGGGCGCAGCCTGCTGATACTCTGTTTTACAACAGGGTGGCTGTCGGTAAATGCATCAATTCGCCGGTGCATGATGATGCCGGCGCGGATGTCGGGGGTGAAATCCAGATAATCGTCTCCCTTCACGGCGTCAGCGATGAAATTGCCGACGATTTTTCCGGTATCATTTCCTGCAAGGAATAAATGTGCCAGGTAATTCAACGGGGTGTTTATTTCAGGGTTCTAAGTAAACCAAACATACTCATTATTTGAACAGAAAAGTCCGGGAATTGTTGAATGGCAGAATAACCCTGCCAGATTCAGGATTATAAGCATTTCCTGAACCTGCAGCCAGGGTTCATGCTCCGGGGAGCAATCAATTTAGAATCATTCCATTCCTCATGAACAGGTAATTTCATAGCTTTGTGCTACCAGTATAACACTTAAATTTAATTGTAATGACGAAACTCATGTTGCTTGGCGATGAGGCTATTGCCCAGGCGGCCATTGATGCAGGTATTTCGGGAATATATGCCTATCCGGGAACACCTTCGACCGAGATAACCGAATTCATCATGAATTCAAAAGAGGCAAAAGAAGGTATGATTCATGCGAAATGGTCGGTGAATGAAAAAACGGCTATGGAATCAGCCCTGGGCATGTCGTATGCCGGTAAAAGGGCAATGGTGTGCATGAAACATGTGGGGCTGAATGTTGCCGCCGACGCTTTTGTTAATTCGGCTATAACCGGGGCTAATGGCGGGATTATTGTTGTTTCGGCCGATGATCCTTCGATGCATTCGTCACAGAATGAGCAGGATTCAAGGTTTTACGGGAAATTTGCCCTGATCCCCATTTTAGAGCCGTCAAATCAGCAGGAAGCCTATGATATGGTTTTGTATGGCTTTGAATTGTCGGAAAAACTAAAAACACCGGTTTTGCTGCGTGTAACCACCCGGCTTGCCCATTCGCGGGCAGGAGTGCTTCGCATGCCCGGCCGTGACCAGAATACACTGAAATTGCCCGATAACCTGAAGCAATTCATCCTGTTACCGGCAATTGCCCGAAAACAATATAAAACCCTTGTTGCCAAGCAGGAAGATTATACGGCAATGAGTGAATCCGGCGGTTTTAACCGGCTCATCGAAGGTACCGATAAAACGATGGGAATTATTACTACCGGAATTGCCTACAATTATCTGATGGAAAATTTTCCCGACCGTAAGGTGTCCTTCCCGATACTGAAAATCGGGCAATACCCTTTGCCGCGGAAACTCGTAGAAAAATTATATTCCGAATGTTCATCCCTGCTTGTACTTGAAGAAGGATATCCCCTGGTTGAAGAGATGCTTCGCGGTTATCTGAACCATGGGAAAGCCATTCATGGCAGGCTTGACGGAACCGTTCCCTTTGACGGCGAATTAAATCCGAATATAGTGGCTGTTGCCTTAGGCTTGAAAGATACGCGCGGCCGCGATGTGCCTTCGGTTGTGGTGGGCCGGCCGCCTTCATTATGCAAGGGGTGTCCGCACATCTCCTCCTACAATGCCCTGAACGAAGCCCTTGAAACGTGGAGCAAAGGCCGGGTTTTCTCCGATATCGGATGCTATACCCTGGGAGCGCTGCCTCCTTTCAATGCCATCAACAGTTGTGTTGATATGGGCGCCAGCATCACTATGGCAAAAGGCGCTGCCGATGCAGGATTAAACCCGTCGGTTGCCGTGATCGGCGACAGTACCTTTACCCATTCGGGGATGACAGGCCTTATTGATTGCGTGAACGATAATTCGGCGGTAACCGTCATGATTCTTGATAATTCAACTACTGCCATGACCGGTGGACAGGATTCGGCCGGTTACGGGAAAATCGAGGAAATCTGTAAAGGCGTCGGCGTTGACCCCGACCATATTGTCGTGCTGAACCCGCTTCCGAAATACCATGCTGAAAACATTGCTGCCATAAAACGTGAACTCGGTTACCAGGGCGTATCGGTGATCATTCCCCGCCGTGAATGTATCCAGACTGCTTCCCGGAAGCTTAAAGCGGCCAAAAAAGAAGCCGTTGAATAAGCCAGGTCGCTTTGCGCCTTTTGCCAATAAACTTTCACAAAAACTTTAGACTTTAACCTTCATCAATGAAACGTGATATTATCCTCGCCGGTGTCGGCGGACAAGGTATTCTCTCCATTGCCACAGCCATCGGGATGGCTGCACTTGATTCAGGGCTTAACCTTAAGCAGGCCGAAGTTCATGGTATGAGCCAAAGGGGAGGCGATGTTTCCTCAAATCTCAGGATTGCAGATTATGAAATTGCTTCTGACCTCATTCCCTGCGGCCAGGCAGACCTCATCATTTCGGTCGAGCCAATGGAATCATTGCGTTATTTACCAATGCTTTCGGAAGATGGTTGGCTGATTACCAATACGCAGCCTTTCATCAATATTAACAATTACCCGCCGATGGAATCGGTGATGGCGGAGATTGAATTGCTGAAAAAGCATATAGCCCTTGATGCTGAGACAATTGCCAAAGATCTTGGCGCTGCCCGTTCGGCAAATATGGTCATTCTTGGCGCTGCTACGCCGTTCCTTGCAATATCGCCGGATAAGATGCGCAGCGCTATCCGGAATATATTTAAACGTAAGGGTGACGACATTGTTAAGCTTAACCTGGATGCGTTCGAGGCCGGGTACCGGTTTGCGACCGACCGCCAGAATTAGTGCCAGCTCTGCCAGCAACAGCATTAAAAGCGATTTCATAAAAAAAACGCCATCTTATTAAAGGTGGCGTTTTTAGTTGGTATAACCGGAGGGTTATTGTTGCTGCTGCAATTTGAAAGTAATGGGCATATTATACTGATACCTCACAGCTTTCCCGTATTGCTTGGCCGGATGCCACTGTGGCATAAGTTTCACGACCCTGATAGCTTCTTCGTCGCAACCGCCGCCAATGCCGCGTACCACTTTTACATCGGTAACATTACCTTTGGAGTCGATGATAAAGGCGACATATACAATTCCCTGGATTCCGTTTTCGGAAGCCTGTTGCGGATAATTGATATGATCGGCAAGAAATTGCAGACGGGCCTGTTCACCACCGGGATAGGTAGGCATTTCTTCAACGATGGTAAAGACCGGTTTTGACTCTTCTACTTCAATTACTTCCTCTTCAACGGCTTGGGCAACCGGAGCTTCATAAGCTTCGAGGACTACCGGTTCGTTGGTAACGGTCTTGTTCAGTTCATCCTGATTAAAGATGTCGGCATCTTCAACAACTTCTTCCGTAGTTACGACAGGAGCGACAAATTTTACTTTTTGCTCAAGAGCTGCCGGGGGTGGAGGAGGAGGGGGAGGAGGCGGAGCTGCTTCTTCCTGGGGCTTGTTCATATCAATAAATTCGGCAGTAGCCGTTTTTTCGATATATTTTGATCTTTTTTGCGCATAATAGCTTGATACCAGCGGGTAGGCCAGGGCAGCCAGCAGGAATGCCACCGCCACCAACAGCGACCTGGTAACGTATTTATTGTACAGCTTACGCAAAACATATGCCCCATAAGATTTGTTCCTATGCTCAAAGACGATTTCGTCCAGAGGAGCGATATATTCTTTTTGTTTTGTCATTACTGTTTTTGACGTTTAATTATATCAATCACATTGTTGTCAAAAATCATTGATTTATTGCGCAGCAGGCGCAGGAGCAGGCGATTCGCCAAGCATCTGCAGCTCAACAGGCGAAATGTCCACAATTGCATAATTTGCAATGGTGGTAATAGCCATTTCATCAATGATGTCAACCAAGTTCTTATACTTTGCCTTTTGATCAGCTTTTATCAGAACTATCGGGGCATTTTTATCCGATTTTTTCAACTCCTTGGTTTTTCGGTCCAATGTCGAATCAGCCATTATCAATTCACCTTTCAGCACTTTTTCCCTGAGTTCAGCAACAGCTTTGAAAACAGTTTTGTTTCTCTGGAGGAGAACTTTTCGGATTCCGTCTTTGCTGTAATCGGTTTTGATAAGCTGGGGAAGAGGCTTTTTGGGATCAGCAGCGCCAAAGTAATAGTATAGTTGATCATTACCTGTAATCAGGATGTTGATGGTCCGGTCGGCCGCAATTTCAGGAGCTTTAATGTTCGGATCATCTTTCTTTTCAGGCATGGTAATATCCATAGCTTTTGGCTTGCTGAAAGCAGTGGTAAGCATGAAAAAGGTGATAAGAAGGCACATCAGGTCGACCATAGGGGTCATATCGATGCGCGTAGAAAACTTTTTGGCTTTCTTTTTAACGCCTTTTTGTTTTTGTTCTTCTTGGATTATTTCAGCCATAATTTCGTTTCTTTTAATTGGATGTCATCCTGTTAACTTATTCTTCCAACTTTGCTTCTTCCTTCATCAGGTTAGTGACCAGGTTAAATTTGTTGACCTGATTATCCTGCAAGATGTCCATAACACGTTTAACGGCTTTGAAATCGGCATCGGCATCTCCTTTGATGGCAACCACAGCATCAGGATTCTGGATGCGGATGAAGCGCACCCAGAGGTTTAGCTGGTCATCGGTGGAGTCAACAGGGATGCCGGTTTGAAATTTTTCGCGCTCTTTCGGATCTTCGGTGTTCAACCAGGCTTTAAGCTTGTCGACAGGCATACCGAAAGATGTCCAGATGGTAAAGGTATGTATTTCTTTATCAGTGAACTTCAGATTGTATTGTTCAGCCATTTTTGTCAATACTTCCTTGCGAATGAGAACCGAAGTGTCGGGCCCGTTATCAAATGAGAGGTACACCTTATTGTCTTTTCCTACCAGGATGGTGATGGCATCTTTTTCCGGGGCAACTTTTTCGCTGATGGAATTCGGCGTATCAATAATGGTTGCTTCCTGGGGGCGGAAAGACGTTGTCAACATGAAGAAGGTAAGCAAGAGGGAAAATAAATCCACCATAGGCGTCATGTCGATATGGGGAGATTTTACCGGTAGCTTAATTTTTGGCATGTTTTCTTTTTTGAAATTGTGAAAGCCGGGTCTGATGTACCCGGGGCAAATGAACGAAGGTGAACAACCTTATTTGGTTTGTGATGCAAATGTCTGGGTGAGGCTGAAACCAGCTTCATCAATCTTATAAGTCATTGCATCGATTTTTGTCGAGAAGTAATTGTAGAATACAATAGCAAGGGTTGATCCTGTGATACCGAATGCTGTATTTACAAGAGCTTCCGAAATACCGGTAGCCAGAGCGAGGGCATCGGGGGCACCTGCCTGTGCAAGAGCGGAGAAAGCCCTGATCATACCCAGCACGGTACCGATCAAACCGATAAGAACCGAGATGGAGGCGATGGTCGACAGGAAAACAAGGTTGCGTGATAACATCGGAAGCTCAAGTGCTGTGGCTTCTTCAAATTCCTTCTGGAGCGAAACCAGTTTCTGGTCTTTGTCGAGATGTGTTTCAGTTTGCAGAATTTTATATTTCTTAAGCCCTGCTTTCATCACATTTCCGATTGATCCTTTTTGTTTGTCGCAGGCGGAGATAGCCTGTTCAATCTCATTGTTGTTCAGGTGAGTCTGCAGCCTGGCAACGAAAGCATTGATGGCTCCGGTACCCCTGGCCTTACGGAGGGTTAACCACCTTTCAATCACAAAGGTGAGAAGGACAATGATGATGGTAATAAGCAAGGGAACGATGAAACCTCCTTTATAAACCATTCCCATATAGTTACCGGCTAATGGACTGCCTTTAGGATTCATTCCTTCAAAGTTGACAGGATTTCCTAAAACGAATTTGTAGATCAGGATTGCAATGACAAATGCAATAATGATTACACTGGTTGCGAAGACCGATTGTAACGCGTCTTTCAATGATTGACCGTTTTTGCTCATTGGTGGTTAAGATTTAAGATTTATGGATTATTGTTTAGTTGTTTCTTCTGTTAGTACAGCACGAAAGTAACAGTAAAATTAACATTTTTTAATAAATGGAAGTATAAATTTTACTATTTCCACGCTTTCATAAGTATGACATGGGTTGCAGGCTGGTATCCCCTTTAAGGTTATTAAACGCTAGTATGTCGTTTTAACATTCTATGTCATCGATAACCTTCAGGGCGGAACTTATTCCAGAGTGTCAGGGAGTGCGCAGGCTGCCGGATAATCGGCAGATCAGATTGGATCCGTATGACGGGATGTTCTTAGGGTTTCAGATATACCGGTTTGAATTCAGGGCACCGGGCTTTCAAATCCCTGATGGCACTGTTTGCGTTTTCATTGGCAGGATCGATGCCGAGAATTTTATCCCAATACATCAGCGACTCGCAATACTGCCTGTTAACCAGGTAATAGTAGCCGAGGTAGCTGTATGACTCCAGCAGGTCTTTTGAATACTTAACGGAATCAGCCAGGGCTTTTTCAACTACTTTGTCATAATAGGGTTTGGCGAGGCCTTCTTTGGTGTCCGGATCGAGGTTTGAATATACCCGGGCCCTGAACAGATAGGCTGGTTCAAAATCAGGACTGAGCCTGTTGACGGCTGCAAAAGCGGAATCGGCTTCTGTCCATAGTTTGGCATCAAAATAGCAGCGGGCCATTTTGTAATAATCATTGGTGGTCCCGTTAAACCGGTTTATTTTTTCCTGGTATGTACGGGCTGCATCGGCTGGTTTCTTTATCTTACTGTACGCCTGTGCAATTTCATACAGCAGGTCCGTGTTTGTTGTATCATTGGCGGCGGCCTTTTCAAGCTGAATGATTCCCAGCGAATCCTGCCCGTTCTTGATGAGAATGCGGCCTGAATACAGGTAATCCTTCGAGGTGATTTTTTCAGCAGGCGAATTGCTGAAGAATTTGTTAATGTAATAACTGGCTTTCTGATAATCTTTTTCTTCGAAGTAGGAATAAGCCAGGGCACGGTTCAGGTCGTTGAAAGTTACAGAGTCAATGGCCAGGATCTGTGAAATCTGCTCAATGGCTTCAGTGTAATCTTCCGTTTGTATAAGCATGTTGGCATATCTGCGTTTGGCTGCTATATTGCTTTTTGTCAGGTCCAGATATTTTCTGAAATTCTTTTTCGACTCTTCCGGGTTATTCGTTTTTGCGTATAAAAAACCCATTTCGAGATACGCGGGTGCAAAGGAAGGATCAATGTCAATGGCTTCCTGGTAATAGTTGAGGGCATCCGGATATCTTTTTATGCGCGTATAAAGTTGGCCAAGCCGCACGCGGGCCCTTGTTGATTGAGGCAATAAGTCCTGCGAAAGCTTATAATCCTGGGCTGCCTGACTGCCGTTATTCAGTGTGTAAAACCAGTAGTTGCCGCGGATAAGCCAAAGATCAGGATTCTGGCTATCCAATTGTTCGGCCCTCCTGAAAAGTCCGAGAACCGTGGCGGTGTCGCGACTGCCTACCTGAACATAGGCATCGGCAATCCGGATCAGTATCATCGCCTGTTCCGTTTTAGGCATACCTGATTTTGACTTCTTTACAGGTATAAAGGATTGGGCTTTTGAAAAATTTACTCCGGCCGTTGTTTTATCCCCTTCTATTAATTCAACTTTTCCAAGTCCTACATAGTTGAGGGGTTCATTCGGGTTGGCGGCAATACCTTTATTATACCACTCCGTTGCTTTTCCGGCTACTGATTTGAACGAGATATTGGCAGTATCAACAAAATAGGAGGCAAGCTGGTTTTCACCGCGGTAATAATAGTACTTGCCGTTTGAAGGTTCTGCCTGGATTAATTTGTTCAAGGCGCTGTCGGCTGCTTCAAATTGTTGCTGGTAGGTCATGTTGAGCGCTGCCTTCAGGTCCTGGGCCCGTGAGCCTGTGTAAATGAAAACGAGACCAAGCCCAACCAGGGCTTTTGCGATACTTCCCGGAATACGAAACATTTTATCCTCCTCTGTATAAATGTTTTAGTCTTTATGTATTTGAATGAGTCTTAAAGGCATGGTAGCAGGAACAAGTCCTGATTTCAGTATGATTCTCTGTCCCTGGTCGCCGGCTACAAATGAGATGAATCCGGTGCCAAGTCCGGCAAATGACTCCCTGCTGATCATATAAACATCGCGGCAGAATGGATATGAGCCTTCGGCGATGTAGCCCTGATACGGCTTACAATAGGACGTGCTTTCGTTTCCGACTTCCACTACCCTGACCGATTTCAGGAAATTTTTTGAAGTGCTGTCGTTTAAATCGCTGATCCAGTTTACACTGATAATTCCCAGGGCGTTCCGGTTGTTCTTCACATAGTTGACAACCTCTTCGTTCGAGTTCACCGCAAAACAGTTGGCGGGGAAATTCCCTGTGAGCGAGAACCTTTCGCGGAAATAACGAACATTACAGGATTTGTTGTTGTCGAAAACAACATTGATGGTATTATCGGGTGATTTCGGATTTAGTTGTTTCCAGGTTGTGATGCTGCCTTTCAGGATGCCGGCAAATTGGCTTTCGAGTAGCAGCGTATCAGGATTTGCAGGGTTCACGATTAAAGCCAGCGCATCATGGGCCACTTTGGTAGTGCGCACTACAATATTCTGCGATAAGAGGTAATCCTTTTCCTCTTTGGTAAGATCGTGGGTGAGAACAACAGTTCGGACCGAATCGTTCATGAAATCGTCAAAAACTGTCTTTTCTGACTTGTATGCAGGTGTGATCTTCGCGTTTTCGTACAAGGACTGAAAAGTATAGAGTTCGGTGTCGAATAAAAGTTTGAATGATTCGTCGACGCTTATGCGGATATTGCCTTGAGTGGGAGCTTCTTTGATGGGTTGCTTGCCCATCGGGTTCCGGCACGCGCCGAAACAGAAAACAAACCCGATAATAATAAGTGGATAAAGCTTAAGCCTGTTGGTTTTCATGATTATTCCTCCTCTTCATCTTCGTTGGATTTACGTTTCCCGGATATGATCCTGACAAGCCGGAACAAGCCATAAGCGATAAAAAAAACGGCAAAAGCAAATTTTACATTTCCGGGAACCCAAGGAAAAACCTGCGGCAGGAATAAAAGGATTCCCATCCCGATGTAAACAGCTACCATCAGGTAGCCGAAAATCAGCATGAATTTTGCAAACCAGGCTCTGTCAAACATCGTAAAAGATATTTCTTTTGCAGGTAATGATGTAAAAAAAGAATCGTGCAAAGATATATTTTTTCTGTTGAACTCATTCAATATCTGAAATTTGAAACAAAAAAAACCCTGATGTATCATCAGGGCTATATCAGGAGAGATTTCCTTTGGTTATAACAGACTATTCTGCGGATAACAATTCTTCGGCCTCGTCGGTACCAGGATTATCAGCGTTGATAAACTGGTTTACATCAAAGCGGAGGTACTCAAACTCGCTTACAGGCATTACTTTAGGATTGACCGGATTCATATCCTGGAAGAAATTGACATCAAATTTCAGATAATTGAATTCCGGGTCCGGGAGTTCCGTGATTTCCGTTTCATTTTCGTTATAGTAGCCGTTCACATCGAAACGAAGATAGTTGTATTCTTCTCTGATGTTAGTTGCTTCGGTCAATCCGGTGATTTCAGGTTTGCTGAACACCGCCTGTTCGGGGCTTCTTTTCGTAAGGGTACCGTCGGCTATCAGAGGAGTGTCATGGGCAATTAATCCGGGACCTACGCTATTCTGGCCCATCAGGGGATTGCTATGGGTGGCTGTTAAAGCCGTAAATGAAATTGTCAGCGTGGCAGCCAGGGCTATAAAGGTGTTAATCGTTTTCATGGTCGTGAATTTTGGTTTGTATTTGTAACAATTATCAGGTAACATTTGTTTTTCGTCTATATGACGTCGGCTGATAATAAATGTTACAGAAATACCTGCGATAATTTCAATTCACTTTCAGAAAAGTCTGGAGCAACGAAAGGCTGATTTTAACAGGCCGTACGCCGGTATGGAGAAGCGATAACGGGATTTCGTAGAAAGGAATAAAACAAAAGAGGTTGTCCTGAAAGGACAACCTCTTTTGTTTATAATTACAGAAATCTGTAATTTTTATTGCCACCACAATTTGGTTGACATTTTGTCGCCGCCAATTGCAGCAGCAGCAGCAGTAACGTTGTCGCCATTTACGGTGAATTCCTGTTGCGGGTAAGTCAGTCGCCAGGGAATTGTATTAATGTCGACCAACGGAAGGAAGTCGATGTAGGAACCATCCGAAGCTACGCTGGTGTGTTCATACGGTTTTACCAGGAAGTAAGGTTCACCGGTCCTTCTGTATTCGGCCCATGCCTGGTAGCCCTGATTGTAGAATGCGATGTATTTCTGGGCAAGCACGGTCTGTTTATTTGCAGCCGGTACTGCTGCCAGGTAGGCATCACGTTCAGCATCAAGAGCAAGCACGTCCTCATTGGTCCAGCCTTCAAGATTTGCGCAAATGGTTTTCCAGTAATCGATAGAGGCCTTGATACCAGCCATGTAGTGAGTCTGGTCCCAATTCAGCAATTCTGAGAGCATAAATTCAACTTCGGCATATTCCATATAAACCGGAGCGTATTTTGCGTTCAGGATTACAGGGGCTGTTGCCGAACTGTATGCTGCCGGGCCGTAGAAACTTGGGGCAAGTTTCTTTCCCCAGTATGCCTGGGTTTGTCCTTCAGTCATGCCGTAAGGAATTCCCATATATTTTCCGCCTCTTGGCCTCGAATACATCTGTAACCTGGGGTCAACCAGACCATGGAAAGGATTTACCTTGTTATTTAAGGTGTCGTCCACACCTTTCAGCAGGTCGATAATGGGTTTTGCCACGGTAAAGTCATTACGGGCCGAGGTCCACCATGCATCATAAAGCGGTGAATTATTGGGGGCGGCTCCGATATACGGAAATGCAGCATTATCAGCGTTGGAGGTCATGAAACCGTCCACACCAACTTCATTAAAGATGGCGTTGGCAGTTGCATAGTCATCAGTCTTGGACATACGCATGGCAACGCGCAGGCGGAGTGAATTTCCGAATTTCTGCCATTTTTCCATATCGCCACCATAGATGATGTCACCTGCTGAGAAACCCGGGGCAGAGATGTCAATCATATCGACGGCGCCCTTTAATTCAGTAAGGAAGCTGGCATAGATGTCCTGAAGCTTGTCATATTTAGGCGTAGGTTCTGAGAGTGCAGGATCTACATTGCCTTTGAAAGCGTCGGAGTAAGGGATATCGCCGTAGGTATCGGCCATGATCTGCATAGCCCACACTTTAAGGATGGTAGCTACTGCTATCTGATTTTTATTGTCGCCATAGATAGCGGCAGCAGGCTTGGTATTTTCATCGCTGTTGAGCCTGATGATTTCCATCAGATTCATCACATCGTGGTAAATCCTGCGGAAATACTGGTTATTGACACTTTGGCGGATAGCGAAACGGTCTTCCGACGGATAGTTGCGTTGTACCCAGTACTGCGACCATAACATGCTCTGACGCCCGCCCCACCATTCGTCGTAGATGTCATCACAAAGGCCTTTTTGGGCAGCGGTGAGCAATGAGGCAGTCGTAACTTCGGAAGGAAGGTTGGGATTATCGTTTATTTCATCAAAGTTTTTGGTACAGGAAGATATGAATAGTACCAAAAACAACCCCAGAGATAATTTAATTATATTTTTCATATTGTGTTCCTTTCAAGATTAGAATTTAAAGCCAAGATTAAAACCAAAGGACCTAAGCGACGGTAATCCTGCTCCTTCTATACCCTGTACGTTTCCGGAACTGGTGCTTTGTTCAGGATCGATACCCTTCATAGCGGTTCCGAATGTGGCAAGATTCCTGCCATATAAACCGATTTTCAGGCCCTGGATGGGTCCGGTATATTTTGAAGGAATGTTGTAGGAAACCGTGATTTCACGCAGTTTGATATAATCTGCATCAAGAACGTTCTGAGCAGCAGGCCCGTTGTAATGGTCGGTTGTCCAGGTATAGGCATCAATGTTGACTTCATTCTTGCCGCTTACCTGTGCAGTTCCGTCTTCATTGAAGATGACGTTGCCATCGGCATCATATTTGGCTACCATAGCATCAATTACGACGCCGTCTTCGCGGATGTTGTTTTCTGCGGAAGCAGCCAGAATACCGGTATAAGTTCCCCACATCTTGGTAGTTGAGAAGAATTTACCGCCATGCTGAATGTCGACCAGGGTGCGGATGTTGACTCCGTAAATGTTGAATTCGTTGCCGATACCGAGGTTCCAGTCAGGAAGCACGCTTCCCAGCGATTTAACGGCTGACTGAAGGTAACGTCCATTGTCGTCTACTACTCTGTTTCCATCCTGATCATAGATGAAGTCAGTGCCCATAAGCTGGCCGTATTCCTCGCCTACTTTTGCGTTAACGGTTACAAGGAAGGGAGCGGTGCCTAACTGCAGGTTATCGATGCCGGGATAAAGCTCAACGACCTGATTTTTGTTCTTGGCAAAGTTGGCGGTAATGGTCCATTCGAATTTGTTGTCCTTGGTCCTTACCGGTGTGCCTGTTACAAAAAGTTCAATACCCTTATTGGTGATCTTTCCGGCATTCAGGATCTGGAAGGAGTATCCGGAAGCGCCTGATACAGCTACAGGAATGATCTGATCAAGTGATTCTTTATTGTAATAGGTAAAGTCGATGCCCAGACGATTATCCAGGAACCTGAATTCACCGCCGATTTCTGCCGAATTCGTCATTTCGGGTCTCAGGTTAGGATTGTTGAGGGTTGTAGGCAACGTATAAAGAGCGGCCGGCTGGAAGTGATAAGGATATCCGTCAGCATCATAGAAGTTATCATAGTTAAGTAAGGTACGGTAAGGATCGGTATCATTACCAACTTTGGCATAACCGCCCCTGATTTTGGCAAAGCTCAGCCAGCCCAGATCTTTAACGGCAGGCATTGATGTGAGAACATAGGCTAACGAAACGCTGGGATACAGATACGAATTATCTGTTTCGGGCAGGGTTGATGACCAGTCGTTACGCAGGGTGAAATCTAAGTAAACCATGCTTTTCCAACTCAGCGAAGCGCTTCCAAATAAGCTGTTGATACGTTTCCAGCTCTGATATTCGAGCGAAGCATTGGTAAGGGAGTTGCTGATCGTATAGAGTTCAGGAATGAGAAGTCCGCCGATGGTGGAAGCTCCGTTCATCTTATACTTGCGGTCCATCATATTGCCGCCGAAGGTACCATTCAGTTGCAGGTCGCTGGTGATGGCCTTATCAACCAGGAACATGTATTCAGCATTGATTTCGGAGTTGGTCCTTACCTGCAGGCGATAGAATGACTGGGATGCTGAACCAATGGCAACGCGTTCGTAGGTACGGAATGTATAACCGTCCATGTTCAGTTTGCCCTGAGCCTTTAACCAGGGGGTAAGCTGATATGAAAGGCCAAAGTTTCCGTAATAACGATCACGGGAGTCATTCTGGTAGTTCATATTGCGGTCCCAGTAAGGGTTATTGGAATAAGCAGGCGTTGGGTCATCCATCGAAGTACGGTTCCATGAACGTTGTGTTCCGTCAGGATTAATATAGCTTTCCTGAGTTTTCATATCAACCTGGCGCTGTCCCCACTGATTGAAACGTTCAATCGGGTTAACATCGCCGTATCCTGTTTCAGGACGGCCTTTGGTAGTAGTGCTGATGTAATTGATATCGGTGAAAGCCTTCAGCGCTTTGGTAAGGCTGGCGGTTGCACTTAAATTGACGGTATAACGGTCAAGTTTGGACTCAGGCATATATCCCGAGGAGTTGAAGGTGCCAAGGCCAAGACGAACCTGGGATTTTTCTCCGCCGGCATTGAAAGCGACGCTGTTTGTCCAGCCAAGCCCGGTTTTGAAAAAGCTTTCAACATCATTTTCAGGAGCTTTCCATTCAACTGATTTTCCGTAGTTTTCTTTATCCCATGCATCGAAACTGTACCAGGGACGGTAGAAGATGGGCTTGTCGGCGTATTCAGTTCCGGTTAAATCGATATCGTATTGTTTAAGGTATTCGCCGGCAGTGAGGGCATAAGCCGGGCCAAAACTTTCGTCGATGCCGTAGTCCATTCCAAGGTCAAATGACTGGTATGAGCCATCGGAAGCAGGAACTTTATAGTAACCGCTGTTGTCATCGTAAGTTTTGATTTCCCAGGTAGCGCCAAGTCCGCCGTTACCGCCACCATATGAATTCTGGTATTCGGGGAGGTAAGCTACCTGTTCGAAATTCAGGCCGGTGTTGTATTCAACGCCGATTGTTTTGCCTTTCTGGGCTCCGCCTTTCTTGGTAGTAATAAGGATGACGCCATTGGCAGCGCGCGATCCGTAAAGGGCGGCAGCGTTAGCTCCCTTCAGCACGGAAATTGATTCGATGTTGTCGGGGTTAAGGTCCTGGGCCATGTTGCCGTAGTCGTAACCACCGGCACCGCGTGCAGCATCAGCAGTGTTGAAGTCGCTGTTGTCGATGGCAGTTCCGTCAACCACGTACAAAGGCTGGTTATTGCCCGAAATGGAGTTGATACCACGGATGAGGACACGGGTTGATCCGCCCATGTTTCCCGAAGCCGATGTAACCTGTACGCCGGCAACACGTCCGGAGAGCTGGTTGGAGACATTAGCGGCCCCGTCGGTTTGAAGGGCGCCCCCTTTAACGTCCTGCACTGCATATCCCAGTGATTTCTTTTCACGCGATATGCCCAATGCAGTTACAACCACTCCTTCGATTACTTTGGTTTCGCTTTCCAGTGTGACATTGATGGCATTGGATGAGCCCAGAGCAATTTCCTGCGATTTCATCCCTATGAATGAAAAAATTAATGCAGTAGCATTGCTTGGTACTGAGATCTGATACTTACCATCCATATCAGTCAACGTTCCTGTTGTGGTGCCTTTAACCAGGACCGTGACACCGGGCATTCCCAGGCCATCTTCAGCGCTGGTAACTTTGCCCGTGATTGTACGTTGTGCAAGCACCTGAAGGCTGGTAAATACCAACAGAGCAAGCAAAAGGCTTAGTTTTCTCATAAATTGTTGATTTTGGTTAGTTAAGTTTTTGATTGTTTGACTTGTAAGTTTGTGTTTTGTTTACTTGTTCTCTTTTTCCTTTTTTTGTTTAGTTGTTTGTTTTATAATTGGTTGGTTAATGTTCACGCAATGCTTTCAAAATGTAAAAGTTATCTTTTTTTATTGCGCTGTTGTACTGGTTGTGTAGAAAAAATTTCGGAAACAGGCAACATTAATTTCAATTTGACCGGTTGAAATTACAAAAATTAAAACATGATGATACGCAAAGTATCAAAAGTTTTTTTAGATCGTTCGGCCGGATGTCAATAAAACTTGTTTTTATCAGGCGGTTGGTTTGATCGGGTTTGGTTTATTATCTGAATGATCCCGGCGTTAATAGCAGTATTTCAGCAAGTTAAAGAATAATACCGGCATGCATCAGTCTGTAAAATAGTATATTGATTCTTACAAATGTAAAGATTTTTTTTTAGAAATGTTAATATTCAAAAAAAATTGAATTTGCGTAAAAAAAAATCAATATCGCTGAGGGAAAAATGACTGAAAACAGAGGTTTAGATGTATATAATTTTAAAAATCAGGATGATAGAAGACTGAGCGGCCTAAAAAAATATTTCTGCCCGGTTTTGTTTTTACTTAAGAAAATTGTGAGGGCCTTGCCGGCCGCTTACCTTCATAAGGATAAAAGGTGTCTTCCTATTTCATTGATCTCAGGAAAGTAGAATAACCGAAAATAAAAGTCACAGTCACCAGGATTGTGGCGAACGGCATCCTGAAACTTTTGATAAAAAGAAGGGGCATGATCAGGAGCAACAGTTGGGCTGTGGTGTACAGGTGAAATCCTACTTTGCGGAGTTTCCACATTTTGATGGCGCCATAGAGCGAAATGCAGTAGAGGAATGCGCTCAGCAGGAAGAATTGCCTTCCTGCCGAGAGCATTACCCGGATCAGTTCCTGTTCGTCTTCGCCCAGAGGCCCCATATCTGCCGTGATGAAGATGTCATAAAAAGTTCCGATGATGAAATAGGCAAATAATGCCGCGCCACTCCCGATGAAGGTGAGCGTGCAGAGAAATTTCAGGAACCCTAACGGTTGAGGGGTTGCATCCTTAACCGGTTCGCTTTCATTGTATTCATCCATACCTTTAATAACTCAGAATCCCCTGGAAGACTCACTACAAATATATCCTGTTAACTCAATGTGCCAGTCAGTTTTTCAACTTCAGCCAGTATTTCACCCGTCCTGACTAGCTCTTTCATGCGGTTGTGATCAGGATAAAGCGGCCGGTCAATATCGAGGTACTTTACATGTTGGCGGATGATTTCACGTGCCTTTTGTGTGCCTTCTCCATACCTGTATGGCGTTTCCAGTTTTTCACGCAGGTCGAGGGCCTGGGTGGCGGCAAAGAATTCAATCCCCAGCACGCCATAGGCATTTTCAAGTATCTGGAAATTCTTGAGGGCAGTATTCATGCCCATCGAAACGAAATCTTCCTGGTCGGCGGCGGCAGGAATGCTGTGCACCGATGCAGGCGCTGAAAGGATACGTTGCTCAACTATCTGCATATCGGCAGTGTACTGGCTGAGCATTAATCCCGAGAACATACCCGGATTGGCCGTGAGGAAAGGGGGGAGCCCAACGCTCAGTGCCGGGTTATTCAGCCGGTTCATCCTGCGTTCGCTGAGTACCGAAACCATGGTCACTGCGGCGCCAACCATATCCATCGGCAACGAAACCGGCGAACCCTGGAAGTTTGCGCCCGAAAGCTGAAGGTTCTCTTCGGCGAAGAAGATCGGATTGTCGCCCACGCCGTTTAATTCGGTTTCCACCTGAAGGCGTGCCCATTTTACGGCATCGTGGGCAGCGCCGATAACCTGCGGTGTCGAACGCATACTGTAAGCGTCCTGAACTTTTACTTTCAGTCTTTTTTCAAAAAGGTCGCCGCCTTTGGCAACTTTACGAATGGCTGCAGCGCTCCTGATGGCTCCGGCGAAGCCCCTCACTTCATGAATCTTGTGATTGTACGGACCAAAATTCGCTTTTAACGCTTCGAGTGTCATGGCGCAGGCAATTTCAGCCTGTTTAAGCCATTTGTCCGTATCATAAAGCATGATGGCGCTCATGGCTGTGAGTACATTCGATCCGTTGATGGCGGCAAGGCCATCGCGTGCCTCCAATCCCGGAACCGCAATACCTGCCCGTTTGAAAGCTTCCCTGCCTTCGAGCAGTTCACCTTTATAATATGCATGGCCTTCGCCCATCATCAGTAAAGCGATCTGCGACATAGGGGCAAGGTCGCCGCAGGCGCCCACCGATCCTTTGCGGCAAACAAAAGGAGTAACCTCTTTATTCAGCATCTCAACAAAGGTCTGGGTAATCGCCAGACGGTTGCCCGAATTGCCGTGGGCATGGACATTGATACGCCCCAACATGGCTCCCCGGACCCACTCTAACGGCATTGGTTCGCCAATCCCGGCCGCGTGATTGTACACAAGATACTTCTGAAAGTCCTTTACCTGCTCGTCGGAAAGCACCATTTCCGAAAATTCGCCGATTCCGGTGTTGATGCCATACATGATTTCGTGCGCTTCGATCTTTTTTTCGAGCATGGCGCGGCATGCATTGATACGATTGACAGCATCGGGATGAAGTTCAACTTTCTGGCTGAAGCGGGCAACATTTACTACATCTTCAATGGTGAGGCCGTTTCCGGTGATAACTAGTGTCATTGGTTTCTGTTGTTTATGGGTGTACGTCAGGGGCAAATATCCGTAAAAAAATTCCTTTGTACCGTTACAATGTCAATTAATTTTTTCAGGATTTATTTACGAGGGCGGCAGGGTAGCTTCCGGAACTGTATTCTATCAGGCTATTTTAAGCTAACGGTACATTCCTGAAATTGAAATCCCTGAGGAATGAAACGGCTCTGTCGATCAACTGATACATAATTTCATCTTCATTGACAAAAGGAACTTTTTGACGAAATTCTCCGGCGATGGTTTGAAGGAAGGGGGATGTTTCGCTAAGTCCCCGGAATTCGAGCGCCTGGCATGCCGTCATCATCTCAATGGCCAGGATGCGTTCAACGTTATTTACAACACGCAAAGCTTTGGTAGCTGCGTTTGCCCCCATGCTGACATGGTCTTCCTGCTCGTTGCTCGATGGGATGGAATCGACCGATGCGGGCGTACACAACTGCTTATTCTGGCTTACTACCGATGCAGCGGCGTATTGAGGGATCATGAATCCGGAATTTAGTCCCGGGTGTGCAACAAGGAATTCAGGGAGACCGCGCTGGCCTGAAATCATCCGGTACACCCTCCGTTCAGCGATATTGCCCAGTTCGGCCAGGGCTATCGAGGTAAAATCGAGCACGAAAGCCAGGGGTTCACCGTGAAAGTTGCCGCCGGATAAGATTTTATCCCCGTCGGGAAATATTGTCGGATTATCGGTCACGGAATTTATTTCGGTGAGTATGACGTTTCCGGCATATTCCAGGGTATCCTTCACAGCCCCGTGAACCTGCGGTATGCAACGAAATGAGTATGGATCCTGGACCGCTTTCCCGGGTTTTTCTATCAGCCGGCTGCCCTTAAGCATCGAACGGATATTGGCGGCTGTTTCCTGTTGCCCTTTATGCGGTCGGATGACATGAAGCTCAGGCATAAAGGGATCGATCCGCCCGTTATAGGCTTCCAGGGCCAGGGCTCCGGTTATATCGGCAATATATTGCAGTTTCCTTGCTTTCAGCATAATGTAAACGCCGTGTGCGCTCATGAACTGTGTGCCATTGAGCAGGGCAAGCCCTTCTTTCGACTGCAAGCCGATAGGAGCGAGGCTGAGCAGGGAGTTAACAGCAGAGGCAGCCTGGATTTGTCCTTTGTATTTTACTTCTCCCAGCCCCAATAAAGGAAGCACAAGATGTGCCAACGGAGCGAGGTCGCCCGAAGCGCCGAGAGATCCCAGTTCACGCACTACCGGCAGCACATTGTTGTTGAACAGTTCGAGCAACCTTTGAACCGTGATTTCCTGCACTCCCGAATTGCCTTTTGCCAGGCCGAAAGCTTTCAGGATCAGCATGAGGCGTACAATATCGTCGTCCACGGTATCCCCGATGCCACAGGCATGCGAAACCACAAGATTTTTCTGCAATTGCGAGAGGTCCTGCTTTGAAATGGTGTGGTTGCAGAGGGAACCGAATCCTGTTGTGATTCCGTAGATGGGTTCTGACTGGTTCCCGATTTTGCTGTCCAGATAGTCCCGGCAATTCCTGATACGCCCGATGGCTTCGTCACTTAGCGATAGCCGGGCGTTTTCCTTAAGGACATTTTCAAGTAATTCAAAAGTAAGTAGTTGTGAATCAATTATTAAATTCATGATGCTGGATTAAATGTTCAAGAAAGGATGATTTATTTCTGTGGCCGTAAAAAAGCCTCCAAGCCGTACAAGGCTTTGAAACCACAGAACTAAAGTGCAGTCCGGTTGATTTGTATCTTGAAATTCAGGTTCCAGTTATACATTATATAGATGTTTCAGAATTCATTAGCCGCTAGGCCTGTTTTGATGATGAATTGTTTTCCCGGTG